>SXGT01491853.1_pt1 | contig 10228 bp, 6 predicted proteins | sample 3176221 | NCBI WGS metagenome assembly SXGT01 (sample SAMN11356862, study PRJNA531348) | freshwater metagenome | isolation source: freshwater sample F1-120 | place: China: Fuxian Lake, Yuxi | collected 2017-12-25
CGGGAGGGGTGCCCATTCGTTCCGCGACTCTTCACCGCGTTCATCAACTCTTGTCCGGTCGAGAAGATGTCTTCCGCGTATCTGAATACGACGCGACCCATCTCTGTCAACACGAGGCGGCGGCCTGCGCGCACGAACAGCTTTTCTCCCAACATCTCCTCCAGCAGCCGTATTTGCCCGCTGATCGTCGGCTGAGCCAGGCGGAATTCTTCGCAGGCCTTGGTCACGGTGCCGTGCTTTGCAACGGACCAAAAATACAGCAGATGGTGGTAGTTCAGCCATTCCATAGAGATATGACCAGAAGGCGTTACACCTGAAGCGTGAGGCACTATACATCGGCTTTCACAATACTTCAAATCCGTTTTATCTATTTTATAAATTGACCATGGGATTGCTAATCTCCGCGCCATCAGCTCACATACATGAATGAGATGGAAGGAGCGTCCTAGTGATTGCCCTCTTGCAGGTCGTGCTCATCTTGTTGCTGCCGATAACCACACTGGCGGAACCGGTGAGCGACACGAGAACCGTCCAGGCTCAGTCGGCTCGCACCGAACCGCTCACCATCGGCGAAGTCCTTGCCCGCATCGAGTTGACGCATCCGCTGCTTCGGGCGACGGGAGCCGAGAGAGAGAAAGCCCGGGCAAAGATTCTGAAGGCGCTCGGGGCCTGGGAACCATCGGTCAAGAACTATACACAGATCGAACGGTATACTACGTGGAATCTCACGACGGGTTTTGACATTCCGAGTCAACATACGGCGGGATACGCCGACAGCACGGTCGAGGTCGGACATCCTTGGGGCTTCACGGTCGAAGGCGGACTCCGCAGCGGCTTCGGGGATAAAGGTAACGCCAGGATTGCGTATCCCCCTGATCTACTAGCCACCTATGCTCAGCAGCATTTCTACTTCGGCGGGTCATTCCATCTACTGCGCGGGCTCATCATTAATGAGGAGAACGCCCAGTTTCAACAGGCTGAACTCGCGGGGCCGCAGGCGGAGATCGCGGTGGCCCAGAAACGGCAAGACCTCTATCTCGCCGGAGCGATCCAATATTGGGATTGGCAGGTGGCGGTCAAGCAGGCCGAGGTAGTCAAGCAAACATTGTCTGTTGCGGAAGCCCGCGCCGTGCAGATGGATGGCCAGGCCAAGGCCGGAAAGATCGCGCTCCTCGATGTGGTTGAAATCAATCAGGAAGTGCAGCGCCGCCGGGCGGCCGCCATCACCGCGCAACGGAAGGTGGAATATGAGCAGTACAAACTGTCTCTCTTTCTCTGGGAGAACGGCGAGCCGTTGACTCCACGACCGGAATGGGCGCCGGAGTTTACGGGAGAAACGCCTTTACCGACCGAGGAGGAGATCGCTGCGGCCAAAGTGGCGGCCAAGGAAGATCGGCCGGAAGTGCGGGATCTCTATATCCAAGCCAAGCTAAACAATATCGATCTCAAGCTCGCCAAGAACAAGGTGCTCCCGACCTTGGACCTTGAGGGAGGGCCGACCAAGGGCACCGCGGACTGGATTGTGGGAATCGGGTATCGGATGGGGCTGCACAGTGAGATACCGCTGTTCCAGCGGGAAGCGCGCGGGAAGATCATGGCCGCGGAAGTGGGCCAGGCGCAATTGGCGTTGAAACAGCAATACTATGAGCGGCAAGTCAGCTTCGACGTGGATAACTGGTTTTCGGCGATCGTGCGTGCTAGGGACCGGGTGAAGGCTGCCACAGAATCGTACCGCTTGGCCAAGGTCTTGGAGGACGGCGAGCGTAAACGGTTCGAGATGGGGGCGACCAGCATCCTATTTGTCAATACGCGCGAGCGCAATGCAGTCGAGACAGCCTATCAGCTGTATCGTGCCCAGTATGACTATGTGCTGGCGCGCGGCGGTCTTCTCTATGCAAAAGGCGCGTTGTCGAAGCCGGTGGCGGGCTCCGCTATGGCCAAGTATGGGGACCCTCTGACGGCGGCAGGCGTGAACGGCTATAAACAAGCGGGCCGCGATTAATCCGGCGCAAGGAGCACCTTTGATGGCCGCTCTCTTATTCGTGATTCTGATCTTGCTTCCCATGACGACACTGGCGGAGCCAGTGCGCGATTCCAGCGTATTGAGTCTGCAGTCTGCCCGCACCGAACCCCTGACCATCAGCGAAGTGCTCGCCCGCATTGAGTTGACGCATCCGTTGCTTCGGGCGAGCGGAGTTGAGCGGGCGCAGGCCAGGGCGAAGATCCTGAAGGCGCTTGGGGCCTGGGAACCGACGTTCAAGAACAGGACAGAGGTGGATCGGTACCAGTCTTGGAATTTTCTGGCCTTCGTTAATGAGACAACGGGGGGATTTAACGACAGCACGCTCGAAGTTGGGCATCCCTGGGGTTTCCGGGTCCATGGCGGTATCCGCAACGGCTTTGGAGATCGCACCAACCAAAATGCCCATGCCCTCATCGCTAATGATGGACTCCTCTTCTGGCATAACCAGCAAATACTCGTTGGCGGGGAAGCCCATCTGCTGCGTGGCCTCATGATGAATGAGGAGTTCGCCGAGTTTCAAAAGGCCGAACTCGCAGGGCCGCAGGCGGAGATCCACGTCGCCCAAAAACGACAGGATCTCTATCTTGCCGGGGCCATTCAATACTGGGATTGGCAGGTAGCGGTTAAGCAGGCCGAGGTGCAGAAACAGAATCTGGCTGTCGCCGAAGCGCGTGCCGTGCAGATTGAGGGCCAGGCCAAGGCCGGAAAGGTCGCGCTCCTTGATGCGGTCGAGATCAATCAAGAAGTACAGCGCCGCCGGGAGGCCGCCATCGCCGCGCAACGGCAGGTGGAGTACGAGCAGTACAAACTGTCTCTCTTTCTCTGGGAGAACGGCGAGCCGGTGACTCCACGACCGGAATGGGCGCCGGAGTTCACGGGCGAGACGCCGCTCCCGACCGAGGAGGAGATCACCGCAGCCAAGGTGGCGGCCAAGGAAGACCGGCCGGAAGTGCGGGATCTCTATATCCAAGCCAAAATGAACAATATCGATGTCAAGCTCGCCAAGAACTATCTGCTCCCGAAGTTCGATGTGAAGGGGGGGCAAATGGAGGCCGGCTCGGACTGGAATCTAGGAATCGGGTATCGGGTGGAATCGTGGTTTAAGATGCCATTATTCCAGCGGGAAGGGCGCGGGAAGGTCATGTACGCAGAAGCGGACCAACAGCAATTGGTCTTGCAACAGCTGTACGCCGAGCAACAGGTCAGTATTGACGTGGACAACTGGGTTTCGGCGATTGTCAGGGCCAGGGAGCGAGTGAGGGCCGCTGCGGAAGCGTACCGGTTGGCGAAGACGCTGGAGGAAGGCGAACGTACTCGATTCCATATGGGAGCTACCAGTATTTTATTCGTAAACAAGCGCGAGCGGAACGCTGTTGAGGCGGCGTATGAACTCTATCGTGCCCAGTACGACTATGTGCTGGCGCGCGGCGGTCTCCTCTATGCAAAAGGCGCCTTGTCGAAGCCGGTAGCGAATGACGTCTTGGCCAAGTATGGCGACCCTTCAAAGGCCGCAGGATTACAGGGCCAAAAATTAAAAGGACGTGACTAAGTGAGGCAGAAGGAGCGGCCTGCTTTGAAGACGTTGCTGTTGGTCTCGTTGACGTTGTTGCCAACAATGGCGCTCGCGGAATCCTCGACCATCGAGACCTCCGCGACGGCCGCCACCGCTATGCGGATCGCTCCATTGACCATTGAAGAGGTGCTGTCCAGGATTGAGTTAACCCATCCTCTGCTCCGGGCAACCGGACTCGAACGGGCGGTGGCTCGTGCGAAAGTCCTGAAAGCATTGGGTGCGTGGGAGCCGAAGCTGAGGAATGAGCTTGAGGTCGATCGGTATCAAACGTTTAATCTGACGAACGCGAGCGGTGCGCCGAATCACCTCACTGTTGGGTATGACGATGTCACGCTCAAGATCGGACATCCCTGGGGGTGGGAGATTTTTGGCGGTATCCGTAACGGTTTTGGAGATCATGCGTCGATTAGTCAGCAGAACACCGGGAACCTTAATCGTAACGTACAGAGCCCCGGGGTAGCGGTCCCCCATGACTTGCAAATGTTCTGGCCGCAGCAAATGGCCATCATCGGCGGGAGGTTTAATCTTCTCCGTGGATTCATGGTTAACGAAGAGAACGCCGCGTTTCAACAGGCCGAAATCTCGGGGCCGCAAGCCGAGGTGAAGGTAGCCCAGAAACGGCAGGATCTCTTCCTGGCCGGGGCTGTTCAGTATTGGGATTGGCAGGTGGCGGTCAAACAGGCGGAGGTGCAGAAGCAGACGTTGGCCGTCGCGGAAGACCGATTTACCCAGATACAGGGCCGGGCAAAGGCGGGCGCTGTGGCTCTGCTCGATGCGATTGAGGCCGAACAAGAAGTGCAGCGCCGCCGGGAGGCCGCCATCGCCGCGCAACGCAAGGTGGAGTATGAGCAGTACAAACTGTCTCTCTTTCTCTGGGAGAACGGCGAGCCGTTGACTCCACGACCGGAATGGGCGCCGGAGTTTACGGGAGAAACGCCTTTGCCGACCGAGGAGGAGATCGTTGCGGCCAAGGTGGCGGCCAAGGAAGATCGGCCGGAAGTGCGGGGGCTTGCCATTGAAATTCAGATGAACGAGGTCCAGCTCAAGCTGGCGAAGAATAGTCTGCTTCCAAGGCTAACGCTTGATGGTGGGCCTGCGATGGGCTCTATCTATTATTTTGGTGGGATCGGCTATCGAGTGGGGCTGCTCTTCAGTATGCCGCTGTTCAATCGAGAGGCCCGCGGCAAAGTAACTTATACGGAAGCTGAGCAGGAGCGGCTGACGTATGAACTGTGGCACACCGAGCAAAAAATCAGTCTCGATGTCGATAACTGGATCTCCGCCATCGTACGAGCGAGAGACCGAGTGCGGGCCGCCGCAGAATCCTATCGATTGGCCAAGGCGCTGGAAACTGGCGAACGCACCCGCTTCAATTTGGGGGCGACCAACTTGTTGTTTGTCAATACGCGAGAGCGGAATGCTGTTGAGGCAGCCTACCAACTGTATCGTGCTCAGTACGATTATGTGCTGGCACGAGGAGGGTTTCTGTGGGCAAAAGGGGCCCTCTCAAAGCCTGTCTCGGAAGCCGTTCTGACAAAGTACGGCGATCCATCTGTGGCGGCTGGCTTGTCAGGACAGAAAATAGAGGGACGTGATTAAGAGGGTGACACGCACTATTCTTCGACGTTGGTAGCAAAGGGCCGATAGCTTCTTTTTTATCCTGGAGGGGGAGGTGGTATGAGGGAGCAACACAATTCACAACAGCCGAACCTGTTACAAGCGCTATTGAGCCAGCTCGCTTTGGCTGCGCGCCTTGAGCGCAAAGTTCTGACTCTGGTCGCCTCCTATGCTCTTGCCATCGCGTTCTTTTCCCTCATCATTCCATTGACGGTTCAAGAGCTCGTCAGCACGTTTTCGTATGCGATCCAGCCGGTCATGGTATGGACGCTGACCGGCATCATGGGGGCGGTCCTGTTATTCGTCGGCATTTTCAAGGCCTTCCATTTTTACGCAGTGGAAATGCTGCAGCGACGCATCTTTGCGAGGGTGGCGATTTCAATGGTTCAGCGATTGCCTCAGTTCCGCTTCCAAGGCTATAAACCGCAATTTGCGAACTATTTCGTCGAGACGGTGTTTATCCAGCGCGCACTCTCTGCCGTCCTCATTGATATGGTGAATGTGATCGTCGGCGGAGCGGTCGGCATGACCCTGCTGGTGATCTACCACCCCTATTTCCTTGTCTATGACTTGCTGCTGCTGGTCGGTTTCATGCTGACATTTTTTGTGATGTCTCGTGGAGCCCTGCGGACGCACCTTGCGATGTCCCATGCAAAGTATGATGTCTTCAATTGGATTCAGGAAGTCTCGCAAAATCTACTGCATCTCAAGTCTACGGATAGTCAGCCATGGATCATGCAAAGGACCGACGATCTCGTCAACGCCTATACGGAGACCCGCAAGGCGCGGTTCGCCGTTCTCCTGAGACAATTCATGTCCGCCGTGGGAGGAATGGCAATTGCGCAGGCCGGTGCGCTTGCCATGGCTGGATGGCTTCTTGCTTCTGGTCAGTTGACACTTGGCCAGTTGGTTGCGGTGGAAGTGGTCGTCGGCGCGCTCATCATCAATTTTGAGTCGCTCGTCAAGAGCATGGCGCATGTGTATTACTTCTTCACCGGCGTGACGGAACTGAACCAATTCTTTTCGACCACGCAGGATGAAGTTACAAGCGGAACAGCAGTACCCCTGCCTGCTCCGTCTGTTCACGGTCTGATGGTAACCTGCAAAGGGGTCAGTCTCGTTCACAACGGAGTGAATATATTTGAGAATTTCAACTTGGAAGTCGCGCCCGGCGAAAAGGTCGGGATCTACGCCCGTACCCCTGCGGCGAAGATGGCTCTGTCGAGAGTGTTGGCAGGGCTTGAAGCACCGAGCAGCGGCGTCATTCAGTACAACGGTGTCGATATTCGGTACGTCGATCCTAGTGCCGTCAACAGATGCCGCAGCCTCGTGATCGATTCACAGCATAGCCTGCTGGAAGGAACCATCGAGGATAACATTGTGCTGGGGCGTCCCTACGTATCCTATGACAGCCTAGCCTGGGCACTCCGTTTCACGGAGCTCGAGGAAGTCATCGAAGCGCTCCCGCGCGGTATCAAGTCCGATGTCGGCGAGCTGGGAGAAGTACTTGCCCCCACCCATATCGTGCAAATCTTACTGGCCCGCGCGATTCTTGGGCGTCCGCAACTCCTGATTTTCGATGGATTGATTCACAGCATGGATCCAGCCTTGCGGGAGACGATCTTACGCCGGTTGTGTTCCAAACAAGAGCCCTGGTCGGCCATTTTCATTTCGACCGATCCGAACTTGACGGAGCATACAGACCGTCGTGTGATGTTGCATCACGTTCATGCGTAAGTAACGCAAGGAAGCGGTCAATGATGATCGATGAAAATGGTGAATCCGTACAAGGAAATCAACAAGGCAGAGTAACACCTAGCGTAGGAATAATGGAGGCTCCATGGCTGGCCTAAATCGCAATCCGGGAGAAAATGCTCTGACGCTTGCTCACCAAGGGGAAGGCTTGCAGGCTGTAGCTATCGATAACACAGCTGCAACAGCGAAAATGTCCTCGTGGGAGGCAGTCAAGGTACCCAATAAATTAATCTCCATGGGTCGTGTGACCCTGACTCTTCTGATCCTCTTTCTGCTGATTATTGAGTTTGTTCCGTGGACACAGACTGTGACAGCCATGGGTCGACTCTCCGCCTATACTCCCTACGAGCGGCCGCAAGAGATGGAAGCTCGGATTACCGGCCGTATCAAGGAATGGCATGTTTTTGAAGGTGTCAAGGTCAAGAAGGGCGATCTCATTCTCGAACTTGAGGACTACGACCCAAACTTTATTGCGCCTGAACTCCTCGCGCTGTTCGAACAGCGCAAAGTTGCGTTGCAGCAGACTCGCCAGGCGGCCTTGGCCAGAGCTGATCAGCTCAATAAACGAATCGGACAGATGCAGAAGCTTGTGCTGGCGGCAGTGCCGTCGGCAGATGCCCGTGTGACAGAGGCCGACAACAAAGTGCGCGAAGCCCAGCAAAAGGTTGAGGCTGCTAAGATCGATGTGACTACTGCGCAGCTCAATGTCGATCGGCATCGACAGCTGATCAAGGATGGGTTCGTCTCGCAGCGCGAACTGGAGTTGACGATTCAAACTGAAATCGGGACCAAAGCGGGCCTGCAGGGGGCGCAGGCCTATCTGCAAGCAGCCGAGCAAGCCCGCGCGGCATTGAGTTTCGGCCGCGATCAAATCACGGCAGATGTGCAGCAGAAGCTCATTGATGCGACGGCAGCCCGTGACAATGCGATTGCGGAAGCTGCCAAAGCGATGGATCAGTTGGCAGACATCTCGGTGCGGCAAGAAAGCGCCCAGCAGCGCATTCAATTCGCGCGCATCGAGGCTCCGATCGATGGCACAGTAGTGAAGATGGCGCGGGTTGGTATCGGAGAGACGGTAAAGCAGGGCGAGACGCTCGTGACTATTTCTCCATCCGCTACAGATAAGGCGATTGAAATGACGGCAGAGGGACTGGACTCTCCGTTGCTGACCCCCGGACGGAAGGTCAGACTCGTATTTTTCGGAATTCCAGCGATCCCGCTTCCTGCATGGCCTGAATTGATGGCCGGCACTCGCGGAGGCATTATCAAAGTGGTCGATCAGATCGACGACGGCAAGGGGAATTACCGGTTCTGGGTTGTTCCTGATCCAGAAGATAATCAGCCATGGCCTGAACAAGCTCAAGTTCGTCAGGGAACCAGGGTGTTAGGGTGGGTTGTCCTAAATCGTGTTCCTCTCTGGTACGAGCTGTGGCGGCGGTTCAATTTCTTCCCGCCTGATTATACGGAACGGTCACCAAGCCTTGTTGACATGCTCATGCCCAAGTCAACCGGCAGGACTGTGAAGTAATCAAACAATCAGCGGTGTTCCCCAAAGAGGGGAACACCGCTGAAATGGGCAAGGCGGGCCAGGTCTCATGTGCTGGCCCGCCTAATCTATCTTCAGATTCTCCACATCCGTATCAATTTCTCTGCTGGTATCTATCTCCACTGCGAGTCCATAAGTCCATAGGTTTGAGAGAGCGATGCCGCCTCTTACTCGCTTGACCGTGCCATACAAGAGCCGTTAAGGTGGGTACATTGATACGTACCAAGAGAAAAATGTTTCGTACGGAAGAAGGAGCGGTTGCTCATGAGCGGGATCGGGCAAAAGGCAAAGAAGACTCAGAAGAAAAGTCACCGTACGATTCAGAGTGGCAAGGCGATTGTTGGGGTATTGGGAGGAAGCAAGTCCGATTTTCCTATTTTGGAAAAGGCCGGCGCCATTCTGGCAGGGCTGCACATTCCCTACGAATTATTAGTTGTCTCTGCTCATCGTACGCCGGATCGGCTCTTTGAGTACGCCTCAACTGCGCCGGCTCGCGGGATCGAGGTTATTATTGCCGGTGCCGGCGGGGCGGCGCATCTCCCAGGCATGTTGGCAGCCAAGACCCACCTCCCGGTGATCGGAGTGCCTATTCCAACTGAAAATCTGCGAGGTCTCGATTCCCTCTTGTCGATTGTCCAGATGCCCAAGGGGGTTCCAGTGGCGACGGTGGCGATTGGTGGAGCAGAGAATGCCGGGCTGTTGGCGGCGCAGATTTTAGGCGGATGTTATCCGGAGATTGCAGAACGCGTGAAAAGTTTTCGTGCTGTCCAAACGGAGACGGTGTTGAATTCAGCCGAGGCCAAGGGAACTAGTTTGGGGAATCTCGAAGCCGATGGGGTGAGCCCACAGTCGTGACCGACGTGACGGTCGAACCTGGATCAATTCTCGGCGTCCTGGGGGGCGGCCAACTGGGGGCGATGTTCGCCGTTGCAGCGCGTCGCCTGGGCTATCGCATTGCCGTATGGGATCAGGACCCTGATGCCCCTGCGCATCGCCAATCAGACCATTCGTTTACAGCAGCCTTCTCTGACCTCCCCACGCGTGAGCACTTTGCACGCCTTGTTCGGGCTGTCACATTTGAATGGGAGAATGTGCCAGCTGATTTGTGTGAGTGGCTCGAAGAGCGTCATCGAGTCAGGCCTTCCAGCTCCGTGCTCCGGATTATTCAAGATCGCGTCAAACAGAAACAGTTTCTGCACTCGAACGATCTTCCCGTTGTTCCGTTTGTCGCCATAGGGGCGCCGGATCAACTGACGGAAGCTGTCAAACAGATCGGTATTCCAGCTCTCTGTAAGACTGCGACCTTCGGCTACGATGGGAAAGGCCAATGGCCGATTCGACAGGACTCTAGTGTCGATGAAGTCGCCAGGACGTTGCGGACCATTGAACGGCCTGCTCCCAGATGGATTCTTGAGCAGTTAATAGAGTTTGAGTGTGAGCTTTCTGTGCTGGTGGTGCGAGGAACCAACGGCGAGTGCCGGACCTATCCGGTCGTAGAAAATCGTCATGAGCAGGGCATCTTACGCATGACGCTGGCCCCAGCCACCGTTTCTGTCCAGGTTGCGGCACGAGCGTCTGATCTTGCCCGCCAGGCCGTGGTTTTGCTGCAAGGCATCGGAGTGTTCTGCGTCGAATTGTTTCACACCGCAGACGATCGACTCTTTATCAATGAAATTGCGCCGCGCCCTCATAATTCAGGCCACTACACGCTGGA
>SXGT01423452.1_pt1 | contig 10227 bp, 3 predicted proteins | sample 3176221 | NCBI WGS metagenome assembly SXGT01 (sample SAMN11356862, study PRJNA531348) | freshwater metagenome | isolation source: freshwater sample F1-120 | place: China: Fuxian Lake, Yuxi | collected 2017-12-25
GGCGCGAATGCCTGCGCTTTCACAGACGGCGATCGCTTCTTTGGCTTCAGGACGCGGCGGGTCGATCATGCCAGCCAGCCCAAGGACGGTCATGCCAGTTTGAGCTGACTCGATCACCGCGTCTGGTTTTGAGGCGATGGCAAGCACGCGTAAGGCTTGGCTGGCGAAACTCTGCGCGGTATCCAGCACTTGTTTGCGGGAAGCTTCATCCAATTTTTTCACACCTGTGGCAGTGAGTACCGAATCACAATTTTCTAAAATAATTTCCGGCGCACCTTTGGTATAAGCGACATTACCCTTCTCGATCTTATGGAGAGTGGTCATGCGCTTGGTTTCGGATGTGAACGGACTTTCCTGCATGCGTGGATAGGCATTATCCAACGCTTCTTTCTTAAGCCCAGCCTTGGCAGCTGCTACGACAAGTGCGCCTTCAGTGGGGTCGCCTTTGATATCCCAATCGTTCTTTTCGTTACTGGCTTCATCTTTGACGATCGTTGCATCAGAGGCGAGTGTGGCGGCAGTGAGCATTTGCTTTAGTTCAGTGGTGGGTTCAATGGTATTGCCCTCGCTTGAAAATTGACCGACTGGTTCATACCCCGAGCCGCTTACATCGAAGACCTGTCCTGCCGCGAACAATTTGCGTACGGTCATTTCGTCTTTGGTGAGTGTGCCGGTTTTATCGGAACAAATCACAGATGTGCTGCCCAATGTTTCCACCGCGGGCAGACGGCGAATCAGCGCATGGCGTTTGACCATCTTCTGCACACCGATGGCGAGTGAGATCGTCACCACCGCAGGCAAAGCCTCAGGTACAACCGCAACAGCGAGCGCAATGCCGAAGATGAGCATTTCAATGAAAGGCTGTCCGCGTAGGAGACCGAGCGCAACGATGATAGCAACCACGACGAATGCTGCACGCGCCAACACCGCACCGACCTTATCAAGATTCTGTTGAAGCGGAGTCTTGCTGCTTTCAACGGTCTGCAATAATTGCGCGATCTTGCCGAACTCGGTTTGCATACCCGTGGCAACGATCAAGGCGCGTCCACGCCCGTATGTGGCGGCGGTTCCGGCGTAGACCATGTTCTTGCGGTCGCCCACAGGCATCTCTTGAGTCTGAAGCGCATCGGTGTGCTTTTCCACTGGAACAGATTCACCCGTCAGCGCCGCTTCCTCGATCTGTAAATTTATCGATTCGATTAATCGCCCATCGGCAGGAATGCGGTCGCCTGTGTGCAGAATTACCACATCACCGGGAACAACTTCACGAGCAGGAATTTTGACTTCTATTCCACCGCGCAAGACCGTAGCGGTGGGGGCCGCCATTTGGCGCAATGCTTCAATGGCACGCTCAGCGCGATATTCCTGTACGAAGCCAAGACCAACAGCAAATAGAACAATCACGGCAATGACGATGGACTCGGTGGCATGTCCCAGAAAAAATGAAATGCCGGTTGCCCCGAGTAGGATGAGGATCAAAACATTTTTGAATTGTTCGAACAGGATTTCCCATGGGGAGACGCGGTGCGCGGCTTTAAGCTCATTCGGTCCGTATTGTTCGAAGCGAGTTGCCGCTTCTTTAACGCTCAAGCCGGTTTGCCCGCTTTGAAGTTGGGCGAATGCCTGATCTGTGCTTTTGGTGTGCCAGAAGTTGTTTTGGTCCATGACGAAAGTGAAGCTCCTTGTTATTTGTTTTTATCTTTCAGAGTGGGCATTGCTTCTTTAAATACAAAATGGTTGAACAATAAGATCGGACCCGTGACCACAAGTACGGAGAGGATCGCTAAAATATCCAGCCCAAAGAGGATGATCTCTTCAAACCAGAGAATCAAAGAGGTGCCGCCAGCACCGGTGATCAGTGCAGGTTTCCAATATTTCCGTATAACGGATGTTGCAGTTGTAGACATGGGGTACTCCTTTCTGTTTTGGTGACAAATCAGATATGGGGCGGAGTCTGCATAAAAAAAGACCACCGCCTTGTAGGCGATGGTCTTGCGCTTTGCATCCAGACAGCCGGGAAATCTCTTTCCGTATTGACGACTGTCAGACCCGAACCGCGTTCGGGGGCTACTCCCCATCGGAGTAATTAAAGTTTACAGTGTAACGGTACTTAAGTCAATTACAGATCGGAAAGCAGATCGCATCACAATTGCACTGAACTGTGCTGCGACTCACTGATGATCATTAATCCACAGATACCTTACTTCTGTTGAATGTGATGGTGTGCTCAGAACCTTCTTTGAGCATAAAACCGCCAGTGAACTTTCTACCACCAACGTAGGCTACATAGTCAACCCAGCCAACAGGGATCTCTGCGCTAAATCTGTTCTTGACCGGGAATTCATTCAGACCATTCGAGCCATCTGCACGGCTCGTGCGGAGTGAGATATAAACTTCGGTTTCGGATTTGTTGACGAGCCAAACTGTAGCGTAGGCTGCATTCTTTGGGATTTCTGAATTATCAGAATATTTCTGCGGCTCTTGAGTGGAAACTGGCGCAACCGCAGTCGGATAGTAGGTGGAATTTGGGATAAAGATCACCTGTCCAATATAAAGAACATTGGTATCTGTCAACTGTGGGTTGGCTGCCCATAATTGAGAGATGCTAAGCCCATATCGGGCGGCTATGGCAGCAAATGTATCTCCAGCTTGAACAATATAGGTGGTGTTATTGCTTCCAGAAGGGTTGGAATAGTAGTAATTGTAGTAATAGTAATTATAGTAATTCACCACAGCGGCAGGTATTGCGGTCGCATTTCCAGAAATGGGGGTGGGACTTGCCACCACAACTGTAGTGGTCACTCCATAATTTGCCCCAGGAATGGTAATGACTTGACCAACAGTCAACGGTTCTTTCAATCCCGGGTTGGAGGCAAAGATCGCAGATGCAGTAGTACCGCACATGGATGCAAGCTTTTCGACGGTATCCCCTTTATCCACGGTGTAAGCGCCGCCGCATACGCCTCCTGCGCGGACCTGGAGTGGAATCAGCGCTGCCAGCATTGCCAGCAACACAAGAAGTGTTATTTGGGCAAAGAATTTTTTCGACACAACTGCCTCCTTACAAAAAAACATATGTTTCGTGTAACCCTATGATAAGACAAAAAACAGGGAAAGACAATCCTGTTATAAGGCTGTAATTTGGTTGTAAATACATGAAATAAGGGTTTTCCCCCATTCAAATTTAGTACTTGTACTGATTGTATTCTGTGTGAACTCCGATTATTGTATTCACTAGAGTCATCCATATTTGATGAGATATAGAAAAAGGGCTGCAAAGGACATTCAGTGGCATCTACTCAAAACACTCACTGTATTTGCAGGTTTGGCTATCAAATTTCTATCTCCAAATTTTATTGTTGCGCATTTGTCTAGTCCTTGTGCTTGCCAGGGCGGAGAAATGTTTTTTTGATTATGCAAGTATAAAGAGGTTTTTAAATGGGATCCTCAAAAAAATTAAATATATCAAAGAAATTACAGAAAATGTTTTCCCTATTGATGTCCATCGGACTGGTAGGGTCATTAATGATTCCACAAGGGAGAGTTTCTGCTGCTACAGCTCTCACGGTCGAAGTCATTACATGGAATATAGTGGGTCTGGATTCGAACAATGTCAGTGTGGGTCCCAATCAATTCCCAATCGGGGCAAGGGTTTGTAATTCCGGTACAACAGATGCAACCAATGTTGTAGTTGATTTCAAGTGGGATGATGCCAATAATGATTATACAGGCGATCCCTATATTAATCTTCGCAGTGGTTCTTTAAGTGTTATTACATTAACATCTGTCCCTGCGGGTACCTGTAAAGATGCTTACTTTGAGGTTGCCATTACCCGGGATAGTAATGCATACACAAAAACCCGTGACTATTACATCACAGTGATTTCAGATCAAACGGCACAGATCTCTACACCAAAGCCTCGAGAGATCTATGTTGAGTACCTTATCTCTCAAAATCGTAATGCGACGGATAATGTATCTTACGGAACCAGTGAAGCATCCTTGACTGGTGTTGGGGCGGGTGGTAGCCTGAATTTGCAAGTTGGTCAAACATATTACATCAAGTTGGATGCTCATACAGCGACTCAAGGGTACAACCAGCTTGAGTCTTTTATTAATTTTCCGAATACGATCTTTCAGATCCTTGAAGTAAAAACCAATTACACAGCGAACACCTCTGTCTATGTTGCAAACACGAACGACATGCTGTATGCAGATGCCTGTTTGTGGGATAACGTCACAACCAGCCTAACGTATCGTTCTTGTATTGGTACTGATGGAAAATCTGGTGGTACTGTAACAACTACTTACAAGGTCAAAATATTAAGTGGGGTGGGTACAACCCAGTCGTTGAATACCTTGCTTTATGATTTCTCTGGAAGTAGCTATCACTACAATAGTGATTTTTCCTCGGCAGTTCGTTTCGCTGTAATCTCCTCCCCGTTGTCCTTGAGCAAAACTTTTAGTCCAAAGACCATTACCACGAGCGGTGGAACATCAACCTTAACCCTCGCCATTACCAATACAAGCAATTCTCAAATGGATAATGTGAGTATCAATGATCCTTTGCCCTCTGGGATGGCGGTTGCTTCAACGCCAGCGCAAACTCTTAGCGCTGGATGTGTGGGTGGGACCTTCGCGCCTACTGCAGGCGCTTCAACGCTTACATACACAGGCAGTGTGGCGGCAAGCGCTACCTGTACCTTAACCGTAAATGTTACAGCCACTACAGATGGATCTTTCACGAATACAGCAGAATTATTGCTGAATAGTTCAAGTACAGGTATTAATGCCAAAGATACTCTGGCTGTGAATACTAATACATGTGTCCCATCTACTTTAGTAGGTTGGACGATGAATAATGGTGATGGTTCGACAGCTATTTTGCCTCACGCCAATATTGTTTCAACCTCTATTGACTCTACTACTACAGTTGCTTCGGGAGGAGCTGGTAATACATTTGCCTTGGATACTTCTGTAGGCAACCCTGTTAATTCGTGGAGGGCGGGGGATTTTGTAAATGCTACTACTCTAAATAAAACGAACAATGAATATTTTTCTTTTAGAATTACAGCCAAATCTGGTGTTGTACTAAAAAACCTAGAATTTTTATTTGATGCCCGAGTGGAGCCTGGTTCTTCAAGACCCAAAGGTCCGCAAAAAATAGATATATATAATAGTACAGACTCATATGCAACAATTATGGGGACAACGATCGCCTCTCCAAACAGCGGTAGTTTTGTCTCTTATACTCGTAGCTTAACCGGGGATCAAACTGATGTCACTTTCAGGATATATGGGTATGATCCAGGGAACCCAGGTAATAGCGATTACCTTAATGTAGATAATATCCTTATCAAGGGATGTGCCACAACAAATCTTGAGAAGCCACAGTTATCCAAATCATTTTCGCTAGATCCGATCAAGGTTGGTGCAACTTCCACCCTTACATTTACCCTTACGAATCCGAATTCTTCCAGTGACCTCACGTCTGTTTCATTTACAGATATTCTGCCTTCAGGAATGAAAGTGGCGTCAGTTCCTGCCGCGTCCACGACCTGTACCGGGGCAACGTGGGCTCCCTCGGCTGGTGATACAACACTTTCCTTTTCTGGGGGAACGATCTCACAAGGTAACCCAGGAACATGTACCGCACAAGTAAATGTCACAGTTCAAACATCAGGGACATTCACTAACACTTCAGGGTATATCTCCAGTTCTGAGGCGGGACTAAATACCAACCCATATAACGATGCCAAACCCGGTCAGGGACAGGATTCATTGACCGTCACAGTAGGTCCTCCGCAGATAGTAAAGTCTTTTTCTCCCAATCCAATACCTTTGAATGGGAAGAGCACCTTAACCTTTACAATCTCTAATCCCAACCTTGATTCAACATTGAATGGCGTAAGCTTCACAGATAACTTCCCCGTGGGAATCACTGCAACAACTTCACCCACAACAACATGCACAAATGCGGACCTGACCACATCCACCGCTTCAAAGATCGAAATGACAGGTGCAACTCTTGCAGCAGGTGCAACTTGTACAGTGTCAGTGGATGTGACATCTGCAACAGTTAACTTAACGGGTCACACAAACTCAGTGACGGTTAGTTCAACCGAAGGCGGAACCGGAAATACTTCTACCGACAAATTGATTGTCAACCCTGTTACCCCTGAACTAACCCTTCTTAAAGAGATTTCCACTAGCCCAACCGGTCCATGGAGCGACGAGATCAATGTTTCAGCGGGTACAAATGTTTATTATCGTTTCACCATTGAAAATACAGGGGATGTTCCGCTTAGCCCAGTTTGGGTAACAGACAATACTCTCTCCCAAGTTTCTTCTTGTTCCTGGCCAGCCACATTACCAGTCGCTTCTGCAACTACAGACCCAACAGCCTCTTGTGTTGTTGGACCCGTAACGGCAATAACTGGAACTCATGAAAATACGGCTACAGCCAAGGGAACAAATAGTGGCACGGTATATTCATCCAATACAAGTAAAGCCATTTATCATACGACTACACTCACTTTAACGAAGAGTGTTAATCCCACTACCTACTCTGCTGTAGGACAACAATTGACCTACAGCTACATTATAACGAACAATGGTGCGGCAGCAGTAAGTGGTACAGTGGCAGTAACTGACAGCCACACCACAGTGACCTGTAATCAGCCGGGTACGGTTGCGGTGAATGGAACAGTCACATGTACTGCCTCATACACGGTAACTGCTCAGGATCTGGCGATCGGTTCAGTAACCAATACTGCCAGCGGCAGTATTGGTTCTACCTATACCAATACCGTAAAAGCAACTGCCTTGTCAAACCAACCTGATATGGTCGTGACCAAAACCAATAACATCACGGGTGGTCAGGCGATCCAGGGTTCAAAATTCTTCTGGACTTTGACGATCTCCAATAATGGCGGCGCAACAGGCACATTCACTAATACAAAAATCGTTTCAGACACTCTCCCAAGCGGACCGACCTACGATGCATCTGCCACGGTGAACCTGAGCGGGTTGACCAATAACACGGGGACTGTCACTTGTTCCATTGTTGGTCAAAATCTGTCTTGTTCTGCGAATGGAACTGTTACTATCGAAGCCGGGAAAAGTTTTACCGTGCAGTTGGGTGTTACACCGCAAACGACGGATACACTTACCAATCTTGTTGCAATAGATCCAGATAAGGTTCTCACAGAAAGCAACGAAGGCAATAATAATGGTTCGAACATTGTTATGGTATCTGCGCCTCTTCCCGACCTGACAATTTCGAAGACGAACGATGTCAGTAATGTTGCAAAAATAAATACCAAGTTCCATTGGACATTGGACCTTAATAATACAGGTGGAGCAACAGCTTCATTCAGCAATGGCAATAAAATCCTAACGGATACGCTTCCAACTGGACCAACCTATGATGCCACACCGACTGTTTCCACCACTGGCGTTACCGGGACAGTTGATTGTTCAATTGCTGGTCAATTACTTTCTTGTACAGCCAACGGTGGAGTGACCATTCCCGTGGGTGCAACTATCACTGTTGGAGTGGGTGCCACGTCCTCTTCAACGGGTACATTTAGCAATACTGCCATTGTTAATCCTGATTTTGTTTTTGCAGAGAGTGATACGAGTAACAATGCATCTACAAATACCGTAACAGTTAACAACCCCGCCTTGACGTTGACGAAGACGGCGACCCTGAGCACGGACACAGACAGTGATGGGAAAGCGGATGCTGGAGACGTCATTACATACACATTCTCGGTTCAAAACACCGGCAATGTCACGCTGACGAATATCACCATAAGTGATCCCCTGCTTGCGAGCCTGAGCTGTACGGCAATTGCCAGCCTGGCACCCAATGCGTCGAGCAATGTGACCTGTGCAAGTGGTAACACCTACACGGTTCCCCAATCGGTGATCGACAATAATGGTGGTGGGGATGGCGACATCGACAACACTGCCACAGCAACCGGCAAGGATCCGTCCAACACTCATGTGACGGACACGGACACAAAGGCGGTTACAGTTCAATCCACTGCAGACCTAACAATCACGAAAACGGATGGTGTGTCGAGTGTAAGTATAGGTGGTACTACAAAATACACGGTTCGTGTTACCAATAATGGACCCAGCAGCGTGACCGGGGCTGTGTTGAAAGACCCATCAGCGACTGGGTTGACGAAATCGACGACCACAGCGCCTGTATGTACGACTGCGATTGGCAACAAATGTGCAACCGCACCGACGAACACCGAACTGGAAAGTGCAAATGGGTTCAATCTGCCTGCACTGGCGAGTGGTGAGTTTTATGAGATTGATGTAACAGTGGACGTGACTGCGTCTAACGGTAATGTGACCAATATAGCCACTGTGGCAGCACCAAGTGGAATAACTGACCCAAATACGGGTAACAATTCAGCCAGTGACTCCAACACAGTGGGTTTTTCAAATGTATTTGACCCACCTTCTGTACTTAAGACATTAAATAGTGCCGGGGTTCCGGAACTAGAATTCCGCATGGTGTGGATCAACAACGGCAATATCACTGCCATTGATGTGCAGGTGACCGATGATATACCGGTTGGAACGACCTATGTGGCAGGAAGCTTGAATTGTTCTCCGCTAGGCGGATCATCAACCAGAGGTACGAACGCATCATCGCCTTTGAACACCGCACTATCTTCATGTGCATTCGATAATACTGTCAATGGCGGGCGAGGCAGAATTCAATGGCAGGGTAATATCGCGCCAGATACTGTTGCCGCCACAGACCCGAATGCTGAAAATTTGGCAGCCAATGAAGTGGTGATTACGTTCCGTGTGACCGTGGATGCCAATGTAAACCAGGTAACCAACGTTGCATCTTCTCGAACCGATGTTGATAACGATGGCGACTTTGATGAAGAACAAACATTGGGTACGTCACTGATCAATTCCAATCAGGTGGCATGGAGCCGTGGAAATTCCGTTGCGATCCCAGACCCTGAAGAATTGCCCGATGAATTACCCAAGACCGGCTTTGCTCCAAAGATCGTTACTGCCTTGCCTGAACAAACGGCGGAGAAGGCATATCTCAATACAGAGGTGTGGCTTGAAATTCCGCGCCTAGGGTTGAAAATGCCCATTGTAGGTGTTCCCCTTGTGGATGGGGATTGGGACCTCTCCTGGTTGTGGAATGAAGCGGGTTGGCTCGAAGGGACCGCCTTCCCAAGTTGGCAGGGTAACAGTGTGTTAACGAGTCATGTGACATTGCCAGATGGTGAGAAAGGACCTTTCGCCTCACTCTCCGACCTGAGCTGGGGTGACCGTATCCTCGTCCATGCCTACGGGACGGTGTACACCTACGAAGTGCGCCAGAACCAGGTGGTGATTGCAACAGATGCCAGCGTTCTGCGGCACGAAGATAAACCTTGGCTGACGTTGTTGACCTGCGAGACCTATAACGAAGTGACAAACACGTACTCCAGACGTGTTGCTGTGAGGGCAGCTCTGATAAGCGTAGCGAAAGACAAATTGAGTAGTGGTAAAAATGTAAGGTAAGACAAGTAAAAAGAGAGACAGCCGCCATTTGGCGGCTGTCTCTCTTTTTACATCCAGATTATGTTCTTTAGTATCTCTTTTTATACCGTTCTTCTCAAACGAGTATGTGACGGGACACCCGCCAATGTTGACTCGCGATATCACGTTTGTTTAGTTTTACCCGCCGCTCAAATACAACATAGCATAACATGCCAGCCAGTGCTCCACCATGTAATCGGAGCCGGTCACCGCGCCCATACTTGCTTGCGCGTGGACGCGGCTTCCCGCTTCAAGATGCGGACGCCGCGCATCATCCATAGGCAGGATCTCATTTAGATGCTGCCACACAAAGGCACGATAAATGTTCAATCCATGCAAATGCGCCAGCTGACCATCAGAAGCATCGGAAACAAAAGCCGGTTCAAACAACGACTTGGGTTCACCGGATGCTAGTCGCGGCAGAAATGCATCTATCCATGTGAGGAATTCTTCCCGTTCGAGTACCAAACTCATTAAGTCTATCTCGGTCAGGGCAGGGGAGAGGAAGTCTGTACCACTGGGTTCATAATGAGCAGGGTAGTCTCGGTCCGCGCCGTACCACTGGATTGCTGCCTTTGTGATGGAAGTTAATAGACGCGAGTCGCCTTGTGTTGCTAAATATCTTGCCCAGGGAACTGAACGTGCCAACCCAAA
>SXGT01822488.1_pt1 | contig 10227 bp, 9 predicted proteins | sample 3176221 | NCBI WGS metagenome assembly SXGT01 (sample SAMN11356862, study PRJNA531348) | freshwater metagenome | isolation source: freshwater sample F1-120 | place: China: Fuxian Lake, Yuxi | collected 2017-12-25
GCTGAGCGTGAGCGCGGGCTCACAGCGCTCGCGGCCCTCACCAACGTGGTAGAGCCATGCGCACAGGCGCTCTTCCAGAGTCGGAGCTCATAGCCTGCGTTGGGTTACGGCGATAGAAACGTGGGCGTCATCACGGCTGCGCGGCACTGCCAGTTGAAGCTCCGGAGCTGCCCGACCTCGCCCTCGTTCTTGAACTTCACGGCGAGCGCGACCGCCGCCTGTTCGAGTTCTGGGTCGGTCTTGCCGTCGTGTGCAAACGCAAGCGCGACGGTGTACGCGCTCTCCCCGATGTGCTCGAAGTAATCGTCGACGAGCGCTTCGTCGGTCCCGACCCCCATCCAAGAGAGCGGGTTGCCTGTACCGTCGACGCCGTCCCTCGCGATAATCCGGCCGAGCTTCACCAACGACCCACGCGCGGCGTCCGCGGTGGCGCCGGTCCGTTCGCGCACATAGCCGTCCAGGGCATCTGCGAGAATCGAGCTCATCCACGGGCTGCACCCGAAATAGGGGATCGCTTCGTCCGGATCGTGTGCGTCCCCGTGGTGCGCAAAACAACGGGCGTCCGCATCGTCGTAACCCAACGGGTAGGTTTCTTGGATTGTCACGTAGGCGTCGACGGCCTCGTCCGCCGCGGCCCAGAGTGTGCCCGCTTGGTCGTCGCTTACCATCGCCGCCCAGGTGTAGGCCAGCAGCGCAAAGCCAGCGTTGCGCTCCGTCCAAGAATCCGTACCTCCCGCGTAACCAGGGCTCGGCCAGAGCTCGGTCATCCCGAGCGCCATCGCCTCAGCTGCCTCGCGGAAGGAGTCGTTGCCTGTTAACAAATAGTGAATCGCGAGGTTCTGCGCGTATTGGTACTTAGGATCTTCGGAAGCACCCTGTGGGATCCCGTTGCGTGCGGAGGTCCCCGTGCCGGTAATGCGATTTTTGAACATGCTCGCTTCGCGATAGGCGGAGGCGAGCGGGCTCACCGTTCCGCGCCGCGCGTAGCCGCGATACATCGCTGTCGCGCGATCGTAGAGCCAGACCGCACGCGTGGTATCCGCGCCCTCGGCGATGAACGTATCGGTGTTGAAGCTGTCGTAGTCGCAATGGGTGGTCCAGCCGTCTAGGTCCGTGCCTGCGACGTCCACCTCCGGGATCAACGGGCCCGCGACCCCCGAGCCGCTGAGCCATTCTGCAGGCAACAGCGCATACACGCGTGGGCCGGCTTCGCCGTCTGCCGTGACGAGCGTGGACGCAACGTCGTCGAGTGAGAGCGGAGCCAACGTGCTGGCTGCGCCGATCTCAACGGTAACGCTAGAAACCGCCGCGGGATCGACGTCGACTTGGACCTGCACGCTGCGCAAGCTCTGATCTGGGTAACGTGCGAGCCCTCTCGTGGCACGCGCAATCTCGGTGCCGCCCGTCGCCACGCGCACAAGCGCATCGTCCATCAGCTTGCCCTCCGTGAGTGGCACAGCGAAGTTAACGCGCGTCGTCCCGGTTGCGCCGTTGTTCTCGAAGGACACGTCCACAGCGTCCGGGAGCTGGACACCTCCACCGGAGCCACTCGGGTTCATTCCGCCGCTCCCGCCTGCCCCGGCGCTCGTGCCGGCTCCGGTGCCGCTTGGATCTCCGGTTCCACTCGCAGCGCCGGCTCCGCTCGCTCCACTGCCGCTTGGGCTCGACGACGATTCCGAGTCTCCGCAGGCCATCAGCGTCACTGCAAGTGAGCAGAGAATGATCGAGAACTTCATGGAGCCTCCAACGCAGACGACTCTACAACGTTTTTGAAGGCGCGGGCTGTAGCCACGTCAACTCGGCTGGGTTAGACGACGCCGGTGAAAGCTCTGTCCTCCTCCGCCGTGTGTTTGCTGCTCCTCGTCGCGTGCGGCGAAAGCCCTTCCAAGTCCGGCCCGAGCGCCTCAAGTGGATCCGCAGGTGTGCCCGCCTCCGCAGAGGCGGACGCGAAACCTCCGCTTCTCCACGACCTCGGCAAGATGGTCGTTCCCGAGGACAACCCGCAGAGCGACGCAAAGGTAAAACTCGGCCACCAGCTGTTCTTCGACAAGCGCCTCAGCAAAGACGGCTCGCGCGCTTGTTACTCGTGCCACCTGAACGAAGACGGCAACGGCGGAAAAGATCCGATCGCCATCGGCGCGGAGGAGAAGAAGCTGACGCGGCACAGCCCTGTGATGTGGAATGTCGGCTACCTCGGCTCCTTCTACTGGGACGGTCGATCGGGTTCGCTCGAGGATCAGGCGAAGGCCGCTTGGGCCGGCGGAAACATGGGGGTTGGCAAGGACAACCTCGAGGCGAAGGCCAAAGAGATCGAGTCGATCGAAGGCTACAAGAAACAGTTCGCAGAGGTCTTCCCGAAGGAAGGCGTCACCCCCGCCACCATCGTCAAGGCGATCTCCGCCTACGAGCGCACGCTCGTGTGTGACGCAACGCTCTACGACAAATATGCGAAGGGCGATGAGAAGGCCTTCAACGAGGAACAGAAGAAGGGTGCGGACCTCTTCATGGGCAAAGCGGGTTGTGCCAACTGTCACGCCCCGCCCTTTTTCTCTGCCACGTTCAACGCGAAAGAAGGCGCTTACTTCAACGTCGGCATTGGAACCAAAGATAAGGAGGAAGCCGCCGTCGACGTAGGTCGATTCTCCGTCACCAAAAAGGACACCGACTGGGCCGCCTTCAAAATCCCCAGCCTCCGGAACATCTCAAAGAGCGCGCCCTACTTCCATGACGGCTCCGTCGCGACGCTCACAGACGCGGTGAGCCTCATGGCGAGCGGCGGCATCAAGAACAAGAACCTGTCCTCCCTAGCCACCGAGAAGAACCTCACGACAGATGAGATAAAGGCCATTGTGGCCTTCCTCGGAACCCTTGACTGCGGCAAGACCCTGAGCGAGCCGGAGCTCCCGAAATGACCATCCCTCGTTGGGTTGGCGCGTGGTCTTTGATTTCGCTGCAACTTGCGTGTGGTGACGACCCAACCTCGACAGGCGGAGGTGGCGCGGGAGGGGTGGCGGCACCGGCGGGAGCGGCGGGCAACCACCAAGCGGCCCCAGCCTCGGATTGAACGACGTCTCCGTGTTGTTTCCACTACCTGCCAACGACGATCCGCCGGGCTTTTTGGGGCCAGAGGAGTAGGCGCACGTGGGGAGCTCCTTCCGCAGGCGGTCTACGATGCGATCCCGGAGTTTCCGGTCGTCCCTTCGCAAGGGCTCGTGTTCAACCGCATGCGCGCGCTGAGCATTCGCTTCGATGGATGCAGCGGCGGCGTGGACGCATGCGAGCCGGAGATCCGCATTGTCATGCAACCGCTGGACGATGGAGAAGCGAGAGACTCGGCCTACCGTGAATGGGTCTGTGCAACAGGGGCATGCTCACCCTTACATCCCGAGCTCTCGACCAAGCCGCCGCTAGCTTCACTCGGGCTCGTTCTCGAGGCAGCACCCGCGTCGTCGAAAGCCGAGCCCTCGGCGCTTCGCGCGTGGGTAAAGAGCGCCGCATTCGGCGAGCTGTTCGACCGCTGTACCATAGCGACACCGTTGGCTGCGAATGCGCGCGTGACGCTGCAAGCCGACGCGAAAGGATGCTCGCAGGCGAGCGTTGGACCCAAGGATGGGGTCGTGTTTGCAGCGTTTGGGACGGAGGGCTTCGAGGACATTTCGCCCTATGTCTATGCACAGCCCATAGCCGCACCCACGAGTGCCGACCCCCCGGAGCCAGATCGCGACGGGGATGGCTGGCCAGTACGACGCTCGTTTGGAAAGACGAGGTCTCGTTCAAGGTGAAGACCGTGAACGTGCCTGCGGCGCTCGCTGAAATTGGGTTTCGGTGCGTGAGGAAGCCTTAGCTCTGTTTGGTCCTGTTGCCGCGTCGCTTGAGTATCAGGAGGAGGCCGAGCCCAAACACACCCAGACGCAGCGGGTTCTTGTTGCCGTTCGTCCCGCAATCGCAGCCCTCGCTCGACTCTTCTCCCCCATCCCCATCGCCTCCGGCGCCACCACCGCTCCCCTCCGAGCCACCACCACCGTTGGCGCTCATGCAGTCGGGATCGCTCGCACAGTCTTCGTTACAGTCGCCGTCCGCCGTGCAAACAGTGCAATCTGGATCTGCTACGGGGCAATCCTCGACACAGGCTCCCCCACCAGCACACGCAGGGTCACAGTCCGGATCACTCGCGACGTCAGGACACGCGTTCGTGCAGTGTCCGTCGTCCGCGCAGGGGCAGTCCGGGTCCGGGCTCGGGCAACCCTGGGCACACGCGCCGTCCGCAGCACACGTCGGACTCTGCTCAATGAAGGGTTGGATGAAGTTTGTGATGTGGAACCCCACCGTCTCGTCGAGCATCCCGGACTCGCAATCACTCCGCGTGTGCACACCCACGAGCCGCTCAACCCCAGCGTCGTTCCACAGCGCGGTGCCACCCGAGTCTCCGCTGCAGGTACCCGAGGGAGAAACCTCCATGAAAAAGACGCTCCCTTGTTCGTCGAAGATGGTCGCTTGGGTAACACGTTTGAGGCCGCCATCATTGCCACCGGCCTCTGTGATCCCGAATCCGACGAGGGTCAACGTCGTGCCGATCGGAGGCAGGTCGGACATTGTCACAGGCACGGCGGGCCCGGGAGACGCCAAGCGAAGAACGGCAATGTCGTTTTGTGGGTCCTCCAGCGACACATCGTAACCTTCGTGCGCCACGCCATCCACAACTTCGATGAAGGTGCCCTCGTCGAAAACGTCACTCCCGAAGAAGACGTCCACCTGATCCCAGCTCGGCGCGCCGATGTCAGGCGTGATGCAGTGTGCGGCCGTCACAACCACCGTCGGGGTCACGAGCGTGCCCGAACAAAAAGGCAAACCATCGACCGTCAGCGCCACGGCTGCAGGGTGCCCGACGTCGGGCGAGCCATTGACGATCTCTTGCGTGTCGAACGCCAGCTCCTCCTCTCCGGAGGCGCCGGGGTGGTGAACACAGCCTGCTGCGAAGAGGAGAGCCGACTGGACACACGCTGTAAGCAATCTCATGACCTTAGAGTCGCCAGGAAGGGGCCCAACGTTCAAGAGGAAGCTTCAATTTCGACCAATTTCTCTCTGGGCCGAAGGCCTGGAGAGAAATTGGATGAGAAGGTTGTTCCGGAGGCGTCGTACAGACGCCGAGGGAATTTTTCTTGGCGCGAGCGCGCCATCACGCGGGAGGTGGGCTGCTCTTGTGTTTTGGTATCGAGAGCACGAGCACGACCTGAGAGAGATCCATCACGACACGCGTCCCCTGAATCATGAACTCGAAGGTTCCGCCGTTCCGCGCGATGACGTAGGCCTCGTGCGGTTGGTCGATGCGACCTCCGAGAGCCAGTCGCACGGGTCGTTGGTCTTGGCGGGCCGTCTCAAGCGTGTCCTCGAGGGTGTGCAGTTCGGAGTTCATGCTTGGGACGCTACCACGCGCCCTCTCATGAACGTCACGTTCACGCTACATTGCCCAGTAACGTTCGTCGTCCAGCCCCTCTTCACGCTCCGGCAAACCACGCGTGAGGCGGGGCGACGACTGCACCAAGACCTCGTAGCTCACGCGGTTCGCGTAGCGGCAAACTTGGCTCATCGATGAATAGGTGAGGAATGCGCGCACGTGTTTCGCGGAGTTCGGCACGCTCGTATGGTGGTAGCGATTGGCCGCCATGTCGTGCAGCAACGCGGAGAGCGCTGCGTCCCCCGCACCGTTTGTGCTCGTGATCCGCGTTGGGCCTCCGTGATAGGGGGAAATATGGGCAAACACGCGGACAGGCGCTTCACATTTGCTTCGAAGCATGGGGCGGCTGAATTCGTAGAGGTTGAACTCGGGGATCGCTCCGGGCAATAGTGGGTAGCGCGTCTCCTTTTTCACGGCGTCATCGGTGAACCCCGCGAGGTAGAGGCCGATGGGTCCCGCGGTGCAAAGCACCACGCTCGTCAGCTCGAGCGCGCGGTCGCACGCCACCAGCGGATCCGCTGCGCCCGTGAGGGCCTCGCCCTCCTCCTCATTCATCGCGAGGATGTCCACGTTTGCGCGAATGAACTCGCGCCAAAACTCGGGCCGTTCAGCGATCACGAAGCGGGTTCCCAGCGTTAGCACAACGGGAACCGCGTGGGCCTTCGCGAGCTCGATCGCGTGCATCGTCGCGGCAGGCATCGGCTCACCCGGCTGGCCACGCATGAGGTACGCGGAAATCACGAGCGCAGACGCGTCCTCGAAAATGGCCTTGGGGATGCTCTCGGGACGAAGCTGGTTCATGAGCCCAGCGCTGATCGCGAAGGTGCGCTCCCCGTCCGGTGTAACGAGCGCGAAGCACCGCCCGATCGGTCCGTCCACCGGTTGGAGGTGGTCGAGGTTCACACGGCTCGAGGTGTTCGAGAGGTAGCGATACCCGCTCGTCCCGAGACGGATGTTGTCACTCATCACGCCGAGCAAAATCGACGCATCATCGGCAAGGAGCGAATAGTTATGTAGTGTGTTGCCGACAGTGCCACCCGCAAACTCGTGGGAGATGAGGTTGTCTCGGAGCAGCTCATCGTAGAGCCGCGCCGCGAGCTCACCCGCGATGATCGTTGAGCCACCCTTCGGCAACTCGTAACGAAGAAGCAGCTCCTCGGGGATGCGCGCGTCGATATCAACGAGCGTCTGATCGATGCCTACGACGTGCGTCTTGGCCCTTGGGAGGTCGATGCCCGCGTGCTCGAACAGCGGGTCCCGTGCGTTGACGGGGAAGTAGTGTTTGTGTTTGCGTCGACCAGGAAAGCGCACGAGGACGGCAGCGTAGCACCGGCTGCGTCCGTTTCGGTGCGACATCGCGTATTGGTCAGTCGTGCGGCGCCTTCGAGATGTTGCTAGCCTCAAACGCGTTGTAACCAGTCGCCCGCGAGCCTGCCGACATGGACCGTTCCGCCCTCCTATCGCCAAACAGCTTCCGCCGAGCGCTCGAGCGGGTCCCGCATGCCGAACGCGACAGCTGGTTTGACGCGGTGCTGGGCCTCTCCGAGGTCCCAGAAGACGGGGCTGAGCTACCCCGCGGCTGCGTGCCCTACCTGCCGTGTTCCGTCGATGCAGTGCTCGATGCAGTCAACCTCGTGGGCGTGGACGCCTCCGATGTCTTCGTGGACGTCGGCGCGGGCATTGGACGGGCCGCGCTCTTGGCCAATCTGCTGACCGGGGCACGGGCCGTCGGCTTGGAGATCCAACCGAGCCTGGTCGAGCGGGCGCGCGCTCTCACGGCGGGCATGGGCGTCAGCGGGGTCGAGTTGGTCGTCTGCGACGCGGTCGACGCTGCGCGAACTGTCCCGACGGGCACGGTGTTCTTTCTTTATTGCCCATTCGACGCGACGCGCGTTGAGCGATTTCTCGACGCGCTCGAGCCCGTCGCGCGTGCGAGGCCCGTGCGGCTCGTTTGCGTCGACATGCCGCCCTTAGCGCGCAACTGGCTTCGCTCGAGCGCACGCATGCCGAGCGGCGCAACGGCTTACTTCAACGTCTGAGCAAATAGGATAGGCTCACGGGATGGGCATCGTATGTCTGGTCCCGCCCTCTCTCGGTACCGCCAAGGCCTCGGCGCGTGCCGAGCTCATGGCCGCTGCGATCACGAGGGAGCTCGGTAAGCCTGTCGAGCCCGTCGTCGCGGAGACGTACGCCGAGCTGGAGCGTAGAACCAACGCCTGTGACGTCGATATCGTGTGGTGCCCCTCCGCGGTCTGCGCAAACCTAACGCTCGCCCGCGAGGTCTTCACCATCGTTCGAAATGGGTCGCCCAGCTATCGTTCCGCGCTCATCGCTCGGCGTGAAGACCAGCTCAACCTGTCCCACCTGACCGGGAAGGTCGCGGCGTGGGTGGACCCGCTGTCCGCTGGCGGGCATCTGCTTGCCATCTCCCTCCTGCGGTCACGCGGCATAGACCCCGAGCTAACCTTTGCAAGCCAGACCTTCATGGGGACGCACCGAGCGGTGGCGCTCGCAGTGCTGCAGAAGGACGCGGACGTAGGGGCGCTCTCGGTCCTTGGATTTCGCGACGATCAGCTCGAGGAGATGATGCGCTGGTACGTTGGTCCGGCGGGCGAGCGGCTCGAGGCCCTCGCGGTGAGCGAGCGTTGCCCAAACGACGCCGTTGTCCTCACTTCCAAGCTCGCTGATGATTTCGCGAAGTGCAGCGCGGCACTCGCGAACGCGCACACGAGCGGCTCGCAGGTCCTGGTCGCGCTCGAGGCAGAGCGCTTGGAGCGGGCAGAGCTCGGCGCGTATCGGCGAGCGTTTGGGAGCTTCACGCGTCGGACAACCGCACCCCCTCCTCGGCGGCTTTGACCCAACGACACACTCCGATCTTGCGCTTCGCGGTCACCCGTTAGACGGTCCCGACATGAGCCACCCCGCGATGTCCGACGCACCCGGCCCGCTGCCCATGCGGGTCGTGGGGCCGATTGGCAATATGCTGCGTTACTTCAACGATCCGATCGTCAGCGCGGGGCGGCTCTTCGCGCGCTACGGGAATGTCGTGTCGCTCGTCAAGTCACCGGTGCACATCGCGAGCCCCGGCCCAGGTTGGGGAACTGGCAAGCTCAGGACGGCTACGGGTGGCGGTGTGGTGTTGGTCAATGGTGCGGAACACAACCGCACAGTCTTAACCCAACACGACCGCTTTCATATGATTGCTCTGCCGGGCGTGCTCTACCCCGTAGGTGATGTCCCCGAGCGAAAGAAACCCATCACCCGTATGATGACGGGGCTCTTTCACGTCAACGGGGACGAACATCGTCGCCACCGGCGCCTCTTGATGCCAGCGTTCGCGAAGACGCGCATTGACGCCTACCGTGACGACATGGTGCGAATCACGGAGGATGCCCTCGCACGATTCGAGCCCGGCGAGACGCGCGACATCCACTCAGACCTCACCGAGCTCACGCTGCGGATCGCGACGAAGACGTTGTTCGGGGAGGATGAAGGGGAACGCGGGGTGAAGATCGCCCGAATGATGCAGAGCTGGCTCATGACGATGTTCTCCCCGTGGATGGTGCTACCGCGGCTCGACCTGCCAGGACTACCTTACCGGCGATTTCTCGACCTAACCCACGCCATCGATCGCGCGACGGTCGAGATCGTCCGCGCGAAGCGGAGCCGAACCGCCCCGGATTCCCCCGATATGCTCTCGACGCTCCTCGCGGCCAAAGACGAGGACGGCAGCGAGCTCGACGAGGATGAGGTGATCGGCCACACCGGCGTCATCTTCGCGGCGGGGCATGAGACCAGCACGAACGCCCTAGCGTGGACGCTGTTTTTGCTCGCCCAACACCCGAAGTTCCTGCGTGACCTCGAGGACGAGCTCGATGCCGTGCTCGCAGGTCGGGCTCCAACCATTGAGGAGCTCGGCAAGCTGCCGGTGCTCGACGCGACCATCAAAGAGAGCATGCGCGTCCTTCCCCCAGTGCCCATTCATCCTCGCATCGTCGCGGAGGACACCGAGCTAGCCGGATACCGGTTGCCTGTGGGGAGCGAGGTCTTTCTGAGCATCTTCCACATGCACCACGACCCCGCGGTCTTCTCCAATCCCGAGGTGTTCGACCCGCGCCGGTGGGAGACCATCAAACCGAGCGTGTTCGAGTACAACCCCTTCAGCGCTGGTCCGCGTATGTGCATCGGTGCCTCGTTTGCGCTGATGGAGATCAAACTTGTGCTTGCAGCGTTGCTTCAGAAGTTCCGCTTTGAACTACCGAGAGGCACGGACGTGAATCCACGCGTGGCCATCACGATGGCCCCGCAGGGTGGACTCAAGATGTGTGTCCGAAGGAGAAGCGACCCCCTGACCCCACCCGTGAGCGTCCGCGGCAGAGTGCGCGACCTCGTGCACTTGCCCGATTGAGCGCTAATAGCCCCTACTTCTTCTTTTTGTCGTCCTCGTGATCGTGGCTGTCGCCTGGCTTGTGCTCGTGGTCTTCCTTCTTCGGGGGGCAACCCGACAAGGTGCCCAGGAGGATGACGGAGCTAAGGGTCAACAGCACACACGCAGGTAGTCTCTTCATGTTCAGTTCTCCGATTGGGCACGTGGTTGCACGGTGGATTGAAGACCGCCCTCCCCACGATGGAAGATCTCGTAGAGCACGGGCAAAACAAGGAGCGTCAGAAGCGTTGATGAAAGAATGCCACCGATGACGACGGTGGCGAGAGGACGTTGGACCTCCGATCCGGTTCCGGTCGCTAAGGCCATCGGGAGGAACCCGAGCGCA
>SXGT01047911.1_pt1 | contig 10226 bp, 6 predicted proteins | sample 3176221 | NCBI WGS metagenome assembly SXGT01 (sample SAMN11356862, study PRJNA531348) | freshwater metagenome | isolation source: freshwater sample F1-120 | place: China: Fuxian Lake, Yuxi | collected 2017-12-25
GTGGCGGTGGCAACAACGCCGGCGGCAACCAGGGTGGCGCGCCCGCGGCCCCGACGCAGAGCGTCGGCGACCGCGTGCTGGCGAAGCTCGCCAAGGACCAGCCGTTGTTCACGCCGGCGTGGGACGCGTGGACCAAGAACCGCCGTTCGGTGCCGCTGGCGGGCACGTGGACGGTGTCGGGCCACGAGACCGGCCGCGGCGACCTGTTCGGCACCGCGACCCTCGTGCGCACCGACGACGACGAGTCCGAAGTGCGCTGGTCGCTGAAGGCGACCGACGGCTCCACCATCGAGCGCTCCGGCAAGGGCCTCCTCTATGCCGGCTACTCGTGGCGCGGCCGCAGCCAGGACCAGGGAGCGGCCCAGGACGCGCCGACCTGGCGCGAAGTGCTGCTGCTCGACGACGACTGGCGCACGCTGAAGGGTCGCCTGTTCACCGGCAACCACGACGAAGTCGGCGTCGACGTGCTGCTGCAGCGCGACCTCGGCCGCCCGCGCGTGCTGGCGCTCGACCACGCGGCGATCGTGGCGCCGAGCACCGGCCATCGCCTCGTCGTGCACGGCGAAGCGTTCCCCGCGAACCTGACCCCCGCCGACTTCTTCGTCGGCGCCGGCCTCACCGTCACCGCCGTCGAACGGCAGAGCGAGCGCACCGCCACGCTGGTCGTCGATTGCGCCGGCGGCATCCCCCTCGGCCCGCGCACGATCGCGTTCCGCGACGACCCGCGCGGCCTCGAGATCACGCTCTACGACACCGTCGACTACGTGCGCGTGCGGCCGCTGCAGGGCTTCGCCCGCATCGGCGGCGCCAAGCATCCGCGCCAGATCGAGCGCTTCGAGGCCTACGCCGTGCACCGCGGCAAGGACGAGAATCCCTACACCGACGACGACGTCGACCTGTTCCAGGTGCGGCCGAAGTGGTCGCTCGACGAGTTCAAGGTGCGCGAGAACGACGACGACCTGCAGTTCGTCGGCAGCATCGATGCGACGACCGGCGTGTTCACGCCGAACGTCGACGGGCCCAACCCGCAGCGCAAGTGGCAGGCGAACAACATCGGCGACGTGTTCGTGGTCGCCGACGTCGAACTCGAGGTCGGCGAGCGCCCCGCGCCGCCGAAGCCGGCCGAGAAGGCCGCCGACCAGCCCGCCCAGAAGCCGGCCGACGGTGACGCCGAGAAGCCAGCGGGCGACGGCAAGCCAGCCGAGGCGAAGGCGCCCGAGACCAGGCTGCCGAACCTGGCGCCGGCGACCGCACTGCCGAAGGCGAAGAAGAGCTTCCGCGCCCGTTCCCACCTGCTGGTGTCGGTGCCACTGTTCATGCGCTGGCAGGCGCTCGACTGGGAGGATCGCTGACATGCAGCTCCGCACCGTGCTCCACCATCGCTTCCGCAGCGACACCGGCGCCGAGTTCGTCTACGTGGCGACCTCGGCGGCGATCCTCGGACTCGATGCGCACACCAGCGCCATCGTCGAAGCCTTCGCCGGGCCCGACGGCCGCGACGACGAGGAGTTCCTCGCCAGCCGCAGCGACCGCGAACTCAGCGAGCAGTCGCTGCACGACCTGATCGACCTCGGCGTCGTGCGTCCGGTCGGCGAAGCGGCAGCACCGCGCGCGCAGCTGCCGCCGATGCCGTTCCCGCTGGCGACGCTGGTGCTCAACGTCACCAACAAGTGCAACCTGTCGTGCACCTACTGCTACGAGTACGGCGCCGACCGCCTGACCGCCGGCGAAGGCAGCAAGCTCGCCGGCAAGCCGAAGATGGAGGACGAGACGGCCCGGCAGTCGATCGACTTCCTGCTGCGCAGCAGCGGCGATCGCCCGCAGGTGTCGATCACGTTCTTCGGCGGCGAGACGCTGCTGAACTTCCCGGCGATCCGCACTGCGGTGGAATACGCCGAGAGCAAGGCGGCGCTGGTCAAGAAGCGCGTGCACTACTCGCTGACGACGAACGCGACGCTGCTGACCGACGAGGTCGTCGACTTCCTGACCCGCCACCGCTTCGGCATCACGGTGTCGATCGACGGCGACCAGCAGGAACAGGATCGCCACCGCACGTTCCAGAAGGGCGTCGGCAGCTTCGACGTCATCGCCCCGCGCATCCGCCACCTGATCGCCACCAACAAGGCGCGCAAGGGCCGTTCGATCGGCGCGCGCGTGACGCTGACGGCGGGGGCGGCGCCGGCGGCGGACACCTACCGCTTCCTGACCGGCGAGCTCGGCTTCGACGAAGTCGGCTTCGCGCCGGTCACCGCCGGCCTCGGCCGCGCCTACGCGCTCGGCGAGCTCGGCTACGAACGCCTGCTGCGCGAGTTCGGCGAACTGGCCGAGGACTACGTGGCGGCGGCGTGCCGCGGCGAATCGCACGGCTTCGCCAACCTGAACGACCTGCTGCGCGAACTGCACCAGGGCGTCAACAAGGCGCATCCGTGCGGTGCTGGCCTCGGCCTCGTCGGCGTGTCGACCGAAGGCGACCTGAACCTGTGCCATCGCTTCGTCGAGTCGAAGAGCCACAAGCTCGGCTCGGTGACCGAAGGCATCGACGAGTCGGTGCGCACCGCGTTCCTGCAGAAGGCGCACGTCGACCAGAAGACCGACTGCCGGCAGTGCTTCGCCCGCCCGCTGTGCGCCGGTGGTTGCTACCACGAAGCGCACGTGCGCTACGGCGACGCGACCGTCGCCAACCTGCACTACTGCGAGTGGATCCGGGGGTTCGTCGACCTCGGCCTGCGCAGCTACGCCCGCATCCTGACCCGGAACCCGAAGTTCTTCGCGAGGTTCGAGACGTCATGACCGAGATCGATCCTGTTCTCCCGAAGGCCGAGGCACCGTCGCCGCGGCCGCGCGCGCGCATCGTCGCGTGCAACCAGAAGGCGCGGCAGCTGGCCGCGCTGGTGCTGGCGCAGCGCGGCGGCGCCCGCGCGTTGACGCAGGACCCGCCGCCGACGCAGTACCCGTACGGGTGCACGACGATCTTCGCGCCCGGCTGGGAAGTCGACTCGAGCAACGGCACCAACGGCCTGTGCCAGCCGATCGAGCGCGACCTCTACGACTGCTACCACACGTGCTATTGGCCGGCGCAGGTGCCGGACGGCGTCACCAACGCGCCGGCGTGGACGTCGTCGTGTGGTGCGCCGATGCAGGATTGGAAGTCCATCGACCTGGTGTTCCCGTGAGCCTCATGCCACGCCTCGTTCTCGCGTTGCCGGCGGTGCTGACGAGCAGCGTGCTGGTGCTGTCGCCGCTGCTCGCCCAGACGCCGGCCCCGACGCCGCCGACTCCGACGCCCGCACCAGCCCCGACGCCAGCACCGCGCCAGGGCTCGCAGACGCAGGAGCCAGCCCCGACCCCGTCCGCGCCCGCTGCCGGCACCGCCCAGCCCGAAGCCGGCAACGATGCAGCCGCCGGCGAACGCCCGGAGCGCCAAGGCCGCGGCGGTCGACGCCGCGGTCAGGGTGGCCCCGGCGGTGGTCCCGGAGGCCAAGGTGGCCAGGGCCAGGAGCTGAACGAGCTGCCCGAGTTCCAGCCGGTCGCCGCGCCGTCGGTCGCCGGGCTCGAGGGCAAGCAGTACTTCTGGTTCACGATGTACCCGCACTTCCTCGCCCAGTACGACCCCACCACCGACACGTTGGTGAAGAAGGTCGCCCTGAAGCGTGGGTTGTTCTGGAGCACGAAGCTGACCCACGATCGCAAGCGCATGCTGGTCGTCACCGACCAGCAGCAGTCGATCGAGGTCGTCGATCTCGCCACCGGCACGGTGCAGAGCGAACACCCGTTCCGCGAAGACGGCCTGATCCTGCGCATCCGCGAGGTGCGCGAGTGCCCCGGCGGCGTGCACTGGCTGGTGCGCACCGAGCGCGTCAAGAAGGAGATCGACCGCTACTCGTTCGAAGCAGCACAGTGGCTGCTCTACGACAGCAGCACGCAGAAGGTCGTGCGCAAGGTGCGCAAGCTGCCCGAGGCGATGGAGCGCGGCGCGCAACTGTCGGCCGACGGCACGCAGTGGCTGCACCAGGACGACGACGGCAACCTGCGCTTCCTCGACGCGCGCACCTTGAAGGAGCAGGCGAAGATCGACCTGAAGACGCCGCGCTTCTTCGGCGCCGGCTCGGTCCGGCTGATGGGCACCGACCTGCTCGATCGCCGCGACCCGAACCGCGCGTTGATGCTGTTCACCACCACCGACCCGGTCGAGACCCGGCGCACGTCGTGGGGCCTGTGCGAACTCGACCTCGCCCAGAAGCGCATCGTCGACGTGCAGGAATGGGGCCCGCAGCAGAACTCGTGGGGCATGCGGGTGGCGCCGAAGAAGAGGATCGGCGCGGCGATGACCGGCAGCTTCGGCCGCAGCGACGACAACCGCATGCGGCTGTTCCTGTTCGACCTGACCAACGGCAAGAAGATCGTCGAGACGACCGAGGAGTTCCGGCCGCGGCGCTCGCTGGTCGCCATCTCGCCCGACGCCGACAAGGTCTACATCGGCGTCGCCGGCAGCGACTTCGAGGTGTTCGACGCGCAGCTGAAGCGCCTGAAGACCGTCGAGCTCGACGGCGAGATCGTCGGCACGATCCACGTCGTCGACGGATGATCCGCGTCGTCGTCGTCGACAGCGGCATCGACGGCGACCATCCGGCCGTGCGCGGCCGGGCCCGCGTCGTGCGTGGCCCGGCGTTCGGCTGCGACGACGAGAACGCCGCCGACGTGCTCGGCCACGGCACCGCGGTCGCCGCGACGGTGCTGCGCGGCCAGCAGCGCACGGACCTCGAACTGGTCGCCCTGCGCGTGTTCACCCGCGAACCGGTGTGCGAGTTCGCCGCCGTGCTGGCCGCACTCGAACACGCGCTGTCGCTGCGTGCCGCCCTGGTCAACCTGAGCCTCGGCACCACCTCGCTGCGCCACCGCCGCGCCCTGCAGGACTTGGTGCGGCGCGCCGCGGCCCAAGGCACGCGCCTCGTCGCCCCGGCCAGCTACGGCGGGCTGCCGTGCGACCCCGGCATGCGGCCCGGCGTCGAAGCGGTCGTCGCCGATCCGACCGTGCTGCCGCAGCTGCCCGAGCTGCGGCGAATCGACGAGCGCTTCGTCTGGTTCGCCTCGCCGCTGCCGCCGCCCGACGCCGACGGTGTACGCCGGCTTCTGGCGCGCGGCGACAGCCTGGCGGTCGCCAACGTCACCGGCTGCCTGCTGCGTTCGGCGCCGGCGTGAGCCAGCCGCGTCGCAGCAGTTCGACCAGGGCCGCGTGCACGGCGCGCGGTGGCAGCACGAACAGCCGCGGATCGGAGGCTCCAGCCGCCGTCGCCACCGCCAGCGTGCACGGCGCGGCGAAGCGATCGAGCAAGGCCGGGATCGGCACGTAGCCGATGTGCGAGGCTTCGTCGCCGGTGCGCGTGTCGATCGCGCCCTTGCGGGCGACGAACGTCGGCCCTTCGCGGACCAGCACCTCGCCGCGAGCCAGCCACGGGGCGGGCAGCAGCAACGTCTCGGCCGGCACGGCCGGCGCCGGCGTCGATGGCGCCACCGCCCGCGCCCGCCAGAACGGAGCTCCGGCGAAGCGTTCGGCGCGTTGGTACCACATCGCTGCGGTGCGCTGGTGGGCTTCCTGCACGCCGCGCTCCCACCGCGCGTGCATCGCCAGCAGGCGAGCGCGCTGCGCCGGCATGCGCAGTACGGCGTCGGCAACGGCAGCCGCATGGTCGCCGGCGGCGATCGCCTTCTCGACACCCTGGCTGGCCAACGGATCGATCGTCGCCGCCGCATCGCCGACCGCGAGCACGTCGCCTGCGTCCCGCTGCCGCCGCGGCGTCGCGTCGGTCGCATGCAGAACGCGCCATGCCCGCAGCCGCGCTGCGGGCCCGCGCGCGCTCGCGAACAGCCGCGCCAGCAGTTCGGCGCGTGCCAAGCACGCGGCGCGGTCCGCGTCGACCATCGCCGTAGCACACGCCGGTCCGCTGTGCGGCGCATGCATCCAGATCCAGCCGTCGGCGAGTGCCTCCACCACCGCCGTGCCGCGGTCTTCGGCGGCCGGTTCGCCGACGCAGCCGAACGCGAACGTGCGCGCTCCGGCAAGTTCGACCGCGTCGGCGCGCAGCGCCGAACGGCCGCGCGCGTCGACGACCAGCAGCGGGGCGAGCAGGCTTCCAGAGCCTTCGTTCTCCCCCCCCTCGTGCTGGCAGGCCCACGTGCCATCGCCGCGCGGTGTCGCCACCGCCGGCGCCAGCACCTGCACGCCCCGCGCGCGCAAGCCAGAGCGCAGCCGATGGTCGAACGGTCCACGGCGCAGCAGCAGGCCCGGCTCCGGATCGTCGCGCCAGACCATCGTCGGTCGCTCCCACAAGGCCCCGTGCCGCAGCGTGTCGATCTCGGCCGCGGCTTCGAACCAGTCGGCGAGCCCCGCCTTGTGCAGCAGCGTGCGGCCGGCTGCGAGCAGCGATTCGTAGGGACCGGTCGCGTGGAATGCGCGGCGCTGCACCAGCACGACGCGATGGCCGCGTTCGCCGAGCTTGCCGGCGACGACGCAACCGGCGGGTCCACCGCCGAGCACCAGCACGTCGCACGCGCGCACGGTGGTCACGGTCGCACCGTGCGTAGCGAGCGGAGCGGACGCGAACCCATGCGGCGCATGCTAGCGGCGCGGGTGTGCACGTTCCCGTGCGGCGACCACCGCCGCGACCGCCCTCAGCGCGCTCGGCCCTTGCTCGGCGCCGCCGGCGCCTGCGCGGCCAGTCGCTGCAACTGCTCGGTCATCGCCACCTGCAGGCTGGTGAAGCCGGCGTAGTGCACGGTGCGCGCCGGCACCCCGGCGGTGCGCGCCAGCTCGAGTGCTGGCTCGGTGGTCTCGTGGCGGTTCCAGTGCAGCAGCAGCAGCAGGTCTAGGCCCGAACGCAGACGATCGGCGATCGTCGACACGCTCTTCTGCGGCGACGTGTAGTTGGTCATCAACCACTCGCCGTCGAAGCCCCACTCCGCCGCGAGCTTGTCGAGCCGCGGGTGGTGCCGGCGCTGGCGTTCGTTGCCGCCGACGACCAGCACGCGCACCTTGCGGCCGAGGCTCTTCTGCAGCGCCGCCACCGCCTCGCGGGCGTCGTCGCCGTTCGCCGGCGTCTCGTCGTCCAGTTCGAGCAGCTTCTCGATCGCCAGAAGGTCGTCCTTGGCCAGCTCCGGGTAGACGCAGGCCACTTCCTGGAGCAAGCCGTGCGCCTGCTGCAGCGACTCGACGTCCTTGCGCGCGCGCAGCGAACGCGCGACCTGCACCTGCAACGACGCGCGGTCGTAGTCGCGGCCCTCCATCTCCTCGTAGACCGCGGCCAGCTCGACCTTGATCTCGAGGTGGTCGAGCGCCTGGCCGACGAAGTCCTCGTTCTTCAGCAGCTTCTCCAGCGCCTCGAACTTGCCGCGCTGCTGCAGCAGCTCGCGCATCTCGGCGTAGCAGGCGCGCGCCTGGTCGCGTTCGCCGAGCATGTTGTGCGCGGTCAGCACCACGCGCAGCGCGTCGATGCGCTGGTCGAGGTCGAGCGCCACCTCGAGCACGCGCCGCGCCGACATCAGCGCCGGCTGCGCTTCGCCTAGGCCCAGATACTCGAGCGCCACGAACAGCAGCTGGTCCGGCGACGAGCCGCGGCCGACGTCGACGGCGTCGAGGAAGCGCAGCGACAGCTTACGGTCGTGCTTCTTCAGCGCTTCGTGCACCGCGTAGAAGCTCTCGAGGTCGGGCTTCACCGTCGCCAGTGCCTGCTCCATCAGCCGCAGCGCGCGCGTCGTCTCGGCGGCGTCGCCGGCGGTCAGCAGCGCCGCGGCCTGGAAGAAGCGTGCGCGGTCGCGCAGCTGCACGTCGCGGCCTTCGAGCCGGCGCAGGCCGGCGATGGCGCGGTCGAAGCCGCGCGCCGCCGCATGCATGTCGCCGGTCTCGTAGGCCAGCAGGCTGCGCAGGTAGACCGCCTCGGGTGCTGCCGTCTCCGGCTGTTCGGCGACGTGCTGCAGGCGCGCGAGGCCGCGCTCGCGTTCGGCGCGCTCCTGGCGCGGTTCGACGCTGACGGTGTCGTGCTGGCGCAGTTCGCCCAGCGCAGCGACCAGCGCCGCGGCGCTGGCGAGCATCGGCTGGCCGGCGGCGAGCCGTTCGGCCTTCTCGGCGGCTTCGATCGCCATCTGCCACTCGCTGGCGGCGAGCAGGCGTTCGGCGAGGGCCCGGTGGTAACGCGACTGCACGTCGGCCGGCAGGCGCTCGAAGCCCGACATGCCGAGCACCTTGCCGAGGATCGACGCGGTGCTCTCCTGGTCGTCGGTGTCGATGCGCGATTCCAGGCGGCCGAGCAGGTCGGTGACGGCGGCGTCGACGATGACGTCGAGTTCGCCGGTGCCCGGCTCGGCGGCGAGGTACTGGATCGCGCGCACCGCGAGCTTCAGGTCGCCCGACCAGAACAGCGAACGCACGACCAGCGGCAGCACGTTGCCGGCCAGCGTCGGATCGCTCAGCAGGTCGAGCAGCGCCTGCGGATCCTCGAGCACGGCCGCGATCTTCTCGCGATCGCCCTTGCGGTCGTGGGCGCGGATGACGCCGAACAGGCTCCAGCGGCGCGACTGCGCGTCGGTGCCGCCCGACGGCAGGTCGACGCCGAGCAGCGTGCGCGCGTAGCCGACCAGGAAGCAGCTGCCCGGCCGCGGCCCGGCGCACTGCCAGTAGTCGAGCAGCTGCTGGCGGACGTCGGCCTTGGTCTCGCCCTTCTCGGCCAAATGGATCTGTTGCAGCAGCAGACGATCGAGCGCGGTCTCCCAGGCCATCCAGAACCTCCAGCCGCAGCTATCGGTCCGGCGGGGTCGCGCACTCACCGCCGCTGCGCACGGCGCGGTGCGAACGGCGCTATTCCATGAGCTCGCGCGCCTGCTCCGGCAGCACCACCACCAGGCCCTGCAGCGTGCGCTGCGAACCGCCGCTGCGGGACGGCGCCAGCGCACCGAGCACCAGGTCGCCGACCTGCAGTTGCGCCGCCACCGCTTGCGGTGTCGTGATCCAGTGCGTGCCGCCGTCGTCGTCGCGCACGCCGAAGCCGGTCGGCCCGACGTCCTCGACCTGCAGGATGCCTGGCCGCGTCGCCGGCCGCTGGTCGTTCGACAGCGCCTGGCTGGCGGCGTGCAGACGATCGAGCTGCGTCAGCAGCGACCCCTGGCAGTGCGTCAGCACGCTGCGGAAGTCGAGTTCCTGCGTGCTGGCGGCCCAGTCGTAGAACCGGCGCAGCTCGGCGAACGCGTCCTGCACGGCGGCGGCGCGGCGAGCCGGGGCCGCACCCAGGTCGACGTGCAACAGGAGCCGCATCAGGTCGCCGGCCGTGACCTGCTCGAGGTCCACGCGCGGCAGCGGCGCGTTGCGCTGCAGTTCGGTCCACAGCCGCAGCGGGGTCTCGGCGTCGCTGCGACCGCTCTCCCACAAGTACTCTTCGACCAGCGGCTCGAGGTCGCCGGCGTCGGGGTCGCCGAACCCCGCCGCGCCGTCGCCTTCGTCGTCCCCGTCGACGTCGCGGCGACGCGCTGCCGCGCCACGCTTCGCCGCCGCTCTGCCTGCCTGTCCCGGGCTGCGTTCGCCGTCGGCGTCTTCGTCATCGAGCTCATCGTCGTCGCCTTCGTCGCCGTCGAACGCATCGTCGTCGGCGTCCTCGAGGCTGGCGGCCGGATCGGCAACGTCCTCGCCGTCCTCTGGCTCGGGTTCGATGCCGGCCATGCGCTCGAGCTGGGCGAACAGGTCGGCGACGTCGCGCTTCTGCGCGAGGCCCTCGTCGAGCGTGCGCACCAGACGTTCGCCGAGCGTCTCGCCCGGTGCCGCGCCCGGCAGCGCTCCGTCGACCGCGGTCGCCGCATCGTCCTCCTCGGCGTGGTGCGCGTTCCAGATCTGCAGCAACAGGTCGCGCAGGCGATCGAGATCGACGTCGCTGTCGAACGCCATCTCGTCGAGCAGCGGGCCGATCACCTGGCCAGGTCTTGCCACCAACGCCAGCTGCTGGCTGATCGTCGCCGCCGACAGCTCGCTGCCGGCTTCGCGCAGCAACCGTTCGAGATCGGCTTCGAGGTGCTCGAGCGGCACCGTAGGCGGTGCTTCCGCCGCGGGCGCGCCGGCGACCCGCGCGGCCGCGGCCGGCGCCGCCGTCGGGCTCTGGGTCTGTTCCGGACGGCGCAACAGCAGGTGCTCGAGTTCGACCTGCTGCAGCCGGCGATCGAGCTCGAGCCGCTGCAGGTCGCGCGCGAAC
>SXGT01071429.1_pt1 | contig 10226 bp, 9 predicted proteins | sample 3176221 | NCBI WGS metagenome assembly SXGT01 (sample SAMN11356862, study PRJNA531348) | freshwater metagenome | isolation source: freshwater sample F1-120 | place: China: Fuxian Lake, Yuxi | collected 2017-12-25
AAGGAATTGAGTCAAGCCGTCAATAATCTGCAGCAATGCCTGATTCGTGCCACCCGGAATCTGATCGAGCGTGCCATGCAGCAACTGGATATCTTGTCGCACCGCCTCATTGACCCTGGGGACCGGATTAAGCGACAAGCAATACAATTGCAGCATTTGCAGCAACGATTGAGTACGGCATGGAAACATCGATGCGAAAAGAGGCGCTGGACATTGCTCGATTGCGATCAACGGCTCATCGCCGTCGGCCCTGATATCGATCAACTTGAATTGCGGCAGAAACAATTGGCGCTGCGCTTTCGCAACAGTTATGCGCATGCTTTCGCAACACACGGTCTGAAACTGAATCATCTGCGGGCGCAATTGGCGCAACTGAATCCGCAATCGGTGCTTGAACGCGGCTATAGCATCGTTTATACGCAGCAGGGCGAAATCGTCCGCGACAGCAAACAACTGCGATGCGGCAGCCGAATTCAGGTAAAATTCGCGCGCGGCAACTGCGATGCGATTGTCGATGACACTGCGGACTCCTAAGGAAACGCTGATTCATTCGGCGAACGAGATGAAGCACGAGGCGCACGGAACGCAGCAACCGAGACATATCAACAAGATAGGCGAGGGAGCGAGTACCGCGCAACGAAGTGATTCGCTCGTGCAGCCAATAAATCAGCGTTTTCCTGACCGAAACATATCGCGACTTATCTCAACAAGGACTCAATACCGATGCCAAAAACATTCTTGCTTCTCGGCGCGATCAATATCTTATTGTGCATTGCGCTCGGCGCATTTGGCGCACACGGTCTCAAGCATATCTTAACCGGCGACATGCTGGCGGTTTTTCACACCGGCGTGCAATATCATTTTTATCACGCCTTCGGTATCTTAGCCATCGGATTGCTGCTGTTTCATTTTCCTCAATCGCGTCTGATTCCGCTATCCGGCTGGCTTATGATGGCAGGCATTGTCTTGTTCAGCTTCAGCCTATACGCGCTCAGCATCACCGGCACTCGCGCACTGGCCATGATTACGCCGTTCGGTGGCATTTCGTTCCTCAGTGCTTGGGGATTGTTTATTTATGCGGTCTGGAAAGAAAAATAGCCGGACGTCATTTTCTAAACTCGCTCAAAAGCTGCTTGCGAAATCGTAACAATAGCGCTCGTGTTTTCTATTTCCAATCCTGAATCCATTGCGGGAAATGAATATCGGGCATCGGTCGGGCAATACCGTATCCCTGTCCGAATTGGCATCCGAGCCGATGCAATTTTTGAAGCAACCCGATGTCTTCAATGCCTTCAACCACGATGGATGTATTGAGACCTTTTGCAAGCATCGCGATGGATTGAATGATGATCTCACTGCGGAACTTCCTATCCAAATCAGCAGTAAACGCTTTGTCGATCTTGATTTCGGAAACCTCAAGTTCTTGCAGGTATTTCAACGAAGTAAATCCAACCCCGAAATCATCGATTGAAGTCTTGATACCCATCTTATTGAGCATGCGAAATACTTTTCTCGCTTGCTCAATATTCGACATCACGGCTGTTTCGGTTAACTCCAAGGTCACGCATGACGCAGGAAATTTGTGAGAATCCAGTGCATTCATCAGATATTTGGGCAAGTCGCTGTCGTCCAGCATTCGGGCCGATAAATTGATCGAAACGGGCATGGCAATGCTTGCATCGTACCATTTCTTGGTTTGATTCAAGGCCAAGTCAATCACCGCATAGGTTAAAGGATAGATGGCTTCGGAAGATTCTGCGTCCGGTATAAAATCGCCCGGATAAATAATGCCGGTTTTATCGGATGGTTGCCAGCGTACCAATGCCTCTACCGATCTGACTTTGCGGTTTAATAAATTGATAATTGGCTGATACTCAAGGAATAATTCCTTATTTTCGATGGCTAGAGAAAGTTTATCGGCTTTCAAAAACGACGATTGTTGTGTCGAAGCTTCCATTTCTTCGCTATAAACCATTGAAGATTTCTGGTTGCGCTTGACAAAATACATGGCCCTGTCGGCTTTCATCAGCAACAGATCGAGGTTTTGGCCTTGCTCGGGGTATAAAGCGATGCCGATTGATGAGTCGATCCGAATCAAATGATTGTCGATTAAGATCGGTTCGCGCAAGGCGATCGATATTTTATCGGCAACAAGCGATGCATCTTGCGGCGAATGAATCTCGGTGAGTACAACGGCGAATTCATCCCCGCCCAGACGAGCCACGGTATCGGTGGCACGCAGGCATTCCCTCATTCGGCGCGCCACAACGACGAGAACGTTATCGCCGGCGGCATGACCGTATGTATCGTTGACGGCCTTAAACAGATCGAGATCGATCTGCAGAATCGCAAACGTACGGTCATTTCGTTGCGCCAACTGCAAAACTTGCTTGAGCCGATCAAAGTATAGGGCGCGATTGGCTAACCCCGTTAAGCTGTCGTAGAAACTAAGATATTCGAGCCGATCCTGTTGCGCTTTTAATTCTTGTTCCAGTTTCGCGCGGCGCAATACGCTGAGCAAAACGCTTTCCAGCAAATTGACGCTCAATTGCGCTTTGGGGATATAATCGTAAATGCCATCTTGTATTGCCTTAGCGGCAATACGTTCGTCCCCTTGTCCCGTAATCAGAACAATCGGCAATTTCAGTTTGAGGTAATGGCTGTCGCTAAGAATATCTGTGCCAATGGATTCCCCGATATGATAATCCAATAAGATACAGTCGATCTTATCGTCTTTTATATGTTTCTTGGCCTCTGAGATAGAGTCTGCTTCGGTTATGGCGCAATTGATCTGTAAATTTCGCAAAAAACGACGTGTCCGTTCACGATCGACATCGTCGTCATCGACGAGCAGCAAGTGGATGGTATCGTTTGGCGTTTCCATATCATGAAAAACTGACTGAGGAATCGTAAACGTTCAACAGAGCTGCCAATTGCGCAAATTGCGATCCAAGCGCTGATTTGACCATATAACCGGCGATGCAATTATGATAAGCCCGCGTGCGATCGGTGTCCGCATCGGATGTGGTCAACACGAAGACTACTGTCGAACGCAATTCCGGGTCGTTACGCACCTCATCCAGGAATTCAAAGCCATTCTTGACCGGCATGTTAAGATCAAGCAGAACGACAAGTTCGCGCGGCATGGCACCGTAACGAGATTTGCCGCGCAACGCCATCAACCCTTCTTGACCGTTGCATGCGGTATAAATCGGGAAATGAACACCATTTTTCTTCAGGTTACGTTGTGCGCTTTCTATCGCGACATCGTCATCGTCGATTAGAAGTATGGATAATCGATGCTTATTCATGGGATGTTCCTTATAGAGATTGCGTTTCATCGGGCCAGAAGAAACGGAAAGTCGTTCCGCGCTGTCCATCCGCCGACTCTACCGAGATCCAGCCGCCATGAGCTTCAGCGATGCGCTTGGATACCGCGAGACCGACCCCGGAATTCTGATGCGCTGTATTGCCGTTAGCCGTTTGAAACAATTTGAAAATTCTATTTTGCACTTGCGATGGAATGCCCGGCCCATCGTCGCTCACTGCAAATTCAACGAACCTTCCTTTTGCCTGTACGGCAATAGCAATCGTGCCGGTATCGAGATCGTGATGCTTCACCGCATTTGCAATCAAGTTGCGCAATATCGTTTCAAGCGCCGTTTTTTCGGCGCACATTTCCAGTTCATCGATTTCTAATCGAATTTCGAAACCGGCGCGCAACGGCTGCAAGTCAAGCACTGTATTAACCAGATCGCGCGCCTTGAAGTGCGTCAAATTCTTATCGATAGCGCCTGCGCGCGCATAGGACAATAAGTCCTCAATTAATCGTTCCAGCCGGTCAATGCGTATTTTCGCACGATCGACATTTTGCGATATTTTCGGATTGGGTGTTTCTTCCAGATCTTCCTTGATCCATTCCAGAAGATCGGAAATGCCGCGTAGCGGCGAGCGTAAATCGTGAGATGCGACATAGACAAATTCTTCCAAATTTTCATTGGCCTTGTTCAGTTTTTTCTCTCTATCCTTACGGTCGGTAATGTCCACAATCGTGGCCAGAACATGATTGCCATCGGGTAAATTGACAGGACTCAAGCCGATTTCGACCGGGAATTCCGATCCGTCGTATCGAGCTGCAAAAAGATCGCGACCTGCGCCCATGGGGCGTGCTGCCGGATTGGTAAAGAAGCTTCGTACAAGCGCCGGATGCGCTGTTCGCATACGGACCGGCAGTAACATTTCAATCGGTTTTCCGATCATGTCCTGGCGCGAATAACCGAACAATTCACCAAGGTGATGCGTCCATCTTGATCGATCATAACGATACCGGCTGGTGCAGCTTCAACGACAGTATTGAACAAATCCCGGTTTTTTGTAAGCAATCTTTCCGCGTTTTTGCGCTGCGTGATGTCTACGATAGTGGCTGCAACGTATTTATTGCCTTTGGTTTCGAATGGAGTAAGTCCGATTTCCACCGGAAATTCGCGACCATCCTTGGATACTGCGTATAAGTCGCGGCCCGCACCCATGGGTCTTGCTGTCGGGTCGGTGAAAAAAAGTCTCATCATGCCGGGATGAGCGGTTTGATATCGTTTGGGCATCAACATTTCTATCGGCTGATGAATCATTTCTGTTTCGGCATACCCGAATATTTGCATCGTTTCTTGATTGACCAACCTGATAAAGCCCTGTGCATCGCACACGACAATGCCGATTGGTGCGGCATGAATAAATTCATGTAGGAAATCTGCATTCTTGATGATTTGAACATCGGTTTCTTGCGTTGAATTTGTCCATTTCTTGTCAAGATGCTTCATCGGATTAACCCTCAATTATCATTGGATTGGAAATAACCATTGAAACCTGGCGTGGATCGCCGTTTATACCGCCTTGCGGCAAGTATATCGGACATATCTTACATAACTTTAGTTGAATATAAAAGTTTTCTTAGCTCAATTCATGAAGTTGTATCGATAGTTACGTGTTCATCAACTGCTCGCCCCATAGAAGCAATTGGCGCAATAATCGCTTCTCCTGTTCATTCGCTTCGTGTTTTGCAAGCAATGCCACGATTTGTTTTGAGAATTCGGCAAAAACAAGAATCCCGCTGTCATTTTCTTGCGTCAAACGCTGCAAGCGTGATTGTTCCCACCGCTGCATTTCGGATTCGCTTAATGTCTCCGGCCAATTTCTGGCGCGATAGCGGAACAATAATTCAGTAAGCCGCCGGTCTTGAAAATCGAATCGTGCTTTTGCCAATTCCTTCGGGGAGGTACGGCGTATTTGCGCGGATAGTGCGGCATCGGCGTTATTCAGAAAACCGTCATATAACGCCACATCGACATCGTCAGACGACGCAAAATCATGACTGGTGTAGGCGGTTGCCACGCGTTGAAAAAATGACGGTTCGGTGCAGAGTTTTTGCCAATGCCGATGGCATGTATCCAAGTCCAGCTCGATACGCTCTGCGGCATCTGCGGTCAGCGTATTGCGCGGTGCCAGTGCCGGGCATTTATTGATCTTCACCGATTTGACCGGCAAGCGCTGCATGCCGTCGGGCAAATCTTCACTGCGAGTGAACAGCAAGCGGCTGAGCTCATCGTGATCAAGCGGCAAAAACATTTCCGGATCGTGGCGCAAATCGTATACCAGGACGCTGTTATTGTTCCCCGGCTCTATGATCATCGGCATGACCAGCGTGGTGCAACCGGTTTTTGCCGGATACATGCGCGACGTATGCAGCACGGGATTATGCGTATTCAAATCCAATTGGGTTGCAGCCTTGCGCTTATCGCGCAGCTGAAATAACCAGTCATAGAGACGCGGTTGTTGCGAACGCAGCAGCCGTGCCAATGCAATGGTGGCACGCACGTCGGATAATGCATCGTGCGCGGATTCGTGCGCAATGCCGTTGGCAGCTACCAAATCTTCCAAGCGAAAGCTCGGCTGCCCGTCTTCGTGCTGCGGCCAGGCAATGCCATGCGGACGCAGTGCATAAGTCATGCGCACCAAATCGATGATGTCCCAGCGCGAATTGCCTTGCTGCCATTCGCGCGCATAGGGATCGTAAAAATTGCGATACAGCGTAAAGCGTGTCACTTCGTCGTCGAAGCGCACCGAATTGTAGCCGGTGCCGCAGGTATTCGGTTGCGCGAGCTCGGCGTGAATACGTGCGATGAATTCCGGTTCCAACAACCCGCGTTCGGCGGCAAGTTGCGGTGTGATTCCGGTCAACAAACAAGCTTCCGGATGCGGCAAAAAATCGCGCGCGGGCTTGCAATAAATGACCAGCGGTTCGCCTATTTCATGCAGCGCTTCGTCGGTGCGTACACCGGCAAATTGCGCAGGCCGGTCTCTTCTCGGGTCGGCGCCGAAAGTCTCGTAATCATGCCAATACAGGGTAGTCGTCATCGTATGTACCGTTTTGAGAACGCTCGTTCTACAATAAGCGCGCTGTGCAATTATCGATTATAGTTGCACATTGGATGAATCATTTCAGTGTAAAAAGGATAAATCAACATGGCACGTCAATTAATCAGTTCCGGTTCCACCTTTGAACAAGAAATCGGGTACTCGCGCGCAGTCGTCGAAGGCGACTGGATTTTGGTTTCCGGTACCACCGGTTTCGACTACGGCAGAATGACCATTTCGGATGATTTATTGGAGCAAGCGGAACAATGTTTCAAGAATATCGAAGCGGCGCTGAAACAGGCGGGAGCGGGTATGAAGGATGTGGTTCGCGTCACGTATGTATTTCTGAATGCGGAGGATTTTCCCAAATGTTGGCCGGTCATGCGCAAGTATTTAGGCGATGTCAGACCGTCGGCGATGATGCTTGCCGCCGGTCTATCGGATCCGCGCATGAAAATAGAAATTCAGGTTACCGCTTATCGCAGCGCCGGAAAATAGCCCAACGCATAAAACGGAAATTTTCAGCCGATTTGCGCCATCATGCCTCGCGTCAGCGCTGCGGGGTAATCTCTTCGAACGGATGAGGTTTGGCAATGCCGAAGCCTTGACCGAAATCGATGCCGATTGCTTGCAATTTCTCAGCAATATCGTCGGTTTCAACCAATTCGGCAATGGTTTTGATGTTCGCTTGCTGCGCGAATTGGTGAATGGCTATTAGCTTCGCCAATTCGTCTTCGTCGCGCAGGATATTGCAAACGATGGCGCCGTCTATTTTTAGATAATCCACAGTCACTTTGCCGAGCATGCGCATTGATTCCGGGGTGCCGCTGAAGCTGCACAACGATATCAGGCAGCCGAGTTCGCGCATTTTTTGGATGAAGGCATAGGCATTTTCCATATCCGCTTCCGCATCGGACAGTTCAACCTCAAAACAAAGGCTCGCGGCGGCGATTTTTGTTTTCTGCAATTGTTCGGAAATGAATTCCGGGAGCGTACGGTCGCGCAACGTATCTCTGGCGATATTGAGATAAAACACGGTGTTTGCATCCATGTGCGCGGATAGCCATTGGATGATGTAATTGATGATCCAGCGATCCAGTTTAGGCATCATGCCAAATTGATCGACCAAGGGCAGGAACGATCCCGGCGGCATCAGATTATTTTCTTCCTCGCTCATGCGGATGAGAATTTCGTAATGCGCGGTCGATGACCCCGACGCTTTAAGCGTCGCTATCTTCTGGCAATAAAGTTTAAATTCCCCGTTCTCGATGGCCTCGACAATACGTGCGGCGGTAATGCCCGGTTTGACCGGCGCCGATCCCTGCCGCGTATTCGTGCCTGCTTTGGTTGGCGATTCATTTGTTTTGCCGCTTGCTGCCGATTGCGCGGCATCTCCGGTTCTGGTTTTTAACGGTGCGCGATTTTTTTCTTGCGCCCTGGGCGTGTGCAGGGTGTAGAAACCGGTTGTTTTGCCTCGATTGTCGAGATGAGGGATGTATTGTTCGGTAAAAATATAAGGAAATCCTTTGGTGGATTTGAGTATGCGTTCGTTATGAACGGTTTTTCCAAGAAGAATCTCGCCGATATTGTTTTGAATCCCGGCTGCAAACTCATTGTTGGCGAATTCCTCCAGCAGCCGGCCGTCAATCTGATCGGATGTCAGCCCGAACCAGCGGCGGAAAATCCTATTGTGGTAGCGGCAGCGTAAATCGGGATTGAAGTAAGCAAGCATCACCGGAATATTTTCATCGATGATCTGCGACTTTATTTTAGTTTCCGATACCGTTTTTTCAGCCCAAAGCCGGTGTTTTATCTCGTTACCCAGCCGTTCTTTTGTTGCAGTAAGCTGTTCGGAGATGTTGTTGATTTCCTTTTCCATGCGGATGATCTGTAACATCGAAATCAGCGCGGCGACGGTTAAGGAAATCCATAACGCCAATTGCCCAAGTTCGGTGAGCGCATCGAGAAAAAAAACATCGGCGATCGATACAATCGCAAGTAAAAGTGCAATGAAAGCTGCCAAATAGGGTTTGATTGCGTTCATGGAAAAGCCTTTTTCACGTCAATTCTCCGTATTTTATAATCGCACGGCCGTAACCGCAGAAATTTCGATTGTTATTTCCCGCCATAAATATGCAGCGGTTTCTGCGTCAGCCAAAATTTCCATAAATCGGCGCGTGTCGCGGCGAAGCTTCTCGACGAATGATCGTTCGATGTCGTCAGGCGCAATTGGCCGACGGTTCCTCGTTTGAGCGCCTCATATACCGGCACGAACCAATTTGTTTCCATCTCTTTGAGCGCTTCGCGCCAGCCGTAAGCGTCTCGATACTTGGCTTTCGTGCGCAAGCTGTCGAGCACGACCAGATGATTTCCCGATGCTTGCGATTGTAGCCACTCGCCGACGTTTACCGGAAGGTTTGCATGCATGGTTTGGCTCGCCGCCGCCAATGCGTGCGGTAAATCATGATCGCTCCATACATGCGAATAAGCGGACTGCACCGATTCCGTCATATAACCGCCCCCCCAGAGCCAGATGCTATTGATGCTCAGTTCACCGCGAGATTCGCGCGCTTGGTTGACCGGATGCTCGTGAAGCAGCATCTGAATCTCATTGAGCAGTTTCCGCCATAACTCGCTATCGCTGCCGGTTGGCAGAAAGCGATTGATATTTTTGCAAGTCACCTGACCAAGTGTGTGCGTTTGCATTTCCGGCGCTCGCTGCAAGCGAATATACCAACGGTCGGCATGCAACGCCAATAGAGCAACGTCGTCATTGCCCAGGCTCCGATTGATATCCCGCACCAATTGCTCGGCTTCGTCTTCGGAAATCGTGAAGATTTGGCTGTCCGCTAACATGAGATGGTTCTGTTCAATCCGCAAGTGAACGGGATCGGCACGCATCCAAAATTCTTTATTGTTATTTGCCAGTGCCGGCGAATCCTTGCGCAGCATGATCGGCGCAACCGGCCAATTGCCGACTTGCCGCGCGACGTTAAATTGCCGACAAAGCCAAATTTCCAATTCCTCGGGCGCAGCGGCGGTTGCGGCGCTTTTGGCTAGCAGTTTCTCGATCGCAGTGAGAGACAGGTCTTGATAAATTTCCGGGCGCGCGGTATCCGGCCAAAACAAATCGGGGACAAAAAGGCTCAAGTTCATGGCATCGACATTATCACGGCTACGATCGGAAAGGTATGGATACGCTATTCTACCGATTGTTGCACTCGAAAGAAGCATTTATCCCCGGCGGCCTTCATGGAAAGACAGGTGGTTTGCACGTATAATGCGGCTTTATAAGTGAAATTACCCTCACATCCGATTGAATATTTGGAGAAGCCATGTATCAGCACATAAAAATACCCGGCCACGGAGAGAAAATCCGGGTCAATAGCGACAATTCGCTTACGGTACCGGATAACCCGGTCATCCCATTTATCGAGGGGGACGGAATCGGCATAGACATTACGCCGGTGATGTGTAACGTTGTGAATGCCGCCGTCGAGAAAGCGTATAACGGGCGGCGCAAAATTTCCTGGATGGAAATTTATGCCGGCGAGAAATCGACCAAGGTCTACGGCCCCGATGCATGGCTGCCGGATGAAACCTTGGAAGCTGCGCGAGAATACGTGGTTTCGATCAAAGGGCCGCTGACGACACCGGTGGGCGGCGGCATCCGTTCGATCAACGTGGCGTTGCGCCAGCAACTGGATTTGTATATCTGCCTGCGCCCCGTGCGGTATTTTAGCGGCGTGCCAAGCCCGTTAAAGAATCCGGAAAAAACCGACATGGTTATTTTCCGGGAAAACTCGGAAGACATT
>SXGT01751034.1_pt1 | contig 10226 bp, 11 predicted proteins | sample 3176221 | NCBI WGS metagenome assembly SXGT01 (sample SAMN11356862, study PRJNA531348) | freshwater metagenome | isolation source: freshwater sample F1-120 | place: China: Fuxian Lake, Yuxi | collected 2017-12-25
AGGCCACCGAACTCGCCCTGGGTGCTGACCTGCAGATCCTTGAAGGAGTCCGGATCGAGGTAGGCCGAATGCGGGTCAAGGTTGGCGAGCATGCCACTGATGGCGTGGGTAATCAGCTTCTTGTCATCGACTTGCTCAACGTAGCCCTGCTTGATCGCGCTATACACATCGGCGAAGCTGCGCAACTCTTCGATAGGCAGCGCGGAGGCGGCATCCTTGTTGGCGCTGGCGGAAAAATTGAGGCTCAGGAAGACGCCTGCCACCAGACCGGTAGCCACGAGACCGAGTTGTTGCAGCTTGCTGCTCATAGAGACTCCAATTGCGCGACGGCAGGGTTGTGTCAGCGTCAAGGACCTGCCGACCACTTCATGGGATCGAAGGCCAGGCCCCGATGTCTGAGCTCAAAGTATAAACCCGACTCCGGGTTGCCACCGCTGTTTCCCACGGTAGCCACGGTCTCCCCATTCTTTACCCCCGCGCCCACTGCCGCCAACAAGGACTCGTTGTTGCCATATACCGAAAGAAAGTCATCGCCGTGGTCGATCACCAGCAGGTTGCCGAAGCCGCGCAGCCAGTCGGAAAATACCACCGTGCCATCGGCCACGGCCTTGACCTCGGCACTTTCTGCGGCACGGATGAATAGGCCCTTCCAAAGTGCGCCCCCTTCCGGCCGCGGCGTGCCGAAGCGGCCGACGACGGTGCCCTTGACCGGTAGTCGCAGGCGTCCGCGCAAAGCGGCGAATACACCGCCAACCTTGCCAGGGTCATGGTTTTTCAGTTTCGGACTTGCGGCTACCTTGCCTTTGGTTCCGCCACCGCTCCGGGGTTTCTTCGCGGCGGCGATGCGGATCAGGCCATCAATCAGGCGTGCCATGCGTTGCTCGTCGCGTTTCAGCGTGTCTATCTCGCGCCGCTGCGCTTTAAGCCTATCGGCAATCGCGGCTAGCCGAATCTGCCGTTGCTTCTTGCGTTCCAACAGTTGGGCGCGACTGTCCTGCTGCTGGCGTTCAATCGCGGCTAGCTCAGCCTGCCTTTCACGCACCGTCTCCGCCAGCTGTCGCTTCTCCTCGGCGGCGGCGCGCAGGCGCTGGATCAGGTCGACCTTGGCGCGCGAAAGCTGCGTCAGGAAATACCTGTCTCGCGCCGCCTGGTTGGGATCGCGCCCGGACAGTAGAAGCTTCATGGCGTCCGCGTCGCCACCGACGAACTGGCGGTTAAGTAACTGCGACAGCTGGGTTTGCTGGGCGCCGCCCTGCCGATCGAGACGCCTTCCCTGCGCATCGAGTTCGGCCAGGTCGGCTTTCAGGCGCGTACTTTCCAGCCCAAGTTCATGCAGGCGTCGATTCGCAGCCGACACCGCGGTCTCGGCTTCGCGCAACTGGTCGGAAGCGGAGGCCTTGGATTCCTCTGCAGCAGCCATCTCGCGGCGCAAGGCCTCAATTCGGCCCTTGAGGTCGTTCAGTTCTTCCTTTTTCCGATCGACGGTAGCGCCGATTGCTGGCACGGCGCACAGCGTCAGCGCGATGCCGATCCCAAGGATGGCGCGGGAGACCCGAAATATTGGCGAGCCCGGCGGCCTCGGGATCACTTTCGGGTCGGTGGCGTCAGGCCTTCGCCTTGCCCTGGTTGGCCACCGCCTGCATCGCGGCCTTGATGGCATCCTGGTCGCCGAGGTAGTAGTTGCGAATCGGCTTCAGGTTGGCGTCAAGCTCGTAGACCAGCGGCTGTGCGGTTGGAATGTTGAGGCCGACAATGTCGGCGTCGGAGACATTGTCCAGATATTTGATCATTGCCCGGATGCTGTTGCCATGGGCGGCAATGACGATACGCTTGCCGGACCTGATCGTCGGCGCAATGGTTTCGTTCCAGAACGGCAGGACGCGGGCCACGGTGTCCTTGAGACACTCGGTGCGTGGGCACTCGCCGGGCATGAGGCCGGCATAGCGCGGATCGCGGATCTCGTAACGCGGGTCGTTCTCATCCAGCGGTGGCGGCGGCGTGTCATAGGCTCGACGCCAGATCAGCACCTGCTCGTCACCAAACTTGGCGGCGGTTTCTGACTTGTTCAAGCCCTGCAAGGCGCCGTAGTGGCGTTCGTTGAGGCGCCACGAATGCTGAACCGGAACCCACATGCGGTCCATCTGCTCCAGCACGGTCCATAGCGTCTTGATCGCCCGGCGCAGCACCGATGTGTAGGCAAGATCAAATTCGTAGCCTTCCGTTTTCAGCAGTTGTCCGGCGGCGATCGCCTCGGCCATGCCTTTTTCGGTAAGACCGACATCGGTCCAGCCAGTGAAACGGTTTTCCTGGTTCCAGGTGGATTCGCCGTGGCGAAGCAGAACAATTTTGTACATGATCGAAGCCTTGGTGCAGGTCAGTACCGGTATTCTATAATATCCATTCTTCGCGCCGAGCAATCGGCCAAACAGGGCAGCAGGGTATGCACGCAATTGACGACCTGATCGGCAAGCAGGAACACATCGAGACAGCTGCGCGCGCGCTGAAAGCGATCTCACATCCCCTGCGCCTGAAGATCCTGTGTGTCATCGGTGGCGACGAAATCTGCGTGCAGGACATCGTAGACGCGGTCGGCACCTCGCAGAGCAACATCTCGCAGCACCTCGCGATACTGCGCGACAAGGGCGTCCTGCAAACCCGCAAGGACGCCAACCGGGTTTTTTACCGCATCGCTGATCAGCGGACTTTGCAACTCATAGCCCTGATGCGCGAAGTGTTCTGCGGCGTGCCGGCATACAAGGACTGAACGACAATGGAATTTGTGCAGCAGAACATGATTTGGGTAGGGCTTGCCGTGGTTAGTGGTGGCATGCTGCTGTGGCCGCTGATCGCCGGCGGCACCGTCGCCAGTCTGTCGCCGGCCGAGGCCACGCTGATGATGAATCGCGAAGATGCGATCGTGCTCGATGTTCGTGAAACCAGCGAGTGGGGCAGTGGACACATTGGTGGCGCGCGCCACATCACTCTGGGCCAGTTGGATAGCCGGCTCTCTGAGCTGGAAAAGTTCAAGGAGCGACCGATCATCGTCGTTTGCGCGACGGGCAATCGGTCTGCCTCGGCCTGTGGCAACCTCAAGAAGCATGGCTTCGACAAGGTCTTCAGTCTGGGTGGCGGAGTAGGTGCCTGGCGGGAAGCAAACCTGCCCCTGACTACCAAGAACTGATCTGGAGCCCACCATGGCAAAGGTCCTGATGTATTCCACCGCGGTTTGCCCGTATTGCGTTCGTGCTGAGCAGCTGCTGACCCGCAAAGGCGTGACCGACATCGAAAAAGTGCGCGTCGATCTCGAACCCGCGCGGCGCGAGGAGATGATGGAAAAGACCGGACGTCGCACCGTGCCCCAGATCTACATCGGCGATACCCACGTCGGTGGTTGCGACGATCTCTATGAGCTGGAACATCAAGGCAAGCTCGACTCGCTGCTCGCGGCCTGATTCAGGCTCTCGGCAGCTTTCCCCTTACTTCACACAATCAAACCATCATGAGCGACGAGCAGCCGGTATTCAGCATCGAAAAGATCTACGTCAAGGACCTGTCCATCGAGGTACCGAATGCACCTCAGATATTCCTGGAGCGCGAAACTCCGGGCATCGAAGTGCAGATCCAGAGCGCCGCGCAAGCCGTCGGCGACGGGCTTTTCGAAGTCGCGCTGACGATAACCGTTAACGCCAAGGAAGGCGAAAAGGCCTTTTTCCTCGTCGAAGTGGTCAAGGCCGGCATTTTCCAGATTCGCAACGTACCCGAGTCCGACATGGATCCGATCCTGGCGGTGGCTTGTCCGAATATCCTCTTTCCCTACGCCCGGGAAACGATTTCCGATGCGGTCAATCGCGCGGGATTCCCTCCGGTGATTCTTGCCCCGGTGAATTTCGAGTCGCTCTACCAGCAGCGCCTGATGGAGCAGCAGCAGAGCGAAAGCCGCATTCAGCTGCAATAGCCGGCCATGCGGCGAGCCCGAGCGCAGGCGGTGGTGACGCTACGGCGATTCTTGACGCCAAGCCTGCTTTTCGCCGCACTGCTTTCGGTGCAAACGGCATTGGCGCTCGACTTTCGCAGCGTCAGCGAAGTCGCCCCCGCCTTTGACGCGCCGTCCGCCAAGGCCAAGCCCTTGTTTGTTGTGCAGCCCGGAACCCCCGTGGAACTGGTGGTCAGCCTGGAAGGCTGGACCAAAGTCCGCGATAGCAAAGGCGATCTGGTCTGGATGGAAAAGAGGCACCTCGCCGAAAAGCGCACAGTCATCGTGCGTGTCGATCGGTCGCAAGTGCGCGCCGCCGCCGAAGACAAGGCGGTCCTGGTCTTCGAGGCCGAGCGGGATGTGGTGCTGGAATTGCTGGAAGCGGCACCTGGAGGCTGGGTCAAGGTCAGGCACCGCGATGGCCAGAGCGGGTTTCTCAAGGCACAGCAGGTTTGGGGGATATAAGCGCGGAGAACGCCTTGTGGTGGGCGCAATGACGGGGGAGCGGCGATGCGCATAGCGGTGCTTGGAGCGGGGGCCTGGGGTACGGCATTGGCGATAGCGTTTGCCGCCAGGCACGATGTTGCATTGTGGGGGCGCGACATGCTGCGGGTCGATGAAATGTCACGCCAGAGAATCAATGCGCGTTACCTCCCTGGTTGTCCGTTTCCGCCGCGACTGCGCGTGACGGCAGATTTTTCCGCTGCGCTCGACGGCGCCGGGTTGGCGATCCTTGCCGGTCCGCTTGCCGGGTTGCGCTCTCTCCTTGAGCAACTCAGGTCCAGCGCACCGGAGATGTCATTTCTATGGGTTTGCAAGGGGCTGGAAGCCGGCAGCGGACTGTTGCCTCACCAAGTGGTAGCCGATGTCATGGGCAAGCCGCGATGCGGCGTACTGACCGGTCCGAGCTTTGCACTTGAAGTCGCGCAGGGCTTGCCGACGGCGATCACGCTTGCTGCCGCGGACGCCGAATTTGCCACCACTACCGCACAGGCATTGCATGGCGGCAATCTGCGTATTTACGCCAATGAGGATCTGATCGGTGCCGAAGTCGGCGGGGCAGTGAAGAATGTGCTGGCCATAGCCACCGGCATCTGCGACGGTCTGGGCTTGGGCAACAATGCCAGAGCTGCGCTGATCACGCGTGGTCTGGTGGAAATCACCCGTTTCGGCGAGGCGCTGGGGGCCAAGCGGGAAACCTTCATGGGCTTGGCCGGGATGGGCGACCTGCTGCTGACTTGTACTGGCGAGTTGTCACGGAATCGACGCGTCGGCCTGCTGTTGGCCGAAGGGCGGGCCTTGGCGGACATCGTGCGCGAATTGGGCCATGTTGCCGAAGGTGTTCCCGCTGCGCGTGAAGTGGCGCGCCGGGCCGAGGCGCTTGGGGTGGATATGCCCATAACGCGGGCCGTGACGGCGGTCCTGGACGGTCGCATCACCCCTCGCGCCGCTGTCGAACAACTGATGGCGCGCGAAGCCAGGCACGAATAAGCTTAGCTTCCTCCGGCGTAAGCCTGTTGCCGCCAGGCCTCATAGACCATCACCGCAACGGCGTTTGAAAGGTTCAGACTGCGATTGCCCGGGAGCAGCGGCAGGCGCAGGCGCAGACTTTCATCAACCGCGGCCAGCAATTCGCTCGGTAGTCCTCGCGATTCCGACCCGAATACGAACGCGTCCCCGGGGCGAGTGTCGGCGCTGGCATAACTGCGGCTTCCCTTCGTCGTCAGCGCGAATACCCGAGCGTCGCCCAGTGCAGCGCGACATGCTGCCCAGTCCCGATGCACGGTGACACAGGTCATGTCGGCGTAATCGAGTCCCGCGCGGCGCAACTGTGCATCGGACAAGTTGAAGCCCAGCGGTTCGACCAGGTGCAGGCGGCAACCGGTGTTGGCGCACAAGCGGATGACGTTGCCGGTATTCGGCGGGATTTCCGGTGCGACGAGTACGACGTGGAACACCGTCAGGGTCTCCGTGGGCTTGTTTGGATTGCGCCCGAGACCATGCCTTGGTTGTGGCTCCTGTGGTTGGGGCGGACCGATCGAATTCTAAGTCTGCGACGCAACTTGCCCCGAATAAAGCTGCGCCCGCTTGGAAATCGGTGCTGGCGACACGGTGAGCTAAGGCCAAAAAGTCTCTCAGAACCGCCCATTCGATTGCACACGCATCGGCTATATTCCGGCAAGCTTCGTAGGGGAATAATGCAACATATTGAACTACAAAGGTATTCGATGAAGTTGTCAATTTTCGGTGACACACCATGTCCTTACTCTATCTGAAACATTTCGACCTCGAAAAATCGCCATTTCAGATCACACCGGACATCGATTTCTTCTTTTCCGGTAGCCAGCGCGGCGGCATTCTGACGGCCCTGTTGCATGTGGCCTGCCACGAAGAAGGTATTGTCACCGCCGTCGCCGAGGTGGGCAGCGGCAAGACTTTGCTCGCCAGGTTGATGATCAGCCGGTTGCCAGAGGACATCAGCACGGTCTACCTTGCCAACCCCTGTTTCAGCCGGGATGAAATCATTTCGGCGATATCGCGCGACCTCGGCCTCGCCACAACGCTCGCGTCCACGGAAGAAAACCTAGCCCAGTTGCACCAGGAACTCCTGCGGCGGCATTCGCTCGGGCAGCGCGTATTGCTGGTGATCGATGAGGCGCACGCGATGCCGCCGGAATCGCTCGAAGAGGTTCGCCTGCTGTCGAACCTGGAAACGGACCGTCACAAGCTGGTCAACATCATGCTGTTCGGGCAGCCGGAACTGGACACGCTTCTGACCGATCGCCGCCTGCGTCAGGTGCGCGATCGTGTCATTCATCGCTTCGATCTGCCGCCCCTGCCGCGCGACGAGGCCATGGCCTACATCGATCATCGCTTGCGCATTGCAGGCTGGCGCGGTGGGCGGCTATTCACCTCGTCGGCAATCTCCTTGCTGCTCAAGGCCTCCCAAGGGCGTGCCCGGCGCATCAACCTGCTGGCGGACAAATCCCTGCTTGCGGCGTATGCCGAGGGAGCCCGGCAGGTTGAAAAGCGTCACGTGCAATCGGCGTGCAGCGAGCTGCATCCGGATGCTCCCGGTCGGATGAAGTTGATATTGCCCGGATGGAAAACCTGGGCGGCGGGTATGGCGCTGGCGTTGCCGATCACCGCATTTGCGGTGGGCGTGCTGGGGTGGTATCGGGATGCGCCGCAAATTGCGCCATTGGCGACGGCGCCAGCCGCAAAGCCTGCGGAAGATCGCGCGCGGGTTGGCACCAGGCCACCGGAAGTTGTGCTGGCAAAGGCCGCCATCGCAACGCCGGAATCGACACAGGCACCCGTTTCATATCCGGTATCGGCACCGAGGGAGGAACAGTCGATGTCCGGTGCCGGGCGTATCGGTGTGGTAGTGAAGCGTACCGAGGATTTGTTGAGCGATCGGAAATGGAAGGGCTTCACCTTGCAATTGGCCAGCCTCCCTTCGATGGATCATTTGCCGGCTTACCTTGATTTGCTGGGCAAGCATGCCGATCCAGCGACAATTTATGCCCACGACCGCAGGTATAAAGGCAAAAACTCGGTTGCCGTGTACTTGGGACAGTTCACTTCCGAACAACAGGCCAGAAACGCATTGCACGAGCTTCCGGAGGCACTCAAGATCAATCAGCCTATCGTCAGAACCTGGTCAGCCATACGCCAGGAGCCGAAACCTTGAGGCCCTTGCATTCGGCGCTGGTCGTTGCCCCGTTGGCATCAGAGCGTTTGATGCGGTCACGCCGAGGATTGCGGCTCGTGGGCTGCATTTCCCTGCTTGCCGCATGCGCCAGTCCGTCGCCGCCGCCATCGACACAGCACCTTGACTCACCGCCCGTGGTACAAGGTAAGGCACCGGAATTTGCCGTCGCACCATCGTTGCCAAAGCCGCCAAAGCCCTCCGAAAAACCAGAACTCTATAGTGTCGTGGTACACGAGACGCCGGTTCAGGACCTGCTGTTTGCCGTTGCGCGCGACGCCAAGCTGAACGTTTCGATACACCCTGGAATTACGGGTAACGTAACGATGAGCGTGCTGGACCAAACCTTGCCGGAGATACTGGATGTCATAAGCAAACAGGTTGACATGCGCTACGAGCTCAACGGCAAATCGCTTACGATTTCGCAGGACACGCCATACCTGAAGATTTACAGGATCGACTATCCGAATATCGCACGAACGTCGCAGAGTTCGGTCAGCATTTCTACGAACGTCGCAAGTACCGGCGGTGGCCCAGGTGCCGCGGGGGGCGGTAGCGGTAGCAACGCGTCCGACAGTACGATCAAGAACACGGCAAATAACGAATTCTGGAAAACCCTGGTTGCCAATCTGGTGGAACTCCTTGCCCAGACCGATAAAGTGCCGCCGACCCAGGCTGCGGCTGCACAGACTACGACCGGCCCTGCACAATCGGCTTCCGCTCTTTCGGCACCGCTTGCTGCAGCGGCGGCAACAGCAACTGCCCTGACCAACCAAGCGGCGGCCGGCCGGCCGGCCGGCACACCGGCGGCTGGTGCGACCCCGGCTGGTGGCGCTGGAGGTGCGCCTGCTGCAAACCAGCAAGCAGCGGCACCCGCGCCAGCACCCTCGCCGGTACTGCAGGTGGCGGCGGTACAAACCAGTTCGGTTGCGAGCTCGGCCGCGTCGGCCCCACGTTCGCTTTATCGCGAGACTGGTTCAGTAATCGCGAATCCGGAAAACGGTGTAATCAATGTTCGGGCAACTCAGCGGCAACATGAAAAGGTTCGCGAGTTTCTGGACGGCATCATGGGCAATGCGCGCCGTCAGGTGCTGATCGAGGCGACCATTGTTGAAGTCGATCTTTCCGATCGCTACCAACAGGGAATTGACTGGTCGTTGTTGCGTACTGCCGGGTCCGGAACGGGCACCGGCATTGCCATGGCACCCGGTGGGCCGACTACCGGAACCATGACCGGGGGGCTGTTGAGCAGCATCACTACGCTTACGTGGAATAAGACGAGTTGGGAGTACAGCCTGACCTCCGCCCTGCGGTTGCTTGAGTCGTTCGGTACCCTGCGCGTTCTGTCCAGCCCTAAGGTCTCCGTGCTCAACAGTCAGACCAGCATTCTCAAGGTGGTCGATAACGAAGTGTACTTCACCATTTCCGTTACGCCCGGCACAGCGGCCACAGCCACCTCACCGGCGACTCCGGCTTCCTATACCACCAGTGTGAACACCGTTCCTGTGGGCTTCCTTATGACCGTGACACCCCAAATCAGCAGCCATGGGGAAGTCATCCTGAATCTGCGGCCAACCATCAGCCGAATCAGTTCCTTTGCCACCGATCCTAGCCCTGCGCTGGCGGCCGCCGGCGTTGTCAATCGAATTCCCGTGGTTCAGAGTAGGGAGATGGAGTCCATACTTCGCGTGCAATCAGGCGATATCGCCGTACTGGGTGGGCTGATCCAGGATACGCGCGACCGCAAGACCGATGGAATTCCCGGATTGAATAATGTGCCAGTCGTTGGCGACCTGTTCCGCTATACCGACAATCGCAGCCGCAAGACCGAACTGGTGATCTTCCTGCGTCCTACCGTGCTTTCCGACACCAGCCTGGAAGGGGATTTCCAACGATTCAGTTCGATCCTGCCGGAAGCTCGGGGCGCCTATATCTTGCCCTCCGAGCAGGGCAAACCAGCCACTGTGCGGCCCTGACATGAGTCTGCTACTTGACGCCCTGCAACGCGCGAGCAGAGAAAAGGAAAAGCTGGCAGAAGCTCGCAGTTCCGGAAATGAGCCTTCGCTTCGCGAGCCCCTGCCCCAGTTGGAGCCTAGGAGCGATGTTTTGCAGGCCATGGGCACTGAGCTCAGCATTGAACCGCTAGCGCTGAAGCCGCCAGCGGAAGAGCCGTTGGCGAGGCCGCTCGATCCGGTGATTGCGCTCTCCCTCGAATCGCTGGAGCCTGTCCATGCCGTGGCGGTATCGGCGCCGGACCTTGAGCAGGCCTCCGCCAAAGTCAGGCCCGATTTGAATGCAGCATCAACGGCCTCGGACCCCCTGCCTGCGGATACCGCGTCAGCAGCGATGAGCGGTAAAAACACAAACTTCATCGAAGGCGTAACCGGCGAAATGGCAGCGTCGACACCTTTAGCCGATAAATCGCCACCGATGCCCCCACCGGTTCAGGTCCCGGTTCGCGCGCCGGGCGAATTGAAGCCAAAGGCGACGTACACCGAAAGCAGGAAAGAAGCCTCGAATCCAAGAAGCAAAGAAGCCTCG
>SXGT01870403.1_pt1 | contig 10226 bp, 7 predicted proteins | sample 3176221 | NCBI WGS metagenome assembly SXGT01 (sample SAMN11356862, study PRJNA531348) | freshwater metagenome | isolation source: freshwater sample F1-120 | place: China: Fuxian Lake, Yuxi | collected 2017-12-25
CGCAGATGAAGCGCACTGACGCCATGCCGTAGCCATAACGGTCGAGTGCATCCTTGGCTGCGTCGCGCAGCTCCTCGCTGTCGGCAAGCCCAAGATAGTTGTTGGCGCAGAAATTGAGAACCTTTCGGCCGCTCACCTCGATCTCGGCGGACTGCATGGACGAGATCACGCGTTCCGACTTGTAGAGCCCGGTTTCCTTGAGGCCCGCGAGTTCTCCGGAGAGATGTGCGATAAAGTCTTGCGCCATGATTCGCCTCCGACAGGTGTTATGCGACTCTCGCGCCGACGCGGCGCGAAATCCACCAGGAATCCGACCCGGCTGGCGATAACCGGCGCACTGTCCGAGATGTAAGACGGGACACAAGCAAATGTTAGGACTGGCCCGATACTGTCACGTCGGGCGAACGTAGAGGCGGTTTGCGGTGGCTGACGCGCGGGTAGGCAACGAAGAACAAGATACCATTCTCAAGATGCGCATGGATGCGATGCTCAATTCATCGCCCGCGTCGTTCCTGAGTCTCGTCGGTGCGCTCTTCGCGGTCTATGTGTACTGGTCACCCTCCACAGCCATTCCGTTGGTCGCCTGGCAACTGGTCATCACCGCCGTCGCCATCACCAATCTGGTGTCGACGGTTCTCTCTGCCCGCAAGCTGCCGGCGCGCTGGGGCGCGAGATCGTGGGCCCGTTTCGTCTGTGTCATGCATCTGATCTCGGGGCTGGCCTGGGGTATCGGTGGTGCCTGGATGCTGACTTTCGCCAACGAGAACCAGGCCGTTTTGACGCTGTCGATCGGCATGGCTGCGGTCACGGTGTCGATCCCGTCGGTCGTTTACCTCAAGGCATACAATCTGTTCCAGCTACCGATTTTCTGGATCTACGCGCTCGGTCTGGCGCTCAGCACGCTGGAGTTCAAATGGCTGATCGCGACGGGTTTTTTCCTGATGGGAGCCTTCGCGATCATCATCGGGCGCGGGCTTGGCGAGCAGCTCTCCAACGCCCTTCAACTGTCGCTGGAAAACAGGCGGCTGGCCGAAAGGCTAAAGGAGCGCGGCGCGGAACTGGAAGCCGCCAACCGGCAACTTGAGATCGAAAGCCATACCGACCCGCTTACCGGCGTCGCCAACCGGCGTCGTCTCATGAGCTTCGCCCGCGCCGTGCGCGGCCGCTGCGCAATCCTCGTCATCGATATCGATCACTTCAAGTCCTACAACGACAGCTTCGGCCACGTGGAAGGCGACACCTGCCTCGTCGCCGTCGCAGGTGCGCTGGAGCGCAGCATTCGGCCAGGGGTGGACCTGCTCGCGCGTCTTGGCGGCGAGGAGTTCGCCGTGGTGCTCGATGACGTGAGCGCCGACGATGCGGAGGTCATTGCCGAAAGAATACGCGTCAATGTCGAGGCGCTGAAATCAGCCCGCAGGGGGCGCATCAAACGGGAGGTGACGGTGAGCATCGGCCTCGCGATCCGCGGCGCGGATGAGAACGAGTCGCTTGCCGCACTGATGGAGCAGGCGGACGCGGCCGTCTATCGTGCGAAATCGGATGGCCGCAACCGGGTCTGCGTCGGAGATCTGTCCGCGAACCGCAACGTCGCCTGACGAGCTAGCGCCTATCGTAGCCCTTGCCGTAGTGGCGCTCGATACGCGACTGGATCAGTTCGAAACAGATCGAGAGCGCCCAGTAGATGATCGCAGCCGCGATCAGCATCTCGAAGACGCGGAAATCTCGCCTGCCGATGATCTGCGCCGTGCGCGTCAGTTCCCAGACCCCCATCACCGACACCAGTGACGAATCCTTCAGCATCGCGATGAACTGGTTGCCCGTGGGCGGCACGATCAGGCGCATCGCTTGCGGAAAGACGATCTTGCGGAAGGTCAGGCGCGGCGGCAGGCCGAGCGCCTTCGCGGCGTCGTGCTGGCCGTGCGGCACGCCCAGTATGCCCGCCCGGAAGATCTCCGCGAGATAGGCGCCATAGCACAGCGACAGCGCGAGTATGCCCGAAGGTACGGCGTCGAGCGCGAACTGCGGGCCGAGTTGCGGCAGCCCCAGATAGATCAGGTAGACCTGCAGAAGCAGCGGCGTGCCGCGAAAGAACGAGGTGTAGAAGGTCGAGACCGCATAGGCCGGGCCAAAGCTGGAGAGCCGGGCGAGGGCCGCGGTCATGGCAAAAATGCAGGCCACGGCGATGGAGATCGCCGAGACGTAGAGCGTGGTCACCGCGCCAGTGGTGATCATGTAGGCGATGTTGGATACGCCGTCCTGGCTCTGCTCGAACCAGATGCCGAAATCGCGATTGAAGCTGTTGACGAAGGCGACGAACAGCAACAGCAGCTCCGCCCACACGATGAGCACCTGCAGCCGGAAAGGCAGCAGCCGCAGAACGATGATGTTCGCCCACACCGCGCCGGCGACGAGAAGCCCCGTCAGCACATGAAGCACCCAACCCGGTTCCGCGCCTTCGCCGGTTGCGCCACCGGTCAGTGGCCCGATCAGGCCACCGATGCGTGTGCCGCCGAGCTGCAGCCAGATGAGCAGCGCCGTCAGGCACGCGATCGCGACCGCCTCTCCGCGCGACGGCCTTGCCGCGTCGAGCCAGGATCGCGCGGGCTGATCTTCGCGCGATCCTGTCCGGCTTGCCGCTGCTGCCACCTCAGTCCGCCGTGGTCAGGTCGACGCCGTACCACTTCTCCGAGAGCGTCTTGAGCGTCCCGTCCTCATGCATCGCGCCGACGACCTCCGCGATCTTCGCATCGAATTCGGAATCACCTTTGTCGGTGGCGACTGACAGGGGCTCGTAGAAGGCTGGCTCGCCCACCACCTTCATCGGATAGCCGTTCTTGATCGCTTCCTGGATGGTCGGCAATGCGGAGAACACGGCATCCACACGCACGCCGTCGCCCAACCGCAGGTCGTCGAAGGCGTTCGTATCGGTTTCATAGGTGCGGATTTCGCCCGCAGTCACCTGATATTCGAATGGCGGCGCGCCTTCGGCGTCGATCTCCAGGTCTTTGTTGAGATAGGCATCGTAGGTGCAGCCGCCGCAGGTTCCGATCACCTTGCCGTCTAGGTCGGCAAGCGTTGCCGCCGAAGAGTCCGCATGCACCGCGAACGACGCAGGCGTGTAATAATAGACGGCGGGGAAGCTCAGCACCTCCGCGCGCGAGGCCGTCGGCGTCATCGAACCGACCGACATGTCCCAGCGCCCCGCCCAGCCGCCGGCGGTGATGACCTCCCAGGCCGGTGTGACGATCTCGAGCTCGACGCCAAGCCGCTTGGCGATCTCCTTGCCGACGTCGACGTCGAAGCCGTCCATTTCGTTTGCATCGTTCAGGAAGGACTGCGGCGGATATTCCGGGTCGGACGACATGGTCAGCGTGCCGCTGCTCGTCACCCGGTCGAGGGTCTCGCCGGCCATCGCCGGCACGGCCAGGAATGCGATTGCGGCCGCCACAAGCGGCAGTCTGGTTGTCATCATGGTCGTCTCCCATTGCTGTTTCTGGTTCCTGCCGGTCGCGTTCCCTTTGTTGTCGTTCCGGCAATCACGCCTCGCAGACTAAGGCGGAAGCATGCGCAAGTGAAAGCCCCGATCTCCCGCCTGCCGCCTGATTGGGCACAATTCGAGCGATCGTCGGAATGCGTCGGTAACCAGCAGGCCAGAAAAACCGCCGGTTTGCGGCTTGCTGATGCGTCGCGGAGAATTCCGTTAACTTCTGCACGCAAGGGTCGAGCAAAAAAGCGGGCAATGGCATAATCGGGGGAGCTCCATTCCATGGCGTCTATGGATCAGCCACGAGCTGGCTCGGACAGACTGATCGTCACCATCAAGGCCGCCTACTGGATGGCGGCATTGATTATCGCCGCCATGGCCCTCGCGAGTTACATGCTGCTCCAGCAATTGATGGCCGCGCACCAGCGTGACGGCGTTTTGCTGGACCTGGTCGACGAGCAGAAGACCCTGTCGCAGCGGATCCTGTTTCTTGCCGGCGAGGTGCAACTGGCAGCGCCGGACAACAGGCAGCCATTGCTCGCATCGCTGCGCGCGGCAACCGACCGTTTCGATGCCAATTATTCGGCGATCGTCGAGCGCGTGGAGCTTCAGGCCGGGGCGACCAGCGCCGATACGGCCGGCGTACTCCATGACAGCCCTCATCACCTCGCCCATTTCTCGGCGAACCTGACAAGCAGCAGCCGCCGCTTTGCCGACGCGGTCGGGTCTTGGCTCGATCCTGCGCAATCCGATCCGGCCGATCGCGGCTTGCCCGAGCGCGTCGCACTCGACGAGGCCGTGGCGACTGCAACATTGGCGGGCTACACGGCCCTGGGCGACGTCATCTCGGCGCATTCGCGGGCGCTGCTGGAGCGAATGCTGTCCTTCCACCGCATCCTTTTCGCGGCAACGCTCGCAGTGATAGGCCTCGTCGTGCTCTTCATTTTCCGGCCGGTGACCGAAATCATCCGCCGTCGTACTGGCGAACTTGTGGATGCCCGAAACTCCATGGCGAGGGTGGCTGTGCGCGATGGCCTGACAGGCCTCTACAACCGTGCCTTCATGCGCGACCATTTCGATACGCTCATCAAGTCGTCCCACCGGCGGCAGGAACGGCTGGCCGTGATCCAGATCGACCTCGACCGCTTCAAGCAGATCAACGATACGCTGGGGCATGCGGCGGGCGACCTTGTTCTGGTCACCACTGCCGAGCGTATGCGCTCCTCGTGCCGAGCTTCGGACATCTGTGCGCGCCTTGGCGGTGACGAGTTCGTGATGGTCATGCCGGCTGCCGGAAATTCCGAAGACATAGACGGCCTCGCACGGCGTGTCCTTGCCCGGCTCAACGAGCCGATCGTCTATGAGGGCGCCACCATCTTCTGTGGCGCCAGCGCCGGTATTGCGGTCTATCCAGTCGATGCAGACAATGCGGGCGACCTGCTGGTTCATGCCGACCTTGCGCTCTATGCGGCCAAGAAGCAGGGCGGCGGGACGCTATCGTTCTTCTCGGAAGAGCTCCGCCGCGAACTCGAACACCGCAAGCAGCTCGAGCGCGACATCGCCGAGGCGATCGCCGGTGATGGTTTCAGCGTTCACTTCCAGCCCCAGGTCTCGCTCGCCACCGGCTCGATAACGGGCGTCGAAGCGCTGCTGCGGTGGCACCATCCCGAACGCGGAATGATCCCGCCGGCGGAGTTTCTTCCAGTGGCCGAGAAGGCCGGCGAGATGCCGCGTATCGGCCGCATCGTGATGCGCAAGGCGGTGAAGGAAGCGGCATCATGGCATCGCGCCGGCTTGCAGTTCGGGCGTCTCGCGCTCAACGTTTCGGGAACCGAGTTGCGCGAACCCGACTTCACCCGTTTTCTCTTCAAAACGCTGGAGGATGCCGGACTTCCGGCGCAGAAGCTGTCGCTGGAAATCGTCGAATCCGTCATCCTGGACGATGAAAAGACCGGAATCGCCTCGAAACTGAGGATGATCCGCGCTGCGGGCGTGCATCTCGAACTGGACGATTTCGGCACTGGATATGCCTCGCTTAGCCACGTCAATCCCAACGAGATCGACCGGCTGAAGATCGACCGGCGGTTTGTGCAGAACATCAACCTGAACGGCGACAATTCGAAGATCGTCCGCGCGATCACCGAGCTTGCCCGCGGTCTCGGCATCTCCATCATCGCCGAAGGCGCGGAGACGGAGGAAGAGCTGTCCGCGCTTCTGTCGATCGGCTGCGAACAGGTCCAGGGATATTCGATCGCGTTCCCCATGCCGGATAAGCAGGCGCGCGACTGGCTTGTGGCGCGATCGCCGCGCCGTCCCGTACTGACGGTTATTCAGGGCACGATGGCGTAAGCCGGTTCAAAACCGCAGCGCGAACCGGACGCCGTCATAGATCGCCGCGTGAATGTTTCGCGAGGCGACGGCGTCGCCGATGCGGAGCAGAGTGAATGCGGCCGCAGGGTTCGTGACAGGGAAGATCGCACCACCATTGACCACCCGCTCGTAGTTTACCACGCCAAGGTTTTTCGCCTGCGGTTTCAGCGCATGGTAGAGTTCGTCATTGGCGACGGTGCCATGCTCGACCACGACCTGATCGACAAGTCGTTCGCTGCGCCATCCGTGGGCGAAATCGGAGCCGAGGATCGCCACCAGCTTGTTACCGTCACGGCGCACTGCGACGAGCCGCGTGTTGATGGTGATCGTAACGTCCTTCTCATGGAAAGCGCGCATGTAGGGCACGTGATTGAGCCCACCCATCTCCGGCGCGAAAAAGCGCTCCGGCGAGACGAGTTCCACGCGCCCACCGGCATTTGCGGCAACTTCCGCAACACTCATGCCGGGGTGGCCGCCATTGTCGTCGTAGACCAGCACACTTTCCGCCGGCTTGACCGCGCCCGACAGAAGATCCCAGCTTGATGTCACCAGTTCCTCGCCCGTTTCGAGCGGGGGAGATTGCGGCAGGCCGCCGGTTGCAACGACGACCACGTCCGGCTCCAGCGCCAGCACGTCCTCTACCTCCGCCCAGCAGTCGTAGCGGATGGTGACGCCGAGATGCTCCAGTTCGGAAAGCCGCCAGTCGACGATGCCGACCAGCTCGCGCCGGCGCGGGTTCTGGATCGCCAGATTGATCTGGCCGCCCGCCTTGCCGGACGCTTCCAGCACCGTCACCGCGTGGCCTCTCTCCGCAGCTACGCGTGCAGCTTCCAGTCCCCCGGGACCGGCGCCGACCACGACGACGCGCTTCGGTGCATCCTCGGTGCGTGTAATCACATGCGGTATCGCCGACTCGCGGCCGGTCGCGGCATTATGGATGCACAGCGCCTCGCCGCCCTCATAGATGCGGTCGAGGCAGTAGGTCGCGCCCACGCAGGGTCGTATGCGATGTTCCTGCCCCGCCGCGACCTTGCGCGTGATATGCGGGTCGGCGATGTGCGGCCGGGTCATGCCGACCATGTCCAGCTTGCCGGCCTCCACAGCGTGCCGCGCCGTTGCGACGTCGGAGATGCGCGCCGCATGGAATATCGGGAAGCCGGTTGCCGCACGCACGTCACCCGCGAAATCCAGATGCGGTGCCGAGCGCATGCCGGTGATCGGTATGACATCGGCGAGCGCCGCATCGGTTTCGATATGCCCGCGGATGATGTTGAGGAAATCGATCTTGCCGGAACGGGCGAGGCGCTGCGCGATTTCGATGCCTTCAGCCCGCGAAATTCCGGTTGCGAGGTCCTCGTCGGCTACCATACGCACGCCGACCACGAAATCTGGCCCAACGGCTTCACGGACCGCGTCGATAACCCGGTTTGAAAAGCGCATCCGGTTGTCGAGCGAGCCGCCGTAGTCGTCGCCGCGCCCGTTGGTAGCCGGAGACCAGAACCCGTCCATCAGGTGGCCGTACGCCTCGAACTCGATGCCGTCGAGCCCGGCCGCCTGCATTCGCTGGGCGGCCGCTGCGTAGTCGGCGACGATGCGGTCGATGTCCCAGTCCTCGGCCTCTTTCGGACAGGCGCGGTGCGCGGGCTCGCGCACCGGCGAGGCGGAGAGTACGGGCAGCCAGTCCGCCTTGTTCCACACGGTACGGCGGCCGAGATGGGTAAGCTGGATCATCACCTTGCAGTCGTGCTCGTGGCAGGCTTCCGCCAGCTCCGCCAACCAAGGCACGATCTCGTCGCGATAGGCCTGCAGATTGCCGAACGCGGCAGGGCTGTCGCGCGACACGATTGCCGAGCCCGCCGTCATCGTCAGGGCGATTCCGCCTTTTGCTTTTTCGGCATGGTAGAGCCGATAGCGCTCCTTCGGCAGACCGTCCTCCGAATAGGCCGGCTCATGCGCCGTCGACATGAGGCGGTTCTTGAAGGTCAGATGCTTCAGGCGATACGGCTGGAGAAGGGGGTCGGTCGTCATGCTGATGTGGCAGGCCTATTCACACGCGAACTGGCTCACGCGCCAGCCCGCCGCCTCGTTGGCGATGTCGGCGACTTTCCAGGCGCCGTTCTCTTCGACCAGCGTCCATTCGATCTCGCGCGGTTGGCCGAAATTCGTGAAGCGTGCGACCACGATTGCCGCGCCGTCATTGGCGGCCTCGTCAAGCTCCAGCGTGCTTGCAATTTCCGTAGGGTCGAAATCCTGCCCGTCGACGGCAAGCCCGAAATCGAGACAGATCTCCTCCCGTTCGTCGAAGGCGCGATCGCCGGCGTCGAGATAGGCCTTCGCTGGTCCCGTGAAGCGGTCCCGGCTCGCCTCGTCCGCTTCCATGCCGATCCCCTCGGAATAAAAATAGCCGACTGCATCGGCTGCGGGTCCGGCCCATGCCGGTTGCGACAAGAGGGCCGCGAGTGCCAGGAGGGGGCCTGAAAGCGTCTTCAAGTGTGTGCTCCATGCGGATCGGGATTGGCGGTAATCAATACCACGCATCGTCGGCAGCGGCTTTCTTGCGGGCGATGAAGTCTTTCAGCGCCTCGTCCACGCCCTCGTCCAACGGCGGCGCTTCGTACTCGGCCAGCATCGCTTTCCATTTGCGGTTTGCATGAGTCGCGGCGTCTTCGCTTCCGGCCGCCTCCCATTTCTCGAACGGCTCGTTGTCGGCGATGCCGGAATCCCAGAAGGCGTGTTCGTAGTTCGCCATCGTATGGGCGCAGCCGAAGAAATGGCTGCCCGGCCCAACCTCGCGGAAGGCGTCGAGCGCGAGCTGGTTGTCGTCGACGGTAACGCCGTCGAGATAGGTATGGAGCGCGCCGCAGAAGTCGGCGTCCATGACGAACTTTTCGTAGGACATCGACAGCAGCCCGTCGAGGAAGCCTGCCGAATGCAGGATGAAGTTTGCCCCGCAATGGACGGCGGCAAGCATCGACATGGTGCCTTCGTTCATCGCCTGCGCATCGGGGAGCTTCGAGGTGGTGAAGTTGCCAGAGCAGCGCAGCGGCAGGTTCAGGCGCCGGGCGAGCTGGCCGACGATCATCGAGCCGATGGCCGGCTCAGGCGTGCCGAAGGTCGGCGAGCCGGAGCGCAGCGACATCGATGACAGGAAATTGCCGAAGATCACCGGGGCGCCGGGTCGCTCAAGCTGCGTCAGCGCGCAGCCGGCCATGGTTTCGGCCAGCGATTGCGCGATCGCGCCTGCATTGGTCACCGGGCCCATCGCGCCGCCGAGGATGAACGGTACCACGACCGCCGCCTGGTTGGCCCGCGCATAGGCGCGCAACGCGGTGGTCATCGTGGCGTCCCAGACCAGCGGCGAGTTGACGTTGACGTTGCCGAGGATGACGCAGTTCCGGTCGACGAAGTCGTGTCCGAAAACGAGCCGCGCCATCTCGATTGAATCCTCGGCTCGGCTCTCCGCCGTCACGGAGCCCATGAAGGGCCGGTCGGAATAGCGGATGTGGGCATAGACCATGTCGAGATGCCGCTTGTTGACCGGCACGTCGACCGGCTCGCAGATCGTGCCGCCGGAATGGTGCAGCCAGGGCGAGGCCTGCGCCAGCTTCACGAAATTGCGGAAATCCTCGATCGTGCCGTAGCGCCGGCCCCGGTCGAGGTCCATCACGAAGGGTGAGCCATAGGCGGGTGAGAAGACGACATTCCTGCCGCCGATGACCACCGACTTGGCCGGGTTGCGCGCGTGTTGAACGAATTCGGACGGCGCTGTGGAAAGAATTTCCCGCAACATGCCGGGCTCGAACCTGACCAGTTCGCCGTCTATGCGCGCCCCGGCTCGGCGCCAATGGTCGAGCGCTATCGGATCGTCGCGGAACTCGATGCCGATCTCGGCAAGAATCCGGTCCGCCGTCTGTTCGATGCGCAGCAGGTTTTCTTCCGACATCACGTCGTAGGTGGGGATATTGCGGACGATGTAGGGTCGGCCCGGCCCGTCCTGACCGTGGCTGCGCTGCTCGCGGCGTGCCTGCCTGCCGCCGCGTTCGCGGCGTTGAGCGGTCGGGTTCGAGGTGGCGCTTTCGGAAGCGTGCATGCCATTGTGCCCTTGCGTCATGGTCGAGGCTAGGCTGTCGAAACCCGTCTGGCCATGCTTCGTTGCGGCTTCCGGTGACGTAAATGGCACAAAGCCGTGCTATCTGGCGCAGGCGAGTTTTGAAGGAAGACGACGATGTCGAACATGATGCGCGCACTCGTGAAGGCCAGGGCCGAGCCGGGCATCTGGATGGAACAGGTGCCGGTTCCCGAGATCGGGCCCAACGATGTGCTCATCAAGGTGAAGAAGACCGCGATCTGCGGCACCGACGTGCATATCTAC
>SXGT01284116.1_pt1 | contig 10225 bp, 8 predicted proteins | sample 3176221 | NCBI WGS metagenome assembly SXGT01 (sample SAMN11356862, study PRJNA531348) | freshwater metagenome | isolation source: freshwater sample F1-120 | place: China: Fuxian Lake, Yuxi | collected 2017-12-25
CTCGAACACGTCCTGACCCGGATCGAGCCCGCTCGACAGCGAAAGCAGTTGCCGGAGCGTGATCTGCGACTTGCGCGGCTCGCTCCGCCACTCGATCAACGTGTCGGCCGCCCGGTCATCCCACGAGGTGAAGAGCCCGTCCTGCAGCGCGAACGCCGCCAGCACGCCGCTGAACGACTTGGTACCGCTCGCCAGCGGGTGCGGATACCCGGGCTTCCAATTCCCCTCCGTGCGTTCGAACACGACGTCGCCGTCATGAACGACCAGCACGGCCCGCCCCGCCTGCTTGGCCGAGTAGTCCGCGGCCCCCTCGATCGCCGCCCGCCGCGACGCCGGCAGTTCCTTCGCCCCGAACGGTCGAGGCCGGATCTCGCGATCAACCGGAATCGGCGGCGAGTCTTGGCCCCGGCCTTCCGAGGTTCCGAAGAGCATCCACCCCATGAGCAATAGAAGCAGCGGTTTCAACATGACAGCCTTCTAACCCGCCAGCCGTCGCAAGGTGTCGGCCGAAGCGGCCCGATCTGAAGCGCACGAGGACGGCCGTCGCCGGACTGTGCTGATCACGTCATTGTTTCCGCGACGCGCGGGGTGATCCGGACGCCGCCTCGGTACCTAATGATGAGATCGAACGGCTCCAAAGTCGCGGAGTCAATGCCGTTCGATCCCACGCCGGCCGGTGATGCATGGAATCAAACTGAGAAGCCGCGCGCGCACCGAAGCGTGGTGGCGACGTCGCCGCCGACTACGACGCCGCGGCGGGGCGGCGGCCGTAGCGGACGATCGCGTAGCCGGTGATCAGGCCGACAGCGAGGCCCGGGAGCATGATGCGCCAGTAGTTTACTTTCTCGCCGGTCGGCGTGCCGTCGATGGTCGCGGTCATGCCGACGAAGTGACTGAAGCCGGCCGCCACGATCAGCGCGGCCGCGAAAACGGGAACGTGCTTGGTGGTCTTCATGGCGACGAGGCCGGCCACGAGACCGCCGAAAAGGCCTTTGAAGGACGAACCGAGGATGACGCCGGTCATGACGTCGCCTTTGACGCCGTCGATCATGGCGGTCAGGCCGTCGAATGCGCCGAGCAACGTTCCGGCGAGGATCCCGATCAAGAGTTTGGACATGGTGAGCTCCTTGGCTTTCGGTCCTTTAACCGACGGGCGCAAATCCTTTGGACGCAATCACGGCGGCGCGAAGATCATGATGAGCGCCCTCATGACGAGATAGGCGCCGAAGAGTCCGAGCAGCACCCGGTGCTTGCCGACAAGCCTGCCGCAACGCTCGCCGAGGGTCTCGCGATGAGCCGCGGGCTTCGCGCCGTCGAGAAATCGGCCGAGATCGGCCGCCAAGTCCTCGGCGGAGGCGTAGCGGTCGTTCGGTCGCTCGGCCATGGCGCAGGCAAGGATCGACGCCAACGGCCGGGGCGGCGACGGCACGAGCGCCGAAAGCATCGCCCCGATCCCAAAGACGTCGGTGCGCTGGTCGACGGCGGCAGAATCGCCGCGCGCTTGTTCGGGCGCCATGAACCCCGGAGTTCCGATCACGCAACCGGCGGCCGTTGCGACCGACCCGGACGGACCCGAGCCTCGCGAGCTCGATGCGGCGTGCGCATCCGGCGCGCCCGGCTCGTCGAAACCCGCCGCCTTAGCGACGCCCCAATCGAGCACATAGACCGCGCCGAACGCGCCGACCATCACGTTCGCAGGCTTGATGTCGCGGTGAACGACGCCCTTCGTGTGGGCGAACGCCGCCGCCTCGGCGACGCGCACGGCGAGCCGCACGACCACGCGGACGTCGGGACTACGGCCTTCGGCATCCGTCGTCCGGGCCGCGTATCGATCCGCACGCTCGCCTTCGACGAGTTTCATCACATAGAACGGCCGCCCGTCGGTCGCGGCGCCGAGTTCATGAACCGGGACGACGGCCGGATGATCGAGGCGACCGAGGATCCGCGCCTCGCGAGCAAGGCGGGCGCACAATGGATCGGCGGCGTCCGCGGCGTTCAACACCTTGATCGCTACGTCGCGTCCGAGCTCGAGATCGTGCGCGCAATAGACGTCGCCCATGCCGCCGCGGCCGATACGCTCGCCGAGGACATAGCGCCCGCCCGGAAGCTCCGGAACGGCGGCGGCGTTGCGCAGTCCGTCAAGGTTCAAGGGAGGTCGAGCCCGAGGACGACCCGGGCCTCTTCGCGGAATTCTTCGTCGGTCGCGGAGACTTCGCGCAACGCGTCCAACACCAGCCGGCGAAAGTCACGCCGCATCGCCGCTAGGCGATTCACGACGTCGGAGTTCTTTACGCCGAACTCGGCGGCGAGGTCGTCGTACTTGGGGCGGCCGGCGGCGGGCGGATCGACGTCGTACCGGAGAAACATCTCGTACGCGGCGATCCGGCCTTTCGCTTCCGCCTCGGCTTTCAATCGTTCGAGCGCGGTCGAAAAGAGCCCGCGCGTCCAAGCGTCGTCGCAGGCCCGTTCGACCGCATCCGGACCCGCGGGATCGACGCGACCGAGCTCTCCTTCCTCCGCCGCGAAGTCGAATCCGACGTGCACCGCGCCCCCGCCGCGCTTCTGACGCCGGCCGGCCTTGGCCTCGTTGGAGGCGAACCCTTCGAGGCAAGTGCGGAAGAAGGTGCGGAAACGGCCCTTGGCGGGATCGAACGCGGCGAACCAATCCTTTTCCAGAGCAGCGGCGAAGAAGCCTTGGACGAGGTCGGCCGCATCGTCCGGCGCGAGTCGGCGGCGAAGTCGGAGATGCGCATAGGCCGGGCGCCAATACGCGGCGGCGAGCGCGGCGAATGCGGCGCGGCGGACCACGGCGTCCGCGCTGCCGACTTCGCGTACGGCGGACGCGCGCGTCGCGGGAAACCCCGCCTTGGTCGGGCGATCGTCGTCGACGGGCGTCATGCGGGCGGGCAGTCTACGCCCGAAAGGACAGCGCCGCCTATCATGGGTCGAATGCCGCGCTTCTCCCCAACCCGTCCTTCGGGCATCGATGTCTCGCGCCTGCGGGCGGCCGTCCGTTGCGTCGGCCTGACCGCCGTGCTCTTGATCGCGGGTTGCGCGTCCTCGCCGCCACCGACGCAGCTCCGGTGCGACGTCCTCGTCGTAGGCGGGAGTTTCGGGGGCGTCGCGGCGGCCGTCGGTTGCCGCGACGCGGCGCCGACGCTCGACATCCGCATCCTCGAGGACGCCGATTGGATCGGCGGGCAAGCCACTTCGCAAGGGGTTTCGGCGCTCGACGAGCACAAGGACATCGAGACGTTCGGCGGGACGCGCCGCTATGCCGAGTTTCGTGCTCGGGTGCGCGCGCTCGCGGGCGGGACGAACAATCCGGGCGGCGGCTGGGTCAGCCGGCTGTGCTTCGACCCGCGGTTCGGCGCGGCGGCGTTGGACGAAATGATCGGCTCGACGCCGACGTTGCGTCGCACGCGGCTCGTGTCGGTCGAAACGACCGACGACGCGCGCATCACCGCCGTCCTCGCCGAGCGGGACGACGGCGCGCGCTTCCGCATCGAAGCGCGGATCTTCCTCGACGCGACCGACGTCGGCGAACTCTGGGCGGCGGCCGGTCAACCGTTCCGAGTCGGCACGGAGGCGCGCGCGGAGACGGGCGAACCGCATGCGCCGGAGACGGCCGATCCGCGACGCACGCAGTCGTACACGTTCCCGTTCGCCGTCGAGTTTCGCCCGGGCGAATCGCATGTGATCCCGCGCCCTGCGGGCTACGAGACGTTCCGCGATACGCAGCCCTATTCGTTGACGCTCGACACCGCGGACGCCCCGAACCGGCGTTTCGGGTTCTTCGAGAAGGCGCCGGGCTCCTCCGGTCCGTTCTGGACCTATCGCCGCATCACGCCGACCGTCGCGATGATCAATTGGCCGTCGAACGACTATCGCGGCGCGCCGCTTCTCGACGGCGGATGGGACGAGGCCAAGCGCTTATCGCTCGGCTTCCTCTACTGGTTGCAGACGGAATGCCCGCGCGACGACGGCGGGCGCGGATACCCGGAGTTGAAGCTCCGCCCGGAGTTCATGGGGACCGACGACGGCTTGTCGCAACGACCGTACGTGCGGGAAGGCCGCCGGCTCGTCGCGCGTTCGGTCCTTCGCGAGCAGGATCTAACGGAGGGCGACGGCGTGCGGGCGCGGTTCTTCCCGGACGCGATCGGCGTCGGCTGGTATCCCCTCGATCTCCATGCCTGCGCCGGCGACGCGAACGACAAACGATCGCGCGGCGTCCCGACCAAGCGGTATCAGATCCCGGTGGGCGCCTTGATCCCGACCCGTCTCCGGAACGCCCTCGCCGCAGGCAAGGCGTTCGGGGTGACGCACGTCGCCAATGGTTCGACCCGCGTCCATCCGACCGAATGGGCCGTCGGCGAGGCGGCAGGACGACTGGCGGCCTTCTGTCTCGAACATCGGATCGATCCGCCGCGATTGGACGAGGATCGCGATCTCCTCCGCACCGCCCAACGACGCCTGCTGCAAGCGGGAGTCCCGCTCTACTGGTTCACCGACCTCCGCTTCGACGCCCCGGAGTTCGTCTCCGCCCAAGAGGCCGCCCTCCGCGGCGCGCCGCCGTCGGATCCAGCCCGGCCTGAGTTCCGCCGCGCAGCGACCCGCCCGGCGGCCGGCCGATAGATCATTCAGCCGAGAGCGGTTCTTCAGCGACAACGTGGACGCGGACGTGTCCGCGACGGTGCGCCGCTTCGAATCTGGTCTATTTTTGGAGCGACATTCAAATTCAATGCGTTAAAGCATCTTGATACGATCGTTAAACGCACCAACTTCGGGCCACGACGCAACGCGCCGAGGATGAGCATCGCGCCGGAACGGCCGCTCATCGTCAAGGAGACCATCGCCCATGTCGTCGATCGTCGAACGCATCGCCGGTAAGGCGGCGGAGGCCTGTGCTCGGACCGCGTGGGCGCAATGGCGCGAGCTCACGGCGGCGAGGGAGCGCGGGCCGGGGAGCGCCGTCGTCCTCGATCCGGAAGCGCTCTTGTTGGGCTCGCTCGTCGCCGCTCCGCACGAACGACGCCTGGAAGATCGTCTGCGTTGGTGAACCGACGTCGGGCTCGGAATCACCGGAGCCCAACGCTTCCGCTCGTTGATCCGGAACGACTCGGGGCGCGTGCAGGCCGATGCGGCGACGTTTGCGGCATCAGCCGCCAAGATCGATCGCAGCTGGAGAGCCGCCGCCGGGGACGCTGCCGCTCGACCCGCGCCGGCCGGCCGACGACCGAAGGGTCCGACGGAGCTCGCCCTCGTCGGACCGGTCGCGTTGATGCTCAAGTTGCGAGCGGCGTTCGGCGTCTCAGCGAAAGCCGATGTCCTCGCATTCCTCATGGCGGGAGCGAAGGAATTCGGAGCGCGGCAAGGCGTCAGCGTCGACGAGACCGCGCGTGCGTTGGCGTACTCGGCGGTGTCGGTACGGCGTGCGTTGCAGGTAATGGTCCTCTCGGGGCTCGTCAGCGTCGCTCGGACGCGACCGGCGCGGTTTACGACGAACGTGTCTGCATGGGCGGCGTTACTGGGGTTCGGAAACGCCGACGGCGAAAGGCGGGGCGCGACGACGCGCGGGCCGGCGGCGCCGATGTGGCGCGATTGGGCGGCGGTCTACAGCTATTTCGACGCCGTCGTGGCGCTTGGAGGCAACGTCGTTCTTCGAAAGGCCGCCGCTGTCGTACAGGCCTCGCGCCTCCGCGACCTCCACGAACGCTTCGCTGCGGAGCTTGAACGCACGGGGTTTCCGGCGCCGGACCCGCGGCCGCATCCGGGCGAGCGGTTCGTCGCCGCATTCGAAGCGCATCTGGAGCGGATGGCGAACGAAGTCGCGGCCGACGCCGGAGCGGCCTGATTCTTCGCCGCAGACGTGGACCGGCCGGCGCATCGCTCGGCGACGGGGCCGGGGTTCGCGACGTGTGCCATTGGCGGAAGACGCCTGCGGTCGCAACCTATGAAATCGCGGGAGCGACCGCTTTCGGCAATCGGCGCCGACCACTTCGAGGTCGGATAGACTGGCCGGCGGAGCCGCACGCCTTAGGAGGCGCACGATGAGCACGTCACGCAGGATCGCAGTGCTGAAATCCCTCTCGGTTCTTTGGTTGGCGCTTCCGCTCGCGGCGCAGAGTCCGACGTTCAAACGGGATGCTGCAGCCGCGCCCTATAGTGGTGGCGGCCTCCTTGCGGCGGACCTGGACGCCGACGGCGACGTCGATCTGTTGGCGGCGACCATCGCGACGTCGGCCCTGAACGACGGCACCGGGAGAATGGTGGACGGTTGGACTGCGCCCGGCGTAGCGTTGTATTCGTCCAGCGAAATGACGAGTTTCGCGTTGCTGCACCAGCTTGTCGACCTCGACGGCGACGGCGTGCGAGACCTCATCGAAGGCGCACAGTCTCCGTATTGGCCATCCACCGCCGTTTGGTACGCGGGGCTGCCGGGCGGAGGCTATTCCAATACCGCGAACCCGTTCGGCTCTACCGGTCAGTACTTCCTGCACTTCGATTCGGGAGACGTCGACGGCGACGGCGACGCCGACCTGATCGCACGGGTCTTTGCCGGAAACTCCTTTACGGTGGACTTGTTCCTCCGGAACGACGGAAGCGGAACGTTCACGATCGCGAACGATGCCGTAGGTTTGGAGACCGTCGGCTCGCCGACCACCCCGACGGCCTTTTCGAAACTCGTCGACCTTGAAGGCGACGGCGATCTAGACCTCGTCCGGTACGGCTTCACCAATACGAACGGCACGACGTCGCCGTCTTTGGTGCAGGAAAACGTCGGCGGCGTCTTCTCTGCGCCGACATACCTGTCCGCACCGCCGCCGCCGACAGGATCCCTGAAGCAGTCCCGGCTCCGCTGCGCCGACTTCGACGGCGACGGACTCGTCGACATCGTCCGCTACGCGAACGTCTCCGATCCGATCATCCTGTATCGCCAGACATCGCCGTTCATCTTCGCAGCAGGCGCAGAAGTGTTTTTAGCGCCCGGTGCGCCGTTCGTCGTCAAGGACGTCGTCGCTGCGGACCTCGACTCCGACGGCGTACCGGAATTGATGGTCGCGGGCGATCGGGGTGTCGCGTCGCTGCGTTTCGTCGGCGGCGCTTGGATCCCGCATGCGCCCGAGCTTCCAGGGGCCGCCGACCTCGTTCTCCCCTTCGACGCCGACGGAGACGGAGACGTCGACCTGTTTATCGGCGACAACGTAGCGGACGGTTTCACCTGCAACCACCGTTTCGCCTACAACCTCGGCGGTTCGGCCTTCGCGACTCCGCCCGGTCCGCTGGGCGGCCTCGAGTACGGAGGTTTGGCCCGCGTCGGATTCGTCGGCACGACGCAGGACGGGCTCCCTCACGTCCTTAGTTTCAACGGGACGGACCTCTACCAATCCCTCAACAATGGTTTCGGTCGCTTCGAGTTGCAGACGCGCATTCCGATATCGAACGCCCCTCTCGGCTACACGGACAACTCGCATCCCAACACCCTGATCGGACGCTTCGTCGCCGAGGATTTCGACGGTGACGGCGACGTCGACGCCGTCGCAATGAACGTCAAGATGCCCGGCTACGCTCCGACCACCCATTGCACCACGTACATGCGGAACGACGGCGCCGCCGGATTCGTCGGCATCGTCTTGCACACGGCGCCGACGACGTATTTTAAGACGACCGACGTCGCTACGGGGGACGTGAACGGCGACGGCCTGCCGGACGTCGTGGCGTCCGGAGCGAGCATGCGAGTGTTCCTTTCCGTTCCCGGCTCGACCCCCGTTCTGTCTTCCGGGCAACCGCCGACGACTGCATACGCGGCCTCGCTCGGCGACTTCGACGACGACGGCGATCTGGACGCCGCGTTGACGACGACGGCGGGATTCGGCGTCATTTGGATCAACGACGGCGCGGGCGTCTTCACTGTAGGACCCTTCTTTACGCCGGCGTCGGACGCCTGCTTCTCAGCCGACTTCAACGGCGACGGTCTATGCGACGTCCTCTTCGGCTACCAGTTGTGGTTGCGGACGGGACCGTTGCAATTCGCCGTTCCGACGACCATCGCCACCGGCTCATCTACAAACGTCTTCGCGTTCGCGATTGTGGTCGATCTCGACCTCGACGGCGATCCGGATATCGTGCGCAATAATGGGACAGGATTGCGAAACGACGGCCCGGCCGGCTTCACTTGGACGACGTGGTACCCCCACGACGGGCTTGGGCGTCCCATCGTCGCGAGGGACCTCGATCTCGACGGCGACCTTGATCTCATCGTCTGCGTGGGACCGGTGGCCCTGGTCAACGAGACCCGGCAGCTCCGCGCCCGCGGTCCGCTGCGGCTCGGCGTGCCGGAGGTCTTCGAAACCATCGGCCCGCCCGGCGGGACCGCGCTGCTTGCCGTGTCCTACGGCACGTTCGTTCCCGCGGTCGCAACGCCGTTCGGGGCGCTGACGATCGACGTCTTCACCGCGGCGATTCTCGCCGTCGGACCGCTCGATGCGAACGGGCGCGCGCTGATCGGCGCCGTCTTGGACCCGGTGATCTCTGCGGGGTTGGTGGGCACGACGTACTTCTTCCAAGCCGTCGTCGACGGCGATGCCGCAGGCCCGCGGCTCACGAACGCTCTCCCGCTCACCGTGCTTCCGATTTGAGGCGTCGGACCGGCGGACGGGCGATCGGTTAAAACGGCGGCCGACACGACCGCCTCGCATGCTCAAAAACCAAAAACTCCGCCGCTGGCTCGACGACGCCCAATCGAGCGAGGCTTCCGGTCCGCAAAGCGTGATCGGCCGGACCATCCGGTTCTGCATGCTGGTGGGGTCCAAGTTCCATCGCGACTTGTGCTTCCAGCGCGCCTCGGCGCTGGGCTTCGCGACGCTCGTTTCGCTCATCCCGCTCGCCGTGCTGTTCTTCAGCTTCGCGGGCAAGCTCGGCGGCGGCGACAAGCTCATCACGTGGGTCCGCGAGCGCGGTTTCGAATACGTGGCCCCGGACTTCCGCCAGCAACTCGACGAGATGCTGGTGCAGAACATCTCGAAGACCGCGTTCGACCAAGGTGCGACGGGGCTCGTCAACGTCTTCGCCATTGCGGGCCTCTTGCTCGCCGCCTTCGGCATGATGGCGACGGCCGAGCGCTATGTGAACGCGATCTGGGAGGCGCCGAAGAAGCGACCTTACTTCCAGAAGTTGATGACGTTTTGGGTGGTGCTGACGGTCAGTCCGCTCTTCCTCGCGCTGTCGCTCTGGGTCAGCGAGTTCGTGCTGCATAAGGGCGGTTGGCTCGTCGACCTGCAATCACGACTGCCGTTCCTCGGTGCGGTGGTCGATTACGCGACGCCGCTCTTCATCGGCTTCCTCGGCTTCACCTCGCTCTATTTGGCGCTGCCCGCGACGCGCGTGCGGCCGCTCAGCGCCGCGTTCGGAGGCCTCGTCGCCGTGACGATGTGGGAGATCGCCCGCCGATCCTTCTTCGTTTACGTGTCGCGCCAGAGCGAAGTCACAAGCCTCTACGGCAAGCTGGCGGCCGTCCCGCTCTTCCTCGTCTGGGTTTACCTCAACTGGGTCATCGTGCTCTTCGGCGCGGTGGCGGGCTTCGTCCACCAGCATTTCCGGCAGCTACTTGACCGCGAGCGCGGCAGCCGCACATCGCCGCGGCGGTTCTCGAAACCTGCGATCGCGCTGGCGCTCATGAAACACGTCGCCGCCGATTTCCGCGCCGGTCGCCCCGCCGCCGAGTTGATCGAGATCAGCCACGCGATGGACGTTCCGGACGACGTTCTGCACGAAGTCGCCGAGGCTTTGGTCGACTCCGGTCTCCTGGTCGAGGACGCGCGCGGATCGGACCGTTTCGTCCTCGGCCGCGCCCCGGAGAACGTTCCGCTGGCGGACGTGGTCGAGCGGCTGCTCACCCTCGACTTCCCCGGAGAACTCGGGGCCGAAGCCCTCGCCAAGCCCGAGCGCGCCGAGGCGCCGGACGCGCAGATGCGCGCCGCCTGGACCGCCGCGCTCGCCTCGTTCCGGAACAAGACCCTCGCGGACATCTGAGCCGCGACCACGGTTCCGCTTTTACGCTTCGGGGTACGATCCGGCCGCGCGGCCTCGCCGTCCGCGCCCGAAGGACCGCCATGGGAAACAACATCGAACTCGACCTCCCTCCCGCGTTGGACTGGACTCCGTCGTCACGACTCGAGTCCTTGCGTGCGATCAGGGAGTGGGCCGTCAGCGCCGCGATCTCCGC
>SXGT01582987.1_pt1 | contig 10225 bp, 7 predicted proteins | sample 3176221 | NCBI WGS metagenome assembly SXGT01 (sample SAMN11356862, study PRJNA531348) | freshwater metagenome | isolation source: freshwater sample F1-120 | place: China: Fuxian Lake, Yuxi | collected 2017-12-25
ATGCCTCCCACTTCGGGTTGTGTTCCCCTCACGATTGCACGCCCGAAGTCGCTCAGAACCGCAGCCTCGATCTTCCGGTCGATCGCGACTGGATCAAGGTGGTACGAGGCGAGCCGTTCACCCCCGAACAGACGTGCGGTTGAGGCGTCGACCGCGAAACCGGGAACTCGGGCAAGCATCGCCTCGGGGGTCAACGGGTCGGGGGAGCCGTCTCGCCATACCCGCGGACCTGTGCCGCTACGTGGTGGCGCCGGTTCCATCGACCCCTCGCTTCCCCAGTATTGCTTCCGACCGAATCCCCGGGCGTGGCCGGCGTGACTGAGTGTCCACTGACCGATCAAGCCCGCTTCGAACCGCAAGGTCGAGAATGCAGTGTCCTCCACGTCCGGTTCCATGGTCTCGGGCATCCCGGCGTTTGCATTCGTGATTGCATAGATGGCCCCCGGTGACGCGGGTGCACCCGTCCCGCCACCCTGCGGACGCAACCCCATCCGAACGCGGTCAAGAAGGGCCACACGAGCCGATACTTCGAGGACCGGTCCGGCGTAGTACCGCATGAGATCGACGTTGTGTACGCCGACGTCCAGGAGGATGCCTCCATAGAGACGCTTGTGCCTCCACGGAGTGATGACGATCTGTCCACCGCTCCCGATGCTTGCGTCAATGACCATCCAGGGATCGCCGATTGCCTTGGTGTCAAGAAGCGCCTTGGTGAGCCTTACCAAGGGATCGAACCGGTAGTTCTCCGCAACGGCAAGCACGAGTCTTGCTGCCTGCGCGGCGGACATCATCGCGTTGCACCCCGCAACCGTCAATGCCATCGGCTTTTCGACGAGGACGTGCTTGCCCGCCCGGAGGCAAAGCACCGACAGGCTCTCGTGGAGACGCGGTTCGGTCGTGATGTCCACTGCGTCGATTTCTGGCACTGCATCAAACATCGCCTCCGGGTTGGCGAAGATGGCCGGGCGATGCCCGAACTCGGCTAACGCGGTGTCGGCGAGGAGCGTCGCATTCTTTGCGTTTGGGTCACTGACCGCGATCAGCTTGAAGATGGCATGACCGGGCAGTCCCGCGACTGAGCGCGCGTATTCGGCAAGGCCCTGGAGGTGCCGGTTCCCCATGCCTCCACAACCGATGATTGCCAGGTTCACCACATTGGAGGTGGTAGTCATGCGGAAAGTCCTTCTCACCCTGATGTTCGGCAGAGGGTCGGGGGCAGTATGGCGACCGGTACCGCTTGGCGCAAGGCAACTGTGGGTCAGTCAGGCCTCCATCCGGTCTGTCTCGAAGTGCCCCAGTCACTCGTCGCGTAAGTGCAGCGCATCTCTACCAACAGGCGATGGGGTGGGCAGGCGGAGCGGCGGTGTCGCTTGGCGAGTTGTCGGTCGGGGTTCACTGGCCAAGCAAGGCGCATACGAACAGAGGGGGCATCGAGTGGGGGGAAGGTTGGCAGCAGGCGAGCGGTCAGTGGTTCTCGGGAAACCGGCTTGATGTCAAGGTTCCGATCGTAGGGTGACGGGTGCAGGAGAACTAGTCCGCGGTCAACCGCGGTGGTGACGCCCCCCGGTGAGTTTCATGCGCACCTGACCGCTGTCATGGGTATCGTGTCATTTGAAGGTGTTGACGCGTTCGACGCGCGTTTTCCATAGCGTGGTTTGACGGAACACGAGAATGCGTCAAGGTTTTCTGGATGACCGGCGGGAGGTCTCGGTGTGAGTACAGCAGACAGCCAGACCGGTGCCGAGTGGCCCTCGGCACTGCCCGCCAACCGCTACGCGATCGCCTCTGGCCTCCGGTCACTCGGCATTGGCGACGGAGACACGGTGTTCTTCCATAGTTCGCTCCGGAGCCTCGGCCGGGTGGAGGGCGGTGCAGACACGGTAATCGACAGTTTCCTCGATACCGTTGGTCCCACAGGAACCGTTGTCGCCCCGACGTTCACGCTTCTTGATCGGGTCGGGCCGTTCGGGTCGTGGTATCACCACCACGCATCGCCCTCCACCGTTGGTGCGGTCACCGAGGCATTGCGATGCCGGATAGATGCGGTGCGCAGTTTCCACCCCATCCACTCGGTTGCCGCCATCGGAAGGCAGAAGCACGAGCTGACCGCACCGCATGCGACAGCGCACGGGCGCACAAGTCCGTGGTGTGACGCCGCTTTCGCGCACGATAGCCCATTGGATCTGATGGTGCGGAGGGATGTCTGGTATTTGCTTCTCGGTGTCGGTTTCCACGTGCAGACCATCGCCCACTACGTCGAGACCATCCTTGCAGATGAGATCTTGCGCTGTGCTACCACGAGTGCCCGCGACGATCTGCGCGCGGGGATACGAACGTGGGGGAGGAGTGGGGTCTGGGCGTCCTTTGATCGTGTCAAGCTTGGCAACGCGTTGGTCCAACTGGGCGCATATCAAGTGCATGACCTGTGCGGAGCGCGGGTACACATATCGAGAGGCAAGCCACTGGTCAGGGCAATCCTCGACATAGTTCTGGGGGAACCGGAACAATGGCTAAACGAGCCATTCCGCGCGTGGATGGGAGCGTCCCCCGACGCTGCCTCAATGCATGAACGGTACACAAGCAGCGCTGGGGTGCCGGCCCTTGAGGGGTAGTCCTCGGCGTTTCCGAGGGGTCGGAAATTCGTCGACCGACCCTGCCCCCCCACCCCGTCACATCGTGTTCCATCGCCCGCCGGATCCATGAACGTTGGGCCTCATCCCACGCAGTCCATTGCATCCCATCCGTGTGGGAGTTACTCCGCTCGCACCGGTCTTTTTTTGGGCTTCACAGGCAGCGCGGTCAGGGTGGGCCAGCTGGAGATTGCTTAAACCACGGGGCAATGGGATTGTGCGGTTCCATTGCGTGCACAGCCCCGGCTAACCACGACGCGCCTTGTTTGCACCGAGGCAACCGTGCATGTCAAGGAGAGATAGTGGAGTATTGAAAAATTCGGCGTTCCGGCAACAAGCCGGTGCATTGATGCGGGTTGGTTTGCTTCGCGACCCGCGAGGCATCGACCGGCGCGAAACCGGTCGCGTCATTGTCGGAACCGTGGTTTGCATTCGACAGTGATGGTCGAGAGACTGGGTCAAACTCACGCGGTCCGAGTTGAGGGCAGAAGCAACTCTCTGGCCATGCCTCCCAAGCGTGTTTGGCGAGCGACGCGCTTCGGAAACTGCCAACGGAAAACCTTACCCGCGACGTTCAGGGAAGGTCCCGGGTCCAGGAAGACTGTCCATTGCGATAGTCGCGGATGCACTCCAACCACACAAATAGTGTGATCCAAATACATGTGACCTAATGGTGCCAGTGGGAACGACTGGATGGGTCAGCCTTTGATGCCACCGACCGTAAGACCTTGGATCACGAGGCGTTGCGCTGCGGTGTACATGATTACCGACGGCAACGCTGCCATCACGGCCCCTGCCATCATTTGGCCCCAGAAGAATACGTCATCACCGAGCATTTGGGTCAGGCCAACGGTCACGGTGCGACTTGCTTGCGAGTTTGTAAACACCAGGGCATAGAGAAATTCGTTCCAAGACTGCGTGAAACTGAAGAGGGCAACCACCGCGATGGCGGGCAAGGAAAGAGGGAGGGTAATCCGCCAGAGCACACCGAGAGAGCTGCATCCGTCGATCAGTGCAGCCTCTTCAAGTTCCAGAGGAATGCTCTTGAAGTAGCTCATCATCATCCATGTGCAATACGGAAGAGTGAAGGTCGGGTAGACAAGCAACAGTGCACCGATTGTGTTGGATAGCCCGACGCCTGAGACGGTCTGGAACAGCGGAATGAACAGCAGCGACGACGGTACGAGATACGTGAGAACCAGCGCCTGTGCGACGACACGACGGCCTGCGAAGCGAAGCCTTGTCACGGCATAGGCGCCGATGGATCCAAGAACCAGGGAAACCATCGTTGTTATTGACGAAACGATCGCACTGTTTCTGAGCCAGACGCCCATCCGACCAGTGAGAAGTTTCTCGTAATGGTCCCAATACACCTGCTTGGGGAGGAACGTAAAGTCTCGATAGATTTCCTTGTTCGTCTTGAGTGATGTAAGTACCATCCAAACGAAGGGCACGAGTGTCCAGACGAGAAAGATTGCCAGAACCGCGTAGGTGGCAACAATCCAGGCTTGACCGGGGCCGCGACGCATTCGCCGGTGCGTTTGGGCCTTGGACCGAACAGCACTGCCAACCATGGGCCATTCACTCCTGGTCGAGCATCCGGCGTGACAACAGCACGACCAGGATGAGATATGCGGGCACCATCAGCATCGAAGCGGCTGCACCGGCACCGAGCTGTTTGCCCGGTATTGCCACTAGATAGCTGAGCATGGGGATCGTAATAGTTGCGTAGTTTGGCCCGCCCCCAGTCAGGACGAATATCTGGGTCAGGTTCGCCGACGTCCAGATTGTGGACAGCATGGTTGTCACAAGTAGGACAGGCTGGATACTTGGAAACGTGATGTACCGGAACCGGGCAAATGTCCCGGCGCCGTCAATTTCGGCAGCTTCGTACTGCTCCTGCGAGACGGCTTGCATGGCTGCCAGGAAGTTCATCGTCCAGAACGGCGTCCCGGACCAGACGACCACCAAGACAAGTGCAAACATGGCAAGTTTCGGGTCGTTGAAGAACAGCAGGTAGTCGTCCCGCAACTGCAACGCTGCAATGAGGCCGTTTATCGGTCCGGTGTCATCGAGGATGAACCGCCACGCGTAGGCCGATACGACGGCCGGAAGCGCCCACGGCAGGAACATCAGTCCCCGCAAGAGGTTTCGACCGGGAACCTCTTGGTTTAGGACGGCTGCCATCGCCAACCCAATCGCGAACTTTCCGGCAATCGCACCACCCACGAAGACTATGGTGTTCCGCGCTGCTTCCCAGAAATGAAGATTCGGGTTTCCGAGAAGGTCGGCGTAGTTTTTCAAACCGATCCAAGTGCCCGTCTTGCCAATGAACCGGTCCTGGAAACTCAGCATTACCGAATCTATGAACGGAAACGCGAGCAATGCCCCGAGGACTGCAATTGAAGGAAGCAAGAGCGTCCACCCAAGTGCGGCGTCGCGTCCGAAGAGCCGACGAGTGGCGACGTGCCAGCCGACGGCCATCGGACGAGCGCCTTTGAACAATGGGTTGGTTGAACCGGCGGGAGCGCCCTGAGCCATTGCGGTGTTCCAGTCCGCGCTCACCTCTTGACGAACTTGTTGTAGGACTCCATCATGTCAGCCTGCGCCCACTCCTGAGCCTTCTCGACGGGTTCGCCGTTGAAAATCTTCTGGAGCATGTCGGACAACGTGAACCGGGCATCGGTTACGTCAGCTAGCCATGGTTGTGGCGAGGCCGGCCACTCGCGGATGCGCCCGACGTCTGCGATTGATCGCATGTCAGCAAAGGCACTCTTCTGCCAGAACTCCGACTTTGTGTGGTCGCGATACACTGGCACGTACCGTCCTTCTACCGCGGACGACATCTTCTGGAGCCGCTCGGGGGCCATGAAGTAGTCGAGGGCAGCGAGTGCCTTCTCAGCACCCTTCGCTTTTTTGAAGACGCCGAACCCGACGCCTGCCCCCTCGGCGAACTGTCCTGCCGACCCCTTGGGAGGGATGGCCAGGCCGGTGTTCGCAGCCGTCTCCTTGTCGTTGACCGCCAGCCAGCCATAGATCGTGGCCGGGTTCATCGCCATCAACGCACGCTGCTTCTGGAAAGCCTCATTGTTCCATGACGTCACCGTCGCCCCTTGGCTGTCCGGCGGTACAAGCTTGTTTTTCCAGAGCTTCGCAATGAGTTCAAGACCCGCCTTGTTCGCTGGGTTCTTGATGTCAGGCACGCCCTTCTCGTCGGAAAGGCGTCCACCATACGCCCACAAGACCGTTGCGACATTGTTCACATGGTCGCCCTCGTGCCCCGTCGCGAACGCAACGAGGTACGTCTTGGGGGGTTGCTGGATCTTTGGACCCAGTTCGATAAGTTGTTCCCAGCTTTCGAAGTACTTGTTTCCGGTAATCGGGCCGATGATGTCCTTGCGCCAGTGCATTGGCCAGCAGTCGACAGCATACGGAACCGCAAACGTCTTCCCGTCCGTCGCCGTGTTGGAAGCCATGGCAATCTGATAGATGCCACCGGCCTGGTCCTTGAACTTCGCGGTCAGTGCCGTCAGGTCGGCACGTTCGCCCTGCGAGTACCAGTAGATGTTGTTTCCGTTGTCGATCTCCGGGGGTTCACCGGCCGCGACCGCGGCTGATTGCTTGGCCAGATACTGTGGCGACGCTGGGATTGACTGCCACTCCACCTGGGCGTTGTTGGCCTTTCCCCACTCGTCATATATCGCGCCGATGGTCTTGTCGGTGACCTCATTCCAGTTGGCCGTGAACCACACCGAAATCTTTGCCGGTGCCGTCGGAAGTTTGGTTGGTTCAGGTGCTTTCGTCGGAGCCACCGCTGCCACCACCGTTGTTGGGGCGGGTGCGGCTGGCGCCTTGGTTGGTTCCGCCTTTGGTGCCGGTGGCGTATCGCCTCCACACGCCGCAAGCGCGCTTGTGCCAATCAGGCCTACGAATGTGCCAAGGACCGACCGGCGTGATCGAATTGCTACACCCGACGCGGTGATCATGAACCCAGCTCCCCCAAGCTCCAACCAAATGGGCGTCGCCCCCCGGCGCACCACTTCGTTGACGCAGGCAGTGTATCGTCCATGGTGCACCCTGTCAATGGTATCAATGTTCTTGGTTACTAGACATGAAAACAGTTTGCATAGCGCATACCACATCCTGCTGGTCATCATGCGTTGATCGTGTTTCATTCAAGTAATCGATTGTGCTTTCCAGGTCTCATGTTTTTACAAAATACTAGATAAATAATATATTATATAAATAAGTAATTCACATTAAATCAAAAAACTAGTTTAATTATATACTAAAGTAGTAAATGCAGATACTGTCCATAATGCTGCACAGGAACCATCAAGAGACGGTACTGAAGACAAGACAACCGCCCCGGCTACCCTGCGCTGCCCAGCCTAGCCCCGCACTGAGCAAACCCGTGGGAGTGACAGCAAAAGATCCCGGTCGCGACCCGCGGGTTGATAGTCCCGTTCAGTTTCGCGGGGTCTTACCGCCGTTCCCTGTGATAGAAGTGCATGCTTGCTAGGCGCACACTGAGAGGGGGCGTAAGGTCGGCGATGGTGGCGTGCAGGGACCCTTCGTTACCAGCCTGGCCCAGCAAACCGCATCTTCAGCACAGCAGCACCGGGCTAGTGGCGTCTTACTCTCCACCCGTCCCCTCTATTCATATGCGCTTTGCCCTGACAACAATAGGTGCAGCGTGCAATCAGTTCGATGCGTGGGGTGGGGCGATGGGATCTTGTGGATTGACCAAGAAGCGGGGGCGCACTTCCATACTCGGGTGGGCGGCGTGGGGTGACGGACCACGCCGTATTACCCTACTTTCGCAACGGTGCAACCGCCTTGAGTCGCTTCGGGGTCACTTCCGCTGAACGTGTGCCGTCGTGGATTGACAGCACCCCGTCCTGAATGTTCACTTGCCATTGGACCGATCGTTCGGTGATCTCCTCGAGCGCGGCAACCTGTTCGGATGGGAGATGCCAGACGGCAAGATTTGTCAGACGTGCGAGCTTGGCTTCGATCCCATCCCACCAAGTGGCCCACGATGGGCCGTGCGTGAACAGGGACACTTGTTCGGAACGACCGCATGCCCTCGACAACGCGCGCAGGTCTGGTTGACCGACCTCCACCCAACGCACGATCTGACCCGTCAAGTCCCGTTGCCAGAGGTCGGGTTCATCACTTTCGGTCAGGCCCTGTGCGAACTCGAGGGTTCCCCGGAGGTTGTCCTCCGGGACGGTGACCGCGAAAGCGATGATCCGTGCCAGCAACCGGGTCACGTTCTCCGATGGGTGAAGTGCCAGGGTCAGTGGATGGTCGACGTAGACATTTCGGTCCATGTCAGCGATGCGCAGGTGGAACTTGTAGATCGTCGCCTTCAGTGCCAATCCGGATTTCCCATGCTTCAAGGGTATGCGTTCGATCTCACCTACTCGTTAACGTATGCAACCTCGCCCGTCCGGTGGGCCGAAATCCATCCCCAGTCAAGTGGCACACCCATGCCCGGTCCGGTTGGCACGTCGACACACCCGTTTGGGTCGACCGATTCCAACAGGTCGATCCACTTCGGGTCGCCATAAATGGGAGGCTTGTTTGCATTCACAAGCGGGTGGACCAGTCCGAGTTCGTACCAGTTGCTGTTACGCATTGATGCCATGCAGTGGCGGTGAGCAAGGCTGCCGCCATGAAGTTCGACGTCGAGGCCGTTCGCTTCGGCAAGCGCTGCAAGTTTCATGACGCCTGTGATGCCCCCGTCCGTGTACGAGTTGGCCCGCACATAGTCAGTGGCGTGCGCCGTGATCAGGTCGGCCTTAGGTTCGAGACCACGGATGTGTTCGCCCATCAGCAGGGGGGTCTTGATAAAATCGCGCAGTTTCGAGTGGGCAGACTGCGAAAGACCACCCCCGCGAAAGGCATCTTCGTACCAGAAGTAGTTGGCTTCATCGCACGCGCGACCGACCCGCAGCACATCGTCGAAGGTCCGGAAAGCACCGGCAGGGTCAAGCATCAGCGCCATGCTGTCCCCAACTGCCCGGCGTATCGCGAGGACCGCATCGACTTCGCGACCGATCGGACCCCCGATCCAGCCGTGTATTTTGAATGCGGGGTATCCAAAACGGTCACGACACGCGAGGGCAAAGTCCCCGTAGTCCTCCGGTCGTGCAAGGCCCCCGTTCTCGTCACCGTGGTAGGTGCTTGCATAACATGGAAGCTTCACTCGCCCTTGACCGCCACCGCCCAGCAACTCGTGAATGGGGGCACCGTAGAGCTTGCCTGCGATGTCCCAGAGAGCCATGTCGATCGCACCGTTCGGGGCGTTCATCCATCCCCGTTGGGCGCGTTTCAGGTCATGCCAGATGGTGTCGCGTTCAAGTGGATTGCGACCCAGTAGGTATAGGGCATCCCGGCGGTCGATTGACCCGGGTACTTCGCCCTTGACGCCGGCATCGGTCTCAATGGTCAGGATCGATCCATCCTGATCAAGACGGTACCCGGGACGATAGACCTGGTCGAAGCCCAGCCGTTCCTCGGGCCCGAGATCATTCACAACGAACGAGAAGTGGGTGACGACAATCCGCGTGATCCGGACACTCCTCGACATCTGGGCTTCTCCCGACCGGGCCTTCGCGGCGCCGACCGTGGTCCATCATAGTGTGGAACCGTCCCCCGTGTGGGGTGTGCGTCGTCGCTGGCGATCACTTTCCAAGGTGCGCATCTGTTCGGCGGGACACCTGATGCCCGTGACGGCAGCAAGTGACACAAGGCCTTCTCGACGCGAACGCTGTGCATCATCTTGATGGGTCGTGAACGCATCGAGGGCATCCTGCACCTGGTCCCTTCTTCTCGACCCAACGACCTGGACAACCATCGCACCCCGTGACAGCACCCATTTGATCGCCAATTGACCGGGTGTGTGTCCCCTCTCCCTTGCCAGGGCGTCCCGTTTCGTCACCGCTGTAGCGCTTGTCAGCCGGTTATCCTGCGCGAACCTTGGCATTTGTGCCCGAAGGCCCGACCGATCCTTGGGATCAGAAACCCTGTGAATCCCATGCGTGAGAACGCCGTACTCGGTCATTGCAAATCCTGCTTCGGCAAGGCGGAGCCGGATCGCAGTTTCGGGTGACCTGGAAACCAGGAAGTATTCGATCTCGGGGTTCACGATCGGATGGACGGCCATCGCCCGGCGTATCGTGGGTCGTCCCGTTCCTGATCGCGCGGTATGACTTGAGTAGCCAGGCTTGGCCGTGACGGCAATTTCCCCGATTTAGTGCTTGCCCGGGACCTTCCCATCTAGCCAAGAAGGACGTTTGAATGTCAAGATGGCCCATCGCAAGGTGGGTCAGGCTCGGTGCCAGAGAGTTCGTCACGGCAACCGGACGAGTGTCAAAGCCGAGCGATTCACCTGCCGGTCCCCGGTGCGCACCTCATTTGACCGACTGGAGTGCATCGTGGCATTCGGTGCGCGCGGCCCCGCGGTTCAAAAGTACGTCGCGACCCATCCCCACAGAAGGTGCCGGTGTCTATCAAGTTGATCCAAGCATCGATGGCTGTGTGCATCGTGGCAAGGCCCTCATTCGCGTCGATCCTGCCGAAAATGC
>SXGT01314823.1_pt1 | contig 10224 bp, 6 predicted proteins | sample 3176221 | NCBI WGS metagenome assembly SXGT01 (sample SAMN11356862, study PRJNA531348) | freshwater metagenome | isolation source: freshwater sample F1-120 | place: China: Fuxian Lake, Yuxi | collected 2017-12-25
GAAGTCCAAGCTCGGAACCAAGGTCGCCGCCATCCTCTACAGCCTCATCGAAACGGCGAAGGCATCCGGGGTCGACCCGGCAACGTACCTTGCCGACGCGGTTCGTGCCGCACGGCGCGGTGAGATCCTGTTGCCCGGCGTTCAAGCGGTCGTCGCCCAATCCTGAGCGAGCCTCCCGCGCGGCGCCAGAACTGCCAAGACGGGGTGCGGCGAGGACTTACCATTTTGGCCGTCCATCGCCAAACGTGTCGTCGACTGCGCGTTGCCGTCGGAGGGCCTGACCGGCGTGCGCCTTGGTCCTCGAGCCCCCGAGCGAACATCTCACATCAGTTTCCGACAGTTACGTCGGATCATCTCTGCCAGTCAGGTGCCTTTCGCGACCGCGCGTTTGACACGCATAATGCTAACGAGATAATTGCACAGCCTCACCCGGACCCTGAGGCTCCAATGCACGCCCGTCTCTCGACTCTGGCCCTCTCGCTGCTCGCCCTCCCGCTGCTCGCCCAGCCAGCCTGTAGCGGTCGGATCGCAGCGGGCCGCTCCGGCACCCTCGAGCTGTCGCCCTCGGCCGCCACGTTTCTCATCGACGCGGTGCCGACCGGGTCGTCCGCCGAGCTCGAGGTCCTCCTCACGAACCACGGCACGGGGCCGGTGACGGTCACGGCGGCCGCCCTGACGGTCCCCGCTGAGGCGCTCGACTGGGACTTCGAGACTTCCCTGCCGATGACGATCGACGCGGACGCGACGCGCTCGCTCACCGTCGTGTACACGCGGCGCGACGACCATGAGATCGTGACCGAGCTCGCGCTGACCGTGACCGGGATGCGCGCCAAGAAGGTCACGCTGCCGATCGCGGCCACGCTCGGCGAGGGCCGTCTGGTCGCCTTCCCAACGCGCCTCGACTTCGGCCGCGACCCGGCGCCGCTTGCCGCGTTGCGAATCCTCAACACCGGCTCGCGGCGCGTGACCGTGAGCGAGATCGCGGTCAGCACGGCGGACTTTCGCGCCACCCTCGCCGCCACCGAAGAGGCCCCGGACCTCGCGATCACCTCGGCGGCACCCTTTCACGGGGCGCTCCAGATCGAGCCGGGTGCGACCGTGCCGTTGTCAGTCGCGTTCCTACCAACCGAGCCCTCGCCGCGAGAGGGCGAGCTCCATCTGGTGAGCGACGCCGGCGACGTGATCGTTCCTCTCACGGGCGACGCGCGTGTCCCGTGCCTGCGCGTCCGCCCGCCGGTCATCGCGATCGGCACCAAGGGCCCCGATCAGATCGTCGATTACCCGGTCGAAATCGAGAGCTGCAACGACGAGCCCCTCACCCTCGCGCGCATCGCGCTGAGCGACCTCGGCGACGCACTGACCGACCTCGCACCGCCCTCCAGCGCGGCCCTGAGCCTCACGTTCGACGGCGAAGCGCCGTCGCTCTCGCGCCCCTGGGTGCTCGCGACCAACGAGGTCCGGACCTTCCACGTCCACTTCGAAGCGGCGGCGCGCGAGGCGCTCGGACCGGACGGGCGCCTCGATGTCACGGGCACCCTGCTGGTGCTCACCGACGCGCAGCGGCTCGCGGCGGCGATCCCCGTGACGGCCGCGACCGCGATAGCGCTCTCCTGCGAGCACCCCCAGCCCCTGACGGTCACCAGCGACCTCGCCTGCACCGGTCCGCGCGTGGCGGGCAGCCTCGACCCCGTGGTCCTCTGGCGCAAATCCGAGTTCACGACGTTTCCGGCCTGCGACCAGGTCATGATGACGCCGGTCGTCGGCAATCTCACCGACGACGACGGCGACGGCGACATCGACGCCGACGACACCCCGGACATCGTCTTCACCCGCTTCGCAGGCGCCAACTACGGCGGTTTCGGCGTGCTCACCGCCATCTCCGGCGACGACGGACACGAGCTCTGGACCATCAGCAAGGGGAGCCAGCGCGAGCTCTTCGGCATCGGCGGCGTCGCGCTCGGCGATCTCGAGGGCGACGGGATCCCCGAGATCTGCGCCCAGCTGCGCATGCACATCCTGGCCTGTTGGCATGCGGCCGCGCCGGGCGCCGCGGATCCCACACCGACGCTCGCGTGGGAAGCCCTCCCCGACGACCCGCCGCCGCCCGCGCCCGATCCGATCCTCGGCATCTACCCGGCGATCGCGGACATCGACGGCGACGGCGAGGCCGAGGTCCTCTTCCGCGGGCGCATCCTCGCCGGCGCAAACGGTCACGTCGTCGCGCGCGGCGACACGTCCCACGCGAGCGTCCTGACCTTCGCGGCCGATCTCGACGGCACGCTGCCGCTCGAGATCATCGATGGCGGCCGCGTCTACAGCATGCCGCAGACCGGCACGACGCTGGTCGAGCGCGCCGACATCGACATGGACGGGGGCTACGCCGCGGTGGCCGATCTGGACGACGACGGGCGCGCCGAGGTCATCGTCGTGTCGTGGTACCGGCACGAGCTTGCGGTCTCGGACATCGACGGGTTCGTGCGTTGGCGCCAGCCACTCGACGACACGACGACCGCCGGCGGACCGCCCACCATCGCGGACCTCGACGGCGATGGCATCCCGGACATCGGCGTCGCCGGCAACAACGCCTACCACGCGTTCACGCGCGACGGCGCGCCGCTCTGGCCCGCCATTGTTTCCAAGGACGCGTCCTCGCGGCAGACGGGGTCGTCCGTATTCGACTTCGATGGCGATGGAGCCGCCGAGATCCTCTACGCCGACGAGGCCTCGCTGCGCATGTTCGACGGAGCGACGGCGGCGGTCCGTTTCGAGGTCGCCGACCATGCCTCGGGCACCGGACTCGAGTACCCCGTCATCGCGGACGTGAATGGCGACCGTCGCGCCGAGATCGTGCTCGCGTCGAACAACTACGCCTTCGCCGGCTGGAGCGGGATCACCGTCCTCGGCAGCAAATTCGACGCCTGGAACTCGACGCGCGGCGTGTGGAACCAGTACGCGTACCAGCCGGCGGCCGTGAGCGACGATCTTCGCATCCTCGCGCCCACCGCCAGCGAGACCGGGCCCGAGTTTCGCGCCGCGACCTGGGACACCGGCGATCGACCGCTCGGCGACCTCGACATCATCGCGACCTCGTCGTGTCCTGGGACGTGCCTTCTCGGCGGCACGTTCGTGTCCGCCGACGTCCAGTTCCAGGTGGCGAATAGGGGCCTCGAGCCGATGTCGGCGACGATTCGGCTGCAGGCCGATTCCGCGTCGGGTCCGGTCGTGGGTGAGATTGCGGTCGAGTCGGTTCCTGCCGGCTCGGTCGTGATCGTGGCGAAGACGATCCCCGAGGTGCTCTGGCGAAATCGCGCGCTCGTCGCCTCCATCTTCTCCGGCCCGGGGGCCGCCGAGTGCAACGCCGAGAACGCTGTGATCGCGCTCGGGCGCTGGCCGTGGGAACACAACGCCTGCGCCCCATGACCCGAAAGCGCCCGCCGCAGGGTCGGACGGCGGCGCGGCGCACCTGCGGGCGCCTGAGCGACGAGTTTGACCATCGGCGGTGCGCGCGTCTATCGCAGCGGCAGAGCGACGCGCCTCCGTCACAGCCGGGTTCGCGCAAGTTGCTCGCTAGGAACGGCCATTTTGGCCGACGAACGCCAAACGTGTAGTCGACTGCGCGTTGTCGTCGGCTAGGACTGGGGCTTCGCGTGGGGGGTGGGCGCCCTTGCTGCGCTCCGGCGCCCACCCCCGGCCGGTCATGTGACGTGACCCATGCGCCAGCTCAAGGCAAGTAGGCCACGAAGAACTCGAAGAAGCCTGCGTTCGTGACCACGAGCCGCGTGAAGTCGACGGCCTCGCCCGGGATGCAGGCGTAGTCCTCGAAGCACGCGTGGGCGGCCGTGAGGCCGGACGGGATGCCGGACATGCCGCTATTGCCCGTGTAGCAGGCGCGGAATTTGCCCTCGTCGGGGCACTGCGCGATCGGGGCAAAGTCGCTGCCGTACCCGAAGAGCTCGTTGCGCACGACGGGCTGCCCGGCGGTGCAGGGCATCTCGGTGATGCGCGTGATGAATCCCCCCTCCCACGACTCCCAATCGAACTCCGTGGTCTGCACGTCGATCGAAGCGGACACCGGACAGAGCAGCGCGAAGTTGCCGCCACTCGGGTCGAGCGTGATCGTCGAGGTTGCACCGGGCGTCGGGTTGAACTTCGTGTGAAAGCCGAAGTCCGCCGGGAACTTGCCGGCAGCGTTCGTGACCCAATACCAGACCGTGTTCTTGCTCAGTAACATCGTGTCGGACGGCGCGAGGAGCGCACCGTGCCAGTCGGGGCACGGGATCTCGATGATGTGGCCGTCGGTCGCATCGACGAACCTCGTGATGTCCGGGATGCGTGAGCCGTCGTTGGCCTCGCGCGAGTTGCACGCGACCCAGATGTCACGACCTTGATCGACATAGCTGGCGGGGGTCTTCGAGTCGTCGAGCCACTGTGCGAACTCCTTGCAAGTCATGGTCGTGTCTTCGAGCCAGAAGTCGCCTTTGCCGCCAAACTCGGCCTGGTGACCCCAGTGGTTGCTCTGGTTGAGCGGCCGGCCGTTGCTGTCGATGCCGGGGGTGGCCGACCAGGAGGCGAGGTCGACGTCGATGATGTTGTAGGGGTTGGTGGCACTCGCGGTGGCGTGGCAGACCTTGAGCTTGTGGATCCCGGTCGGTCCCGGTGGCGTCGCGGACGCGATTCCAGAACCGAACGCACCGAGGACACTGCATGCGATGACAATACGCTTCATCTCGAAAACTCCTTGCAAACTTAATGGGTGGAGCCAGCGCGATCGCGCCTCCGGGAGGAACTCTGAAGGGCTGGATGCGCGGCTTCTCCCACGTGAAATGGTAATAATCAAGCCGTTATGATTAGAATCTGCGGTCGAGCTCGAGGCGTGTCCGACGTCGGCGAGGAGGTCTAAGCTCGATCGCGCTGACATCGACAACGTGCGCGTAAGCTGCGAAGTGCTCGGGGGGTGGCGCATGCGTACGCGCCACCCCCGGAGGCGTCATGCCGCGTGCTTTCCTCGTGCGACTCGGTCCCCTCGCAGCGGCGCTCCTGACGCTGGCCCTGTGCATGCTGCACGCCGAGCGCGCGCGGCCGTTTTCGGTCAGCCTCGTCAGCGATACCTCGGGCCCGGTCGTCCGGTGGCCGCGGACCACGCTTGGATTCTACCTGCACCCGGCCTGCTCGATAGATCTGCCGACCGCCACCTGTCTGGCCGAGGTGCGCGCGAGTTTTGCCGCCTGGTCGGCGCCCTGCTCGGCCGCCGTATTCAATGATCTGGGGACCTCGACCAATCTGCAGCTGACGCCCGTCGGGGGCGCCGCGAACGGCAGAAACGAGGTCGGCTGGATCGAGACCTCGACCTGGACCCTCGGCAAATACGTCCTCGGGGTGGCGGCACCGATCTTCCAAATGGACGGAACGATCCTCGAGGCCGACATCGCGCTGAACGGCTATCTGCAAACCTGGAGCACGAGCGGCGCGGACTACGCGACCGATGTCCGCAACGTGGTCGTACACGAGATCGGGCACTTCTTCGGGTTGCAGCACAACCTGGGCGGCTTCGATCCGGCGGACCCGCCGACGATGGCGCCGGTCGCCGACAACTTCATGCGCTCGCGCACGCCGAATGCCGACGATCTGCGCGGTCTCTGTTTCCTCCTGCCGCGCGACCCGTACCACTGCGCCATGGTTGCCGACTGCCCGACCATCGTCGCCGACGGCGCGAGCGGCGAGTACTACGCGGGTCAGCTGCAGTGCGCGGAGACCGTCTGCGGCGGAATGAGCGCGGTGCCCGCGGGGGACGGCGCGCTCGGCACGGCGTGCGCGTCCGACGTCGACTGCCTGAGCGGCCTCGTCTGCCAACCGTGGAATGCGAGCGGCGGGATCTGCACCCACGCCTGCAAACCGAGCCAGAGCAATTGCGAGGCGGGCTACAGCTGCGCGGCCTACGGCAGTAACCCTAATAAGGGCCTGTGCCTGCCGACGGCGACGAGCGGCGGCACGGTCGCGAACGGCCAGCCCTGTGCTACCTCGGGCGACTGCGTCTCGAACCTGTGCGTGACCGAGGAGCTCGGCCCAGTGTGCCGCGCGCCCTGCTCGGCGCTCGTCCCGTGCGCGGGCGCGGAGGCCTGCCAGACGTTCGTCGGCTCGAGCGAGGGCGCGTGCGTGCCCGTGGCAACGACGAAACCGGACGGGGAAGTCTGCGTCGATCCGGCCGAGTGCCGGAGCGGGATGTGTGCCAGCATCGGCGGCGATTTCCTGTGCGTGAGCCCGTGCGGGTCCGACGGCGAGTGCCCCGGCGGCTATGCGTGCGCGCTGTTCGAGGTCGGGTTTGGCGGCTGCTTCCCGGGCGGCGCGGGCTTGGCCGGCGATCCGTGCGCGTCTGGTTGGGACTGCCAATACGACCTCTGTTTCAGCTTCGATGGGGGCGCCACCCAATGTAGCGAGCCCTGCGTCACGACCGCCGACTGTCCGTGCGGCTGGGAGTGCGGACCCTCGAGCCAGGGCGAGGTCTGCTTCCCGGGCGACCGCGTCGCATGCGTTCTCGACGGCGCTGCATGCGGGTTTGCGAGCGAATGCCGCGGCGGCTATTGCCTCGGCGGGAGCTGCGCGAGCGGGTGCCAGACGACCGGCGAGGGCTGCCTGGTGTGCGCCGGCTGGGCGGGCTCGGGCGACGCCGATCACGATGGCGTCGCCGATCGGTGCGATGACTGCCCAGGTTTCGCGGATACGGCGGATGCCGATCACGATGGCGTGCCCGACGGGTGCGACAACTGCGCCCTGGCCGCGAACGTTGCGCAGGCCGACGCGGACCACGACGACGTGGGAGACGCTTGCGACCGCTGCGCCGACGCCGACGATCGCCTCGACGCGGATCACGACGGCGTTCCGGACGCGTGTGAGGGCTGCACGACGGCGCTCGGACCGGGCTGCGATGACGGCGATCCGTGCACGACCGACGCGTGCGCGCTCGGGACCTGCACGCACGTGGCCCACAGCGACGGCTGCGACGACGGCGACGGCTGCACGAGCGGCGACCGCTGCACGGGCGGCGTGTGCGCGGGGACGGCGAATGGGTGCGACGATGCCAATGGCTGCACGACGGACGCGTGCGTGAGCGGCGCGTGCCGGCATGCGCCGATCTTCAGCGGCACGTGCTCGGACGGCGATCCGTGCACGATCGGCGATTACTGCCTCGCGGGGACCTGCCTCACGCTCGGCGTGCTCGTGTGCGACCCGGGCGAGGCCTGTATGGACGACGGGCACGGAGGGCCGATCTGCGCGGCGCTCAGCGCGGAGGCGGGGGCCGAAGAGGCGGCCGAGGAAGCGACGGTGGTCGAAGAGGCCGTGGATGCCGACGCGGCAAGCGACGACGACGCGACCACGAGCGCGGTGGACCAGGATGCGAGTCCGAGCGAGGTGACTGACGGCACCGCGGACGAGGACGCCACGAGCGCGGCGGACCAGGACGCGAGTCCGAGCGAGGTGACTGACGGCACCGCGGCCACGGACAGCGCGACCGCCGAGCCCGACGACGCGCCCGCGCCCGACGTGGCCGAGCCAGCCGAGGACGCCGCAGACAGGCCGACCGCAGCGGCCGACGCGGGCGAGACGCGCGATACGGGGCCAGTCGCGGCGGCCGAGCCCGGCGTTGCGGCTCCGGACGGTACGCCCGAGTTAGACGACGCCGACACGGGCGCCGCGAGCGCGGATGCAGCCGCCGCGCAGGTCGCAGGGACCGACGGCGGTTGCCAAGGCAGCCGCTCGGGCTCGGTGTGGGCGCTCGCGCTGACCCTCTTGTACACCGTACGACGACGCAAATCGTAGCGCCGCGAATAATGCGAATGATATTATCTTGACGTGGTGCAGCCAGGTCTGCTTTAAGGCGCATCCCTCGCACCGGAAGGAGTCGACCATGAAGATGAAGACCGTGTTTCTCGGCGTTGTTGTTGCGGTTTGGATGTGCGCCTCGATACAGGTTGCGTCCGCCACCACCATCGATGGTCTCACCGTATCGATCGATGGTTCCGTCGCGATCGGATCGATCGTGTCAGGCGAAATCACGCCCTACGATGACCGCATCATCACCTTCGGCATCCCCCGCGATAATCAGGACTTCTACGCCTTCAATGTCGACGCCACGACCGGTATCGAGATTCTGCTCGAGTCCACGCAGGCGACGGCGGCCCTCTACATCTACGAGCTGAATCCGGCGACCGGCGGCTACGAGATGATCGCCTCCAAGTTCCCCTCGACCTATTGGTACGACGAGGCGACTGGGACCATGGTCCAGACCCCGAGCAACGGCATCTACTCCCTTAGCCTCACGGGCCTGATCGACCCCGGGACCTACATCATCGGCGTCGCGTCGGGCGACTCCTCGGGCACCGCCCAGTTCAACTACGATCTGTCGGTCGACACGTCCTGCAACTTGGCTGACGATCTCAACACCTGGGATGACACGGGCGGTGGGGGCGAGGCGACTCAGGAGTTCCCCTGGAACTGCCCCGCGGTCGTGGACGTCTTCGCGCAGTGCTTCGTCGAGGCAACGAACCACGGCGAGTACGTGAGCTGTGTTGCGCGCGCCGCCCACGCGGCGGATCAGGCGGACACCATGTCGCGGGTCGACAGGATCGAGACCACCGTCAACGCGGCGCAGCGGAAGTGGTGAGGTCGCTGACGTCGCCGTAGTCATCCAGCGCGGCCAAGGACAGCGCCAGGCGCAGCGCCAGCGAATGCGGCGCGAGATCGTCCGCCAAAGTCCGCGCGAACTCCGGCCGCAGGCGCTGCAGGCCTTCATCGTCACGCCACGGCCAGAGGCGCGCCGCGCCGCCGCGGACGCGCCCCCCCGCGGTCGCTTCGTCCCACCAACCCGGCATCGCGAGCCCCAGCAGGTGCGGCAAGGCCGGCGGCGCGGCCGGGACCTCCTCGCCCCAGAAGAAGGTCGTCGTGGTGCCGGCTCGCCACGCGGCCTCCCATTCGTCGTCGGTCGGCAACCGCAGCGGGGGCAGGGTCATTCGCTCGATCTCGTCGGCCTCGAGGTAGAGGACGCCCCCTTCGGCCGGGAGGAAGCGCGTGCGTCGCCATCCGCCGACCCCGAAGCGCAGACCGTCGTCGCTCGAGAGCGGCTCCTCGGCCAGGAGGAACGGAGCGATCGAGACGGTGCGCGTCGCGTCGCTCGAGCCCAGCCGGGCAAGTCCGCCCGGAACCAGGCAGCAACGGAGCCCCGAGCGCCGATGCGCGAGCCGTGGGCCCCCGGGCCGAAAGCGCTGCGGCTCGGGGTCGGAAAGGAACGCGCGCCGCTCGCGGCCCGAGGCGCCAGCGATCGCGTCGAGCACGGCGAGCTGGCGCTCAACGGGCCTCGCAAGCCAGCAGGCGACGTCGTGGAGCTCGGGCCATCGGGTCTGGTCAAGCATCGCTGATGCGCGCGAGCATAGCAGCAAGCAGAGCGACGCGCATCCGTCGCGGCCTACAGTTCGCGCAAGTTGCTTGCTAGAAACGGCCATTTTGGCTGCCGAACGCCAAACGTGTAGTCGACTACACGTCGCCGTCGGAGGGCGTGACCGGCGTGCGCCTTGGTGGTAGAAACGCAGCATGCGAACCGTACCCGCCGTCGTCGTGAAGGGCTCGACGCTCACCACCCGGTCCGAGGTGATCAAGCTGACCGATCGGATCCGCGAGAATCTCGATCAGGCGGCGCGGACGTTCTGGGATATCGGCAACGATCTCGGCCGCATCAAGCGGGAGCACCTCTACAGGCTGCTCAGCTACGACACGTTCCACGCCTATGTCGCGGGCGAGCTGAAGGTGAAGCTCCGCCAGGCCCAGAAGATGCTGGCCCTCGCCCAAGCCTTTGTGCGCGACGACGCCGTGGCGGTCGGCGGCGTCGAGCGCGGAACGGCGCTGATGCGCTATTGCAAGCTCCTGCCCGGCCGGCCCGATCCCGGCGAGCTCGTGCGCGCCGATGCGCTGGTCGGGGAGCTGCCGCTGTCGGCCTGCTCGGTGGACGACATCGCCGCCGCCACCCAGGCCCAGAGGGCTCAGAACGCGAAGGCCCGCGGCCGCAGCCCGGCCGAGCGCCGCGCGGCCAGCACTGCCCGAGCCGTCGCCAAGGCGGTTCGCGCTTTCGCGCGCGATTCCGAGCTCGGCCGTCCCGACGTGGTCGTGCGCGACGACGAGGTGGTCGTGCGCTTTGTCCGCAGCACCGTCGAGCGTCGCTTCCTCGCGCGCTGAGCA
>SXGT01356277.1_pt1 | contig 10224 bp, 8 predicted proteins | sample 3176221 | NCBI WGS metagenome assembly SXGT01 (sample SAMN11356862, study PRJNA531348) | freshwater metagenome | isolation source: freshwater sample F1-120 | place: China: Fuxian Lake, Yuxi | collected 2017-12-25
CGCCGCGCTCTCCGATCTTCTGGTCGCGGCCCTTGGGGAAGCGCTCGAGCTCGCCCGTCATGCAGGAGCGCCGCGCGAGGTCATCGATCTCGGCGTCGTCGAGCTCGCGCTCCGCGCCGAACGCGACGTTGTTCCTCCACGTGTCGCTGAACAGGAAGCTGTCCTGCGGAACGTAGCCCAGCGCGCCGCGCAACGTCGAGAGCGGCAGGCGCTTCACGTCGACGCCGTCGAGCAGCACCTCGCCCTGCGCATCGAAGATGCGCGCGAGCAGGTTGAGCAGCGTGCTCTTTCCAGAGCCCGTGGGTCCGACGACGCCCAGCACGCCGTTGGCGGGCACGACGAGGTCGATGCCGACGACCGTGGGCGCGGCTGACCCGGGATAGGTGAACGTCGCGCCGCGCAGCTCGACATGGCCCTGTACGTTGGGCAGCTCGACCGGCGCGAGTGGCTCGTCGATCTCGCGGGGCGTGTCGAGCAACTCGAGAATCCGCCGCGCGCTGACCACGCTGCGCGGGTACACGCCCGCCATCCAGCCGAGCGCGATGATCGGCCAGAAGACCTTGGCCGTGAGGTCGACGAACATGAACAGGTCGCCCGCAGGCAACGAGCGATCGATCATGGCCAGACCGCCGACGAGCAAGATCGGCAGCAGCGTGAGGTCCTTGCTCGTGTACGTGATCGCGTGCGTGATGCCTCGCGCGCGCGCGAGCTCGATCTGGTGCTGGAGATTGCGACGTGAGCTCTGCTCGAAACGCGCGGCCTGCTGCTCCTCGCGACTGTAGCCCTTGACCACGCGCGTACCGGCGAAGCTCTCCTGCGCGCGATGCCCGATCTCGGCCAGCGTCTCCTGCACCGCGAGCGAGTGCTTCTCGAGGCGTGCCGACATCCACCACATGCCGGCGCCCATGCACAGGAGCGGCACGACCATCCACAGTGCGACGGTCCAGTCGAGCACGAGCAGGTAGCCGAGGCTCGCGGGCACCATGACCAGCGCACCCGCCACGTACATCAGGCCGGGGCCGAGGAACATGCGCACGTTCTCGACGTCACTCGTGAGGCGCGAGACGAGATCCCCGGAGCGATTGCGGACGTGGAACGACGTCGGCAGGGACACGAGCTTGTCGAACAGGTCCTGCTTGAGGCGCACCTCGACCCAGCGCGACACGCACACCAGCCACCAGCGCTGCAGGAAGCGGAAAGTGCCGCGCAGGAGCGAGACTCCGAGCAGCATCCAGAACAGGCCAACGAGGAACTCCGTGTCCGACCCGGTGCGCAGGCGGTCGAGCGATTGGCCGATGAGACGCGTGATCCAGACATCGCCGAGCGATGCGAGCGGGATGCACGCGAAGCCAGCGAGCAAGGTCCATTTGTGGCGCAGGAAGCGCCGGAACAGGAGGGCGAGCTCGCGCAAGGCTACCGCGCCTCGCCGCGGACGATCGCGAGCTCTCGCACGATGCGAGCGAACTCGGCATCGAGCGCCGTCGAACTCTCGCGCGCGGCTGCACGCAAGGTGGGGAATGACACCGAGCTGTAGCCGTCCTCGACGTTCGGCGCCCACAGCACGTTGCGGAACCACTCCCGGCCGGCGAGCGACGGACGGTTCAGCACGCGGTAGAGCTCCGGCTGTCGACCGCGGACGGCATCGCTCTCCATGCGACTCGCGACCGACTCGAACTCCTGCGCGAGCCGTCCACCCCGCTCACGACCGAACCACTGTTCCTCGCCCAGCGCATGCGCGCGCAGCGCGAACGAGCGCGCCGCCTCGGCCGCATCGAAGGACACGCGCCCGTCCGCGAGGCTCGCGAGCAGCTCCGCGAGGAACTCGCCGGCGAGCTCGTGCCCGGTCCAGCCCGGATCGAGGTGCTCCCGCACCATCGTGTAGTCGTCGAACGTCGCGTGGTACTGGCCGCCGGAATGACCGCCGAAGCCCGGCTCCACGACCGGCAGGCCGAGGTGGTGAGCGAAGACCGCGTGATCAGAGCCCGCGCCGGGGAGGCCGAGCGCAGGCGCGCCCTCCTTCACCCCAGCGCACCAGTCCTGCCACAGGTTCGTGCTCGCTCCCGGAACGGACACGCGCTCCGCGACGACGCGCAGGGCGCGCAGCATGCCGGGGGATCCGCCGCCGGAGAACTGCGTGCCGGCGATCGAGGCGTCGCAGTTGACGTATGTCACGCAGCGGCGCCGCAACAGCTCCGCGTTCGCCTCGCCCCACTCGGTGCTGCCGATCAGTCCGAACTCCTCGGCGTCCCACAGCCCGATCACGAGCGTGCGCGCCGGCTTCCAGCCCTGCTCCCGCCGCGCCGCGAGCCGCTCGGCGGCCCGCACGAGTGCGACGCAGCCGCTGGCGTTGTCGTTGGCACCGCGCACCCATGCATCGCGGTGGCCGCCGGCGATCACCAGCTCCGGGTCATCGCCAGTTCCACGCAGTCGTGCGATCACGTTGCGGATCGTGCGGCGTTCGCGCGGTACGTCGAGATCGAGCTCGACTTCGACCGGACCGGGGCCGACGTCGTCGGCGAGGCGCGTGCGAAGCTCGCGCGCTTCGCGCGCGCCGAGCGGCGTGCAGGGAATCCGCGGCAGGCGCGCCTCGAGCTCATCCAGCGTGAGCCGCGGAGCCTCCTCGCCCGGCCGCGGCGAGGGCGTTCCGGGAGTGCTCGGGTCGCCGGGAGCGCTGGAGATGGGGAGGATCGAGCCGCGCTGTCCATCCCAGTCGGGCTTCCACGGACCCTCGGGCCACACGGCCCCGCGCTCGCCCCCGTCGCTCGCGGACTCGCTGAAGAGCAGCAGTCCCACGCAGCCGTGCTCGGTTGCGAGGTCGACCTTCACGCCGCGGTACGCGCGCCCGTAGCGTGCGAGCGCGATGGCCCCGCGCACGTCGATCTTGCGCTGCGTGAGCGCCTCGTAGTCCGCGCGCAGCCCGAAGCCGACGTCGACGACTTTCGCGCGCACCTTGCCGCTGGCAGTCCACGCGTTGTAGAGCGGCACGTCGCCGGGCGGCAGAGCGTCGGCGTCGTAGCGCTCGACGCGCGCCTCGAATGGCTCCTTCGCCTCGGAGTCGGCAAAGGCGCGCACCGAGATGCGGCGCGGGAGCGACAGCACGACGACGCGCTCATCGAGCTCGACCTCCCAGCCCGCGGCGCGCAGTTGGCGCGCAGCCACCTTGGCGCCCTGCTGACCTCCGCTCGTCCCGGCGAGCCGAGGCTCGGCCGCGAGCTCGAGCATCAGCTGCCGCGAGCGCGGCAGGGCACTGTCCTGCGGCAAGGCCGCGGCGAGCGCGAGCGCGAACAGGGATGCGAGAGCCATGGCGCAGCCTCGCAGTCTACGAAGTGCCTGCGCTCAGCGCGCGTCGGCGATCTCGACCTTGTCGGGAGTCATGCGGTACAGGCTCGTCACGACTTCGCCGCTCTTGGCCTCGCCGACCTCGAGCTTGCCGCAGATCTCGATCGCGTCGAAGTACGAGTACTCCACGCGCTCGTCACCAGCGAGGCTCACTTCGACCCATTCGTTCAGGCGCGGCACCATCCCGAAGCAGCAACCGCCGGGGTAGTTGGTGAGCAGGAACGTGCGCACGCCTTCGTTGTCGAAGTCGATCGGCTGCATGTAGCCGACGATGAAGACCTTCTGGCGGTCGATCGCGCGCACCTCGGGCGGGATCTGCGCGCCGCCGGCCGCGCCCGGCGCCACGATGCCGGTGGTCTGCGACCACTCGTAGTCGTAGCTCGTCAGCAGCTCGAATTTGACCTCGCGATAGCCGTCCTTCTCCCTGGGCGGGTCGACCGGCGGCGCGTCTGCGGCGAGGTTGATGCCATTCGCGCCTGTCAGCGTGACCACTTCCGGAGGCAGCTTGGGCTTGGACGACGGCTCGCTCGCGATCGGCTTGCCGCGCACCTCCGCGGCGGACGCGGCGTCGAGCGGAGTCTCGTCCGTGCACGAGGCGAGCAACGCCAGCACGGCGATTCGTTGGAGTTGGCGCATGGCTAGCTCGTGGGGCCGAGGTCCTCGGCGACTTCTACGCGGTAGGCTTTCCAGGCCGGAATCGCGCCACACAGCGCACCGAGGGCGACGAGTCCCAGCGGCACGAGCGCCAGCGCCGCGTGCCAGGCCGCGGGGTCGAGCACGATGCCCGTCTCCGCGCGCAGAATGCCGCGGGCGACGAGCAGGATCGTGACGTACACCGCGAAGCCACCGAGCGCGCCGAGAGTGGCGATGGAGGTGGCCTCGAGCACGATCACGCTCGAGAGCTGTCCTCGGCGCGCGCCGAGCGCGCGCAGGATCGCGAGCTCGCGCCGCCGCTGGTGCATGGCGTCGTACAGGCTCGCCACGATCGAAGCCGCGCCCACGAGCATGGAGAGCAGCGCCACCAGCGTCAGTACGCGGTCCATCCAGCCCAGCTTGTCGAACAGCTCGGCCATCACGCGGGCGATCGGCCACGCCAGCGTCGCATCCTTGCCGTTCCTGTTGTACTCGCGATCGAGCTCGAGCCCGACTTGCGGCGACTCGAAGGCGAGCAGCACCGCGCTCACTTCCTTCACCTCGTCGGGAATCTGCTCGTCGTGCTCGGCGTGGTATTCCTCGCCGTTGCCGCGCAGCACGTGTCCGCCCATGCGAAACATGCCCTCGATCGGAATCCAGACGCAGCGATCGAGCGGCGTGTTGGTGGGGGCGAGCACGCCGACGACCACGTAGTCCTCGTCGTGTTCGTGACCCTCATCGACGCCGTGGGAGGGGTGGATCTCGGAGCCCACGCGCGCCCCCGTGCGCGCCGCGACGAAGCTGCCGACGACGGCCTCGCGCAGCGTCTCGTCGAAGATACGACCGCTCGCCACGCGCGGTGTGCGCGGACCGAGCAGCTCCGCATCGAACATGCGCGCGTCGGTGCCGACCACACGGAAACCGCGCCAGCTGTCGCCGACGGCGTAGGGAATCGCCGCGCGCACGCCCGGGCGCTCCTGCACCTCCTCGTAGGTGCTCCATGGCAGGTTGCCCGGTGAGGTCTCGAGGTGGAACACGCTGTTGAGCACGAGCTGCAGCTGGCTGCCGCGCGCGCCGAGCACAGCGTCGAAAGGCGTGCTCTCGATCGTGAACGCCGTGCGGCTCTGCGCGCCGATGGCGAGCACCGCCATGACGAGGCCGCTCGCCAGCGCGAGCGAGAGCGCGGTGACGGTGGTCGAAAGCGCGTGCTGGCGCAGACTGCGCCGCGCGAGGAGCCAGAGCGAGTAGCTGCGCGCGCTCATGTACGCGCTCCCAGCGCCGCGGCGCGGTTGAGGTCCGCGAGGTCGAGCACGCGCTCGAAGCGCTCGACGACACGCTCGTCGTGCGACACGACGAGCAGCGCCGCGCCGCTCTCGCTACACGTCTCCCGCAGGAGCGCGAGCGCGGCCTCGGCGTTGGCGCGATCGAGGTTGCCTGTCGGTTCGTCGGCGAGCACGAGCTGCGGCGAGTTCACGAGCGCACGTGCGACGGCGACACGCTGCTGCTGGCCGATCGACAGCTTGCGCGGCAGGTAGTCGAGGCGGCCCGCGAGTCCGACGCGCTCGAGCAGTTCCCGCGCGCGCTCGACCTTGGCCGGTCCGGCGAACATCGATGCGAGCGCGACGTTCTCCAGCGCGCTGAAGCCCTGCAGCAGGTTGAACATCTGGAACACGTAGCCCACGTGCTGCGCGCGCCACGCGTCGCGCGCAGCCTCGTCGAACCGCGCGACATCCTCGCCGGCCACGCGCACGCTGCCCGCGTCCGGCCGCACGATGCCCGCGATCACGTGCAAGAGCGTGGTCTTGCCCGTGCCGCTCGCGCCGCGCAGGGCCACTTGCTCGCCCGCCGCGAGCGTGAGCTGCGGCACGTCGAGCACTTCGATCCTGCCACCGTCGGGCGAGACGTAGCCCTTGCGCACGCCCGCGAGTTCCAGCACTGCCTTCGTCATGGCGCCATTGTGACGCAGGAGGGCGCGCGCGTGCTAGGTTCCCGGCGTCATGGGACAGGTGCTCTTCGATGCCGTGCTCTTCGACCTCGACGGCACGCTGGTCGCGACGGACGCCTTCTGGGCGGTCGCGGCCGAGCGCGGGGCGCGGCGGGCGTTTTCGGAGCTCGGTCTCGAGCGGGAGCTGCCGACGCCGCGCGAGTGGCTCTCGATGGTGGGCCTCCCGCTCGCGCAGGCTTTTGCCGCAGTCTTTCCCGACCTAGCTCCAAAGCTGCGCGCGCGCGTGATGGAGCGCTGCGTCGAGGAGTCCCATGTGGCGCTGCGCACGGGCGGGGCCGTCGAGATGACGGGCGCCCGCGAGCTGCTCGCCGAGCTCGCTGCGCGCGGTGTCGCGCTCGGCATCGCTTCCAACTGCGCGCAGGCCTACCTCGACGTGATGCTGCGCGAGCTGAGGCTCGGCGACTTCGTGCGCGCCGCGCGCTGCCTGCAGTCGCCGGGCATCGGCACCAAGGCCGACATGATCGCCGACCTGCTCGCGACCTTCGGTACACGCGCCGCCGTGATGGTGGGTGACCGGGCCACCGACGCGCTCGCGGCCCACGCCAACGGCCTTCCGCACATCCACCTCGCCTGCGGGCTCGCGCCCGCGAGCGAGCGCATCGACGCCGAGGCTCGCATCGGCGCCCTGTCAGAGCTCGTCGCGTGCCTCGAGCGGCGTGAGCGCTGGATCGCGCGCTCCCTCGCGCCGGTCCTCGGCGGTCCCCCGGCCCTGCTCGGCATCAGTGGGCACTCCGGCACGGGCAAGACCCTCTTCGCCCGCGACGCCGCGCGCGTGTGGACCGCCCGGGGCCAGAGGTCCGCGGTGCTCGCGCTCGATGGCTTCCTGCGCCCCGAGGCCGAGCGCGACGCCACGCCCCACGCGTGCGCCGATCACCTCTCCCACGCCTTTGACCTCGGGCGGCTCGAGAGCGCGGTGCTCGGGCCGCGCCGCCGCGGCGAGCCCACGCTGGCCGGCCCTTGGGGGCCGGCCGTGCCCGCTGGAGTCACGCTGTTCCTCGAGGGCCTATTCCTCGCCGACCCGCGGCTGCGCGACACCCTCGGTGCGCTGGTCGTGCTCGCGGCGCCGGAGCCGCTGCTGCGGGCCCGCCTGAGCGCCCGGGAGCCCACCCCAGCCCTGCGGGAACGTTTTCTCGAACGCTACCTGCCCGCCCAGAGGGCCTTCGACGCGCGCCATCCGGCGCGGCCGGAGGATCTGCGGCTCGACGCCAGCAATCCGCTTGGCCCGGCGGCTTGAGCCCTGTCGGGCCCCGACGGGTGGCGGGCAGTCCCCCCGGTCAGGGTTGCTGCCCCGGGCTCCGCTCGCTATTCTTCTTCCCCCTTCTCGGGCACCGGGCCCCCTCGACGCGCGCACGTTCGCCGCTCGACGCCGGCCCCACGTACCTCGCGAGCTCCGCACGATGGATCTGACTCTTCCCCAGCGCCTTCAGAAGTCCGTCTCCGGCTCCTTCCACAAGACCGCGCTGCTGCAAAAGCGCGTGCGCGAACTGATCCGCGGCGCCTCGCCCCTGTTCGAGACCCGCGAGAAGCATCCGATCAAGATCGCGTTCCAGGAGATGGAGCGCGGCCTGATCGAGCTGATCCCCGAGGAAGAGACGCCGCCGCCGACGCTCTGAGCGAGCGTCGCATCCCGGCCGTTCGTCCACGGCTGGCAACCATGGCCGCCCCGGTTCCGGAGCGCGAGCGAATCGAGGCGCGGCTTGAGCGCGGTGGGCTCGTCGTCGAATTGCTGCGCGCCCCGGAGCTCCTGTTTCGCGCCGCGTCGGCGCTGCGTCGCGCCAGCTACGACCGCGGACTCGTGCCGTGTGCGCGCCTCGACGCGCCGGTCGTGTCGGTCGGGAACCTGAGCGCCGGCGGGACGGGCAAGACCCCGATGGTGGCGTGGGTCGCGCGCGAGCTCGCGCAGCGCAGTCGACGCGTGGGACTGCTCTCGCGCGGCTACGGCGCGCGCGCGGGCGCCGGCAACGATGAAGCTGCGCTGCTGCGCGAGATCTTGCCGGAAGTGCCGCACGTGCAAGGCGCGAACCGCGTCGCGGGCGGGCACGAGCTCGTCGCGCGCCACGGCTGCGACGTGGTGGTGCTCGACGACGGCTTCCAGCATCGCAAGCTCGCGCGCGCGCTCGATTTCGTGCTGCTCGACGCCACGCGGCCGTGGGGACTGGCGGGGTGCAGTGACCGCGATGCGCCGCTCTTGCCGCGTGGACTGCTGCGCGAGCCGCCCTGCGCGCTCGCCCGTGCCGACGCGATCGTCGTGACCCGCGCAGATCAGGCCAAGAGCGCGGACTTGCTCGAACTGCGCCGCGCGATCGAGCGCCACGCGCCCGGTCGACCGCTCGCTCTCGCGACGCACGCTCCCGCGGCCTTGCGCGCGCTCGATGGATCGCGGACGGAACTCGCGGGGCTGCGCGGGCGGGAGATCGACGTCGCGAGCGGCATCGGGAATCCCGCGGCCTTCGAGCGCACGCTCGGGTCGCTCGGCGCGCGTCTCTTCGAGCATCGGCGCTTTCCCGATCACCACGCCTTCGTGGCCGCGGACCTCGCAGGGCTCGGCGCGCGCTGGCTGGTCGTCACGGCCAAGGATGCCGTCAAGCTGCGCGGCCTTGCTTGGCCTGCGCTCGCGCAGGTGCGCGTACTCGACGTGGAGCTCGCGCTCCTCGAGGGGCGCGCCGCCCTCGAGGCCCTGCTGGACTCGCTGCCCGCGGCGCGTGGCCAGCGCGAACGCACGGCGTTGCACGGGGGGCTCCATGGCTGAGCGCGCCTGGCCGTTGCCGTGGCTCGAGGTCGCCGGAGATCGCGACGGTGCCCTGCAGTACGTCCAGTACTTGCTGTACCGCGGCGCCGTGGGCATGGGCTCGCGCCTGCCGCTCGCAGGCCGCCGCGCGATGTCGTGGAGCCTCGGGTCGCTGATGCGCGCGCTCGATCGCAACCGGGCTCGCGCCGCGCGGGAGTTCATCGCGCAGGCGTATCCAGAGCTGGGCGAGCGCGAGCGACACGCGCTCTTGCTCACGGCCTGGCGTCACCTGATCGAGCTCGTGCTCGAGGATGCGCGCTTCAACGATCGCGTGCTGGGGCCGCGCATCGCGGAGCACTTCGAGGTCGAGGTCACGCCCGCGGCGCGCGCGGCAGCCGAGAGCGGTCGCGGCGGCCTGATCGTCGTGCCGCACGTCGGCATGTGGGAGGCGTTGCCAGCGATCGCGCCCGTGTTGGGCTTCGCACCGACGTACGCCATCTCGCGTCCGCCGAAGAACTGCTACCTCGCGGGCCATGCGCAGGCGGTGCGCGAGGCGCGCGGCTACCGGCTGATCCCGCGCCACGGCGCGATCGAGTACCTGCTGGGCGCCGTCGAGGGCGGTGCGTGGGTCGGGCTGATGCTCGACCAGCGCGCGCACGGCAAGACGGTGCTCGCGCCGTTCTTCGGCCGTCCTGCGCAGTGCGAGCGCTCGATCGCGGTGCTCGTGCGACGCCTGCGGCGGCCGGTGCTGTTCGCGGCCTGCTACGGCACCGGCGAGCCCTTCCGCTACAAGGCCGTGTTCGAGGCCCCGCTGGCGCTGGAAGAGCTTTCCACCCTCGATGCGGAAGGGATTGCCGCCGCGCTCAACCGCGCGATGGAGCGCCTCATCCGGCGCGCCCCGGAGCAGTACTTCTGGCTCCACGACCGCTTCCGCAACGCACCCGCGACGGGGGAAGCCTGAGGCCCCTCGCGCCGTCTACACTCCCGGCCGTCCCCACGTCGAAAGCACCCAGCCCATGTACATCGTCACCGGAGGCGCCGGCTTCATCGGCTCGAACCTCGTGCGCGGCCTGAACCGGCGCGGGATCGAGGACATCCTCGTCGTCGATGACCTCGAGTGCGGCGACAAGCACCTCAACCTCCACGGCCTGCGCTTCGCGGACTTCGTCGACTACCGCGACTTCGAGCGCGACCTCGAGCGCTTCGCGGCGCCCAAGGCGGTGCTGCACCAGGGCGCCTGCTCGGATACGACCGAGCGCAACGGCCGCTACATGCTGGCCGTCAACTTCGAGTACTCGAAGAAGCTGTTCCTCTGGAGCGAGCGCCATGGCGCGCCGTTCCTGTACGCGTCCTCGGCGGCCACCTATGGCGATGGGCAAAGTGGCTTCCGCGAGGAACCCGCGTGCGAGTGGCCGCTCAACGTCTACGGCTTCTCCAAGCTGCTCTTCGACCGCTGGATGCGGCTGCGCCTCGCTGCGGCGCGCTGTCAGGTGGTGGGCCTGCGCTACTTCAACGTCTA
>SXGT01573536.1_pt1 | contig 10223 bp, 10 predicted proteins | sample 3176221 | NCBI WGS metagenome assembly SXGT01 (sample SAMN11356862, study PRJNA531348) | freshwater metagenome | isolation source: freshwater sample F1-120 | place: China: Fuxian Lake, Yuxi | collected 2017-12-25
CGACGACGGAGTTGCACAAGGTGCCGGACACGATCCGCTCGCGTTGCCAGGTGCTGCACTTCCGGCGCATCGGCGACACCGACATCAAGCAACGCCTACGGATGATCGCCGACGCCGAGGGCGTTGCGCTCGGTGACGACCTGCTCGAGGAGATCGCTGCAACCAGTAAGGGCGGCATGCGCGACGCCGAGACGGCCTTGGAGCGCGCGCTGCAACTCGCTCGTGACCATCAGGGGACCTTCGACATCGCGGCCTACCGTGAGTTGACGCAGCGCCTTGGCTCCGATCGCGTGGTCGAGGTCGTCGCGTCACTGCTGAAGGGCGATGCTGCGGCGGGCCTCCGTTTCTGCGCCGAACTGCAGGATTCCGGCGCCGACGAGCGCGAGGCGCTCGGCGAACTCGTCGAGGCCCTGCGTGCGGTCATGCTGCTGCAAGTAGACGGCGCGGACAGCGGCCTCGTCTCACACATCGGCGCCTTGCGCGAACGACTGCTCGGTTTGGCCAAGGACTCCGGCCGTCAGCAAGTCGAAGCGATGATCCAAGCTGCCGTGCTCGGTCGCGAGCGGCTGCGTCGGCTCGAGGATCGCGCGGCGATTCTCGAACTCACGGTCGTCCGGATGGCAGAGGCAGGCACGCTGCCGACGCTCGGCGAACTCGTGGCTGCGATGCGAGACGGCCGGCAGCTGTCGACGCCCGGGTCGAAGTCAGGCATGACCCTTGTGGCCGGCGCGGCGCCTGGTGCAGGCGCTGTTCACCCGGCAGCGAAAGAGGCGGCTCCCCCTACGGATGCGCGGTCCGTCGTGCTCGCAGCATGTCGCGAGGAACCGTTCCTCCTGCGAACGATCGAGCAATGTCGTTTCTCGGTGCCTGACGGCAACGGTGTCGTCACGATCGTCCTCAGCAGTGACGTCAAGATTCACCGCGACCGGGTGCAGTCGCCTGATGTTCAGCAGCGCATTCGTGCCTGCCTTTCGCAGGCCTACGGTCGGGTGATCCAGGTCGCAGTGCAGGTGGTTGCATCGAGCGAAGGTGCTGCGAGCCTCGCTGCTGGGCCGCCACCGGGTGCCGCTGCGAAACGAGTGCTCGACAAGTTCGGCGGCCGCATCGTTGGCGTGAATCCGGAGGAGCGACGCCCGGCCCCGGCCCAGAATGTCGAGCCCACGGATCCCGTGCCGCCAGAGCCCGACGACCGCGACAACTGATCGCCGCAGCCATTGAGCCGGGTGGCTTCGCCGCTGCGTCCACGGCATGATCGCTGCGATGAGCACCGGATTCGGCGACATGCAGGGCCTGTTGAAGCAGGCGCAAGAAATGCAGCGGCGCATGCAGGACACGCAGCGATCGCTCGGCGAGCGAATCGTCGAAGGCACGGCTGGCGGCGGCATGGTCAAGGTCTACGTGAATGGCCAGATGGAGATCCAAGCGGTCAAGATCCAGAAGGCCGCGGTCGACCCCGATGACGTCGATGGCCTGGAGGATCTCGTCACCGCCGCGGTGCGGCAGGCGCTGGTGGCGGCGAAGGAACTGCGCGATCGCGAAATGGCCAAGGTAACCGGCGGCATGAACCTGCCGGGCATGGGCTTCTGAGTCGGCGCTCTGGGAGCCACGCATGGTCCAGCGCCATCGATCCATCGAACGGCTCATGGAGCTGCTGGGGCGGTTGCCCGGCGTAGGTCCCAAGACAGCGGAGCGCTTCGCTTATCACCTGCTCCGAATCGGTCGCGATGATGCGATCGCAGTCGCTGATGCGATTGTCGAGGTTCGTGATGCCGTGCGAACTTGCTCGGTTTGCTTCCAGCTCGACGCATCGGATCCTTGCACGATCTGCGCCGACGAGACACGCGACCGGGGCATCATTCTCGTCGTCGAGGACCCGCGCGAGATCGCGCGCTTCGAGGAGGCTGGGTGGCGCGGCGTCTACCATGTGCTGCAAGGGCGCGTGAGTCAGCTCGAAGGCATCGGCCCCGATGACCTGACCACCGAGTCGCTCATTGCAAGATGCAAGCGCGACGTCGTTCATGAGGTCTGCCTCGCGAACAACCCTGACCTCGAAGGCGAAGGCACCGCACAATTGGTCGCCGAGCGTCTGCGACCCTTCTGCGCCAACGTGACGAGGCTTGCTCGCGGCATGCCAGCGGGCAGTGCGATCACGCAGCTCAGCAAGTCGATCCTCGCAGACGCGCTCGACGGCCGCCGGCCGCTGCAGCCGCCGGGCTGAGGTCGATGCGCGATTCGCTGCCGATCGATCCGCTGCTGCCCGACATCGTCGCCGCGGTGCGAGATCATGGGCTGTTGTTGCTCGCGGCGCCGCCAGGCTCCGGCAAGACGACGCGCGCGCCCGCCGCGTTGGCGCAGGCGGGTTTCGGGGGCGAAATCGTCGTGCTCGAGCCGCGTCGAATCGCCGCGCGTGCCGCCGCGACGCGCGTCGCCCAGGAACTCGCGTGCGAGGTCGGCGATTTCGTTGGCTACCAGGTTCGCGGCGACCGCCGTGTTTCGAAGCAGACGCGCCTGTCGTTCGTGACCGAGGGCGTTCTCGTCCGTCGTCTGGTGCAGGATCCCTTCCTAGAAGGCGTCGCCGCGGTGGTGCTCGACGAGTTTCACGAACGGCATCTCGAGGGAGACCTCGCGCTGTCGATGTTGCGCGAGGTGCGCGAGACGGTGCGGCCCGAACTGCGGCTCTGCATCATGTCCGCGACGCTGGATCTCGGTCCGTTGCGCGCGTTCTTGCCGGGTGCGCGCGAACTGGAAAGCGACGGTCGGTTGTTTCCAGTGCGCGTCGAGCACGATGCAAGGCGCGACGATGCTGCCCTCGATGTCCGCGTGCGGCAGGCCGTGGATCGCGCCTTGACCGAGACCAAGGGCGACGTGCTCGTGTTCTTGCCGGGCATCGGTGAGATCGAGCGGTGTGGCCGTGCCTTCGACAACTTGGCGCGACGCACTTCGACGTTGGTGCTGCCACTGCATGGAAAACTGTCTCCGCAGGATCAGGACCTGGCGATTCGACCGGGCCAGCATCGAAAGGTCGTGCTGTCGACCAACGTCGCCGAGAGCTCACTGACGATCCCGGGCGTAACGGCTGTGGTGGATTCTGGGCTGTGCCGTGAACTGCGCTTCGATCGCGGCCGTGGCGTCGACGTGCTGGAGTTGTCGCGCATCAGCCTCGCGTCGGCGACGCAACGCACCGGTCGTGCGGGACGCACCGGTGAAGGCATCTGCTACCGACTGTGGACTGCAGGGGAGGAGCGCGGGATGAGCGCGCGGACGATTCCTGACGTCCAGCGTGTCGACATCTGCTCTGCGGCATTGTCGGTGCGCGCCTTTGCGGGGCGCGACCCAGCGGAGTTTGGCTGGTTCGAGATGCCACCTGCCGCGGCCCTGAAGGCTGCCGACGACTTGCTCCGCGACCTTGGCGCCGTGGGCAAGGAGGGGCAAGTCACCGCGCGTGGGAGCGACTTGCTGTCGATGCCAATGCACCCTCGGCTTGGCGCAGTTGTCATCGCCGGCCGCAAGCTCGGTTGCGCGGCGTCGGCTTCCGTGGCCGCTGCGTTGTTGTCGGACGTCGAATCGCTCGGCGCCGGATCTGGCATCGATTTGATCGCGGCCACGGCTGCGTTCTTGCAGGCCGTCGAAGCCGGCTATCCGCCGCACTTGTGCCAGTTCGCCGGCGTCACGCCACAGCAGGCGCGCAACGTCGCGCGAACGGTCGAGCGACTGCTGCCACGCGATTCGAGTTCCTCGCGCGATGACAGCGATCGCTTGCCGGAGTGCCTGCTCGCCGGCTTCCCCGATCGTGTCGCGTTGCGGCAGCAGAAGGACGCACGCGAAGCAACGATGACTGGTGGCCGTGGCCTAGTGCTGCCGGCAGCCGCAGACGGCCACGACCTCGTCCTCGCCCTTCGGTTGCACGAATCCGGCAGGCAGCAGCGATCGCAGGCGATCGTCGTCGCGACGGTCGACGAACGATTGCTCGAGCGCGCAGGAGCATTGCGTGTCGGGGTCGACGCGGAGATCGACGAGGAACAAGGCCGTGTGTTCGCCGTGCGAGTTCGTTCCTACCGCGACCTGCGCCTCGCCAGCGCGCGCGGCGGCGAGCCGCCGCAAGAGCGCGTGCGTGAACTGCTATCGACGTTGTTGAGGCGCGACCCTCTGCGATGGCTCGGGGAGTCCATGGACACGCAACGGTTTCTTTCCCGACTCGCATTCTTGCATGAGCGGATGCCTGAACTGGCGCTGCCGCTGTTCTCCATCGACGAGCAGGCCGTGTTCGCGTTCGAGTCCTTGGATGGCGCAACGGACTTGCGTGGGTTGCGCGACAAGGACTTGACGCCACTGCTCGCTGCGCGACTGACGCCGCAGCAGGCAAACGCTCTGCGCCAGCATGCGCCCGAACGGGTCGAGTTGCCGTCGGGTCGCCACGTTCTGATCGACTACGGGGCGCCCGCGGGACCCAAGGTCCGCGCCCGCATGCAGGAGTTCTTCGGGTTGCCGTCGGTGGGGCCACTGGCCGGCGGTCGCGTGCGACTCGTGCTGGAGTTACTTGCCCCCAATCAACAACCCGTGCAAGTGACGACGGATCTCGCGAGCTTCTGGCAAAACGTCTATCCGACCGCGCGGCGTGAGTTGATGCGGCGCTACCCGCGACACAGTTGGCCGGAAGACCCCTTGGCTGCGGTTCCAGAAGCCCGACCGCGGCCGCGTCGGCGCAATTGACGCTCGCGCATCGGACTGAAGCCTTTTCGTCGGGGGATCCCGCATCGAGAACCGTCCAACGCTGAGCCTCTACGCTCAAGCGGTGCGCGCGCACGGACGAAACGACTTCGAACCGAGCGCCGGATGGAACTACGCGCAATCACTACCCAGCGGATGGAGCAACGGCTCTTGCCGCAGATGCTGCAGTCGATCGAGGTCCTGCAACTTGCGACCACCGACCTGCTGCAACTCGTGGCCCAGCAAATGGAGTCCAACGAGGCGCTCGAACTCGAAGTGCCGACGAACGGCGCCGAGGTCGAGGCGCAGATTCTGGAAGCGACTGCCAAGGCTGCGTTGGAGTGGGATGCCCCGGGAGTTCGACAGACTGCAGAGGATCTCGATGGCAAGCGAGCGCTGATCGAGAACCAGCCCGCGGAGTCCGATGAACTTGCCGCATCCGTGCGACTGCAGGCCTCGATGCGGGGCCTGTCCTCGGAGATGTGCGAGGCGGTCGCGGCGCTCGCCGATTGCTTGGACGAGCGCGGCCTTCTGCCCATCACGGTGGAGGATGTCGCCGCAAGCGCCGTGCTGCCGCTCGAGGTTGTGCAGCGTGCCTTGACCGAGTTGCAGACCATGGAGCCGCGAGGGCTCGGCGCCGCCACGGGAGTCGAGGCCATGCTGTTGCAGGCCGTCGGCGATCCTGACTACCTGACGATCGAACGGCTGTTGACCCAACACCTGCAGCAACTGGCGGACAACAAGTGGCCCGACGTGGCGCGCGCGCTGCGCATTTCGGTCGAAGACCTGGCTGCCTTCGTCGAACGGATCAAAGAACTCAGCCCGGCGCCCGGCGCCGACCTGCGCGCAGAAGTCGAACCGGCGCTCGTGGTGGACGTTGCCGTGTGGCTGGTCGATGGCGAGCTCCAGGTCGCGCTCGCCGAGGATGGGGTGCCCAAAGTCGCCGTGAGCGAACTCTACGCGCAGATGGCGGCCGACACTTCGGTCGACAAGGATGTGCGGGATCGCCTGCGCAAGAGTGTTCAACAGGCGCGCGATCTCGTCGATGCGATTGCGCAGCGTCAGGTGACCCTGCTCCGCGTGACACGCGCCGTGTTCTTGCGGCAACGCGAGTTTCTCGAGCGCGGGCGCGTGGCGCTGCGGCCGTTGAAGATGTTGGACCTCGCCGATGAGCTGGGACTGCACCCTTCCACCGTGAGTCGGGCCATCGCGGGCAAGCATGTCGCGACGCCGGTGGGCACATTGCCGTTGCGCGACTTCTGCAGCACCGGCTCGGACGGCGTTGACGCCGTCGGCCACGCGCGCGGCGCGGTTGCCGAGCGCGTCATCGCGATGGTCTGCGGGGAAGACCCGGAGAAGCCGCTCGCTGACGACGCGATCGTCCTGGCGCTCGGTCGACAGGGCATCGACATCGCCAGACGCACGGTTGCGAAGTTGCGCGATGAACTCGGCATCCCTTCGAGCTACCGCCGTCGCAAGCACGGCACGGAACGATCATGAAGTCAGGTTTGGGTGCGCGCGGCGGTCAACAACGAGTTCCGGTGGCCATGAAAGCGAAGGACTCGTCCGTGGATGACGTGCTGTTCGCGGCCCCAGTCGAGTCGGCAGAGCGCGAGCGCGTGACCGCCTGGGGCCAGCCCAGCGGTAGCGAGGAACCGAGCTTCCGAGAAACTGAAGGTGCAAGGCACTTGGGTGCCGCAGGCCATGGTGCCGCGATCGAGCCAGCTGAGCCGATCGATGAAACGCCCACTGCCTGGCAGCCCGAAGGAGCGCCGTCGCTGCGCCAGGCTGCGTCTTGCTTGCAACCGCTGGTCGCGCCGTCGATGGCAGCACGCTTGGCGACCGCCACGAGTTCTTCCCGGTCGGTCCTGTTCGCCGCCGCGTCTGCTGTCTGCGCTGCCACGGCTTGGTTCTGGTTCTCGGCGGGCGGCCCGGTGGGTGGCACGCTGGCCGCGTTGCTCGGTCTTGGCCTCCTCGCCTTCGCACGGTTCGCAATGCGCGGCTGAACCGCGCTCGCTATCTTCTTCCGCCCCGTGTCCACGTGCCTGCTGACGATCGCCTACGACGGCACGCATTATTCTGGCTGGCAACGCCAGCTCGGCGAGTCGACGGTGCAAGAGCGCCTCGAAGACGCGCTGGTCACCATCTTTGGCCAGCGTGTGCCGGTTGAAGGTGCGGGGCGAACGGACGCGGGCGTGCATGCCTTTGGCCAGTGCGCCCACGTCGTGTTGCCGCGCCCCTTCCCGTTGGAGCAACTCATGCCGGCGCTGAACGGCAATCTTCCCGAGGACATCGCCGTGCGCGCCGTGCGTCCGGCGCCAGACGGCTTCCATGCGCGTTTCTGCGCCATCGGCAAGCGCTACGCCTACCGCTGCGTCACGAGTCGAATCCGACCGGCGGTTGGGCGTGGTTACTACCACTGGGTACGGCGAAGTCTCGATCTGGATGCGATTCGCGAAGGCGGTCAGGCATTGATCGGGCGACACGACTTCGCGTCGTTCGCGACCAATCCTGGCTACGCGAGGAAGCGCGGTACCGTGCGAACGATCCGCAAGCTGCACGTCGCGCGCCGCAGTTGGGGATTCGACCTCGTCGTCGAAGGCGATGGGTTCCTCTACAACATGGTTCGCGCCATCGCCGGCACGCTGATCGACGTGGGTTCTGGTCGGCTCGTGCCTGCGCAAGTGGGCGAAATCTTGCGCGCATGTGATCGCCGCGAGGGTGGGCCGACCGCGCCCGCGTGCGGTCTCTACCTTCTGCGCGTCGTGTATCCGGATCCGCTCCGGCCAGCAGTCGCTTGCACGGATCCTGACGATTCCCTCTCTTAGTCACCGCGGCGATGCCGCATCCAATCCGATGACCAACGAAGAACTGCCCATCGTGTTCAAGGGCCGCCACGATCACATTTCCACGCGCATGCAAGAGCACGCCGTGAAGAAGCTGGAGAAGCTTGCGCGCTACAACGATCGCGTGTCGCGCATCGAAGTGGTCGCCGACCACGCGCACGAATCGCCGGAGGTCGAGTTGATCGTCCACATGCGCCGCGGCAAGCCGATGGTCGCCAAGGACCAAGGCGAGACCTTTGCCGCCACCATCGATTCGCTGGTCGCGAAGATGGAGAAGCAGCTCAAGAAGCAGAAGGAGAAGTTGAAGGACCACAAGGTCCCGGGTGCCCGTGGCGCGACCGCGTCAGGGAAGGGCGGCAAGGCCACGAAACGCGGCAAGGGCGCCGGGAAGGGTGAGGAGACCTACGAGGACGTTGTTCGAAAGAGCCTGCGTGGGTAAGACCTTCGCCCCCGGACGGCAGGGCCGCCCGGCCCCCAGGCCCTCGTCCGACGCCTTGTGGCTCGACCCGGGCCGCACTGTCCTTCCTTCGCAGCCATGATCGATTTGCTGGTCGCCAACACCGCCATCCTGTCCGAGGTGAAGGCCAAGACCAAAGAAGCTGCGCTGAAGGAGCTGCTGGCTGCCGCTGCAGAAGCTGGCTCGGTCGCAAAGAAATCCGTCACCGGCCTCGGCAAGAAGCTGCTCGAGCGCGAGGCGATCGGAAGCACGGGCCTCGGCAACGGCGTCGCGGTGCCGCACATCAAACATGCGGACGTCGAGAAGCCGTCGCTGGTGCTGGCTCGGACGCAGGCTCCGATCGAGTGGCAAGCGATCGACGGTAGGCCCGTGTGCATCATGTTCTTGGTTGTCTCGCCTGCTCAGGATCCGGAGGCGCACCTGCATTGCCTGCGCTGGATTTCGACGCTGGCTCGAAACCCGGACTTCCGCCGGTTCTTGCTCGACGCGAAGGACCAGAAGGCAATGCGCGATCTGTTGCGCGAGTTGTCGCCGAAGGCCTGATCCGAAATGGGCGCCGTCGACAAGACATGCCGCGCCGCGGTGGCGCTCTGCAACCGCGACGGGCTTCATGCGCGGCCTGCGCACCTGTTCGTGCAGACTGCGAACGCCTACGCCAGTCGCATCACGGTGCGACGCGAGGGCGAAGCAGAGAGCGTCGATGGCAAGTCCATCATGGGGATGATGATGCTCGCTGCCGAGCGCGGGGCGATGCTGGCGCTCGAATCCGAAGGGCCTGACGCGGACCAACAGGTTCGTGCGCTGGTCGAGTTGGTCGAAGCCGGCTTCGGCGAGGAATAGCGCCTCGGCAGCCCCGAGACCGTCGCATCTTCGGTCTCTGTCGGGTTTCGCGACGCATTGCCGGCCCTGCTTGGGTCGCTGTCCCAGCATGAGCCAGGCTGCTACGCCGTGCCCGCCGTCGGGTCCTCTTGCGATCCGACTCAATTCGCGACGGCCCGACCGCCGATAGGGACTCCGGATCGGTCCACCCCGCACGGAGCGCGCAAAGGAGCGCAGGACGAAATGCTGAAGCAGCGCAAGAGCCTCGTCGGTCTCGATATCGGCACGACCTGCATCAAGGCCGTCGAGATCACGCACGACAAGTACGACTACGTCATCACGGGCTATGCCCAGGTCGAGGTGCCTGACGAACAGGCGCGGCACGATGCCATTGCGGAGCTCTTCCGCGTCGGCAGGTTCCGCACCCGACGCGTCGCCACAGCAGTCAGCGGCAAGAGCGTGATCTTCCGCTACATCAGCATGGTCGATGTGCCTGAAGATCGCCTGCAGCAGGCGGCGCGGTTCGAAGCGGACAAGTACATCCCCTTCGACGTCAGCGAGGTCGAGATCGACGCCCAGAAGCTGTCGTCGAACGTCGGCGAGGGTGGCAAGACCGAGTCCAAGGTGCTGCTGACCGCGGCGAAGCGAACGATCCTCGACGACCACGTGCGCATGTTGACGGACATCGGCCTGCAGCCGATCAGTGTCGGCATCGACGGATTCGCGCTGGGCAATGCCTACGAGCTTTCCGACGTGGTGAATCCAGGCGTTCGTGAAGGTGGCCGCACCGTCGCGCTCGTCGATGTCGGCGCGACCAAGGCCAGCATCAACATCCTCCGCAACAACATCACGTGCTTCGCCCGTGAGGTGCCGATGGGCGGCGACGAGATGACGCAAGCGATCACGCGCCGCCTCGGATTGGAGACTGCGCAGGCCGAGGCGTTGAAACGCGATCCAGGCGAACAGCTCGCGGTTGTCCAGGAGGCCGTCGCCCAGGTCCTCGAGGACCTCGGCAACGAGATCAACCTGTCGTTCGACTTCTTCGAGAATCAGAACGACGGCGAGGTCCAGGATGTGCTGCTCACTGGCGGCGCTGTCCTGCTGCCCTTCCTCGAGGAGAGCCTCGAGAAGATCTTCGAGAAACGCACGCGCGTGTGGAACCCGATCGAGGGCCTCAAGGTCCGGTCGGACAACGTCAACGTCGAAGCCCTCAACCAATTCGCGCCCCAGATCGCGGTCGCCGTCGGCCTCGCGGCCGGCGCCTGATTCAAGGAGCCCAGCACATGATTCGCATCAACTTGCTGCCGGCCGAACATCGGCGCGGCAATCGCATCCCGCCGAGGGTGCTCGCAACGGCCTTCGGTTCTGCGCTCGCAGTCGCGGCCAGCATCGGC
>SXGT01942414.1_pt1 | contig 10222 bp, 8 predicted proteins | sample 3176221 | NCBI WGS metagenome assembly SXGT01 (sample SAMN11356862, study PRJNA531348) | freshwater metagenome | isolation source: freshwater sample F1-120 | place: China: Fuxian Lake, Yuxi | collected 2017-12-25
CGCGGGTAGATTATTCGCCCGGTCGCTCATGCCCATTTTACCGAGCAACACTTTCGCCTCTCGCAAAGCCGCGCGTTTCGACCAGCCGCGCAGCACCAGCGGTACGGTGACGTTTTCCGCGGCGGTTAGCGCTGGCAGTAAATTGAACTGTTGAAAAACGAAGCCCACGTTGTCGCGGCGGAAACGCGTGCGTCGCCAGGAAGACATCCGGGTAATGTTGGTGTTGCAAGCCACGACATCGCCGCTGGTCGGGCGCAAAATACCTGCGAGGACCGAGAGCAGGGTCGTCTTTCCGCAGCCGCTGGGCCCCACCAGCATCGAAAGCTCGCCGGGGAAAATATCGAGATCGACCCCTCGCAAGGCCTGCACTTGCGCGTTACCCCAGCCGTAGTTCTTCACGACGTTGCGGCAGATGATCGCGGGTTGTGCTGTTGCTGTGGCCACAAAGTTAACCTTGAAAGACGACTGCCGGTTCGAGTGCCATCACGCGGTGCATGCTCAGCAGGCTCGAGAGCACGCTGATGATCGCCACCGCGGCACCGGTGCCGATAAACACCTCCCAAGGCATGAAGAACGCCAATTTTGAGTCCGGCGAATTTGCCAACGTACCGAACCAGGCGGCCGCGCCAATGCCCAAACCGTACCCGATAAAACTCACGAGCGCGGCTTGCAGCAAAGTCATGTAGATCAGGCTCAGGTTACCGGCCCCCATCGCCTTGAGCGCTCCGTACTGCTTGATGTTCTCCACCGTGAAAAGATAAAACGTCTGCGCGGCGATCGCTGTGCCGACGACAAATCCCAGCGCCACCGTGATGCCAAAGTTAAAAGGTATTCCTGTTTTGGCCATGAAGTACCACATCGTGATCCATGCAAACTGATCCTGAGTAATGGCTCGCAAGCCGGTTTGTTTTTCTATCAGCCGACAGACCTCGTCGACACTCAAGCCGTCCTCGCCCTGAGCCAGCACGAACGACAGCACCTTGCGCTCCGGCGGCACAAAACCGAGCGCCTGCGAGTAGCGGGTATAGACGACCGGAAACGTCTGAAACGTACGGCTCGCCTTGCAAATGCCAACGATCTCCGCCTCGTGGTCGTTCATCTCGAACCGCTTGCCGATCCGCGGCTGTTCCCCGGGCCAGAGCAGCTTGTAGCCTTCGAGGTCCATGATCACGGCATCTGGCTTGCGCAGGTCTTCCAGGCTGCCGACGATCATCTTCGGCGGTGCGCCCACCAGCGTGGCATCGTCGAGGCCCAACAGAATCGTTTGCTGAAAGTTGCCATCTTCCAGCCGCGAACGGGTTAATCCTTTGTAGAGTCGCACCGCCCATGCCACGCCAGGCACACCGCGCACTCGATACAAGTCGCTGTCGGAAAGTGGCTTCACGTCATCGACAAACTGCACGTTGGCGTCCATCACCCAGATGTCGGCGCCGCCAATGTCTTTGATCTGGCCGCAAGTTTGCAGCATCAGGCCGCAAAAAATCGAAGCCTGCTGCGCAATCAACAGCGACGCGAAGGCAATGCCCAGGATGATTCCCAGGTACTTGCTTTTGTTGCCGGTCAGCATTTTGATGGCGATCCAGTCCATAGCATTACCTCGCAGCGCGCTCTGTCCCCCCAACTCGTGATCCGCCTTCGCAACGACCCAGCGCAGTCAAGGAGAACCGCGTGATGTGTTCAGCCAACTTCTCGGGAGATTGACGGCCGTACTCTTCTTCATCAATCAGGTTTCGCACCACCGGATCCGCAAAGTGGTAAAACAAGCATTGCCCCACGACACTGAACGCCAGGCGGTGCAATTGCTCTGGCTCCACATCGGTAGGCAGTAGCCGCACGAGGATCGAAAGCAAGAGATCGAATTGCGGTCGAATCGATTCTCGTACCAGTTCGGCACATGTACCGTCGTGCCGCATCATCTCGCGCATCATCAGCCGGTTCTGCCAGGTGTCACGATCGCCCAGCTTCAGGCGGCGTAGAAAAGTGAGAATGAAATCGCTAAGCCTCCGCTCGGCGGAGACGTCCTTGTTCCAGGTGGGCAACTCGGCCTGCGCCATCTTCCACGCATGCGCCCGCTTGACCGCCTCCGTGTAGAGCCGCTGCTTGTCGCCAAAGTGGTAATTAACCGCCGCCAGATTCGCATTCGCAAGCTGGCAAATATCACGCACGGTCGCCTGCTCGAATCCCCGTTCGGCGAAAATCTCGCCAGCCGCCTCGAGAATCCGCTGGCGTGTGGTATCAATCGAAGTTTCTGCAATGACTGCCATTTGAAATGCCTGTATTAAACACATGTTTGAAACAATCGTATAAGCCCCGTCCCTGGAAGAAAACCCCCCTCTTGGGCATATCTCCGGGGTTGCTACTGCGTGGGCCTTCTCAAGGCTATTCGCGTGGTCTGCCGCGCGGGCGCAAGGTGGATTCAAGGCCGAGGCCTTCAGCGATCCGCTTTGTCCAACGCTCGCCGCAAAACGGCGGAGAAGTCGCCATCCTTAGGGAAGACGTCATTCCGGCCATTACCACGATCGAGCACGTGGTAACAAAGACTGCCGACCGAAGCGCGAGCAGTGCGAGGCATGCCGCCCACCCATCTCAAACGACCCAATCTGTCAATAAAGTGGAATGTCCCCTGCCACTTCCTTTCTTGTCCTTTTTGTCTCCTGCCGAAGTCAAAGTCATTCGCGACTGCTTGTTTTCGGCGGGTCAACTTATTGGCTCTCGGTCTTTTCGCCCATTATGATGGCGCAAGCTCGCGACGTCGCGAGTGCGTCGACTTTCCAACTCGCGAACGGAATCTTCCATGATACTCCGATGCGTCTGCGTAGCTTTGTTTTCACCTCTCGCGTTCGGATGCTCCGACTCCACGAATTCTTCGAACGGCGAAAAAGCCCAAGGCGGCGCGGCGGAGACGACTTCCGCCGCTGAGCCGCCGTTCGAATTGCTCGACCTCGAGACGTTTGCTCGGCTGTCCGACGCCAAGCCGCCCATCATGCGATCGCGGACGTTGCTTATGTACGATGCGCCCGGCAAGGCAGTCGAAAGCTACGCGTTGCTCAAGAAACATCTCGTTACCGCGCATTGGCGGGAATTCCCCGGCGGAACGGCCTCGGCCGAATACGGTTCGGCTAATGGGTTTTTTAAGCGGGGGGACCACACCTTGACTCTGTCGTTAAGCAAGGGATCTCAACCCGACACGGTCTCGGTCACGATGCAGCATCACGGGAATTTGGACCTGTCCGAGTTACCGTTGCCCAAGGACGCCGAATCGGTCTATCGATTTCCCCATACCGCCGGCTACGTCACGACTGTCGCCGTCGAGGAAACGACAAAGACGTTCGGCGACGCCATGACCGCCGCCGGATGGAGCGTCTTCGAAAGCTCGCCCGGTTCCACAACCTACAAGCGCGGAGCGCAGACGGTGCAGGTCTCGATCAGTTCGGCGCCCGCGCAGGGGGGCAAGACGATGATGCAACTCTCGCCGCAACTCCTGCCGGTCGATCTGCCGACCCCGCCGAGCGCCGAGGACGTACGTTTCAGCCACAGCTCGGGCGAGTTGAGCTTTGAGCACCCCGGCGATTGGGACGAGGTCGCCAGGTTCTATCAAACCGAGTTGCCTCGCCAGGGCTGGAAGCCGACGAGTGAGAACCTGATCAAGAACGAGAATGACGCGTTCCAGATCTACCGCAACGCGGAGAAGGCGCTGGCGCAATTGAAGGTCGAAACCCGCGGCGGTAAGACACAGGCGACCCTGGAATACCAAAGCCCGACCGTTTTTGAGGAGAACGAAAAGCGGTTTCAAGAGTTCAAGCAGAAAGAAGAAGCCGAGAAGGCGGCGAAGCCGTAGTCGAACGGCTCAGCTAAGATCTCGGGTCGTCGAAATCGGAAAGGGGACAGTCTACTTATTCGGGTATTTGCGTGGTCTGCCGCGCGGGCGCAAGGTGGATTCAAGGCCGAGGCCTTCAGCGATCCGCTCTGTCCAACACTCGCTGTCCAACACTCGCTGTCCAACACTCGCTGTCCAACGCTCGCTGTCCAACGCTCGCTGTCCAACGGCATGCTTCGGGAAATGCTCCGCTTCATCGCGGCGACCTCGTCCTCGGTTTGAGGCTTGTTCACCAACGAGACCCAGTTGCGCGGGATGGCGATCGGGCCGTCGCTGAGCAGTTCCGGCCGTTTGCCGCTGGGACGCCAGGACAGACTCGACCAGGCATACTTCTCAACGCGAGTGACTATTTTGGCTCGCAGGGGATCCCGCTCCACGTAGCGCAGCACCGTGAAAAGATGCTCGTTCTGCTCGATGGGGAACGCCTTGAAACGCCCCTGCCAGACGTGGCCGCTGCCGCGGTAGTGCCGGTGGTAACGACGCATGGGCCGTCATCAACCATTGCATCCGACGGCTCAAATCGCCGTCTTTGCGTGGCCAGAGGACTAGGTGAAAGTCCCGGCGCGCCGGGATCAGCACGTAGCCGAGAATTCGCATCGGCAGCCGCTGAGTCGCATCGGCCATGAGTTGCAGAAAGGCGGAGAAGTCGCCATCCTTAGGAAAGACGTCATTCCGGCCATTACCACGATTGAGCACATGGTAACAAAGGCCGCCGACCGAAGCGCAAGCAGTGCGAGGCACGTCGCCAACCTGCTCCAAACGGCCCAGTCTGTCAATAAAGTAGAATGTCCCCATTGCCACTTCCCAGGGGGACCCCGACGAAGGGCTTATTTATTTTCCGACATGGCGTTCGCTGTCCCGGTTCAGGTTCAGGTTCAAGACACGAACTCACACGACGATTGAGATGAGAATAGTCGATCTGAGCAGCAAGGTGGCGCTGGTAACGGGTGCGGGACAAGGGTTGGGCGAGGCGATCGCGTCGGCCCTGCACGGCGCGGGCGCGGTGGTGGCTATCAACTTCCTTCCGGACGCGCAGGGCGTTAACCATTCGCGGGCAAGCGCGGTTGCCGGCAAGCTTGGCGATCGCGCCGCCGTCATTCCGGCAGATGTGCGTGACCTGGCGCAGACTCAGGCGATGGTCGAGCAGATCGTCGACCGGTTCGGCCGACTCGACATCGTCGTCAATAACGCCGGCATTCTGCGCGACAAGACGCTCAAGAACCTGACCACCGAGATGTGGCAAGACGTAATCGACACCAACCTGACCGGCGCTTTTAATGTCTGCAAGGCGGTCGGCGATTTGATCTCGGACGGCGGGCGCATTGTCAGCCTCTCCTCGGTCGCAGCATTTCTCGGGTTCTTCGGTCAGGCCAACTACGCCGCCGCCAAGGCCGGGGTCGTTGGTTTGACGAAAGCCCTCAGCCGCGAGTTCGCCAAAAGAAACGTGACCGTGAACGCGGTCGCGCCTGGCGTGGTCCTAACCGGAATGGGTGAGAGCATCCCGGCGGAATCTCGCGCTGAGATGCTCAAGCAGGTTCCGCTCAAACGGTTCGCCGAGCCGCGCGAGATCGCCGATGTCGTTCTGTTTCTTTGCAGCGATATGGCGTCCTACATCAGCGGCCAGACGATCCACGTGAACGGAGGCTGGTATTCGTGAGCTGCCGTCGCGACGATAAGCTTTGTACCGCCGAACAAGCGGTGGAACTGATCCGCGACGGAGATACCCTTGCCTGCGGCGGATTCGTGGGCGCGGCGCATCCGGAAGGTTTGACGTCGGCCCTTGAGAGGCGTTACGTTGCGACGGGAACGCCCCGTGATCTGACGCTCATGTACGCCGCCGGGCAGGGGGATGGGAGGGATCGCGGACTAAATCACCTCGGGCATGATGGCCTGCTGCGACGCGTCATCGGCGGACACTGGGGCATGGCACCAAAGCTCGGCCAGTTGGCCCTGGAAAATCGAATCGAGGCCTACAACTTTCCGCAGGGGGTGATCTGCCAGCTTTTTCGTGACACCGCGGCGGGACGTCCTGGGTGCATCACGCATGTCGGACTGGGCACGTTCATCGATCCGCTCTACGGCGGCGGGCGGCTTAACGATCGTACCCCGCCCGCTCTCGTCGAACGGGTTGACCTGGGTGGGAAGACATGGCTCTGGTACAAGGCCATTCCCCTGCAGGTCGGACTAATTCGCGCGACCACCGCCGATCCGTTCGGCAACCTGGCGATGGACGACGAGGCGATCGTTGGCGAGGTTCTGGCGATCGCGCAGGCGACGCACAACAGTGGCGGTCGCGTGGTCGCGCAGGTAAAGCGGTTGGCGGACCAACCGCTTCCGCCGCAAGCGGTGCACGTCCCGGGAATTCTGGTGGATCGCATTGTGGTAGCGCTCGACGGCGAGCACGATCAGACGTTCGCCGAGCAGTATAACCCCGCTTACTGCTGCGCCCGACCGGCGAAGCTCCCCAGCGCCAACCCCTTGCCTCTCGATGAACGATATGTCATTGCGGCCCGCGCCTGCGACGAGCTGCGCAGTGGCGCGATCGCCAATCTGGGGATCGGAATCCCGGACGGCATCGCGCGCGTGGCGGCGTGCCGCGGCATTCTTGAGGTTTGCACCCTGACGCTGGAGAGCGGTCCGATTGGGGGGATGCCGGCAGGCGGCCTTTCGTTCGGGGCTTCCGTCCACCCCCACGCGATCGTCGATTCGCCGGCGCAATTCGATTTTTACGATGGTCGCGGATTGGATTTTGCCGCCCTCGGCGCCGCCCAGATCGACGCCCACGGCAATGTCAACGTCTCGCGGTTCGGCTCGCGATTCGCCGGCGTCGGCGGCTTCGTCAACATCACGCAGACCGCGAAAAGACTCGTCTTTTGCGGCACGTTTACCGCCGGCGGGCTGAAGACGCATCTCAGGGATGGCCGACTCGCCATTCTTGGCGAAGGGGAAACCCGTAAATTCGTGCAGAATGTCGAGCAGGTCTCGTTCAGCGCCTCGCGAAGCCAGGACATGGGTCAGGAAGTGATCTACGTGACGGAGCGCGCCGTGTTCCGACTGGATAAGGGTGGCCTGGTCCTGACCGAATTAGCGCCGGGGATCGACTTGCAAACACAGGTGCTGGATTTGATGGATTTCAGGCCCACGATCATCCATCTTCAGCCGATGCCGGCCCACGTGTTCGTCCCCGTCCCGGAAAACGGGCCATGCGTCGACGGGTGAAACCGCTTGCAGAGCAATTGAACCTTTGGGAGAAAAAAGTCGCTCTGATCCTGGTAAGGCATTGTTTTGCTCGGGCGTGCTCAAGCCCTGCCGCGGTTGGCCAAGGTTCGCAGGATGGCATCCAGCACGGCATCCAGTCGCTTGCCAACATCTTCCGCCAGGAATCGCAATACGAGGTAGCCCTGCTCCTGCAGCAGCATGTCCTTGCGCCGATCGCGGCGGTAGGCGTCGAGACTATCGAGATGCTGCGGGCCGTCGATTTCGATCGCCAAGCGCGCGTCGGCGCCGAGCAGATCGACTTCCATCTGACCAGCGCCATCGAAGGGAATCGGCAGTTGGACGTTCAATCGGAAGCGGCCATTGGTTTGTGGCAATGATTCCAGGCGATGGTAGAGAAGCGCCTCCGATGCGCTTCGCGCGCGGGTGGCACCTGCGACGTCGGGTGTCACGGCGCGCGCGGCATCAACGAACAGGTTGGCCAGAGGCCTGTCCAGCCCATCACGGATCAGCCGGCGCACGCTGGCCGCGTATTCGCGTTTCCAGAGGGGATCGACCGGTAGCGGAACTTCAGCAGGCCAGCCCGGCACCGCGCTTGCCGGCAGCATGATTTCGTAACCGACGGCCTCGTATCCGCGGCATCGCCGATCGAACATGCGCGCCAGCATGGGGATATTCAGGTCGGCGTAGTCGTAGACTCTGACTTCGCGCTTGCGGTCATGAAGGCGGTGCAATCGGCCCAGATACTGCGCGATGGTCCCATGCCATGACACGGGCAGCGTGAGAAAGAGTGTGTCCAGCCGGGCGTCGTCGAATCCTTCGCCGATGAACCGTCCGGTCGCGACGAGCACCCGACTATCACTCTCGGGAATAGCGGCCAGGCGTGTCAGCGTCTCGCGGGCCTGTTGGTGACTCATTCCGCCGCGCAAAACGATCAAAGGTTGTACGCTGCGGGACAATCGCACTGCCAGGTGGTCGAGGTGCTCATTGCGCTCGGTCAACACCAAAGACGACCGGCCTTCTCGCCAGGCGCCGAGCACGTCGTCACAAATCAGCGAGTCCCGTTGCTCATCGGCAATCAACTGCGAATAGAGTTCCTGAAACTGAACCCGTGGGTGCGCATGCGCGGTCTCACGAGCGGCAAATCCCGTGGGTCGGACAATGACGCGATGGTCGAACGGGCGCGACGCGGCCTGCGATATCGCCGTCACTCGGTGTCGCACGGGACCACACTGCATGAAAATAATGGGGTGATGACCGTCCTTGCGTGCGACCGTGGCGGACAAGCCGGTGACGAATCTGGCATTCGCCTGGCGAGCAACTTGTTCAAAGCTGTGAGCAGGTACGTGGTGGCACTCATCGATGATCAGGTGTCCGTAGTCGCCGACGCAGTCGTGAACCACCCCCTTGCGCATGAGGCTTTGAATCAGTGCGACGTCGATGGCGCCGGTTGGCTTTCTTCGTCCGGCTCCGATCTGCCCGATCTGCTTCGCCGAAATGCCGAGAAACATGGACAATCGTTCGACCCATTGCCAAAGCAGTTGGCGGCGATGCACGAGCACAAGCGTATTGACGCCGCGCTTCGCAATCAGCCACGCGGCGACCACCGTCTTGCCGAAGGCGGTCGTTGCGGAGAGAACGCCGGCATCGTGTGCCCCGATTGCCTCGGCGGCCGTTTTTTGCTCCGCTCGCAGTTCGCCGCGAAATCTCACGTCGAGTGGCCGGCCGTGGCATCTTTCATCCCGAACAACCGCGCCGATGCGCAGTTCTGAAAGCAACTTCCTGACGTCCTCCAAGCAGCCGCGCGGCAAGCCGAGATGCTCCGCATGATGCTCCGCACAGGCAATGATGCGTGGTTTGTCATAGGTCGGCAGACGCAGGGCCTGGGCCCGGTAAAACTCCGGATTCTCAAAGGCGGCAAGGCGGATGAGTCGGTTGATCAATCCGGCCGGCAATCCCGACTTGGCAACGGAGATCTGATTGCCCAGGATCAGCTCCAATTGCTTTGGCAAGCGTCCGGCGAGCGGAGGGTCTTTGCGACGGCGCGAGGAAGGCAACGACCACGGCGTTGGGTCATGGTCTGGGGCATCCGCAAGACGCACAGCGACAATCCGTCCCCGCTTTTCCGCGGCGGACACGATCTCCTCGACGACGCATCGATCCACCTTGCGAACACCGGAAAGAAACTCCCATTGGTCGGGATAGGGCGCGTCGTGGTCATCGAGAAAGACGCTATGGCCGAGTTCTCTCGGCTGCTTTTGCAAAGGCAGGGCAATCAGATTGCCGAATCCGCCATGGGCTAACGTGTCTTGATTGGGAAACATGCGGTCATACGAGTCGAGGCCAATGTCCGGCCGCCGGTCCATGGTTTCGGTGAGAATGTGGGCGCCGAGTTTGCGTGCCTCCGCCGCCGGTATCGCCTCTTCGAAGAACAGCCACACGTGACCGCCGTTGCCGGATCGGGACCGCTCCAGCGCCGCGGAAACGTTGAGCTGCCTGCATGTCTCAATCGCCGCGCGCGCGTCGGCCAGCCAATGCATTTTGTCGAAGTCGATCGCCAGGAAAAAACAGGTCTCGTCAAGCAGCATCGGATACACGCCGAGCACGAAGTCGCGACCCGCCTCATCCTGGCCCGAGAGGTGCCAGCGGATCACATCGTTGGTGACGGGAAAGAAGCGGCGGTGCGAGCATTCCGCGCATTTGATTCGCGGCTTCTCGCACACGCCGCGGACCCATTCGTTCGCGCAGGCGGGAGCATAACCGGATCTTCCAGTCGTGTGGCTCTGGAATCGCCGCGGATAAACGTCGTCTCGTCCGCGAAAGAGCGAACGAAACAGCGCTATCTTCTGGTCGGGGGGCGAGTGTTGATGGACAAGTGTGTTATGGTTGGCCATCGGAATGTAACCGTTTACGGGCCAAGAGAGGGGGACAGGCACATTTTCCCGGGGACCACGTTGGACAACCTCCTGACACAACGATGCACCTCGCGCGAATTCGCCGGGAAAATGAGCCAGTCCCCGGCCCGTGGATCCACCATAACGCATGTCGGCAAAATGGCTCCAACGCAATCGATGGCATGGTATAGTGTACACATGTTTCAATCGCGATTGTACGAGTGCAAAGTCTCTC
>SXGT01877693.1_pt1 | contig 10221 bp, 10 predicted proteins | sample 3176221 | NCBI WGS metagenome assembly SXGT01 (sample SAMN11356862, study PRJNA531348) | freshwater metagenome | isolation source: freshwater sample F1-120 | place: China: Fuxian Lake, Yuxi | collected 2017-12-25
CGGCTCGCTCCCGAGTTCATGTCGGAGCTTCTCTCGGGCCGCCTCCAGCTCTCGACGCGCGCGCCGGACACCACGCGGCCAGGCGTCCCGTCTGAGGGCGTCGATCATCGCTCCCCGCACTCGTCGCTCGGCGAAGGTCTCGAATTTGATACCGCGCTTCTCATCAAAACGGTTGGCTGCGTCAATCAGGCCGATCATGCCGTCCTGGACGAGGTCACCGAGATCTATCGAGTGCGGCATCGACGCCGCCATCCGCCGCGCGAGTGCCTCAACAAAGGGCACACCATTCGTGACGCGGTCTTGGTCGTTGCTGAGTGCCTGAACTGCCATCGGTCTTTGCCTCCGAAAATCTGGGCTGGGTGTCCAAACCTGGACGTTGCGCTACGCAGGAACCGGTAATCGCAATCGCAGTGCCAGAGCGGAAGGAGGCCCGACGCGTGGCCGTCAGAACGAGCTAGATAGCATCTAAAGTGCTGATAGAAAATAGCTTACAAAGAAATATCGACTGAAGCATGTGATACACGAGTATCGCGACCGAACCGAGCGATCGCCATAAAGTTGACGCGTTGACGGCATCAATAGCCAAATTATTGACGATCGCAAGGGGTGCGACTGAACGACCTGGCGGTGAAGCGAGGACTAGGGGTTACTTCTCTTGGCAGCGCGCCTTGATGTGCCGAGCGGCGCTGATGGCCTCGACCGCGCTGCTGACGATCTGTGAGGCCCGAGAGGCGCTGGCGTCATCGGTGGACTTCGCCTCGAGTAACTCGGCGTTCGCCAGGATGATGCCGAGCTGGTTGTTCAACCGATGAAAGAGCGCGCCGAGATCGGTCGGCTGGTCCATCTGTAGTGGATCCGGATACAGGTGCGGAAACGGGATCTGGCTGCGCATCGCTCGAGCAGACCTAGCGGCCCGCCTGAACGCCCGCAGCCTCGCTCGCGCCGGTGTCCGGTTCCCGCCACAACGTGTCGGCAAAGATGCGAACCGAACCGCCGGCTGTTCGAACGTACTCAACCTTGCCGCTTGCGATCCAGTTATAGATCGTGCGACGGCTGACGCCAACCAACTCACAAGCCTTGATGATCGAGATTGTTTTTCTATCTACTATCATTCCTGGCGCTCGCATCTGACCCACCCCCTACTCCGAGTCCACAGCCGCTAGCACGCTAGGCGGGCTCGAAGAATGGTATCGGCACGGCACTTCGATGCCATTAGTCCGCCTGCCTCGAACTTGACCGCGTAGAACAGCGGGTGTCAAAATGTTGACACACCGACGCGCCAGAACCCCCAGCAAGCAGCACGTGGAAACGGACACACACCTACTCATCGTTGAGGATGAAGCTCCCCTCCGAGACGCGACGGCCGAGCGGCTCGCGGACCACGGCTATCAGGTAGTGGCGGTCGGCAGCGGCGAGGAGGCCCTCGAGCGGCTGAGCGAGTTCGCGTTCGATGTCGTGTTGACCGACCTGCGCTTGCCTGGCATTGACGGGCGCGAAGTACTCGGTGCGGCGCTCGAACGCTATCCTGAAATTGTCGGCATCGTCATGACCGGCTTCGGCACCGTGAAGGATGCGGTCGAGGCCATCAAGCGCGGGGCGACCGAGTTCATTACCAAGCCATTTCAGTTCGACCAGCTACTGCACGTGCTGGCTTCGGCGCTGGAGCAGCGCCGGCTCCGCTCCGAGAACGCGTATCTGCGGTCACAACTGGAGGAACGCTACCGGTTTGAGGGACTGGTGGGCCGAAGCCCGCAGATGCGGGCGCTGTTCGATCTCCTCGAGACCGTCGCCGACAGCTCCAGCACCGTCCTTATCCACGGCGAAACCGGCACCGGAAAAGAGCTGGCCGCGCGCGCGATTCACCACAACGGCCGTCGGCGCGCACACCGTTTCGTGGCCCTCAACTGCAGCGCCGTGCCCGAGACCCTGCTCGAGGCCGAACTCTTCGGACATGTACGCGGGGCCTACACCGGAGCGGTCGCGAACCGCGCTGGTCGTTTCGAAGTCGCAGACCGAGGCACACTCTTTCTCGACGAGATCGCAACCATGAACGTGGCGCTCCAGGCGAAGCTGCTGCGGGTGTTGCAGGAACGAGAACTGGAACGGCTCGGCGACTCCCGTACCATTAAGATTGATGTGCGGGTGGTGGCCGCGACGAATGCCGACCTCCCGCAATTGGTGAAGGACGGCCTCTTTCGGGAAGACCTCTTTTACCGACTGAATGTAATTCCTGTCTCGCTGCCACCCTTGCGGGAACGGCGCGAAGACATTCCGCTCCTGGTGCGGCACTTTGTCAGTCGGCTCTCGCAACAACAGGTGCCCCCGCGCGACATTACGGTGACCCAGGAGGCGATGCGTCGCCTGATGGCCTATCCCTGGCCTGGCAACATTCGGCAACTCGAAAACGCCGTCGAGCGCGCGCTGGCACTCGGTGGCGAGCGCACCCAGATTGATGTGGCGGATCTCCCACCCGAACTGCAGCCGGCGGCCGCCCGGGACCATCCCGCCGGTGCTGTCCTTCCGGAGGGTGGGCTCGACCTGCCGGCCTATGTGGCGAACATCGAGCGCGACCTGATTTCCCAGGCGCTCGACGAGACCGACGGCAACAAGCAGCGCGCCGCGCAGCTTCTAGGCCTGAAACGCACGACGTTGGTGGAAAAAGTGCGTCGGCTTCTTTGAGTGTGGGCTCGGCGCCGAGACCCAGCCGTCATTCTCAGCCGTCCTCGATCCCCCGACGCTCACGTCCTGTGCCCGTCTCACTCATCCCACGCCTCGACAATCATCGCCTCGTCTTCGCGGGTCAGCTGGTGACGGTCGAAATCGCCGTAGATCTCAAAGCGGGCAAATCCGGCGGCCCGCAAGAGCAGCGCCATTTCGTGTTTGTAGATGTAGCGGAGGCTCATCTCGGATCGTGGACCGCGCCGTCGTCAAACGGTGTGGGAAGGCGGTCGGATGATCCGTTCATGGTTGAGCCTGTTTGCGGCCGAACCCTTGCTACGATCTCTTATGCCCTGGCGTGGGAAGGCGGTGCCGGGGTGCTGTCCGGACCGCGTCCCGATGCTCACGCGAACAATGGCAGTGACTCGAACGACCCTTTCAGAATAGACGCGGAGTCCTTGTGGCCGAGCCACTCCTCAATCATCGTCGCGTAGACGCGGCGGAAGTCGGTAGTCATCTTCAGGTTACCGTCGTCCAGATCCGTCAGGCTGGGGTGCTGGCCGTGGAGTCCGCCTTGGACGCCGCTGCCAATGACGAACATGGGGGTGGCGGTTCCGTGGTCGGTGCCGAGGCTGGCGTTCTCTTCGACGCGGCGGCCGAACTCGGTGAACATCATGATGGCGACGTCGTCGGCCCGGCCGATACGTTTCAGGTCTTCGACGAAGCCACGGACCGCATCGGCGGTATAGGTCAGCAGACGGGCGTGCGGGTCGGCTTGGTGCACGTGGGTATCGAACGAGTTGCCCTGGTAGCTGACGTAGTAGAGCCGGGTTGGCATGTCGGCGTTGATGAGCGCGGCCACGCGCCGCAGTTGTGGCGACAGCCCGCCGATACCGTAGTCGATGGGACTGCTGTAGCCGGCGGCCGCTTCACGCACGAAGGCCGAGCTTTCGACCGCGTTGGTCGCGGTGGCGGACAGGAACTCCAGCGTTGGATTGGCATCGGCACCTGGCGTGATGCTTTCAATCGCCTGCTTCTCCGCTTCAGACCCTTCGCGGTGGAAACTGCGGGGGTCGTTGAACACCAGCGGCTGGTGGTGACGCGCTTGCACGGCTAGCGACTGGCGCGTCCCGATGTTGACGATCATGTTGCCTTGGGCGTCGTGGTCGTAGGCGCCGTCGGCGAGGCGGCCCAGCCATCCGAGCGGCTCGCCGCCGTTGGGCACCCCGGTATGCCAGAAGCCCATGGACGAGAAGTGGGACAGGCTGGGGTTGTCGTAGCCACACCCGTGGACGACTCCCATCATCCCTTCCTTATAGAGACGCTCGAATCCCACCATGGAGGGGTGCAACCCGTAGCCATCTTCAATCTTGATCGCTTCGGATTCGCGGATGCCGATGTTGGGACGAACGCGGTAGTACTCGTCGTTGCCGAACGGCACCACCGTATTCAGGCCGTCGTTACCGCCTGAGAGCTCCACCACTACCAGAATCCGTTCTGGGTTGGCTTCCATGCTGGTGCCTCGCATGGCCTCGGCGGTCAAGGCCTGGGTCGTGCGGCTCAGCAACAGCGGGAGACCGGCGGTCACACCAACGCCGTAGAGTCCCTTGCGCAGAAAGTCCCGTCGCGAGCACCCGCAGTTCGTGAAATTGCGAATTGTCATGTTCTTCTCTCCCAGAAGGTCTGTGCCGGGTGGCTACGCCAGTTGATACTCAGGCGCGCTCAACACGAGATACAACAGCGAACGGAGCGCCAGCTCTTGCTGCGGACCCGCCTGCGCGGTCAGTCGGTCGCTACCCAGGTCTTCGCGTAGCCGTTCGACCAGCACGGTCCGGGCGGCCGCGCCGAGCGGCACCCTGAGGAAGCGGTGTGCGAAGTGATCGACGGCGCCGTCCACGGTGGTGGCACCGGCCTCCTGCAGCATGGCGGCCAGGTCGAGGTCCGCGGTGTGCCGCGGGATGGGATGCAACAGTTCATAGGCCATGACGTAGCCCATGTACCCGCCATAGCGGGTGTTGTAGTCTTCGTCTCGGTCGGCCATCTGGCTCGACTCGGAGTCGCCCTCTTGGGTGGCGGCAGTGATGTTCATACCGCGGTCGATGCGGGCGCCCACCTGCGAGTAGATCCCCGGCAACGCGCGGTCTGGCGCCCAGAAACCGTCGGTGTCTGGCAACAACACCCCCCGGAACAGGTTGCCCCGTTCCAGCAGCAATGCCGGGGTGATCCAGGTGCGGCCGCCAGCCCAGCCAGCCACGTTGGGCGGGTTGAACAACGTCTGTCCCAAACCCGCCGTCAGGCGGCCGAAGTCGGGAATGGTGGGCAACGTGTCCAGCCCAAGCTTGCGATAGGTCGACACCACCAGGTGCACGGGACTCTTGATCTGGGTGGCGTAGGACGCCGGACTGTAGAAGTCGCGGGACAGGAAGAGGCGGCGTAGGAGCGGGCGCAGCTCGTAGCCCGAGTCGCGGAACGTGCTGGCCAGCGCGCTGCGGGTCGCGTCGTCGAGGTCCTCGCGGACGAAATAGCGATACAGCTTGGCGGTGATGTACTCCGCCGTCACCGGTGTATCGAGAATGATGTCGATGATGTCGTCGCCGTTGAACGGGCCGGTGCGGCCGAGGAACGTCTTCTCGCCGTCGTCGTGGGTGGCGGCGTCGAACCGGAACTCGAGCACGTCGTTGGTCCACCCGGTGAACGCGCGCGACGCTTCGCGAATGTCTGTTTCCGTGTAGTTGCCGACCCCCATCGTGAACAATTCCAGCAGCTCGCGTCCGAAATTCTCGTTGGGATGGCCCTTCCGGTTCTCGCCATTGTCGAGATAGACCAGCATGGCCGGATCCCGCAGAATCCCGGTCAGCAGGTCGCCAAAGCTCTCGGCCGCGTTGGCGCGCAGCATCTCGTTCTGCCGCAGCATCATCCGCGTGTCGCGGACCTTGTCGTTGCCGGTCGCGAAATGCCCGTGCCAGAACAACGCCAGCTTCTCTTCCAGCGGGCGCCGCGTCACCAGCATCCGCTCGGCCCACCAGACGGTGAGTCGGTCGGTCTCGATGGCGTTGGCGCGCAGGCCGAAGAAGAACTTGTTGACCACCGGCTGCAGACGGCGCGACTCGCCCTCGGGCAGCATCTTGACGCCCATCGACTCGCCGGTTTCACGGGCAATGCGGACCGCATCGGCGCGACTCTTGGGAAACGGGTCCATGCCCGGGTCCCAGATGGGGGAGGGGTCGAACGCGGGCGTGGCGCTGTTGTCGATGGCGCCGTAGTCGACCAGTTCCGCTACCGCCTGCTCGGGGGTCATGGCGGCGAGTCGTTCAATCTCAGCCGGAGTGGCCCCGAAGCCCGCCCGCTCGATGAGGTGGGCCGCCTTGTCGTAGTCCCACTCCGCGGCGGTGATCGGGGCGAGATCGTTGGTCCAGGCGGCTTCGCCGGCGCCGGACGCGGTTACGACCACGATGCCCAGCGTGGCAACGAGCGAACCGCCGAGAAGCCAGGATACGGGACGGATGAGCGCCAAGCACCAGCAGCCGGAGTCGGCACCGCCGACGTCCATGTCACTATGCGTCGAATGCATCGCCTTCATCGGCGGCCTCCGGGTGGAAAGGATCGGATGTGCAAACACCGATCATACGTCAAGCGCGGGGCGAGAAGAACTTGAGGGCGATCGACTACGCGTCGCGGTGGACCGTGTCCGGGCTGAATGCGGGCGTGCAGATCGCGACGTACTCGGCGCCACCGGGCTCGGGGCTGCTGTAGCGGACCCATTCACCGGGGGAGGTGACGACGGCCTGGCCCGGCCTCACGTCGGTGGTGCCGGACTCGTGTTCCACGCGGAGCATGCCGCCCAGCACCACGGTGATCTCTTCGAAGTCCGGTCGCTGGCCCGGCTCGAGCCAGCCTTCGGGCGACACCATCCGCGCCACACTCACGCCGTCGTGGCCACTGTTGACGCGTCCGGCGTATTCCTCGATCCGTTTTGGAAGGTTGCCCGCTGCCTCGATCACAGTGGGACGCTCAATCAGCCGCGGCATGCACGCCTCCGGTGTCGGACGACCCGCGCAGCATCGTCGGCGCGAATCCGTCTACGGAGAAAAAGTCTGAAATGATGCCGCGCAGCTCGTCAATGGACCTGGCGTGGTTGATCGCGATGCGGAGCTGCGCCCCGCAGCCGAAGCCCTTCGTATACCACGACCCCAGCGCGCGCAGCTTGTTGATCACCCACCGTTCGCGGCTGGCGGCGGTGCGACGCTTGGGGCCCGCATTCAGATTTGCCTCGGCCCGATGCCGAAATCCTTGCGCCTCGTCCTGGCCCTCTGACAGCAGCAGATCCATATAGCTCAGCAGGAACTGTCCGCGGTCAGCCTGGGGCACCTCCGAGGGCGCCTCGCCGTTTCCCAGGCGGAAGGCCTGCTCGAAAATCCATGGGTTGCGCAACGCGCCGCGCCCGACCAGCACACCGGACACCGCCGTCTCGCGCATGCGCTCGATCGCATCCTCCGGCGCGACGCAATCACCACTGCCAAAGACCGGGATCGACACGGACTGGGCGACCTCGTTTATGAGCCCCCAGTCGGATCGACCGGAGTAAGACTGCTTCGCGGTGCGCCCATGCACCGCCACCGCGGCGGCGCCGGCCCGTTCCATCATGCCGGCCACCTGCGGCGCGTTGACGTGCTCATCGTCCCACCCGGCGCGCATCTTCACCGTCACCGGAATGGACACCGCCTCGGCCATCGCCGCCACCACGGACGCCGCGTGTTCCGGCGTGCGCATCAGGCTGCACCCCGCGTTGTGCTTGGCAATCTTGGGAACCGGGCACCCCATGTTGATGTCGACGATGTCGGCACCCAACCCCTCGACAATGCGGGCAGCCTCGGCCATCGTGCTGGGCGTGCCGCCGAAAATCTGGATCGAGACGGGCCGCTCTTCCTCGGTGTATTCGGCAAATTCCAGCGTCCGATCGATACCCCGGACGAGCCCTTCCGAGCTCACCATCTCCGTGACGACCAACCCGCAGCCACCCCGGCGCTTCACGAGGCGTCGGAACGCGGTGTCCGTCATGCCGGCCATGGGCGCCAGCGCGAACGGCGACTCCAGCGTGACCGACCCTACCTTGACCTTTTGAGGCTTCACAGCGACTTAGTATGCCTTCACGTCCGCCGCGTCCACCTCGACGGACACGGCCTGACCGATCAGATCAACCGAGAGGACGAGCCGAGCGTGCGAGCCTTTGCGAACGAGGCGACCGACCACGCCCTTCAGCGGCCCGTGCACCACTTCCACCATCATGCCTTCGCGAATCAGCGGACACGGGTCGTACTGCAGATCGGTGTCGACCAGCCGGCGGATGTTGTCCAGTTCGGCGTGTGCGATGGGGGCGGGCTCACCGTCGAAGGACACGATGTTGACGACGCCGGTACACCGCAGAATGCCCAATGGTTGCGCCGCGTCAAATCGGGCGAAGCAGTAGCCCGGAAAGAGGGGCCAGACAATCTTCTTCCGACGATCCTTCCACCGACTCCATCGGGTGATGGTCGGGAGAAACGTCTCGACCTGTTTGCGTTCGAGCTGCTCCCGGACCACCTGCTCGTGGCGGGACCGCGTCCAGATGGCAAACCACGGCGCGGGCGCGGCAGCGGCGTCCGGCACCAACGGCGTGACTGGCGCGGCTTCGATGTCAGACCCCACTGGTGGACACCCGGGCGGCGACCACCGCTTCGTAGATCTGCTTCAGGTTCTCGTCCTTCCACTCGATGATGGCCGCCTCGCGGAGCCGCGCAAGATAGTCGTTCCGCTCATCGGCCTGGCGGCTCGCGGCAACCGACTGGACGATGGAGTCGCGAACGCTATCGAACGGAATCGGCGTCGTTTCGGTCTTGGCCTCAAGCGTCAGAATCTGGTAGCCGCTCGGGGTCTCCGTCACCTCGCTGATCTCGCCGACCTCGAGCGCCTCGACCCGCGCGCGTATGCCTTCCGCCAGATCTGACAAGTTGAGGGGGCCGATCAGCCCGCCGTTTTCCTTCGACGGGGCCGTGGAGACTTCAGACGCCACGGCGGCGAAATCTTCCCCGGCCGTGACCCGACTGTGCGCGGCGTCGGCGGTCGCCTTCGAACCTGCACCGCCCGCAGCGGCGAGCGGTCCGGTGGCCGGCGGCGAGCCGACGACGATCTCCCGCAGGGTCACCGTCGCAGGAACGGAAAACTCGTCGAGGTGCTCATCGTAGTACTCGCGGGCCTCGGTACCGGTCATCACGATGCGGTTGTTCACCTCGACCTGCTCCACCTGCTGGATGAGCATCCGCTCCTCCACCGAGGTGCGCAAATCGGCCATTGTCATGCCTTCGCTCTCTGCCAACGCTGCGACGAGCTGCTCGTCGTCGAACCCGTTTTCAACCTTGATTCCGTCGACAATTTCCTCGAACTGCGCATCGCTCAGCGTGAAACCCATCTCCCGACCCCGTTGCGTCAGCAGCAGCTCGTCGATGATCCGCCCAACGAGTTCCGGGGTCAGCTCCTGTATCGTCTGGCGCAACTCGGCATCGGCCTGCGGCGGGGTGGGGAGCAGGCGCAACTCGGCGATTTGCGCTTCTTCGAGGTCGCTCTGTGTGAAGAGTTCGCCGTTGACCTTGACGAGAATGCGTTCGATGATGAGCGCGGTGGGGTCGCCCGACGTCAGCCGAAAGCCGGGTTCGCCCGCCGGCTGCCCCTGGGCGAGACCGGCCGCCATGGCGGTGAGCACGGACACGAGGCCTAGCGTACGTATCGTCATACAAACCCCTCTATTCCGATTCTATCGTTTCCAACCCGCGCAACTCCACCAGGAGGCCGCCCACCCGCCCAAGCAGTTCCTCGGGCCCCTCGCTCTCTCGGGCCGCGCGCTGAAAGTCGGCGCGCGAGAATCCGGCTCGGACGTCCTCGGTGCGGGCGCGGGCGGTCCACCATGACCGGTGGCTGGTGCCCGTAGCTGGCGCCGCCCGATTCTGCAGGTCCATGGTCAGCATGGACGGCGGCTTGAGCAGGATGTCCGCGCGCCGCTCGACAAACCGGATCAGTCGGACCGGATCCACGAGGGTCGTGGGCCTGAACTTTAGGACGATCAGCGGACCATTTCGGTCGAGGCTTTCGACGCCCGTCTGGTCCGCCAGCACCCGGATGCGCCCGTATTCGACCAAGGTGGCGACCGAGCGCGGAATGGGACCATAACGGTCACGCACCTCGTCCAGCAGGGCAGTGAGGTCAGCCTCGACCCGGGCCCCGGCAACCCGCCGGTAGACGGTCAAACGCTGATTCGTGTCCGGAATATAGGATTCCTCGATCTTGAGGTCGAGGTTCAGGTTCACCGTGGCGCGGAGCTCATCTTGGATATCTTCGCCCTTGAGCTCTCGCACGGTCTGTTCGAGCAACTTGACGTACAGGTCAAACCCGATCGACTCAATGTGACCGCTCTGCTCACCACCGAGGAGGTTGCCGGCGCCGCGAATCTCGAGGTCGAGCGCCGCGATGCGAAACCCGCTGCCGAGGTCGCTGAATTCACGGATGGCGGACAGCCGCTGACGGGCGACCGGC
>SXGT01099087.1_pt1 | contig 10220 bp, 7 predicted proteins | sample 3176221 | NCBI WGS metagenome assembly SXGT01 (sample SAMN11356862, study PRJNA531348) | freshwater metagenome | isolation source: freshwater sample F1-120 | place: China: Fuxian Lake, Yuxi | collected 2017-12-25
CCCGCGTTCGACCAGCTCCGACAGGAACCGCCGCTCAGCGTCGGTCAGGACGTAGGCGTCCAAAGCTCCTCCTCAGTCGCTCCTCCGGCGTGCGCCGCAGGTTGCGGAGCGCGTGGTAGACGCCCGACGGATCCATGCCGGGGTGTCTGGCCGCGATCGCGTGTGCGCGCCGCCACAGGGCCTCGTGCTCGAGGACCCACTGCCGCTGCTCGTCGGTCAGCTCGGAGAGTTGAGCATCCACCCCCAGAGGATCCGGTGCTCGAGCCGAGATGGCAAGTGGCAAGCGGTCGTCACGACGCCGGTGGCGCGCTGCTGGTTGCCTGTGCGATCGTCCTCGTCGGTGTCTCGTCTCGCCGCCGCCGTCGTTCTCGTCGCTAGCACGCACGCCGCATGCGGCGGCCCGGCGGTGACCCTCACCGTCGATAGCGATCGGGCGGTGCCGGTCGAGCTCGACGCGATCTGCGTCGGCGTCGCCGATCGCGACCTCGGCGGCGGCGCCTTCGGCCGCACCTACCGGCTCGAGGGCCGGCTGGGCCGGCTGCCGCAGACGCTGGCGGTCGAGTCGGGCGCGGCCACGGCGGCGCTGGCCTGGTCGCGCGGTTATCGCGGCGGCGTCCCGGTCGCGCTCGATGCCGCCAGCGTGTCGTTCGACGATGACCTCACCCTCCGCCTCGATCGTTGCCCGCGGGCGCACCCCGGCGCGATCGGCGAGGTCTCGATGGCGCCGGCGCCGTCGGGCCGCCTGGTCGCGTCGATGGGGCAGGGCGGCGCCGTGGTGGTCGCCGTCGATGCCACCGGCGCCGCGGTCATCGACGCCGCCGGTGGCGCGCTCATCGCGACGCCGATCACCGGCGCCGCCGGCACCGCGGTGGTCGCGTTCGACGCCGACGGCGACTGCGACGACGATCTCGCGGTGGCGACCGCCGCCACGATGACGCTGTTCACCCGCGATGGCACCACGTTCACCGCCGGCGCGACCTTCCTGGGCGCCGTGGCGCTGGTCGCGTTCGACGCCGATCGCGATGGCGACCAGGATCTGGTGGCCGGCGCCGGCGGCGCGCTCGCCCTCTACAAGAACGACGGCAGCGGCGGCTTCGCGCCGGGCATGGCCATCGACGACGGCAACGCGGTCAGCGCGGTGAGCGCGCTCGCCGCTGGCGACCTCGACGGCGATGGCAACGCCGATCTGATCGTGGGCCAGGCCAGCGCCGCGCCGGTGGTGCTGGTCGGCGACGCCTCGGGCACCGGCGTCCTCACCCTGGCACCGGCGGTGTTCCCGCCGGTCACGCTCGTCGTCCGCGACCTGGCTCTCGCCGACGTCGACGGCGATCTCGATCTCGACCTGGTGGTCGCGCTCGACGGAGCGCCTGCCCGCGTCTACGTCAACCGCGACGGCCGCCTCGAGGATCAGAGCTTCGTACGCCTGCCCCAGCCCGCGCCCACCGCCACCGCCGCCGTTGCCGGCGACTGGGACGGCGACTGCGCGCCCGATCTGGTGCTCGCCGCCGCTGCCTCGGCGGCCCTGCGCGGCGGTAACGACGGGCTGTTCGCCGCCGAATCCGCGCTCGCCACCGCCACCGCCGCCGCCTTCGGCGACGTCGACGACGACGGTGATCCCGATCTCCTCCTCGCCGGCAGCGGCGCGGTCCGGTGGTATCGGCGATGAGGTCGCTGGTGGTGGTGATGGTGCTCTCTCTCTCGGTGATCGCGCCACCGCTCACGCCCACCGCCTCTGCCCAGCCCGCCGACGCGCGCGCCAAGAAGCTCCTCGACGCTGGCGAGCGCTTCTTCGCCGACCTCGAGTACGGCAAGGCCATCAAGGTGCTCCTGCCCGTGGCCCGTGATCCGGCGGCGTCGCGGGCCCGGCGCGTCCGGGCCTGGGAGCTGATCGCGCTGTCGCGCTTCATCCTCGGCGATCGCGGCGGCGCCCGCACCGCGTTCGAACGCGTGCTCGACGCCGACCCCGGCTTCCAGCTCCGCGACGACTCGGGTTCGCCGCGCATCCGCGAGTTCTTCGACGAGGTGCGCGCCGACGTGCTCGGCGCCGCCACCAGCGCCGTCGATCTCGAGCACGCCGCGCCGCGCGCCGGCACCGCCGGCACCCGTCTCGAGCTCGAGGTGCGCGCCACCCGCGGCGGCGCCGCCGTCGTCGAGGTCGTCGTGCTCCATCGCCAGGTCGGCGTGCTCGCCTACGACAGCGCGCCGGCGCGCTCGGTCGCCGACGATCGCTGGCGCGCGCGCCTCGAGCTGTCGTCGTCGCGCCGCACGTATTCGATCGAGTACTACGTCGAGGCGCGTGGCCCCGGCGGCTCGGTGCTCGCGCGCATCGCGACCCCCGACGCGCCGCTCGTCCTGGAGATCTCTCCCGGCGGCGGCGAGTCGCGCGCGTGGTACGGGCGCTGGTACGTCATCGCCGGGGCTGCCGCGGTCGCCGCCGGCGCGACCGGCGCGGTGATCCTGGCCACGGGCGGGCCCTCCGACGGCTCGCTGCCGCCGGGACGCGTCACCGTAACTCCCTGAGACGCCTGACATCGCGCCGGCCACGCCCACGAGTGTGATCAGATCGCGCGACCCGACATCTCAATTGCCAGAGGGGTTGTTAGGTCCCCCTTGATCAGTGTTCAGGTGGGACGCGGTACTCAGGGCGAATCGAGACTTTCTGTCGCGATGAGTCGTGATCCTCGTCGCCGTTCCGACTTGACCGTGTGGGGTGAGGTGAGTAGTGTCGCCCGCCCTTACCAGAAAATAGCGTTTCTTGCCGACGTGGCCGCCTGGGACCAACCAAAGAGGAGTCTGAGAGATGAAGAAGCTAGCCTTGGGAACCCTGATGATCGCCGGGCTCCTCGCCGCGTGCGGTGGGGGAGACGACGGTGGTATCACCATCATTGACGCGCCGGTCGGCGACATCGACACCGGCACGACGCAGGCCTGCAACCCGCTGAGCCCGCCCGGCCAGCAGGGCTGCCTCACCGGCCAGAAGTGCACCTGGATCCAGGTCCAGGACACCCCCGAGGACCTCGGCAAGCTCGGCTGCGTGCCCGACGGCACCGTCGCCCTCGGCGGCGTCTGCACCCAGGGTGCGGTCGGCGAGACCACCGGCTTCGACGACTGCGCCGCCGGCCTCATCTGCATCGCGGGCTCCTGCTCGGACATCTGCGGCTTCGACGGCAGCGCCAACGCGGCCTGCGCGGCGGGCTTCAACTGCACCCGCTACTCGAGCCTCTTCGCCAACGGCGACGACGACCCCGTCGCCGGCGCCTGCAACCCCGGCTGCGATCCCCTGACCCAGCAGAAGACCGGTGGTGGCAATTGCCCCGCCAACAACGGCTGCTACATGCTCGTCAGCTCGACCGACTCGATCGCGGTCTGCGCCGGCGCCGGCTCGGTCATGCACAACGTCGACATCACCGGCCCGGCCTTCGCCAACTCCTGCGTTCCCGGCGCTCAGCCCCGCCGCAAGGATCCGGCCACGATGACCACCCAGTGCGGCGGTCTCTGCAAGATGGTCGACGTGACCTCGACGATGAACATGACCTCCGAGGGTGGTCAGGCCACCGCGTCCACCACCGACAAGGACAACTGCCAGGCGACCTGGGGCGCGGCCCCGGCTGCTGACCCGGCGGCCGGTGAGGGCTGCCGGTACTGGTGGTCGCGCGAGCCGTTCGACAACATCTCGCAGTTCTCGAACACGGTCGGCTGGTGCTTCAAGCACGCCGTCTACCTGTTCGACTCGAACATGGACATGACCCCGGACTTGCCGTTCCCGCGCTGCACGACCCTGACCACGGGTGACGTGGTCCCGCCCATCGCCAACCCGGCCCACAACGACGCCATCTACTTCTGGTGCATGGCCACGCCGACGATGCTGACCAACGCGGTCAACAACGCCAAGAAGTGGCACGCGTCCATGGAGCCGAAGATGGATCGTCTCACCGGCTGGCGTAACTGAGCCACAGCTGCTCTCTGACTGAGTGAATCGGGCCTCGGTGGGAACACCGGGGCCCGTATCGTTTTCGGCGGCTTGCTGGGTGAACCGCCACCGCCCTCGAACCGCCACGAGATCGCTGAGTGCGCTCATTTGGCCCCTTTCCCTTGGGCCCACGGCTGCCGTCGCGGCGAGCTGCTCCGGGCCCATCGCTGCCGCTGGTGCATCCCGGCGGACAAGGTCCCGGCGAACCCGGATGCTAGCTGCAGGCGTCGGTGGCGGCCAGAGGCTCTAGTAACCCGCCACGTCGTTGTCGTTGGGGTACTCACCCGTCGCCCACTCGGAAGTGGGCCTCACGGTTCGGTTCCGCGGTCTAGCTGATGCACCGAGCAGTGGTGCTCGAGCCGCTCGAGCGACTCCGAGCGCGGCCGGCGCCGGAGCACAACCCGAATCTCGAGCCGTGGTGTCGGGGCCGACGTCCATCGGCCCGCTCGGTCAGGCCGCGCTGGCCCAGATGCGGCCTACTCCTTGGCGGTGTAGCGCGCCAGGGCCTCGGCGCCTTGGGTCTCGCGTGGCGCATCTACCTCGCGGCAGGCAGCATGAACGATTGATGGGCGATCTTCATGCTCCCGCCCGGTGGGGTCAGCGAGCCCGTTCGGTTGCGCGTGACGCATCGTCCGACGCCACCTCCGCCGCCAGCGATAGCTGGAGCGGTGCCCGCTCCAGCTGAACCTGAAAGGGTGGTCTCGGTGCCGCCGATGCCGCCGGTGCCACAACCGGCGCACGTCGATGCCGCGGCGTTGGTCGAGCCGGTGATCGTGCCAGGGCTCCCGTTCATGCCCATGATGCCACTGTTCGACGCCGCACCGTTGCCGCCGCGTCCCGCGACAACGGTTCCGTTCTCCACCGAGATCGCTGGCGACTCGATGGAGACTCCACCGCCTGATCCTCCGCCCGTCGCACGATAGCTGGTGCATCCGGCGGTGACGCACGTCGCATAGCCACCACCTCCGACGACGTTGATCAGCGCCGAACCTGCGAGGGTGACCCTTGTTCGACTGACGAGCTGGATCACGCCACCAGGGGGACCACCTGACACCAGCCCGCCGGTACCACCGGCGCAGCCACCACCGAGCGGAGTCATGTAGATGCGCATGTTGAAATCGCCGGTGCCGCCTGTTCCACCGGTGCTCGAAGAGCCACCAATTGCGAAGAGAGCCCCGCCGCCGCTCGCAAGAGACAGGTACGTGCCGACGCATCCGGCCGTCGTGGTCCTTCCTGGTCCGCCTCCGGTCAGTGCACCGGCGGGTCCAGAGAGATCGATCGTGCCGGCGATGTGCACGTCGAAATGCGAAACGATCGCCAATGCACGGGTGCCGGTGACCGCAATGGTCGTTCCTGACGGCACTGTGAAGCTCCTGACTTTGAGAACGAGGATCTCTGGCGCCCCGCTCTGCGTGACGATCTGCGCTGGGACCGAGAAGGGCGAGTCGTTGTCCAGTGTCACCACTGTCATCCCGGCACCAGAGTCGAAGTTGGAGGTGTCGATCGCCTTGATCGATCGAACCATTGAGATGTCACTCGGCAGGTCGATTCCTGCGGGACTGGTTTCGAGCGCATCGAGCGCAGCGTTGAGCCCGTTCGAGGCGTCGACATCGCCACACCGCGGCTGGGAGGCGTGGCAGCCCATCGGGCACGCGTACGTACCGTCGTAGGTGATGGTCGTCGGTGCCCCGCCGACGCCGCCGTTGGGAATCAGGTGCGAGACGAAGTCTCCGGTGGCGTTGCACTGCGTGAACGAGCCGCCCGTGCAGCTCTGGGTGCTCCGCACGCAGTTGTCGAAGGTGGCGGTGACCGTCGTCAGCGCGGACACCGTGGTCATGCAGGTCCCGGTCCCGGAGCATCCGCCACCCGACCAGCCGTAGAAGATGTCGCCGCCGGTCGGCGCCGCCGTCAGCGTGACCAGGGAGCCGGAGGGGAACTGTGCGGTGCAGGTCGCGCCGCAGTCGATCATCGAGCCGCCCACGGTGTTGGACGTGACGGTGCCGGTGCCCGCGCCGTTCCGGACGACGTTCAGCGTGACCAGCGGGATGGCGTCGATGGGGGCGTCCACCGGGCCGTCGACGCTGGCGTCGATCTGGGCACCGTCGACGCTGGCGTCGGCCTGGGCGCCATCGGTGCTGGCGTCCTCGCCCAGGGGGCCGTCAGGGACCTCCCACTGGCACCCCGTGACCGCCGCCGCCGCCACCAGGATGAATCGACCGAACCACGATGTCATGGTCTCACAGGATACACGAGCCTCGGGGGTTCTCGGAAGTTGCCGCGAATGTGAGGCTCGATCATTTCGGCGAAAACGCAGAACACCGGCAACTACGCAGCTGGGTCTGGGCATGCCCCTGGTTGTCGGCGGAGGCGGTCGGAGGTTGCCGCCCAGGCCTCCGTCCGCCCGGCCGGTCACGGACAGCCGAGGTTCGTGGTCAGGACCGTGAGCTGATCCTGGGTGGTCCCGCTGCACCCGCTCGTCGAGATCGGGACCTGGTTGGCGTAGGTGCAGGTCGCACCGCCAGCAGGGCTGATGGCCACGCAGTTGCCAGGCTGCCACGTCGGAGCGAGTCCGTTCATCACGCCGATCACGAACAGCACGCTCCCGGCAAGGTCCGCATCGGTCCGGTTCGGGACCGCGTTGACGAAGCCGATCATGTTGCCGAGGAAGCGGTCGCAGATGAACGGTGCGATGGACGGGTAGCTCGCGCTGAAGGGCCAGCCCTGGCCCACCAGCACGATCTCGAGGTGAGGCTCGGCGCCGGGATCGATGTCGGTCACCTGGATCCCGAGCGGGTCGACCGCGGCGCGCACGACCCCGACGACCCCCGCGGTCTGGTCGATCGCCTTCGGCCCGATCGTCGCCGGCGCGGTCAACATGGTGGACAGGTTGTTCTGGGCGCTGTTGCCACCGGGGGAGTAGGTGACCGGCCCCGCGGCCAGGCCGTTGATGAACACCCTGGGCTTGCGATGGCTCCGTCGCTGGAGTCGACCGCCGCGTCGTCCGGCGCGTCGCCCGGGCTGGTGGGGTCATCGTCGGCGCCGCATGCGGCGACGGTCAGGAGCGAGACGACCAGGATCGAACGGCGGGCAGCGAGGATCTGCATGCTCGTGGACCGTCTGCAGTAGGTTGGCCCGAGCCGGGCCCCAGCGATCTCGTCGACTTTCGCAGCGTCCCTCGCCAGTCCCGGCCGGTTCGGCATGCCAGATCAGCCACCGCTGGCGCCGCGCGTGCGGGCCGAGGACGAGCAGCGCGATCGACGCAGGTCGTCCTGGCAAGCGAGCTTGACCGGACCTCGGCTCCATTGGAACCCGTGGGAGCCCAGATGGAGCCGACCCACGGGAATCCCGAACAGGTCGACGTCGTCCTCGACGCCACCGGGGTCGGGGTCTGGTCCTGGGACGTGCGGGCCAACGTGATCCGCTGGTCGGGCGCGATCTACCGACTCTTCGGCATCCAGCCGGCCGACTTCAACGTCTCCCTCGACGCCTACCGGGCGCTGCTGCACCCCGACGATCGCGCCGTCGTCGAGCGCGCCATCGAGAGCGCCCTGGCGCGCGCGGCAGCGACCGGTTCGTCCGCCGACTACCACGTCGAGCACCGCATCCTCCGGGCGGACGGCGAGACGCGCTGGCTCGAGGGCCGCGGGCTGGTGACCGTCGACGCCCATGGGAATCCTGTGAGCATGGCAGGCAGCGTCCTCGACATCACGGCGCACAAAGAGGCGCTGCTCGCCCTCCGCCGGACCGAGGAGCAGCTGCGCCTCTACAACGAGCTCGCCTCCGACTACGTCTACGTGGCCGAGGTCCGCGACTCGAACCTGTCTCCGCCCTCGATCGTGGCCGGCTCGCTCGAGCGCACGACCGGGCTGTCCCCCGAGCAGGTCGGCGAGCGCGGCGGTTGGCTCGCCGTCATCCACGCCGACGATCGGGCCGCGGCCGCGTCGATCCTCGCGGAGACCGAGGCCGGGCGCGCCGTGGTCGCCGAGTACCGGATCGTCGATTCCCAGGGCGAGATCCGCTGGCTACGCGATCGCTTGAGGCCCGTGCTCGATCCGGAGAGCGGCAAGCTCACCCGGGTGATCGGCGCGGTGCAGGACATGACGGAGCAGCGGCGGCTCGCCGAGCAGCTGATGCGGGCCTCGAAGCTCGAGGCGCTCGCCCGGATGGCCGGCGGTGTCGCCCACGACGTCAACAACCTGCTGACCATCATGCACGGCAGTGTCGACCTGCTCGAGGCCGAGCAGCGTGACGTCGGGGGCGAGACTCGCGAAGCCCTCGACGACATCCGGACGGCCACCCATCGCGCCACCGAGCTGACGCGCTCGCTGCTCGCCTTCGGCCGCAAGCAGCGCACGAGCCAGCGCGTGATCTCGCTCGCCGACCTGGTGCGGGAGACGACGCCGATGCTCGCGCGCGCGCTGGGCGAGCGCGTGCAGGTCGAGGTGCGCGAGACGCGCGACCCGCGCGTCTCGGTCGACGTCGGGCAGCTCCAGCTCGTGCTGCTCAACCTCGCCGTGAACGCGCGCGACGCGATCCCCGACGGCGGGACGATCACGATCGTGTGTGACGAGCGCGACTTCGTCGCCCAGGACCCGGCGCGTCCACAGGAGCTGGCGCCCGGGCGCTATGCCGTGCTCGAGATCATCGACCGCGGCGTGGGTATGGACGCGGAGGTGATGCGCCACCTCTTCGAGCCGTTCTTCACCACGAAGGGGGGGCTCGGCTCGGGGCTCGGGCTCGCGACCAGCCACGGCATCGTGCGGCAGCTGGCCGGGGGCATGTCCGTGCGGAGCGCTCCTGGCCGCGGGACCACCGTGCGCGTGGTCCTGCCGATCTCGGAGCACGACACCACCCCACGGGCGGTCACCGAGGTGCGCTCGAGCGTCGGCGGCTCCGAGCGGCTCCTCGTCGTGGAGGACGAGCCGGCCCTGCGCCGGGTGGCCGTGCGAGTCTTGCGCGACCTCGGCTATCACGTGCTCGACGTGGGGTCGGCGGAGGAGGCGCTCGGGCTGCCGGGCTCGGTTCTCGAACGCCTGGACCTGCTCGTCTCCGACGTGATGCTCCCGGGCATGAACGGCGTGCAGCTCGCCGCACGCCTCCGCGCGTCGTTCGGGCTGCCCGCGCTGCTCGTGTCGGGGTTCATCGACGAGGACGCCCAGCGCGCGCTGCTCGAGGGCTCCGACGTCGCGTTCCTGCCGAAGCCGTACACACGCGACGGCCTCGCGAGACGCGTCCGCGAGGCGATCCCAGCTAAGCCCAAGCCCGGGCCCGCCTGGCCTCCTCGATCGCTCGCCGGGCGGTGAGCCCGACCGCGGCGAGGTCGCGGCTCAGCTCGGTCGCGGCGGCTCGGTGTCGATGAAGCTCTTGCGCCCGGCGATCGCGGCCTGGAACCGGCGGAGGTTGGGTGTGGTCTCGAGGACCGCCTGGGCCTCCGGCAACCTCGCCACGTAGGCGAGGATCGGGGCCAGGAACAGATCGGCGAGAGACAGGGTCGCGCCGGTGAGCCACTCGCCGCGGAAGCCATGCTCGAACATGCGCAGATCGCGCTCCATGGCCGGCGTGTCGCGGGCGATGAGCGCCCGATCCGGGTGCTTGTCCTCGGTCTTGGGGAAGAGGTAGTGGAAGAGGTAGTTGAGGACCAGATCGCCGTACGCGTAGCAGTTGATCACGCTGATCCACTTCTCGGTCTCGGCCAGGCGCAGCGGCTCGCTCGGCACCAGGCGCGGCCCGCTGCCGATGGCGTCGAGGTAGTGGGCGATCGCCGAGGTCTCGATCAGCTCGACGTCGCCGTGGCTGAGACAGCGCCCTGCACCTTATTCTCTGCGTCCCCCCGGGGTCGGGCGTGCGCATCGGCATCGACCGCGACATGGACGGCGTGCTCGACGACGACGAGCCGTGGCACTGAGCCGAGCCGACGGCAGGTCCGGCGATCGTGGAGCAGCCCGGCGTCCCGGCGGCTCGGCCGGTTCCCGGACACTCCGGACACTCCGGACGCGGCGTGTCCGGGATCCGGACGTTATCGACGAGGTTTCGCGAGGTTGGCCGTGGCACGGCGGCTGCGTATGCGAATTCGCGACGCGAAGACGCAACCGTTGCCACGTCCTGCCGCGAGGTCACTTCGATGACGAGACGAGAGTTCGGTCCGCCCATCCCTCCCCACACCACCGGCAAGTTCGAGACGCGCGTGATCACGCCGGTGGTGGCGCTGCGCAACCGTGACACCGGCGAGGAGGTGTCGATCGGCGACGGC
>SXGT01391057.1_pt1 | contig 10220 bp, 10 predicted proteins | sample 3176221 | NCBI WGS metagenome assembly SXGT01 (sample SAMN11356862, study PRJNA531348) | freshwater metagenome | isolation source: freshwater sample F1-120 | place: China: Fuxian Lake, Yuxi | collected 2017-12-25
CGTGGTGCAGGCCGGCACCTCCATCGGCGGCGCGATCTCGCAGGACGGCCGCGTCATCGCGGTGGCGAACTACGATCCGGGCGGCATCAGGCTGTTCGACGCGGCGACGCTGGAGCCGCTCGCCGACGTGCCGGCGACCTACGGCGACGGCGCGAAGCGCTCCAAGGTGGTCGGCATCGCCGACGCGCCGGGCGGCAGGTTCGTCTACAGCCTGTTCGATGCCGGCGAGATCTGGATCGTCGACGCCGCCGAGCCGCGCAATCCCCGCGTGACGAAGTTCCGCGACATCGGCAAGCAACCCTACGACGGCTTCATCACGCCGAACGGCCGCCACTACGTCGCCGGGCTCTACGGCGAGGACGGGCTGTCGCTGGTCGACCTCTGGCACCCGGAGCGCGGCGCACGGCGCGTGCTCTCCGGGTACGGGCGCGGCGAGGAGCCGCTTCCCGTGTACAAGATGCCGCACCTGCGCGGCTGGGCGGTGGCGGGCGGCGAAGCCGTGGTGCCCGCGATCGGCAGGAACGAGGTGCTGGTGGTCGACACGAAGGACTGGCGCGAGGCGGGCCGCATCAAGGTGCATGGCCAGCCGGTGTTCGTCATCGCGCAGCCGGGCGGCCGCCGCGTTTGGGTCAACTTCGCGTTCCCGCACAACGACACGGTGCAGGTGATCGACCTGCAGAGCCGCAGTATCGTGAAGGAACTGAAGCCCGGGCGCGCGGTGCTGCACATGGAGTTCACCGCGCGCGGCGAGCAGGCATGGGTTTCGTCGCGGGACGACGACCGCGTCGTGGTCTACGACACGGCGAGCTTCGCGGAGATCGCGCGCGTCGCGGCCGAGAAGCCGAGCGGCATCTTCCTCGGTTCACGCGCTTTCGCCACCGGGTTCTAGCGTGTTTGAACTGCTGAACGGCTGGCAGCGCGGGTTCCCGCTGGTGCCGCGGCCGTTCGCCGCCATCGGAGCGCGCCTCGGCATGTCCGAGGACGAGGTCATCGCGGCCTGCCGCTGCGGGCTGGAAGCCGGCGAGATCAGCCGCATCGGCGTGGTGTTCGCGCCGCGCGCCGCCGGCGCGAGCACGCTCGCGGCGCTGCGGGCGCCGCCCGGGGAGTTGCCGCGCATCGCGGAGATCGTGTCCGCGCAGCCGGAGGTGAACCACAACTACGAGCGCGGGCATGCGCTGAACCTCTGGTTCGTCGCCACGGCGCCGGACCAGGGGGCGCTCGACGCCGCGCTCGCGCGCATCGGGTCGCTGACAGGCTGCGAAGTGCTGCCGCTGCCAATGGTGGAGGAGTTCCACATCGACCTCGGCTTCGACCTGCGGACCGGCGTTTCGCCGAGGGGACCGGCACGAACGCCGGGCGCCACGCTCGACGCGGACGACCGGCGTCTCGTCAAGGCGGTGCAGGGCGGTCTGGAACTGGTGGCGCGCCCGTTCGACGCGCTGGCCGCGCGCGCGGGCACGACCGAGATCGACGTGCTGGCCCGCCTCGGACGTTGGCTGGAGAGCGGCGTCGCGCGGCGCATGGGTATTGTCGTGCGGCACGACTCGCAGGGCTACCGCGCCAACGCGATGGCGGTGTGGGATGTCCCCGACGCCACGGCCACGCAGGCCGGCGAGCGGCTGGCGCGGCACGACGAGGTGACGTTGTGCTACCGGCGCGAGCGCCGGTTGCCTCGATGGCCGTACAACCTGTTCTGCATGGTCCATGGTCGCGACCGGGCGGCGGTGGAGGCTTCGCTGGCTCGCATCGCGCACGAGGATGGGCTCGACGCCTTCCCTGCGGCGGTGCTGTTCAGCGGCCGCTGCTTCAAGCAGCGTGGCGCGCGCTACGCATGACCGCGCTCGAACGCCGGGTGCTGAACGCGCTGCAGGGCGGATTCCCGGTGAGCGAGCGGCCGTTCGCCGACGCGGCGGCGACGATCGGCACCGACGAGGCGACGCTGGTCGCCTGCATCGGCGGCATGCTCGAGAACGGCCTCCTGACCCGCTTCGGGCCGCTGTACGACGCCGGACGGCTCGGCGGCGCGTTCACGCTCTGCGCCATGGCCGTGCAGGCGCACGACGTCGAGCGCGTCGCCACGGTCCTCAATGTGCTTCCCGAGGTCGCGCACAACTACGAGCGCGAGCACCGGCTGAACCTGTGGTTCGTGCTCGCCACGGCGAAGCCCGAAAGCATCGCGCCGGTGCTGCGGCGCATCGAGGCGATCTGCGGCTACCCGGTGCTCGATTTCCCGAAGCAGGATGAGTACCGCGTCGAACTGAAGTTCGCGGTATGAGCGATGCGCTGGAGGTCCGGGTGCAGCGTGCGACACAAGCGGGCCTGCCGCTGGTGGCGCAGCCGTATCAGGCGGTGGCGGCGCAGCTCGGGGTGGCGCCGGAGGACGTGATGCGCGCGCTGTCGTCGATGCTCGCCGACGGCCGCATCCGCCGCATCGGCGTCGTGCCGAACCACTACGCCATCGGCTACACGGCGAACGGCATGTCGGTCTGGGATGTGGACGACGCGGCGGTCGCGGAACTCGGGCCGAAGGTCGGCGCGCTCGGCTTCGTCAGCCACTGCTACCGCCGGCCTCGCCGGTTGCCCGACTGGCCCTACAACCTGTTCGCGATGGTGCATGGCCGCAAACGCGAGGAGGTGGAGGAGGGGGTGGCGAAGATCGCCGCGCTGCTCGGTCCCGGGTGCCGCGCCCACGAGGTCCTCTACAGCCGCCGCATCCTGAAGAAGGCCGGACTGCGCTTTTGACGTGCATCAATGGACGCCCGGGGCCGGCGTCTAGCATCCAGCAATGTTCCGCGTTTCCCAGTTCGTGCGCGAGATCGACAGGCCGACGCCAGTCGGGGCTGCCCGGCAACCGTCCGGCCCCGTGGTGATCTGGAACCTGGTTCGGCGCTGCAACCTGAACTGCCTGCACTGCTATTCGATCTCGGCGGACGTGGATTTCCCGGGCGAGCTGTCCACCGCCGAGGTGTTCGCGACGATGGGCGACCTGAAGCGCGCCGGCGTGCCGGTGCTGATCCTTTCCGGCGGCGAGCCGCTGCTGCGGCCCGACCTGTTCGAGATCGCCACGCGCGCCAAGGCCATGGGTTTCTACACCGGGCTGTCGACCAACGGCACGCTGATCGGCGCGACGCTGGCGCGACGCATCGCCGCCACGGGGTTCGACTATGTCGGCATCAGCCTCGACGGGCTGCGCGACACTCACGACCGCTTCCGCCGCAAGGCCGGGGCGTTCGATGCGTCGCTTGCTGGCCTGCGCCACTGCCGCGACGCGGGCGCCAGGACCGGCCTGCGCTTCACCGCGACCCGCGACAACGCCGCCGACCTGCATTCGCTGCTCGAGCTGGCCGAGGCGGAGCGCATCGACAAGTTCTACCTGTCGCACCTGAACTACGCGGGGCGCGGCAACCGCAACCGCGGCACGGACGCGGCGCACCTCGCCACGCGAGCGATCATGGACGGCGTGTTCGACGCGTGCCTCGACGACCAGCGACGCGGCGTCGACACGGAGATCGTCACCGGCAACACCGATGCCGACGGCGTGTACGTCCTGCTGTGGGCGAAGCGGCGCTTCCCGGAGCGCGAGGCGCACCTGCGCGCCAAGCTCTTGCAGTGGGGCGGCAACGCGTCGGGCGTGACCGTCGCCAACATCGACAACCTCGGCGAGGTGCACCCCGACACGATGTGGTGGAATCACACACTGGGCAATGTCCGCAAGCGCGCTTTCGGCGACATCTGGGCGGACACCTCGGATCCGGTGATGGCGGGGTTGAAGCAGCGGCCGCGGCCGGTGAAGGGCCGCTGCGCCGGCTGTGCGCATCTCGACATCTGCAACGGCAACACGCGCGTGCGCGCGCTGCAGATGACCGGCGACGCCTGGGAGGAGGACCCGGGCTGCTACCTCACCGACGAGGAGATCGGCGTCGCGCCCGGCGGCGAGCGCGTGCCGGTGCAGCCCTATACCGCGAAAGGCGTGACGTGGGTGCGCAGCGCCTGATCGCCGCCCTCGTGCTGGGACTGGCTGCCGTGACTGCGCAGCCGGCCGAGAAGCTTTACGCGGAGCACTGCGCCGTGTGCCATGGCATCGACCGCCTCGGCGCCACCGGGCCGGCGCTGCTGCCGCAGAGCCTGGAGCGGCTGCGCAGGCCAGCCGCGGCACAGGTGATCTCGCAGGGACGGCACGCGACGCAGATGCCGCGCTTCGACGACAAGCTTTCCGCGGCGCAGGTGGACCAGCTGGTGGCCTATCTCTACACCAGCCCCGACCGCGTTCCGGAGTGGGGCGAGGCCGAGATCCGCGCGTCGCGGATCGTACATCCCGCGTCGAAGCCCGATGCGGCGAAACCCGTGTTCACCGCGGATCCGATGAACCTGTTCGTGGTGGTCGAGACGGGCGACCACCACGCCACCCTCCTTGATGGCGACCGTTTCGAGCCGATCGCGCGCTTCCCGACGCGCTACGCGGTGCACGGCGGGCCGAAGTTCTCGCCCGACGGCCGCTTCGTCACCTTCGTGTCGCGCGACGGCTGGGTACAGCGCTACGACCTGTGGAACCTGCGCATGACCGCGGAGGTGCGCGTCGGCATCAACACGCGCAACATCGCGGTCTCCTCGGACGGCCGCTACGTGATGGCGGCGAACTACCTGCCGCATACCCTGGTGGTGCTCGACGCGGAGCTGAACTTCGTCAAGCTGCTGCCGGTGCGCGACAAGGACGGGCGGGCATCGTCCCGCGTCTCGGCCGTGTACGACGCCGCGCCGCGCAAGAGTTTCGTCGCGGCGCTGAAGGACATCCCCGAGGTCTGGGAGATCAGCTACGACGACAAGGCCGAGCCGATCGCGACCGGGCTGATCCACGACTTCCAGTACCGCGAGGGCGCGTTCATCCCCGGCAAGCTCAATCCGCGCCGCAGCGTCGTCGACGGGCTGCTGGACGACTTCTTCTTCACGCGCGACTACTCCGAGGTGCTCGGCGCCGGCCGCGACGGCGGCAAGGCGCAGGTCGTGCACCTCGACGTGCGGCGCAGGATCGCGACCGTGGACGTGCCCGGCATGCCGCACCTCGCCTCCGGCATCACCTGGGACTGGAACGGCCGCAACGTGCTGGCGACGCCGAACCTGCGCGAGGGGCTGGTCAGCGTGATCGACACGAAGGACTGGACGCTGGTGAAGCAGATCCCCACCGCAGGCCCCGGCTTCTTCCTGCGCAGCCACGAGCGGACGCCGTACGCCTGGGTGGATGCCTTCATGAGCCCGAAGAAGGACGTCATGCAGGTGATCGACAAGCGGACGCTCCAGGTGGTGAAGGAACTGCGACCCGCGCCCGGCAAGGTCACCGCGCACGTCGAGTTCGACCGCTACGGCCGCCACGCGCTGGTGTCCGTCTGGGAGCAGGACGGCGCGGTGATCGTCTACGACGCCGCGACCCTCGAGGAAGTGAAGCGCCTGCCGATGAAGAAGCCCTCCGGCAAGTACAACGTGCACAACAAGATCACGAGGTCCGATGGCACCAGCCACTGACATGCGCAAGGCGAAGGTCGCGCAGATCTCAGCGGAGGCGTTCCTCGCCAAGCTGCCGATGTTCAGCGAGCTGACGCCCGCCGAGATCGGGCGCATCGCCGCCGGAACGCAGACGCTCCACGTGCCCAAGGGCGAGGCGATCGCGCACCGCGGGGATCCCTGCAACGGCGTCCACGTCGTGGTGTTCGGGCAGGTGAAGCTCGGCTTCACCTCGCCGCAGGGCGTGGAGAAAGTGGTCGAGATCGTCGGCCCCGGGCAGAGCTTCGGCGAGGCGCTGATGTTCCTCGAGCGGCCGTACATCGTGTTCGCCCGCGCGCTCGAGGACACCATGCTGCTGCACATCGCCAAGCGCGTGGTGTTCGAGGAACTGGAGCGGGAACCGGAGTTCGCGCGCAAGGTGATCTCCGGCCTGGCGCGTCGGCTGCACGGACTGGTGAAGGACGTCGAGGCCTACACGCTGCGTTCCGGCGAGGACCGCGTGGTCGGCTACCTGCTGCGCGATGCGCCGGAGGAAGCCGACGCGAAGGAGGCGACCATCACGCTGAACGCGGGCAAGAGCGTCATCGCGTCGCGCCTCAACATGACGCCGGAGCACTTCTCGCGCATCCTGCACGAGCTGCAGGCGGACGGCCGCATCGAGGTGAACGGCAAGATCATCCACATCCGCGACCTGGCGCGCCTGCGCGGCTGAACACCGCTTCCGGCGCGTTGCGGATTCCTTGACCGGGGTCACTTCCCGGCGGCGGCGCGCGGCCGCGCGCGCGTAGAATCCCCGTCGCGCATGGAACTCGTCTGCCCGGCAGGGAACCTTCCCGCGTTGAAGTCCGCGGCCGACAATGGCGCGGACTGGGTCTATCTGGGCCTGCGCGACAACACTAACGCGCGCAACTTCAACGGCCTGAACTTCGACGACGCGGCGCTGCGCGAGGGCGTGGCGTACGCGCACGCGCGGGACGCGAAGGTGCTGCTGGCGCTGAACACGTATCCGCAGGCGGCGACCTGGGCGCGCTGGACGGACGCGCTGGCGCGCGCCGAGGTGCTCGGTGTGGATGCGGTGATCGTTGCCGACCCGGGGCTGCTGCAGTACGCCCACCGCCACCACCCGGGGCTCGAACTTCATCTTTCGGTGCAGGGTTCGGCCACCAGCTACGAGGCGATCAATTTCTACCTCGAGCATTTCGGCATCAAGCGGGCCGTGTTGCCGCGCGTGCTGTCGCTGGCGCAGGTCGAGCAGGTGATCCGCCGCACGCCGGTGGAGATCGAGGTGTTCGGCTTCGGCGGGCTGTGCGTGATGGTCGAGGGGCGCTGCGCGCTGTCGGGCTACGCCTGCGGCGAGTCGCCGAACACCACTGGCGCGTGCTCGCCGGCGAAAGCGGTGCGCTGGCAGCAGACGGCGGCGGGCCTGGAATCCCGGCTCAACGGAATGCTGGTGGACCGCTATGCGGACGGCGAGCGCGCCGGGTACCCGACGCTGTGCAAGGGCCGCTTCGAGGTCGACGGCAGCCTGTACCACGCGATCGAGGAGCCCGCGAGCCTCAACACCATCGGCATGCTGCCGCAGTTCCTCGCCATGGGCGTGCGCGCAGTGAAGATCGAGGGGCGCCAGCGCAGCCAGGCCTACGTGGCGCAGGTGACGCGGACCTGGCGCGAGGCGATCGACGCCTGCCTGCGTGACGCCGGCCGCTACGCGCCGCGGCAGGCGTGGATGGACGCATTGGCCGCGCACTCGGAAGGCGGCCAGCAGACGCTCGGGGCGTTCTCGAGGCCGTGGAAATGAAGCTCGCGCTGGGACCGGTGCCGTACTACTGGACGCGCGCGACGCTGGAGGCGTTCTACGACGCGATCGCGGACGCGCCAGTGGATACCGTCTACCTCGGCGAGCAGGTCTGTTCGCGGCGCCACGAGATGGACCTCGACGGCTGGATGCGCATCGGCGATGCGTTGCGGGCACGTGGCAAGGAAGTCGTGCTGTCGACGCAAGCGCTGCTGGAGTCCGAGGGCGACCTGAAGCTGCTGCGCCGCATCGCCGGCAACTGCCGCTTCCGCGTCGAGGCCAATGACATGAGCGCGGTGCGCCTGCTGCAGGGGCGGACGGGCTGGGTCGCGGGCCCGCACCTCAACGTCTACAACCCTCGGACGCTGGCGCTGCTCGCCGGGCTGGGCGCGACGCGCTGGGTGGCGCCGGTGGAGATCACGCAGGAGGCGCTGCGCGGCGTGCAGTCGGAGCGGCCCCCGGGCGTCGAAACCGAGGTGTTCGCCTACGGCCGGCTGCCACTCGCCTTCTCGGCGCGTTGCTTCACCGCGCGGCGCTTCAACCTGCAGAAGGAGGACTGCGGTTTCCGCTGTATCGAGTTCCCGGACGGCCTCGACTTGCGCTCGGGCGAGGGCGAGCCCTTCCTCGTGCTGAACGGCGTGCAGACGGAATCGTCGCGCGTCTACTGGCTGCTGCATCAGTTACCGGCGCTGGCCGATGCCGGCGTCGGCGTGCTGCGCATCAGCCCCCATGCCAGCTATACCGTGCGCGCCATCGAAGTGCTGCGCGCATGCTGCGACGGCGCCATGGACCCGCAGGCCGCGCTGGACGAAATGCGGCCGCTGATGCCCGACTCGCCCTGCGACGGCTTCTGGCACGGCAGGCCGGGGCTGGAACTGGCGTTCATGGGCGCGGCGCGTTGAGGCCGCCGGCCACCCTGCCGGCGCCCCTGCGCGCCATCGGCGCGCGCCTGCCGCAATGGCCGCCCGCATTCGCGCTCGCGGAGATGCTGAACCTCGCGCTCGGGCGCCTGCTGCCGCGCGACGCCCTGGCGCCGCTCGCCGGCAAGACGGTCTGCATCGAGGTCGCGGACGCGGGGCTGGCGCTGTACGTGCGCATGGAGGAGGACGGATTCCGGCCGTGGCGCGGGGCGCCGCGCGCCGACCTGCGCATCCGCGCCGCTGCGGCGGACTACGTCGCGCTGGCGCTGCGGCACGCGGACCCCGATGCGCTGTTCTTCGCCCGCCGGCTGTCCATGGAAGGCGACACGGAACTGGGCCTGGTCATCAAGAACACGCTCGATGCGGTCGACGTTCCCGCGGCCCTGCGCGGGATGCTCGCCTTGCCGGGTGCCCGCAACAGGAGGACGCACGCATGAACCGCATCACCGAACGCATCGACCGCATCACGCTGCTCACCGACGCGTACCGCTCGCCCGCGCCGCCGGCGCCGCGCAGCGTCAAGATCGAGCTCACCGCGCGCTGCGATTTCCAGTGCTTCTTCTGCGCCAGCAGCATGCGGCTGCGCGAGAAGGCCGACATCGACCCGGCGTTCTACCGCCGCGTCCTGCGCGAGATGCGCGAGCTCGGCGTCGAGGAGATCGGCCTGTTCTACCTCGGCGAGTCGTTCCTGTGCCGCTGGCTGCCGGAGGCGATCCGCTACGCGAAGGAGGACTGCGGCTATCCGTATGTGTTCCTCACCACCAACGGGCGCCTCGCCACGCCGGAGCGCGTGCGGGATTGCATGGTGGCGGGGTTGGACAGCCTGAAGTTCAGCTTCAACTTCTCCGGGCCGGAGCAGTTCCACGAGGTGACGCGCGTCCGCGAGGGGGACTACGCGAAGGTCGAAGCCAACCTGCGCGCCGCGCGCGAGGTGCGCGACGGGGTCGAGGCGGCCACCGGCCACCGCTGCGGCCTGTACGCGTCCAGCATCCGCTACGACGACGCGCAGCAGGCGCGCATGGAGGAGGCGGTGGCGCGCATCGCGCCCTTCGTCGACGAGCACTACTGGCTTCCGCTGTACGGCCAGGCGGGGCTCACCGCCGGGGCGCACGGCACCGTGCCGACTTCCGGCAACCAGGGGCGCATCGGCGCGCTGAGAAAACCGCTGCCGTGCTGGTCGCTGTTCACCGAAGGCCACATCACTTACGATGGCAGGCTGTCGGCGTGCTGCTTCGACCACGACGGCCGGTTCGACATGGGCGACCTGACGAAGGAGCCGTTCATGCAGGCGTGGCAGGGCGCGAGGTTCCAGGCCCTGCGGCGCGCCAACCTGGCCGAGGACGTGAAGGGAACGGTCTGCGAGCAGTGCATCGCCTACGAGGACGCCCACTGACCCGGCGCAGGAGACCCGCCCGATGGCCGCAGACCCCGCGACAAGCGATGCCTCCTCGACCCACGAGGTGCTGAACCAGCCCTCGCCGCTCGACAGCTACAACCTCTTCGACGGCGACGCGGCGCTGCGCGCGGCGCTCGCGTTCAACCTGCCGGAGGCGCGCCGTGAGCCGGCGGCAGCGCGCATGTCGGCGTTCGGCGCGAAGCTCGGCACGCGCGGGATGTTCGCGCTCGGCGACGCGGCCAACCGGCACTCGCCGCAGCTGCACACCCACGACCGCGCCGGCCGGCGGCTGGACGAGGTCGAGTACCACCCCGCGTACCACGAGCTGATGTCGGTGCTGGTCGGCGAGGGGCTGCACACCGGTGCGTGGCAGGACGGCACCCCCGGCGCCCACGTCGAGCGCGCCGCGGGGTACCTGCTGTACGCGCAGGTCGAGAACGGCACGCAATGCCCGGTGACCATGACCTATGGCTCGGTGCCGGCGATCCGGCGCGACGCGGCGCTCGCCGCGCAGTGGCTGCCGCGGCTGTATTCGCGTTCCTACGATCCACGCGGCATCCCGTCTGCGCAGAAGCGCGGCGTGCTGGTCGGCATGGGCATGACCGAGAAGCAG
>SXGT01387202.1_pt1 | contig 10219 bp, 6 predicted proteins | sample 3176221 | NCBI WGS metagenome assembly SXGT01 (sample SAMN11356862, study PRJNA531348) | freshwater metagenome | isolation source: freshwater sample F1-120 | place: China: Fuxian Lake, Yuxi | collected 2017-12-25
CCGCCGGCAAGCGGATCAACGTGACGAAGGCTAAGAAGCCCAAGTTCCGAGTGCCGCTCAACGGGAGCTACGTCGTGACTGCGACCCTCAAGGTCGCCGACAAGAGCAACGCGGGGAACACCGAGCCCGGGACCACGTGGTTTGGCCACACCGCATACGGGTTCGGGCAGGGCCGATGCACTGACCCCGTCAAACCGGGGCAGGACCTCCTGCAGAAATTCGAGGTCACGCTACCAGGGAATGCGAATCCGAAGGGGGCGACCACAGACGTCGAGTTCTACCTCGATGGGGAAGGGCAGTCGTTCGCCTGGACGGTGATCTGGGCCGGCAAGGCCAAGAAGTAGGCAGTGCCAGCGCGCCTCTGACGCCAGCAGTCCTTGCGTCTGTCGATCGTCGCGTCATGCGACAATGAACCCACGAATCGCCGCACTACATCCATGTACTTCACCAGCGCTTGGCGACCCGCGCCGGTGGCGTCAGCTCATCGAGGTCGCTATTGCGGGATTGGGTGCAGGTCAGGGCGGTCCGCTCTCCGCGAAGGACCAGGCGACCGTCGCGAGGAACGCGGCGCCTCGCGCGAGGTCCGTCGGGTCGACCTTGTCGACGGTGTCTGCGGCCGTGTGATGCACGTCGAAGTAGCGCGACTCCTCGACGAGGTAGGCGAACAACGGAACGCCGTTCTTGGCCAAGGGCGAGATGTCGGCGCCTCCGCCGTCACCTCGCGCCTCGACCGCGCCGAAGCCGAGGCCGGGATCGACCGCGCGCAGCCACGCGCCAAGTCGAGGGACCGCGGTCCGCTCCGCCGCAGCGTCGGGTAGCCCGACGGCGAGCCCCCGTGGCGCGAAGCCGCCCGAGTCGGTCTCGATGGCCGCGACGTGAAGCTCCGTGCCGTGCATCGACGCATAGGCCTTGCCGCCAGCGAGGCCGTTCTCTTCGTTGGTGAACAGGACCACGCGCACCGTGCGCCGCGGGCGCAGGCCAAGCCGGCGCAGCACCGTCAGGGCCTCCATGGCCATCACCACGCCGGCGCCGTCGTCGTGCGCGCCTTGTCCCACGTCCCAGGAGTCGAGATGCGCGCCGAGCAGCACGATCTCCCGAGGGAGGTCCCGTCCGACGAGCTCGGCGAGCACGTTGTGCGACGGCGCGGGCTCCAGCGTGCGAGCCTCCATCCGCAGGCGCACCACGGGCTTGTGACCACTCTTGGCGAGCCGCGCGAGCAGGGCCGCGTCCTCGACGGCCAGCGCCGCGTGCGGGATCTTCGGGACACCGTCTTCATAGCGCATCATTCCGGTGTGCGGCGTACGTAGGCTGTGCGCGGTGACGGACCGAATGAGGGAGGCGACGGCCCCAGCTTTGGCTGCGAGCACGGCGCCCACCACGCGGTACTTCACGGCCGTGCCGTAGCCCGTGCCGCGCTCGGGAGTCCAGGCCGGCATGGCGTGGTCGAACAGAACGATCTTGCCCTTCACTGCATCCGGGGCGAGAGCCGCCAGCGCCGTGTCGTCCGAGACCACGACGACCTCCGCCGTCACGCCTTCGGGCGGGGTCCCCACGGAGCCGCCAAGGCCCAGCATCGCGAGCGCCATCGGCCGTGGCGAGACGAGCTCTGCGGACTCGGCGCCGCGCTGCCAGTGCGGGACCTGGACCGGGTCGAGGCGCACGTTCTCATGGCCGTCCGACGTGAGCCGCACCTGAGCCCACGCGACCGCCGCCTCCAGGGCCTTGGAGCCCGAGAGGCGGTGGCCGATGCCGTCACAGAGCTCGACGAGCCGGTCGAAGGCCGCCGTGCGGGACAGAGCCTCGGACCGTACTCGACGGGCGACCTCAGCCAGTGGATTTGGCGCCTCTGCGCCCGCCGCGGTGGCGAGACCGAGCGTGACCGCGACCAGTCCCAGCCCCCGCCGTGTCACTTCGCGAGGATGGCCTTCATGTCGGCGAGCACCTTGGCCGGATGTCCGCTCACGCTGACGCTCGGGTAGTTCAGGACCCACTGGCCTGCGGGGTCGAGGACGACCGTGATGCGCATCGCGATGGGAAAGTCCGGCGTGAGGGCCGCGCCATAGGCGAGGGCCAGCTCACGCTTGACGTCCGACCACAGCGGGTACTGGAACTTCTCGTTGGTCTTGAAGACCTTGTTCTTTGCGGGAGCGTCGAAGGACACGCCGACGATGTGGACGCCCAAGGCCTCGAACTCGGGGTAGAGGTCGCGGAACCCGCAACCCTCGGTCGTTCACCCAGAGGTGGAGGCGGCCGGGTAGAACCACAGGACCGTCCAATGACCGAGCAGCGCGGCCTGCGTGACCGACTGTTTGTCGGTATCCAAGACCGCCGAGAACGCCGGCAGCGGCTTGGGTGGCACGACCGGCGTGCCGTTCAGGCCGGCCGGAAGGACCACGCTGCCACCGCCGTCCTTCACGGTCGCCACCTCGCCCGGCGCCGGGCCCGGGTCCGGTGTGGCAGGGAGCTCGGGGCCGAGATCGGGCGGCGCAGTCGCCACCTCCACCGCCGGCGGGCCCTGGTCCTCGGGTGGGAGCCCGAGATCGGTGGGAGGCGCCGCCACGCCCTGGTCTGCGGCGGGCTCGGTCGCCGTGTCCGGACCACGGCCGCCCTGCGGCTCCGTGCTGGCGGTCGTGTTGGACTTGCAGCCAGAGAGGGCGAGGGCGAGAGCGAGGGCGAGAGCGAGGGGGGGCAGACGCATCCCCGCACCGTAGCACTGCCGCGGCGGCTAGCGCCAGAGCGGCGAGTCGGAGGCGACGAACAGGACGTATCGGCCGGCGCTCCCACGGTCGCGCAGCTCGGCGAAGCCCTCGGTCAGCGGCGGCAGCTCCAGCGCCGAACGCAGGGCCTCCGGCTCGGCCTGGCCCTTGGCGACCGACCCCAGGAAGCGCTCGAAGGCGGCGTTGCGCGGCGCGAGCTTGCCCGCGACCTCAGCGACGCGATCGGGCGTGAGCGGCAGCGTAAGCCACGAGAGCTCGTGGTCGGGGTCGTCCCCCACCTTCACCAGGCAGTCGCGGTCGAGGTATGCCTTGAAACACCAATCGCCGTACTTGTACGCGCGGGAAACGAGCACGGCGGCCTTGGGCATGGCCTGTGACAGCGCATAGGCGAAGAAGAGCACGTTCTGGACGTCCTCGACGGCGAGCGTGTGAAAGCCCTCGGCCGCGGTGGACTCGCGCACGATGAGCTCCCGGAGTTCGACGCCGCTCGTGCCCTGGTAGCCCGCTGGGAGCGGTGTGGCCCTCGGCCGATAGCCAAAGCGGCGCAGCCACGAGGACTGAGCGGCGAGTACCTCCTCCAGCGGTGCGCAGACATAGATGAAGGCTCGGGAGCGATCGAACATGGTCACCTCGTCGAGTCGCGATGATACACAATCGCGATCGGAACGCCGTCGACGACGACGCGCATCTCCTCGGTGTACCCGGCGACGGACTCCTGGCCCGGCGTGAGGTAGCCCTTGATGAGGTAGTCCGGCGCATTGGGCTCGTACGTGATGTCCCGCCGCAGCGCGTCTGTCGTGTGGTTAACCACGCCGACGCAGTCGAACGACGCGCCGTGTGGCGCGACCTCGTTGACGTGGCGATACGCGGCATCCAGCCCCTCGCCCCACCAGCCGACCTCGAAGAGCGAGTGCTTGTAGACGGTGCTCGTGCCCCCGACGAGCTCGCCGTAGTAGTCGAGATAGTACGGGTGCACACGCCAACACTGAACGCCGAGGTAGAGCGTGGTCAGGGCAGCCATGACGGGTCGCACGTGCCTGCGCTGCGGCAGCGCCCAGTGGAGGCCCGCGCCGATCATGAGCGCCATCGGTGGAAAGGCTGTGTAGATGTAACGTACTCCGTCCTGTTTGAGCACGGATAGGGTCCACACGAACGGGGTGAGGAACCACAGGATCAGGACCAGGTCGGTGAACGCGCGGTGGCGCCACGCGCGCCAGACGAAGGAGCCGAACGCTCCCAAGAGCAGCACCGGCGTCGTTGCCGCCAAGTACACTGGAAAATAATACCAAGGCGGCTGACGGAAGGTGCCGAGGAACCACTCCTGGATGGGGTAGCTCCAGTGCTTGAGCGTGGTGACGAGCTGTCCGAAGGGCTCACGCCAGAGCCACGGCCATGAGGCCAGCAAGAGAAGCGGCGGCAAGAACGGCATGACGTAGACGCCGAGAGGGACCTCGATGCGGCCGCGCGAGACGACGTTGCGCCACTGTGACAAGAAGTGCAGGACGAACAGGAACACGAGGAGCAGCACGTTCGAGAACTTCGTGGCAAATGCCAGGCTCGCGACGACGCCCGCGAGCAGGTAGATGCGGTTGACGCGCTCTTTGGCGTAGAGCCCGGTGACGAACAGGTGGACTGCGAGCGTAAACAGGAGGCCGGTCGGGGCGTCGAGCGCGGCGACCTTGGCATGCGCTACGAACTGCGGCAGTAGCGCCAGCACCAGCGCTCCGAAGACGGCCGACCAGAGGTCCAAAAAGCGCACGCCGAAGAGGAAGGTCACGAGCACCGTGAGCGCGGAGAAGACGGCGGCGGTCGCTCGCAGCGGCGTGTAGTCATTGGTGCCCGCGAGGTGCGAGACGAGGCCGTAGATGAACTTGCCGATTGGGGGATGCTCTTCATTGGTGTGCCAGTAGGCGCTCTCGATATAGCCGTGCGCGATGTTGGACACATAGATGCGTCCGGCGGAGGCGTAGGCCCACTCGTCGGAGGTCTCGCCAGCGCCCGACAGGTCGTACAACCGAACCCCGAGCGTGAAGAGCACGAGATAGAGGCCAATCGCGACTCGGGCGCGATGGGCAGCGTCGAGGCGGATGAGTCGCACCGCGCGACGGAGGCGCGGCCAGAGCGCGACGAGGAGGGCCAACACAGCGAAGACGAGGGGGGCGAGTCGAAGTGCGCGCGGGACCGGCGCGACCGTCCCCGGTGGCACCGGCTGGAGCACCACGGGCGGCAGCGGCGTAAGGCTCATGTAGCCCGAGGGGAGCCGCCACTTCACAGCGAAGGGCGACGGGCCGAAGCCATGCTTGATCTGCACGCTGAGGTGATGGAATCCAGCGACCAAGCGGACCTGAGCGCTCTGGTTCGAACTGCCGGTCCGCTTCGCGATGGTCGGCTTGCCATCCAGCCGGAACCAGACATCGTCTGGAGATTCGACGACGAACTCGTAGGTGCCACCCCGGGGCGCGTGAAGCCAGCCTTCGATCGTGGCGGACGTGCGATCGGCGAGCTGGAGCGGGTTCTTGTTGTGGTCGGGTCCGAAGTCGAGGTGCCTGACCGTGCGGGTCTCCGCGGGCTCTCCCGTGCCGTTGTGGTTGTCGAAGACGCGGAGCACCACACCGCGCGGCGCGGTCTTGGAGAGCGCCAGGAGCCCTGAGGCGACCGCGAGGAGCGCGAGTGCGACGACGGCGGCGGGTCGATTCACCGCGCGCGTTGTACACGACGGGCCGCGACCGGGCTACCGCGAAGGTGGCCTGCCCCTTACATCCTGCGTATGATTCGCCAGGGCTTGGGTCCGGGAGGTCGTCATGTCGAAGCGCATGTTGGCGGCGGTCGGGGTGCTCTTCGCGTTGGGCTGCAGCGACGGCGACGAGTCGTCGGGCGTGCTCCTCGATGTGCTCACGCCGGGCGAAGTCGGCACCGACGGCGGTGGGACGAGCGACGTGGCCGCCGCCGACTCCGGCGTGCGTGACGCGATGGGAGAGGTCGGCGATGGCGTCCTCCCGGATGGCGCGCCTCAGTCCGACGTGTCGGAGACGTCGTGTCCCGGCGCGTTCGGCTGCCCGTGCGAGGCGCCGACCGACTGCGCCTCCGGCTACTGCCTCGTGGGCTCCGGTGGCAGCATGGTCTGCACCAAGCAGTGCGCTGACGTCTGCCCCACTGGGTTCAGCTGCGCGCAGTGGACGGCGGGTGGGACGGACCCCGTCTATGTCTGCCTTCCCGAGCCCGACGCCCTGTGCCGGGCCTGCGACAGCGACGCCGAGTGCACGAAGTACGGCGACACGACGGCGACGTGCCTCAAGGACCTCTTCACGGACCTGCTGGGGCAGGGTCGCTGTGGCACGACCTGCGCGGGCGACGCGCAGTGCCCGAGCGGCTATGTTTGCAAGACCGTCGCCGAAGCGGGCGGTGTCCCGCTCCGCCAGTGTGTGCCCGCGTCGGGCGCGTGTCCGTGTGCGCCCATCTTCGTCGGCAGCACCGAGCCGTGTACGCACAAGGGTGAGCTCGGGTCGTGCGTCGGCTCCCGCACCTGCACCATGGCGGGCTGGGACGCCTGCGACGCGCCGCAGGCCCAGGCCGAGGTGTGCGACGGGCTCGACAACGACTGCGATGGCCAGGCTGACGAGGACTTCCCCGGCGTTGGCTCCGCGTGCGACACCTCCGAGGACACCGATCAGTGTAAGAACGGCGTCTTGGCGTGCGGGCAGGGCGGGACCATCGTGTGCCAGGACGACTCGCCGGCCGTCGAGCAGTGTGATGGCATCGACAACGACTGCGATGCGCTCATCGACGATGGCTTCACCGACACCGACGCCGACAAGACCGCCGACTGCGTCGACGAGGACGACGATGGGGACGCAGCGCCCGACGTCAGCGATTGTGCGCCGCTCGATCCGCTCGTGCACCCGGCTGCGACCGAGGTCTGCGACGGCCAGGACCAGAACTGCGACGGCAAGGCCGACGAGACGTTCCCGGACCTGGACCTCGACGGGGTCGCCGACTGCCAGGACGAGGACTCGGACGGCGACGGCATCAAGAACGGGACCGACAACTGCGCGCTCATCCCGAATCCCGACCAGACGAACACCGACACCGACATCTACGGCGACGTGTGCGACAAGGACGACGACCAGGACGGCATCGACGACCTGGAGGACACGTGCCCCCTCGTGGCGAACGCCGACCAGTCGAACTACGATGGCGACGCCGAGGGCGATGCCTGCGATATCGACGACGACAACGACGGCGCCAAGGACCCCGAGGACTGCGGTCCGTACAACGCCAAGCAGAAGCCGGGAGCGGTCGAGGCGTGTGACACCATCGACAACAACTGCAACTCGGTCGTCGATGAGGGCTTCCCGGACGCCGACGCCGATGGGCAGGCCGATTGCGTCGACTCGGACGACGACAACGACGGCATCGACGATCTCGGGGACTGTGGCCCGAAGAACCCGCTCGTCTATCCGGGCGCGCCGGAGCTCTGCGATGGCATCGACCAGAACTGCGACCTGATCGCTGACGACCAGAGCCTCGACACGGACCTCGATGGGCAGGCCGATTGCGTCGACGCCGATGACGACGATGATGGCGTGCCCGACGGGGCGGACAACTGCCAGTTCCATGCGAACGCCGATCAGAAGGCGTCCGATGGCGACAAGCTCGGTGACGCCTGCGATCCCGATGACGACAACGACAACACGCCCGACGGCGCGGACTGCGCGCCAACGGACCCAAGCGTCCATCCGGGCGCGATCGAGCTGTGCGACGGCATCGATCAAGACTGCGATGGCACTGCGGACCAGACGTTTGCCAACACCGATCTCGACGGGCTCGCAGACTGCGTCGACCCCGACGATGACGACGACGGCGTGCCTGATGGGCTCGACGACTGTCCGCTCGTGGCCAACCCCGACCAGAAGAACTCCGACAGCGACCTGCTCGGCGATGCGTGTGACGCCGACGACGACAATGACGACACGCCTGACGCGCAGGACTGCGCTCCGACGAACCCGAACATCCATCCGGGCGCTCCCGAGGCGTGCAACGGCAAGGACGACGACTGCGACGATCTGGTCGACGATGGGTTCGCCGACACCAACAAGGACGGCGTTGCAGACTGTATCTCCAACGACGACGACGGCGACGGCATCCCGGATGAGGAGGACAACTGTCCCAAGGCGGCCAACGCCGATCAGGACGACAACGATGGCGACCTGATGGGCGATGCGTGCGATCCCGACGACGACAACGACGGGAGCAAGGACGTCGACGACTGTGAGCCGACGAACCCCAACGTGTCGCCGAAGAAGCTCGAGCTCTGCAACGGCCAGGACGAGGACTGCGACGGCGCCGTCGACGAGACGTTTGGGGACCTCGATCAGGACGGGCAGGCGGACTGCGTCGATGCCGACGACGACGGCGACGGCGTCTTGGACGCTCAGGACAACTGCCCGACGAGCAAGAACGCGGACCAGAAGAACAGCGACTCGGATCTGCTGGGAGACGCGTGCGACCCCAACGATGACAACGACGCGAGCCCCGACGCGGACGACTGCGCGCCGACGAACCCGGCCGTCTACCCGGGTGCGCCGGAGCTGTGCAATGGCATCGACGACGATTGCTCGGGCAAGGCCGACGAGGCGTTCAAGGACACCGACGGGGACACGTGGGCCGACTGCGTGGACGCCGATGACGACGAGGACACCGTGCCAGACGTGCTGGACAACTGCCCGCTCGTGGGCAATCCGGATCAGACCAACTCGGATACGGACGGGCTCGGGGACGCGTGTGATGGCGACGACGACAACGACGGTGATCCGGATGCCACCGATTGCCAGCCGAAGAACGCGGCGATCGCGCACGGCAAGCCCGAGGCCTGCAATGGCATCGACGACGACTGCTCGGGCAAGGCGGACGACGGCTTTGGCGATCTGGACAGCGACGCACTGGCCGACTGTGTCGATCCCGATGACGACGGTGACGGCATCGCGGACACCTCGGACAACTGCCCGGTCAACGCCAACACGAACCAGGCCAACAACGACGGCGACACGCTGGGGGACGCCTGCGACGCCGATGACGACAACGACGGCGATCCGGACACCTCCGACTGCGCCCCGACGAACGCCGCAATCGGCCACGGCAAGACCGAGACGTGCAATGGCATCGACGACAACTGCTCCGGTACGACCGACGAGGGCTTCACCAACACCGATGGCGATGCCAAGGCCGACTGCGTCGACACCGATGACGACAACGATGGGGACCCGGACTCGGCCGACTGCGCGCCGCTGAACGCGAACGTCGGACACACGAAGACCGAGATCTGCGGAAACGGCGTCGACGATGACTGCAACGCCGCGACCGTCTGCTACACGGTGACTCAGGGTACGACCAAGCTCACCGTGGCGCCGTATCCGGGGACCAAGGGGGTCGCCTCGTTCTACGCGTACGGAACACCGAACGGCTCGAGCGCGAACACGGGCCTCGAGATTACTCAGCGGACGATCTTGATGCTGTACAAGGACGCGACGAACTCCAAGCTCTACCTCGTGGCCATCCACGACAAGGTGAACGACGGCTCCGGCGGTGAGGCGACCGTCGCCATCACGGGCGCGCCCGGTGCCTCGCTGGTGCTCGTCGACGATCCCGGGGAGGTCGCGGCCTCGGCGTGGAACGCGACGACCGGTTCGGGGACCTTGGCGCTCGCGTGGAGCTCGTGCTGCACCGACGGGTTCGTCATCGGCCCGCTCCCAGCGTCGTTTACGCTGAAGGCAACCTTCAGCGGGGTCACCGGCATCAACGGCGTGACGACCTTCGACGGCAAGACCGCCAAGACGCTCGGCGCGACCAGCACGCCAGTCACCTTCACAGGCGGGCCGTAGCGCTTCCTCGGCCACAGCGACCGTGCTAGGCTCCCGGGCTCGACCGAACCTGGAGGAGCCATGGCCATCGATTCCGTTCCCTCTCGACTCATGCAGCGTGGGCGTCAGCATCCGAGCGATCCCGCGCTCTGGACCAAGGACAGCAGCGGCGCGTGGCGCTCCACCAATTGGGGGGACTACGCCCGCGAGGTCCGAACCGCCGCGCGCGCCATGATGGCACTCGGCTTCGAGAAGAAGGACACCGTCTGCATCCTCGGCTTCAATCGTGCCGAGTGGGTCGTCTTCGACGTGGCGTCCATGGCGGCGGGCGGCGCACCGGCGGGCATCTATACGACCTGCTCGCCGACCGAGGTGCAGTACATCATCGATCACGCCGAGTCCAAGCTCGTGCTGGTCGAGAACGCCGCACAGTGGGACAAGATCGCCAAGGAGCGGGAGCGCCTGCCGCGGCTGCAGCACGTCGTCTTCATGAAGGGCGCCGCGGTCCCCAACGACCCCATGTGCCTCTCGTGGCAGGCGTTCCTCGACAAGGCCACCGGCACGACCGAGGAGGCGCTCGACGAGCGGCTCGCCGCGCTCGAGCCCGATCAGACGGGGACGTTCATCTACACGTCCGGCACGACC
>SXGT01456490.1_pt1 | contig 10219 bp, 9 predicted proteins | sample 3176221 | NCBI WGS metagenome assembly SXGT01 (sample SAMN11356862, study PRJNA531348) | freshwater metagenome | isolation source: freshwater sample F1-120 | place: China: Fuxian Lake, Yuxi | collected 2017-12-25
CCTTCTGGCACGTCGAGACAGAGAGCGGCCTGACGGCTCTGGATGAGCTCAGGCAGAAATACATCAGTTCCCTGACCTGACCCAAACCCGTTCGGGCTGAGCTTGTCGAAGCCCTGCCCTTCTTCTTTGGGCGGCGATAAGGAAGGCCAGCCCTTCGACAAGCTCAGGGCGAACGGAGAGGTGAGTTGGCCGAACGTACTTATCTCCGCCCAACCGGCTTCGTCGACGCACCGTTCGGGAATGACGGCAAGGTCGCGCGGCTGGCGGGCGGTCTGAACTGGTTTTCGGCGGTCGAGCTGATCCGCGCCGAAGGTGCGCGTGCGGTTTCCGAGCTGATCCCGGTCGAGCGGTTCGAGCCGCCGGCGGAGCTCGCCGAGACCTGGGCACGGTTGACCGGCCCACGCGCGCTACTGCGACTTGGGGAGCGCGTGGTTCGGCTCGATCAGCCGCAGGTGGTGGGGATCGTCAACGTGACGCCCGACAGCTTTTCGGATGGCGGGCGACACGAGGATCCGCAGGTCGCGAGCGAGGCGGGCCACGCCATGGCCGCGGCCGGCGCGGCGATCGTCGATGTCGGCGGGGAGTCCACCCGGCCCGGCGCACGGCCGGTCTGGGAGGGCGACGAGGTAAAGCGCGTGCGTCCCGTCGTCGAGCAGCTCGCCCGCGCGGGCACGGCGGTTTCGGTCGACACGCGCAAGGCGTCGGTGATGGAGGCCGCGCTCGGCGCAGGCGCTGGGATGATCAACGACGTCTCGGCGCTGACTTTCGACGAGCGCGCCGCCGCGACTGTGGCTGCGGCCGGCTGCCCCGTCGTGCTGATGCATCACCAGGGCAGCCCGGAGACAATGCAGAAGGAGCCGCGCTACGACCGGCCGGTGCTGCTCGAAGTGTTCGACTGGCTGGAGGCGCGGATCGCGGCGGCAGTCGCGGCCGGCATCGCCCGCTCCCGGATCGTGGTCGATCCCGGCATCGGCTTCGGCAAGACGGTGGCGCACAATCTGCAACTCTTGAACGGGCTGGGCCTGCTGCACGGGCTCGGCTGCGCGATCATGTTGGGTGCCAGCCGCAAGCGCATGATCGGCGCGCTGGCCGGCGAGGCGGAGGCCGATCAGCGGCTACCGGGCTCGTTGGCGCTGGCTTTAAAGGGCGCCGAGCAGGGCGCACAGCTCCTCCGGGTGCATGACGTGCCTGAGACGGTACAGTCTCTGAAGGTCTGGCGCGGGCTGCGCGATGCGGCCCTCACACCGGCGTAGAGCTCCCAGCCGTTTGCTTCCATGCACGAGCGCGCAGCCAACCGAGCCTCATCCCGCTCGCGCGACGCCGTCTCTATCCTGGCCGGATCAAGTCTGGCCGATGCTTGACTGAAGTTAGTGCCCCGCCGTCGCCAGCTCCGGCGCCCGTAGCTCCGCCTGGGCCTGGCGGATAATCTGCCAGCCGCCGGTGAGGCCGAGCACGGCCATGATGGTGGCGACGGTGAGGTCCGGCCAGGCGCGGCCGGTACCGAACACGCCGGCCGCGGCGGCGATCACGGCGAGATTGCCGATCGCGTCGTTGCGCGTGCAGATCCAGACGGAGCGCATGTTGGAATCGCCGGCGCGGAAGCGGAACAGCAGTAGCGCGACGCCGACATTGGCGAGAAAGGCGAGCAGGCCGATCGCGCCCATGGTCTCGGCCTCCGGCAGCGTACCGGCATAAGCGTGCCAGACGGTGGAGAGGAGCACGGCGATGCTGAGCAGCCCCAGCGACCAGCCCTTGAACAGGGCGGCGCGGGCACGCCAGCTCAGCGCCAGGCCGGCAACGCCCAAGCTGATCGCGTAGGTGACGCTGTCGCCGAGAAAGTCGATGGCATCGGCCTGGAGAGCGGCCGAACCCGCCGCAACGCCGGCGACGATCTCGGTCAGGAACATGGCCGCATTGACGGCCAGCGCGATCCACAGGGCGCGTCGCCAGCCGGGCTCGACGGCGGGAGCTTGATGCTCGTGGTCGCAACAACCGGCCAAAACGCGTCTCCAGGCGCAGGCTGCCTGCGCGCCTGCAATATGGCGTCAGGCGGTCGCGTTGCGCAAGTCAGGCCGCCACCAGCCGCGGATCGCCCGCCTCGACCGCATAACGCGCGCGGGTGCTGATCGCGGCGCCCCGCTCCGTCACCCGGTCCAGCACCTTGAACTCGGACAGCCAGCGCTCCGGCGTCACCTCGCACAGCAGGTAGCCGCGCTGGTAGTTGTTGAACTTGAGCTGCGGATTGGCGCGCTGGATTTCGATCATGTCGGGGCGCTGGTCCTGTCCGTTGCCGCCCGAGCTGATCGAGGTCGCGACGAATTCGGTCGCGATCGGCCGGCCGTCCGGATTGCCGCCGTCCAGATGCAGCTCGCCCGCATAATGCTGATGCTCGTCGCCGGTCAGCACGATTGCATTGCCGATCCGGCGGTCGCTTATGTGCCGGAGCAAGCGGTCGCGCGGACGCACATAGCCCGCCCAGCTGTCGAGATTGTAGCCGACCGCCTCGCCGGGATTGCGATCGAGGTCCATGACCATGATCTGCTGGGCAAGCGCCTTCCAGCGGGCGCGCGAGTTCGAGAGATTGTCGAACAGCCAGCGCTCCTGCGCCTGGCCGAGCACCTGAGCATCGGCTCGCTCTCGCTCGGCACAGGTTGCCGCCCACTGATCGCCGCAGGGCTGGTCGGTCCGGTACTGGCGCGTGTCGAGGAAGTTGAAATCGACGAGGTCGCCGTAGGTCGCGCGCCGGTAGAGCTGGATCGACGGTCCGACCGGGAAGGATCGGGCGCGCAGAGGCATATTCTCATAATAAGCCTGCACGGCCGCCTGCTTGCGCAGCGCAAAGATCTCGGGCGGCGTTCCGTCCTGATCGATCCCGCTCACCCAGTTGTTGTGGATTTCGTGATCGTCCCAGATGCTGAACCAGGCCGCGGCGGCGTGACTGGCCTGCAGATCCGCATCCATCTTATACTGGGCGTAACGCCGGCGGTAATCGTCGAGGCTGTAGAGCTCGGCATCGGTATGCTGGCGGATATTCTCGATCGGGCCGAACGGGCCGTTCCAGATCCGCTCGCTCCTCCCCTCGTAAATGTAATCGCCGTAACAGAAGACGAAATCGAGATCGGGCTCCGCGGCGACGCGGCGGTGGGCGGTGAAATAGCCCTGCTCGTAATGCTGGCAGCCGAGGCTGGCGAAGCGCAGGCGGGCAAGACTCGCGCCGGGGGAAGGCATGGTGCGAGCCCGGCCGGTGAGGCTCTTCTCTGCGCCGACGAGGAAGCGGTAGTGGTAGGGCCGCCCGGGCTGTAGACCCGCGACCTCGACATGGACGCTGTGCCCGAGTTCGGGCCGGGCGATCGCCGTGCCTTTGCGCACCACCTGCTCGAAGCGGCTGTCGGTGCCGATTTCCCACTGCACCTCCATTGGCGCCGCCGGCATGCCGTAGCCGGGTGCGAGCGGCTCGGGCGCGAGGCGCGTCCAGATCACGAAGCCGTCCGGCGCCGGATCGCCTGCGGCCACGCCGAGCTGGAAGGGATTGCTGCGGAAAATCGGCTGGGCCAGCGCCTCGCGGCTGAGCAACGGCATGGCGGCCAGTGCGCCAAGCCCGCCGATCGAGCGCAGCAGGGCGCGGCGGGACAGCTCGTAACGACGTTCGAAGATGCGGCTCACGGTAACTCCTTGGGATCGATGCGCCTTAACCCGCTTTCGTGACCACTTTCCAGCAGCCTGCTTACTCTTACGCCGACTTGGAGAAGGCCGCTCCCTCTTGCAGGGGTGACCGGTTCCGCCCAGATGCGGCGCCTCATGCCCGACCTCGCAATAGTGTACGAGCATCCAAAGTGGTTCGAGCCGCTGTTCGCGGCGCTCGACCGGCGCGGGATTGATTACCTCGCGATCCGCCTGTCCGATCACAGCTTCGACCCCGCAGGCACCGACGTGCCCGCGCCCGTCATCCTCAGCCGGGTCGCGATGTCGAGCTTCCTGCGCGAGGTGGATCATGGCATCTTCTATGCGCAGAGCCTCCTCGCCCACTGGGCGTCGCGCGGCGCGAAGGTGCTGAACGGGGCGGAGGTGCTCAGCATCGACACGTCCAAGGCGCGGCAGCTTTCGCTGATCACCGGCCTTGGTTATCACGTGCCCGCGACGCGCGTCGTGCACCGCCCCGACGATCTCGTCCCGGCCTCCCACGGCATGGGCTGGCCGCTGCTGGTCAAGGCAAATATCGGTGGTTCCGGCGCGGGCATCACTCGCTTTGCGAGCGAGGCGGAGCTCGCCGCCTCCGTCCGCGACGGCACGGTGCCAGACAGCATCGACAAGGTGTTGCTGCTCCAGGATTACGCCCCCGCCCGCGGCGGCGTCATCACCCGCATCGAGACGCTTGGTGCCAGGTTCCTCTACGCCATCGAAGTGGAGAGCGGCGGCGACAGCTTCGACCTGTGCCCGGCCGATGCCTGCGTCTCAGCCCCGGGCCGGGCCGCGATCCGAATGAGCGCCGTCCAGCCCGCGCCGGAGATCGTGGAGGCGGCCGAGAAGATCGCGCAGGCGGTCGGCCTGGAGGTCGGCGGGGTCGAGCTGCTGATCGACGACCGCGACGGCGTGCCCCGCTTCTACGACATAAACGCGCTGTCCAACTTCGTCGCCAATCCGCTGGACGTGCTCGGCTGGGATCCGCACGAACGGCTGGTCGACTATCTCGCGGCAGCGATCGAGGAGGCACGATGAGGTTCGGTTACTGGATGCCCGTGTTCGGCGGCTGGCTGCGCAACATCCCCGACGAGGGCATGGAGGCGAGCTGGGACTATGTGAAACGGCTCACCCAGCGCTCGGAAGAGACCGGATGGGACCTGAGCCTGATCGCCGAGCTCAACTTGAACGACATCAAGGGCGTCGAGGAGCCGGCGCTCGATGCCTGGTCCACCGCCGCCGCGCTCGCCGCGGTCACCAGCAGCATCGAGCTGATGGTCGCGGTTCGCCCGAACTTCCATCACCCGGCCCTGTTCGCCAAGCAGGCGGCCAACATCGACAACATCTCCGGCGGTCGGCTCGCCCTCAATGTCGTCTCTTCCTGGTGGGCGGACGAGGCGCGGCAGTACGGCCTCGAGTTCGACGAGCACGACGACCGCTACGCCCGGACCCGGGAGTGGCTGACGGTGGTGGACGGCTTGTGGACCGAGGAAAAGTTCAGCTTCGAGGGCGGGCGCTATCATCTCCAGGACGCGATCTGCGCGCCCAAGCCCGTCGCCCAACCGCGTCCAACCATCTATGCCGGTGGCGAGAGCGAGGCGGCCAAGATCATGATCGCCACGCAATGCGACGCTTATGTGATGCACGGCGACCCGGTTGCGGCAATCGCGCCCAAGATCGCCGACATGAAGGAGCGCCGCGCTAAGGTGGCCGGCGGGCCGATGCAGTTCGGCATGGCCGCCTTCGCTATTGTCCGCGACAGCGAGGCGGAGGCGAAGCGCGAGCTGGAGCGGATTACCGCGTTGCCGGCGCAGCCGCCCAAGGGCTTCGACAATTTCGACCAGTGGCTGTCCGGCACCCAGCTCGAGCGCGAGCTCAAGCTGCAGGAGTATAGCGTGTCGAACCGCGGGCTGCGGCCCAACCTGGTCGGCACGCCCGAGCAGCTGCGAGAGCGGATCGCCGAATACGAGGACGCCGGACTCGATCTCCTCCTCCTGCAGATGAGTCCCCAGGCGGAGGAGATGGATCGGTTCGCCGAGCAGGTGATCGGGCCGATGAAGCCCTGATTCCTCTCCCCAGCGGGGAGACTGCCTACGGCCGCCGAGCCGTCACCAGATAATTCAGCGACTTGTCCTCGCCGAGCGCAAAACCGCGCGTGACGGAAAAGCCCAGCCCGCGCACGTCCACCACTTCGAGCCCCGCATCGCGCACCAGTCCGGTCAGCTCCTCCGGGGTCAGGAACTTGTCCCAATCGTGCGTGCCGCGCGGGATCTGGCCGAGTCCTTCGGCCAATGTAATCATCGCCGCACGCGACAGGGCCGTACGGTTGGGGGTCGACAGGATCAGCAGCCCGTCGGCCGCGAGCACCCGCCCCAGTCCTGCGACAAAGGCGTGCGGATCGGTGACGTGCTCGATCACCTCCAGCGATGTGATGAGCTGATAAGGCCCGTCCAGCACCTCGACGCTGCCGACCCGGTAATCGATCGCGAGCTCCTGCCCTTCGGCGTGGATGCGCGCCGCCGCGATGTTCTCCGGTGCCGGATCGACCCCCGTCACGTCCGCGCCGAGCCGGGCGAGCGGCTCCGCGAGCAGCCCCGCGCCGCAGCCGACGTCGGCGGCGCGCTTGCCGGCCAGCGGGCGTCGATCGGCCTCGTCCGCGCCCCAATGGCGGTCGATCTGCTCACGGATGTAGCGCAGCCGCACCGGGTTCAGCCGGTGCAGCATGGCCGAGGAACCGCGCGGATTCCACCAGTCGGCCGCCAGCCGCCCGAAATGCGCCGCCTCGGCGGGATCGATCGTGTCACGCGCGTCGGTCATGATCTCGCCTTAGCGCCGGCCGGATAAAGCCCCAAGTGTCTTGCGGGCCGGGCGCTTAGCCCCTACCCGCCCGCCAAATGACCGATCCCGTACCGCCCAAGCGCCTCTTTCACCCTGCCCGCGAAGAAGCCGAAATCGCCGCCGGCCAGACCTCCTCGCCGCAAACCGAACACCCGGCCTACCAGCTCGCCTTTCAGGACACCGAGTTCCTGCTGCGCGAGGACCTGCGCCCCGTCCGCTTCCAGCTCGAGCTCTTGAAGCCTGAGCTGCTGCTCGACGAGGCCCGGATCGCCTCCACCTTCGTCGTCTACGGTTCCGCGCGCATCCCCGAGCCCGACAAGGCGGACGCGCTGATCGAGGCGGCGTCGACCGACGGGCAGCGCCGCATCGCCGAGCGGCTCAAGGAGAAATCGCGCTTCTATGACGAAGCGCGCAAGCTCGCGCGCCTGGCCAGCCGGGTCGGGCCGGACGCGGACGGCAACAAGCATTTCGTGGTCTGCTCCGGCGGCGGGCCGTCGATCATGGAGGCGGCCAATCGCGGCGCGCAGGACGAGGGCGCCGAATCGGTCGGCCTCAACATCGTGCTCCCGCACGAGCAGCTGCCCAACCCCTATGTCACGCCGGGCCTGAGCTTCCAGTTCCATTATTTCGCGCTGCGCAAGATGCACTTCCTGCTGCGCGCCCGCGCGGTGGCGGTGTTTCCCGGCGGGTTCGGCACGTTCGACGAGTTTTTCGAGCTGCTCACCCTCATTCAGACCGGCAAGATCAAGCCGCTGCCGATCATTCTGTTCGGCCGCGACTATTGGAACCGCGTGGTCAATTTCGAGGCACTGGTGGAGGAAGGCGTGGTCTCCGCGCGCGACCTCGGCCTGTTCAGGTTCGCCGAGACCGCGGACGAGGCATGGTCGTACGTGTGCGACCATTATCTCGGCACCGATCAGATGCCGGACTGCGTGAAATAGTCTCGAACAACACGCCGATCGTCACGTCGCCCCGGGCTTGACCTCGGGGCAGGGCTGCCTTGCTGAACAAAAGCAGAAGCCTGGCCCGGATCAGGTCCGGGCCGACGACCGAGGGAGAGACGACGGACGGCGCAATCGCCCGGCCGTGATTACTCCGCTTTCGACTTCTGCGCCTGCTGCTCGTTGCCGGCGGTGCTGGTAGCGGCATCGCCCATGACGCGGCCCTCCGGCTGCTTAGCGGCCTGGCCCTCGGTCAACACCGGCTCGTCCTCGGCCTTGTCGCCGCCGGCGGGCATGTCGGATGCCTCGGCGGCAGCCTGTGCCGGGTTGCCGGCTGCCGCGGGAGGCGGCGGCAGCGGCAGGTTCGAGCCCTGCTGGTTGAGCCAGGCGAGGAGGTTGGCGCGGTCCTCCGGCTTGGACAGGCCGGCAAAGGTCATCTTGGTGCCGGGCGCGAAGCTCTTGGGCGATTTCAGCCAGGCGTCCATCGCCTCCCATGTCCAGGTGCCGCCCTTGGTCTTGAGCGCGTCGGAATAGGCGAAGCCCGGCTTGGCCGCGAGCGGCGCGCCCATGATGGCGTGGACGTTGGGGCCGAGCGCATTGGCGCCGCCGGGCGCGGCATTGTGGCAGGCCGCGCACTTCTTGAAGACGTTCTCGCCCTCGCGCGGGTCGGCCGAGGCGAGGTAGAAAGCGATCGGCTGGTCGGCTTCCTTGCCGCCACCGGCGCCCTCTTCCTCGACGCCCTCGATGGGGTAGCCCATCTTCTCAGGCCGGTCCTTGCTGAAGATCTCGCCGGTCACGATGGAAGCCCCGAGCGCGACGATGCCTGCGCCCAGCACCCAGCCTGCAATCGTGTTGAAGCGATCGTCCATGTCTGACCCTTTGAACAAACGGAGCGGGGCCGCGGAACAGGGCGGCCAGATGAAGTGGCGTCTCTTTAGGCAAGCGGGCCGGGCGGTTCAAGCCGTTCGGCCCACGCGCGAAGCAGCGAATGCGCGATCGCGAATGGCGGCGGCGCCAGGAACGGCGCGGCCGGATCGCCGGCGAGAGCGGCCCGCACATTCGCGCGCGTGGCCCAGAACGCGTCTTCCAGCTCGTCGCGATCAAGCGTGATCGCATCGGAAGCGGCGCTGGCGAGGCAAGCGATCATCAGTTGGCCCGGGAAAGGCCAAGGTTGGCTCGCCACGTAGCGCACGTCCGAAACGGCAAGTCCGGCTTCCTCCTTCAGCTCTCGCGCGACCGCTTCCTCGATCGACTCGCCCGGTTCGACGAAGCCGGCCAGGGCCGAATAGCGTCCGGCCGGATATTGCGGCTGACGGCCGACCAGCACGCGCCCGTCATGCTCGGCGAGCATGATCACGACGGGGTCGACGCGCGGGTAATGCTCGGCGGCGCACGACGGGCAGCGGCGGCCCCATCCCGTTCGGAAGATTCCGGAAGGCGCGCCGCAGTTGGAGCAGAAACGGTGGCGGTTGTGCCACTCGATCAGGCTGCGCGCCGTGCCCCACAGCGCGGCGTCGTCGTTGGACATGATGGCGAGGAGCCGGAACACGCTCCAGGCGCGCTGTCCGGGCGCGAGCATGCGCAGGGGTGCGAAGCAGGGGCCGGTGTCGTCCAATCCGAGGAAGATCGCTTCGGCATCGCCGAGCGCCTGCATGTCGTCCCAGGCGAGGCGGCCGGTTTCGTCCAGCACAGGATCGAACCCGGCGAGGCGGAGCAACCGCGCCTCCGCGCTTGCCGCCAGCTCGATGATCCGCTCCGACTTGAGGCGGAGATGATCGGCCCGGTCGAGTGCGGAGCCGGTGAAGCCGATCAACCCCCCTCGCCCACCGGGAGAGCGGCTGCTTGGCGCCACTCGATCGCCTGGGCGGCCGCCTTGGCGAAAAGGGTAGGCAGCCCGGCCTCGCCGATCCGGTCGATCGGCCACCAAAGGCCGTCCACTCGCTCCTGTGTGTCGGCGCGGGAGATGCGGAGCGTCAGCGCGAAGTGGGTAAAAACGTGCGCCACCGCGCCGGCCTCGCGCCATTCGGCGTCCATCGGTGCGCCGTCCTCTTCCAGCTTCTCTCCCCATGCGCCTGTCGGAAGCGCGAGCATGCCGCCGAGGAGACCCTTGGCCGGTCGGCGGACCAGCAGCACGGCACCGTCGCGTTCCAGCCAATAGGCCCTGCCCTGCCGCTGCGGCTTGACCTTCTTGGCAGCCTTGCGCGGATACTGATCCGACCGGCCAATCTGGAACGCGCGGCAATGGTGGGAGACCGGGCAGACACCGCATCGCGGCGAACGCGGCGTGCAGACTGTGGCGCCCAGGTCCATCATCGCCTGCGCATAGTCGCCGGGCCGCTCGGCGGGGGAAAGCGTGCTGGCCAGGCGGTAGAGCTCGACGCGGGCAGCGGGCAGCGGCTGCTCGACGGCATGGATGCGGCTGACCACCCGCTCGACATTGCCGTCCACCACCACGGCCCGGCGGCGGAAAGCGATGGAGGCGATCGCGGCGGCGGTGTAGCGGCCGATCCCGGGCAGCTTCAGCAGATCCGCCTCGCTCGCCGGAAAGGTGCCGCCATGCCCAGCCGTCACCGTACGCGCGCAGGCGAGCAGGTTACGGGCACGGGCATAGTAACCAAGGCCCGCCCAGGCCTGCATGACATCGCCGTCCTCGGCCGCGGCAAGCGCCTCGACCGATGGCCAGCGCGCGGTGAAGCGCTCGTAATAAGGGCGGACCGCGGCGACTGTGGTCTGCTGGAGCATGATCTCCGAAAGCCACTCCC
>SXGT01563425.1_pt1 | contig 10217 bp, 7 predicted proteins | sample 3176221 | NCBI WGS metagenome assembly SXGT01 (sample SAMN11356862, study PRJNA531348) | freshwater metagenome | isolation source: freshwater sample F1-120 | place: China: Fuxian Lake, Yuxi | collected 2017-12-25
ACCCGCCGGCGCCCGGTGCTCCCGCGCCAGCAGCGGGAAGCGGCCCGTGGACATCAGCTCTTGAACTCGAAGGCGAGGGCGAGCGTCACCATGCCCTGCTCGCGCGCGGTGCCGCTCATCGGCTTGCAGGCGAGCGAGTAGCGCATCTTGAGGCCCATCTTCGCCGCGTCGGTGAAGGGCACGGTGATGGTCGGCGTGGAGCTGGTCACCCAGGTGAACACGTCGGCCGCCGCCGACCAGTTCACGCCGTCGAGCGACCACTGGCAGGTGAGCTTCCACTGGAACTGCGCGGTGCGCGCCTCGGTCTGCAGGTGACCGGTCACCGCCGACAGGTACGGGCCGTACTCGGCCATCGGCCCCGGGGGCAGGTCGAGGATCACCTCGTTCGCGTCGATCCCCGTGGTCTGCAACAACAACTTCGTCGCGACCGTGTGGACGCGCACCTTCTGACCCTGGATACCCGCCATGAACCCTCCGGGCGTGTCGCCGCGACGGCAGCGATGCTTGCCTGTCGCGACTAGAAAACGTGAGGTGGACGGCGCGCAAGGGCGGCCTCGGGGCTAGGGCTAGGGCTCTGATCCTAGCTTATTCCAAGTTGTCACGTCCTGTCAAGTGTCGACCCAGGGAGGGAGAGTGCCCACCGTGCGCTGCCGCGAGGACCGCGTCACCGCTACCTCACCCGCTCCCCCCGGATCCACACCTGCGCCGGCTCGGCCAGCACCAGCGGGTCGACCCGCGGGTCGCGGTCGAGCACCAGGAAGCTCGCGTCGCGGCCCACGGCCACGCGCCCGAGCTTGTCGAAGCCCCAGTAGTCGGCCGGACCCGTGGTGCCCGCCGCGAGGATCTCCTCGCCGCTGAGCCCAGCCTCCATGAGGAGCATGAGCTCGGCGCTTGCGATGCCCGCGTCGCGACTGTTGCCGAAGTCGGTGCCGTAGAGCACCGAGGCCCCCGCCGTGCGGAGCGACCGCAAGTTGGCCACCGCCGTGGACGAGCCGCCGAAGGCGTCGAGCGTGGACACCACGGCGCGACCGGCCCACGCCCCGAGGGTGGCCTCCGACAGTGAGCTCGTGGGCGTGTGCGCCAGCGCATCGACCCCGGCCGCAGCGGCCGCGGCGGCTTCGTCGTCGGCGAGCGCGTGCGAGACCACACGCACCCCGTGCCCGTGCGCCCGCTGCACCACCGCGGCCATGGCTTCATCGCCGAGTTGGGGGGCGCTCGTGACCGGGAGCTTGATGACCCCTGCCCCAGCCGCGAGCAACTGGTCGACGGCGGCCACGGCGGCGCCTGTGTCGGCACACTCGAGGCCGTAGCCATCGCGGCCCCAGGACTCGGTGGGGTAGCCGTTCACGGCCGTGACCATCGGGCCCGAGGCGAGCAGGCGCAAGGGCGCGTGGTCGGCGGCGAGGAAGGACAGGGGCGCGGCGAGATCGACGGCGCCGGCCACGCCGCCCTCCGCCATCGCGGCGGCTTCCGGCAGGTAGGCGAGGTGCACGTGGCTGTCGATGAAGGCCGGGACGATGTATCGCCCTGATACATCGATACCCGCGGTTGTATCAGCGCCGCCGATCCCGACGATTACTCCATCTTGTATCATGATACTTGTGATACCGAGACCAACGACATCGGCGCCGTGAATCACGAGCGGCTCGGTCGATGTTTCAGTCGATGTATCAATCCCGGGCGGCGAGTCGACCCGAGTGGCGGCGCAGGCGAGCAAGGCAAGAAGCATGCAAGCAGTACGCCGGTGGCAAGGGATAGGATCGCGGCGTGTCGACCCCGGTGCCCTGCCCTCGTTGTACTCGGCCCAACGCCCCGCACCGGGTGACGTGCCTGTACTGCGGCATGCCCATGCCCAATCCCACGGCGCCACCGCCCCCACGCGAGTCGACGGCACCCGCGAATCTCGACGAGCTGGTGCGCCGCGCGATGACCGGGAAAGGCGGCGTGGACGCCATCAAGAAGGCGCTCTCAGATCCCGCGCCGCTGCCCAGAGTCGATGCGCCGCCACCGAGACCCGAGGCCCCGAGTACCGAGGTCCCGAGAACCGAGGCCCCGAGACCGGAGGCCGCCTCCTCCGATCCACTGGAGCAGCTGGCCCTCCTCGTGACCCGAGCCCGCGCGTCGCGCGACCAGGGCGACATGGTGGCCTACGCGCGCGCCCTGGAGGCAGCCGCCGAGACGCTCGCGCGACTCCGCGGCGAACCCGCCGGCGTGAACGTGTCCCCGGGCGCCAGCGAGGTGCCCCTGCCCGAGCCGGAACGGCCGCGCGTGGTGCGGCTTGGCCCCAGCCGACTCCCGTACGCGCTGGTGATGGGTGAGGTTCCCCCGGGCATGGAAACGGCGGTGCTCGCCTCGGCGCTCGGGGTCGACCTCGCCACCGCGCGCGCGGCCACGCTGGCCGGGGGCACGCGCATCGTGATTCGCAGCGGCGACCGGCCCGATCTGGCGGCCAGAGCCACTCGCCTGTCGGCCGCGGGCGTGACAGCCTCGGTGGCCGATCGCGACACGCTGTCGGCGATGGGGATGGCCCTCGCGGTCACCGGGGCGGACAGCCTCGACGTGCTCCGGGTGGTGGAGGCCGAGCTCTGGATCTCGCCCCCCGATCCCGGCAATCTCCCCCGGGGCGAGCCCTGGGTGCTCGCCGCGCCCACCCACCTGGTGCCGGGCGAGGTGGAGCTACGCCGGTTGCGCGCCGACGTGGAAGACAGTCGCTGGCAACGCAAACACTACGCGGCGGCGAAGGGTGCCGGCGGGGAAACGCGGCTCGCCGTGCTCGACATCCACGACGGCGGTCGCATCCTGCGCCTCGTGGAGGGGGCCTGCGAGCTTGGCAATGTCCAGCCCGGGAGCTCGCGCGTGGCGATGAAGGCGCTCCTGGAACGCCTGTCGGCCCGCTGGCCCAGCGCCCGGGTGGAGCCCCGTCGCGTGTGCGCCGCGCAACCGGTGCCCGGTGACAACCTGCGGGAAGATGGCTGGGGCGCCTGGGAGGAACATTCGCGGGCCGTGGCTGCGCTGCAGCGCTGACCGGCGCCCCGGTGACACCACTCAGTGCTGGAAGACCTCGCCGGGCAGGCGACCCCGCTGGAGCTTGCCCAGCGCGTTCTTCGGCAGGGCCTCGACGAAAGCGTAGCGCCGCGGACGTTTGAGGCCCGAGAGGTCCTGGGCACGGGCCTCGAGCGCTGCCCGCAGCGCCGATTCTGACACGCTGCCGTCGGGCACCACCGCCGCCGCCACCACCTCGTTGAGGTCGGTATCGGGGAGGCCGCAGCAGCCCACCTCGGCCACGCCGGGCACCGTCGACAACACCCGCTCCACCTCGGCCGGCGACACGTTGACCCCGCCCACGATGACGAGGTCTTTCTTGCGGCCCACGATGCGGAGGTAGCCCTTGTCGTCCCAGTCGCCGGCGTCGCCGGTGCGGAAGAAACCATCGGCGGTGAAGGCCTTGTCGTCGCCGAGCGGCCAGTAGCCGCCGAACACGGACTCGCCGCGTACCTGCACCTCGCCATCGACGATGCGCACCTCGGTGCCATCGAGCGGGGTGCCCACGGTGCCGGCGCGGCGCTCGCCCTCGAAAGGGTTGCTCGCGATCATCACCGTTTCCGTCATGCCGTAGCGCTCGAGCAGGCGCTGGCCGATGGCGCCGAACACCGCGTCGGAGAGCTCCGCCGGCAGCCCGTCCGACCCACTCACCATCAGCTTGAAACCCGCGAAGAGCTCGGGCCGCGCCTGCATCAGCGGCAACCAGCGACGGTAGTAGGTGGGCACCCCGTAGAAGTGCGTGGCCGCGGGCGGCTCCACCGGGTCGAAGCGGCTGGAGAGCGTGCAGCGCGCGCCCCGGAGCAAACAACCGTGGAGGCCGAGCACGAGGCCGTGCGTGTGGAACAAGGGCAGCGTGAGCCAGAGGTGGTCGTCGGCACCGAGCTGCCAGCGGCGTTCCAGGGCGCGGAGGTTGCTCGTCCACATGTCCCAGGTCTGGGGCACGCCCTTCGGGCGACCCGTCGTGCCCGAGGTGAACAACAGCGCCGTGGCCCCGTCTTCAGACCAGTCGCCTTGCCGCTGCGCGTAGCCCACCTCCGTGGCGATGGGCTGCCCCTTGAAGAGCCTCGGCGTCTTGGTGATCACCAGCTGAGGCTTGCTGTCCTCGATGATGGGCGCCACCTCGGCGGCCTTGTAGTGGGCGTTGAGCGGCACCCGGATGGCACCCAGCGCCATGCAACCCAGGTGCGCCGCCAGGAGTTCGACGCTGTTCTCCAGCTGGATGCACACGCGGTCGCCCGGCTCCACGTTGCGGATGCGCAGCCAGCCGGCCGCGCGCTCGCCCATCTCCCGGAGCGCGCCAAAGCTGTAGTCGACACCCTCCCAGGTGAGCGCCACGCGCTCCGCCGGGTGGTCGAGGAAGGCCTGCAAGAACTCGTGCCGCATACCGCGCGACCTAACCATGGACGGGCCCAGTCGGCGCGTGGGTTAGTCGGCGGAGCCGATGCCGAGGCCCTCGCTCTTCCGTCGCGTGTTGCGCGCGTTGCTGGTGGCCCTCGGGGTCGTGGTCATCGCCTGCGTGCTCGCGGCGATTCCCGCGGGGCTGGTGGCGCGCCAGTGGGCCCAGGAGGCCGTGGCCCTCGCCGACGCCCACGTGCGCTACGAGGTGGCCCACGCCGGCTGGAGTTTCCCGGCGCGCGTCGTTACCCGTGCCACGCCGCTGACCGCCGCCCCCAAGCGGCTGGTGAGCGAGGCCAAGGCGCGCGGCTACGAGGAGCACTGCCCCGAGCCCGGCCCGGGGCAGTTCTGCGCGAAGACCCAGATGGTGGTGCCCAAGTCGGGCAACGTGCTCGAGCCCATCGAGCTCGGCTGGCTGATCGGTCCCGACGCCGAGGTGCGCTACCACCTCCCCATCGAGGACGCGCCCAAGGTACTGCTCGACGCGATCCTCGCGGCGGAAGACCGCGAGTTTCGCGAGCACCACGGGGTGAACCTGCGCTCGATGGCCCGGGCGGCCCTCGCCAACGCGCAGGACGGCAACTACTCGCAAGGCGGCAGCACGCTCACCATGCAGGTGGTGCGCAACCTCAACCAGCGCAAGGAAAAAACCGTGGAGCGGAAGCTCCAGGAGATGGTGGCTGCCTGGGCGATCGACGACCACCTCGGCAAGGACGGGGTGCTCCAGGCCTACCTCGACACGCCCTACCTGGGGCAGCGGGGCAACCTGTCGATCTGTGGCTTTGAAGCCGCCTCGTTGCACTATTTTGGACACTCGGCGCGAACGCTGACAATCGAGGAAGCCGCCACTCTGGCCGGCATCCTGCCCGCGCCGGGTCGTTTTGCCCCCGACCGCTTCCCCGACAAGGCGAAAGAACGTCGCGACCGCGTGCTCGATGGCATGGCCGCCGTCTACGCCTACGACGTGGCCGCTGCCAAGGCCGCCCCGGTGGTGACCGCCGAGCCGGAGCCCTTCCGCGAGCGCTACCCGGCCTTCCTCAGCGCCACTCGCGCCTACCTGGAGAGCACGGTCTCGCCGAGCGTACTCTACGGCGCCGGGCTGACCGTCGAGGTGGGCCTCGACGTGCACGCGCAGGAAGAGGCCGAGTCGATGTTCCCGGCGAAGACCCGCTACTTCGAGGGGCTGGTGGGGCGCCGTCGCGAGGAGCCCTTGCAGGCCGCCGGGGCGGTGCTCGACGTCGACACTGGCCTCGTGCGCGCCATCTACGGCGGCACCGACGCCACCAGCATCAGCTTCAATCGCGCCACCCAGGCCAAGCGGCAACCCGGAAGCTCATTCAAGCCGCTGGTCTACGCCCTGGCCTTCGAGCAGAAGAACGACGACGGCACGCCGAAGTTCACCGCGTCGAGCGCCGAGCCCAACAGCCCCCGCGACTTCAATACGCCACAGGGCAAGTGGCGGCCGCGCAACGTGGGCGGCGAGTACACCGAGACCGCCTCGCTCGCGCACGCGCTGGCCTGGAGCCAGAACATCGCCACCGCCTCGTTGCTCGAGGAGGCCGGCGGCCCGAAAGCGCTGATCGCCTTCGCCAAGAAGGTCGGCTTCGACACCACGAGCTTCCCCGAGGAGATGGGCCTCGCCCTCGGCCAGGCCGAGGTGACGCCGCTCGACATGGCGCAGTTCGTGGGCGTCGTGAGTAACGGCGGCAGGAAGATCGTGGCCACGCCCGTGTACCGGGCGGTGAACGCGGGCGGCGCCGAGGTGATCGCGCCCCCAGCCGCCGGGGACGCCGTGATCGATCCCGGCGCCGCCGCGCTCACCCGCGAGCTGATGCGCGCGGTGATCGACGTGGGCACCGGCGGGGCCAGCCGCGGCGCCGGCGGCGAAGGGGGCTACCAGGGCCCGGCCATGGGCAAGACCGGCACCACCGACGGCGAGAAAGACCTCTGGTTCGTGGGCGCCACGCCGCGCATCGCGATGGTGGTGTGGATCGGTTTCGACCAGCCCACCCCGCTCGGCGTGGCCGCGAGCGACCTCGCCGCGCCCTTGTGGGGCTGGTGGATGAACCGGGTGACCAAGGTCGATGTGACCGAGAAAGACGCCGCCGGGATGCCCGTTTACCCCGCCTGGCCGGACGACCCGAAGATCCTCAAGCGCTCGATCTGCAAGGTGAGTGGCAAGTACATGAACGGGAGTTGTCCCGGCATCGTGGCGCCCTACCTCGAGGGCACCTTGCCCAAGGGAAGCTGCCCGATCTCGCACCCCCCGCCCGAGGCCGAGGAGCTCGACGAGAACGGACAACCGAAGCCCAAGCACGAGTCCTTGTGGAAGCGGCTGGAGCGTGAGCGGGCGGAGGCGGCGGGGGCGGTGCCCTAGCGAACGAGGGCCGAGGAGTAGAGGAACCAGAGCGCGCCGTAGTCGTCGTAGGGTGCCGCACTGGCCACGATGTCGTCGATCCCGTCCCCGTCCACGTCGCCCAGGTTGGCCACGCCCTTCCCGAGCCCCTGGTACTCGCCCCCGCGGGCGATCTCGTAGGACTCGTCGAGAGACACCCGCGGCGGGAAGGGGGCCGGCACGCGGTAGACCGCGCCCGCGTACTCGAGGACGCCCGTCGCCCCGGTGACGAGGTCAAGTGGGGAACCCTCAGGGTCGGAAGAGGCCAGGGCTATTGCCTCGCCGGCGCCCCCGTAGCGCTCGGCAACGCCCTCGATCAACGTGTCGGCGTCATCAGCGGTCACGTCCGCCAGCGGACCACGGAAGACGAAGACACCACCCGCCGGTTGGCCGCCGACGTCGAGATAGATAGCGCCGACCGCAAGGTCACCGTAGCCGTCGGCATCGACGTCGCCCGTGGCGAGCGACCAGCCGAAGCGCGAGCCCCCCGCCAGGCTACCGGACCCGACCACCGTCGGCGTCTTGCCTGCGGGGAGCACGTCCACGGGACCCGGCCAGACCAACACCCGTTGCAGGGTGCCCCACTCCTCCGCGTTGGGGGCCGTGTCGCCCACGATGGCGTCGTGGAGGCCGTCCCCGTCGAGGTCGGCGAGCGCGAGCGAGGCTCCGAAGTTCTCCGCGTCATCGGGGACCCGGGCCAGGAGACGTTCGGCCGAGGTGACCTTCCCCTCGACAGCGGCCACACCCAGCACGTCGTGGACGAGCCACACGCGGGTGGTGTAGTTCGGGTCCTCCCACACCTCGAGGTCGGAGACGAGGAGGTCCTCGGTGCCATCGCCGTCGGCGTCGCCGGTCGCAAGTGCGTAGCCGAATCTCCCTGTCCCCTCCTCAGCTTCGACAGGAATCATGCCCCAGGCTGCCCCTTCGGTGACCGCGCCGGTCACACCGGCCGCGTCGAATAGCAACACCGTCCCGGTGACACGGACACCCGGGAGGACCAACGTCCGGCCGCCATCGAGGACGCCGACACTGTAGGCGAAGTCGCCGTCCGAGTCGGCGAGCGAGATCACCGCCGCCGCCGACGCCTCCAGTCCGCCGGACACCTCTGGCGGTCCATGGAGGTAGGTCGCGGCATGTCCCGGGTCGACAGATGTGGCCCTCCCGGACACCAACACCGCCGGGCAACCGTCGGCGTCCGGGTCGCTCACGGCAAAGCCGCCGTCTCCAACGTACCTCCCCTCGGCTGATGACTCGAGGACGACTGGGCCCGCGGGCGCGTCAACGCACCCGCCTAGATAGGGAGGATCGTAGGGCCCCGTGTCAACCTCACTCGCTGTGTCCGCCGTGTCGCCGAGCGGCGCGGTGTCCACCGCGGCACTCTCGCAGGCCACCAATACGCCCGGGAGCGCGAGCAGGGCGCGCCTGGACCTTCGCCACCCCCTCATTCCGGAACGATGGTGTACATCGAAGGGCATTGTTCGCTCGTGGAGATCACGACCAGACCATCGACCTGCGCGCCCCCGGTGTCGATCGTGGTGGAAAAGCGGGCGGCGGTCCAGGTCCTGCCCACCCAGAGCGCCACGTCCGGGTCGCGTACCGGCGAGGTCGCGAGGCCGACCGCCGCCGTGTCGACGATGTGCTCGCAAGTGTCGCGAATGAAGACGGTGTAATCGCCCTGGGGACCCAGCCGGTCTGCAACCTCCTGCACGATGCCGTGTTCAAGCCAGCGTCCCGAGGGCACGGGCCATGCCCGGTCGAGCCAGGGCTGCGTGGGGGGGGCGCCGTCCACCCCTGCCTCGCCGTGGTCGAAGTAGAGCCAGAGAACGTCGTTGCAGACGAGGATGTGCGGGTCGATCGGAAGGATGGAGGCGATCTCTCCGTCGTCATCAATGTTGCCACTCGTCACCAGCAACTCCCCCTGGTAGCCAGCCGCGACCAGGTCTTTCAGCTCGTCCCGCGACAGCTCCGAGTAGGTGGTGTCTCCCGACACTCGCCACGGCACCCACAGCTCCGCGAGGACGGTGACCAGGTCGGTCAACGATACCACGAACACCGAGACCCCGGTCGTCCGGCCGTTCCCCTCCCGGCTCCGGCCCTCGTACCACGCCGGCCTCCGCCCCGGCTCGTCGTAGTAGCGCCGCCCCACCCGCCGCGGCACCTTCCCGTCGCGGTGGTTGCTCGCCCAGGGCACCATGAGAACCAGCGAGTTGCCATCGGGGCTGATCGACGCGGTCGGCACGCCATACCACTCGGCGAGCTCCGTGCGTCCGGTCCCAGGTTTGCCCGTTCCTGGCTCGAGCAGCACGAACGCCGAGGAGGGCACGCCCGGCGGGGGAATCGTGCCGGGCGCCGAGAAGTCCGGGTCGGCGGACAGGTAGCACACCACTCGCGTGGACGGGTTGCGAAACTCGCTCGTGTGCCAGGCGTCGATGGGCCCCTCGGTGAAGGGGTGGTACGCGCCGGTGTCCTGCACGGGGAACGCCGACTGCGCCTCCACGACCACCATCAGCACCCATCCCATGTCGGAGCCGACGTAATCTCGCAGGTCGATCACCGTGGGGTCGCGATAGGCGCAGTACACGCCGTCCGCCACGATGGTAGTGGACCGGCACGGGATCGCCGTGGCCGTCCAGCCCGCCGCCGCGTAGGCCCCGGCCATGCCGTCGGCGATCGGCGCCGCGCAGCCGCCCGTGGCCTCGTAGAGGGGCGCGTAGATGGGAAACACCAGCGGGTCGCTGCTGTCGACGAACCCGATGTAGTCGGCGCTGAAGCGCCCCGAGGCGGCCCAGCTCGCCGACAGGCGCTCCAGCAGCTGCGCGGCGTCGGCCGGGTTGTAGGCCGGCAGGCCCGGCACGCCGGTGGCGTCGCCGGCGACCGACATGTTCTGCACGTAGAGGCGGTAGCTGGCCCCGCCGTCGAGCGGCAGGGTGAAGGTGCTGGCGGTCACGCCGTGGCAGTACAGCTCCTCGCTCGCGACGATGCCGCAGCCGTCGTAGAGCTGGACGTTCTCGGCGGGCTCCAGCAGCGGGATCGCCCAGCCGCGCCAGGCCCAGCCGCACTGCCCGGGGTCGTTCCCGTGCAGGTCCTCGAGGGTGTCGTTCGGCGCCGGGGGGCCGCTGGCACCGCCCCGGAGCTGGCTCTCTCCCCGCGCGCGAGAGGGCACCCCGGCCGGCAGCGGGTGCTCGCGCGACTGGAGGCCCGGCGGCAACGACGGGGTGGCGTCCTCCCGCCACGGGCGCCAGGGCGCGCGCAGCCCGGCCGGCGCGCGATGCTCGCGGCCGAGCAGCGGGAAGCGGCCCGTGGACATCAGCTCTTGAACTCGAAGGCGAGGGCGAGCGTCACCATGCCCTGCTCGCGCGCGGTGCCGCTCATCGGCTTGCAGGCG
>SXGT01687260.1_pt1 | contig 10217 bp, 12 predicted proteins | sample 3176221 | NCBI WGS metagenome assembly SXGT01 (sample SAMN11356862, study PRJNA531348) | freshwater metagenome | isolation source: freshwater sample F1-120 | place: China: Fuxian Lake, Yuxi | collected 2017-12-25
CAACGCTACGACTTCAAGGGCACCCACTGTACCATCGAGTTCGATCGCTCGGCGTCGACCATCAAGTTGTTTGCCGACGACGAATTTCGGATGAAGCAAGTGATCGACGTGCTGGAGGCCAAGTGCGCCAAGCGCCAAGTGCCCTCGAAGAATCTCTCCAAATCGGAGTTCGAGCCCGGCACGGGTACCTCCGTTCGTTGCGTCATCACCCTGAAGCAGGGAATTGACCAAGAGACCGCCAAGAAGATCTCCAAGGCGATCAAGGAGGGGGGGTTCAAGAAGGTCCAAACCCAGATTCAGGGCGAGGAAGTCCGGGTCACCAGCCCCTCACGCGACGAACTGCAGGTGGTCATCGCGTTCCTGCGGACTCAGGAATTTGACATCGAACTCAAGTTCGGCAATTACCGCGGCTAGTTGGTACCGGGCGGCGGCCGCGCTGGCGCTCGTCGGTGTCCTTGGCTGCCCCCGGGTCGAGGTCGGCGGGGTTGCGGGCCTGCCGGTAGCGGAAAGTGCCGAGCCCCTGGTCCGGGTTGGGATCGGCCTGCCTCAGGCGGAGCTTTCGATCGGCGGCGGGGCTGGATTGCTGGTGACCGGCCCCGATGGGGGCGGCATGACGGTAATTCCCGCTGGATCGAGCGGCCAAGTCATGGGAAACGGGACGACGGTGCGGGCCCGGGTTGGCGGCCTCAGCACGCCGGCAGGGACCGTGTTAACGGTTCGTTCGGTCGATTCGCTCGGCTACGTCCGGATCAACGGGCGGGACTACCGGGGCTCCTTGATGGTGTCGTCGACACCAGGCGGTGTCCTGGCCGTGAACCTGGTGTCGCTTGAGGACTACGTCGCCGGGGTCGTGAACGCAGAAATGGGCCGGCGCCCGGCCGGCGACAGCCAGGCGGTGCAGGCTCAGGCCGTCATTTCACGAACCGTGGCGATGCGGGCTCTGGGACGATACCGGGTCCGGGGCTATGATGTCGTGAGCACCATCTCCGATCAGGCCTATGGTGGTGTGATGACGGAAACCGGGGCCGGCTGGGATGCCGTTCGGGCCACTCGGGGTGAGGTGCTGACATTTGGCGGAGGAGTGATCGAGGCCTTCTTTCACTCGACCTGCGGGGGTAGAACCGAGGCGGTGAATGAAGTCTTCTCGGGTGCGGCCCAACCGTACTTGCAGTCGGTTGCTGATCGGAGCCCGAACGGCGACGTGTATTGTGCCCTCTCGCCCCGGTACCGGTGGCGGGAGGAATGGACCGGGGATCAGCTGGCCCGGGTCGTCCGGGAGAACTCGCGATTTCTCGGCGTGGCCGCTGAGACGATTGGGTTCCCGGGGGATCTCCAGATCGGGGGGCGCTCACCGTCGGGCCGGGTCAGCGACCTCGTCATGGTGGCCGCCGGCCGGATTGTGCCGATCGTGGGCCAGCAGGTCATTCGGCAAGTGTTCCGGACCGCCGAGGGTGGCTGGCTTCGAAGCGCCCAGTTCTCGATTCAAACGAGTCGGGGTGGCGGGCGAATCGTTCGCCTCGCTGTGGACGGCGGGGGCAGCGGCCACGGCGTTGGGATGTGTCAGTGGGGGGCCGTTGGCCGGGCCCGGTCGGGTGCCAACTACCAGCAGATCCTGTCCGCTTATTTTCCGGGTACGGAGCTTCGCCGCCTCTACTAAGGGTCTGTCCATGACCAATGTCCGTCGTTCCGGGCCCCATGCCCGGCCGTCCGCCGCCTCGCCCCGTTCGCCGGGACTTGAGGGGCTCCAGCCTCCCCTCCGCCTCGGCATTATCGGTGCTGGTGCGATCGTCCAAGTGGCTCATTTGCCGGTATTGCGGAAGACCAAAGCGGTCGAGTTGGTGGCCCTTTGCGATTCGGACCTGGTCAAGGCCCGGGCGCTTGCCGAGCGGACCGGAATTCCTAGCGTTTACGACGACTTTGAGGATCTGCTCCAGCACGAGCGCCTCGAGGCCGTGCTTATCGCCACCCCGAACCACCTCCATGAATCGCACATCGTCGCGGCCCTCTCGGCCGGTCTCCACGTGCTGGTGGAAAAGCCGATGGCGTTGACCTCGGCCGGGGCCCAGAAGATCGTCCGAATGGCCGAGCGGCGCGATCGGGTCGTGATGGTCGGGATGACCCACCGTTACCGGCCGGACGTGCAAGCCGTCCGGAGCTTCGTGCAGGCGGGGGAACTCGGAGAGATCACCAGCGTCCGGGCCAGCTGGCATCTGGCCCGGCCGGCCCGGGCGCCATTGGGGTGGCGCGAAAAACGGACCGAGTCCGGCGGTGGGGCGATGCTCGACCTCGGCCTCACGATGGTTGACCTGGGCCTCTGGCTCGCGGGCAACCCGACGCCGGCCCGGGTCAGCGCCAGTCTCAGCCGTCCGAGCGGGGAACGAGCGGTCGAGCAGTCCGGCAGCGCGATGGTGGTGTGCGAGAACGGGGCCTCGATCTTCGTCGACGTTACTTGGCGGCACATCGGGGAAGGGGAGCGGTTCGGCGCCGGCCTTCGGGGCTCCAAAGGTACGGCCGGGATCAACCCGCTCCACGTCTGGAAGGAGATTCACGGCACGGCACACGACGTCTCGCCGACCGGCTCATTTAGCCGCGAGAATGCCTTTGCCGCCTCGTTCCGGGCCGAATGGGCCCATTTCCTGGCTGCTGCGGGTGGTCGGGTGGCCATGCCATCGCTTGATGAGCAGGTCCAGGTCCTCAAGGTCATCGAGGCGATCTACCGCTCCGACGCTGATGGCCGAGACGTGGTATTGTGATTGGCATTGTCTGGGCGGCGGTGTTCGCACTTGGTACACTCCAAGCACCGCCACCGAGTGCCCGATCCCCGACGGCCCCGGTGCCGGAGCAGGGGGACGAGCTCACCGTCTATCTACTTACGTTTGATCCAGGTGGGCTTGCTTGGGAGCGGTTTGGTCACAACGCTTTGTGGATACATGACAATCGCTCGGGCGTGGATTGGGCCTACGACTATGGCCGATTCCAGTTCGGTCAGACGCTGGGTGACGTGGTTCGCTTCGCGGGCCGGTTTGCCGCTGCCGACATGCGCTACTCGATGGGCGACGGCGACGCTCGGGGGTACCTCGCGGGCTACGAACGGGCCGGCCGGTCGATCTGGTCACAGGAACTCGACCTGCCTCCGGCTGCTCGGCTGGCGCTCCGGGATTTCCTGGTTTGGAACGCCAAAGAAGAAAACAAGTACTACCAGTACCACTACTACCTCGACAATTGCTCGACCCGGATTCGCGATGCGTTGGATCGGGTTCTTGGCGGGCAACTCAAGGCCTGGGCTCAGTCGTCGACCAGCCCGATGACCTATCGCGATCATACCCGGCGAACCAACCAGAACAGCCCGACGATCTACACCCTCCTCATGCTGGGGCTGGGCCAGCCGGTAGACCGGTCCCTGACCCCGTGGGAAGCGATGTTCCTCCCGATCATGCTCCGGCCGCACCTGAACCAGCTGACGGTTGCCGATCCGGACGGGCGCCGGCACCCGTTGGTCAAGGACGAACGTCACTTGGTCGAGAATGGCCGCTTCTCGGTCCCGGACGAGCCGTCGAATTGGACGGTCCGCTACCTGCTTGTTGGGGTCGGGTTTGGGGGTCTCCTGCTTGGGCTGGGGCGGTTTGGGCGTCGCTCGTTGAGCGGCCGGTTGGGGTTTGGGGTGGTGTCGGTCGCCTGGGCGGCCGGGTCCGGCCTTGGCGGGATTGTCTTGGCCCTGCTCTGGGCCGCGAGCGACCACCGTTTCAGCTACTGGAACGAGAACTTGCTCCAGCTCAATCTTGCCGCCATGGTGTTGGCGTTCGGGCTGCCACGGGCCATCTGGCGAGGGCAGGCCCGCTATGGCCTGGGAGTGCGGCTGGCCGCCGTCGTGGCCGCCATTTCAGCGCTCGGGCTCGCGCTGAAGGTCCTACCCCAAATGGGCCAGGACAACCTGGACATGATTGCCCTGATCCTGCCGGCACATCTGGGTGTCTGGCTTGGCCTGCGGGCGCTCGGACCCGGCCCAGCCGCGTAACCTCAGCCGCCGCGAATGCGCTTCAGGCCGTCGCGCGCCTCCGCGTATTCTGGAAACGCTTTGATCGCCTGATCATAGAATTCGATGGCCCGTTGTTTGTCGCCCTTGTCCTGGTAGAGCAGGGCCCGGCTGTAGAGCGCCACCGCTTCCGTTGGGACGTTCCGGGCGCGGACCGCCTGCGCCTTCGCCGCCGGGAGCGGCGGGAGCTTGGCCCCGTCCATGACTCGCTCCCCAACCGACTGAATGATCCGGAACATCTGCTTCCGATCGGTAAGCTTCGGATCACTCTTGACGACCTTGATGATCTCGCTGGTCTCGACGTCGATGATTCGGGCGTCAATCCGGAAATCGCCATACAGGTCGATGAACGTTCCAGCAATCATGTACCGGGCCCCCACCAGCTTGCCGAGCTTGGCGGCGGTCTGGGCATCGACGCTGTTGGAGGCGGTGAGGCCCTGCTCGTCGAGCAGCTTCTGGATTTGCTCGCGGTCCACGAGCCGGATGGCCGGATTCTGGGAGAGTTCGGAGAGGAGCATCCCGGCGATGCCCTTGCGGAGCGCCTCGAAATCTTCCTTGTCCTTGCCGTAGCTCCCGCCATTTTCGAAGGGGAGCACGGCCACGCCCGGCCGGGTGTCTTGGGCGTTGGCCACTCCCAGGGCCGCGGAGGCCAACATCACGGTCAACGCAATTCGTCGCATCTTCGTCCTTCGGTTAGCAACTGAGGACGGAGTCCTCGGCTGCGATGACCAACTCGAGAGTCCCACCAAGGCGCTCCCGATACTGCATCGCTTCGTCCAACAGGGCCTCAAGTGCGGCGTCATCATGCTCGGGGTCATGGTGAAACAGCACCAGTCGGCGGGCTCCCGACTCGAGCGCCAACCCGACAGCCTGAGCGGCGCTCGAGTGCCCCCAACCTGACCGCGAGGCGACCTCGGACTCGAAATACATCGCGTCGTGAATCAGGGTATCAGTACCATGCAAGAAACGTACAAGCTCGGGCCTGATTCGGGCTGACTCGGCACCTGCCAACTCGTTGTCTGTTAGGTAGCTAACAGAAGGGCCGCCGGCGGCCGTCCTGATCCGGTAGCCAAGGGTCGGCGCCGGGTGGAAGAGGGGGACACTGTTGACCACAAATCCTGGAACTGAAAACTCCGGGGACTTGATTTCGTCCACTTCCAGCGCGGCACCGATAGCGGTCAGCGGCACTGGAAAAACCGCCGGGGCCATCTGGGACCGGAGAGTCGTCGCGAGCGGAGCGCCGGCGGAGCGGGGGCCCAGAATCCGAATCGCATTTCCGGCGGCATAGAGGGGACGGAAAAAGGGGAGACCCTGAATGTGATCCCAGTGGGTGTGAGAGAGCAGGACCACGTGGTTCTGCGCGGCGTCGGACGATCGGGTCAGGTGATTGCCGAGCGACCGAATCCCCGACCCGGCATCCAAGATCAGGCGATGCCCGAAATGGTCTTCGATGGTGACGGAGGGTGTGTTCCCACCGTACCGGACGGTTCGCGGCCCTGGCGTGGGGATCGACCCGCGGGTGCCCCAGAACTTGATCGAGAGCGACATCCTACCCTCGCCGGGCGGCCGTTCGAAGTTGGTCGGGGTCTTGAAGGACGATTTCCTTCCGGTTCATGGCGATGACCCCACGAATCGCGAGGCTTCTCATGGTCCGAGAAACCGTTTCCCGGCTCGCTCCGACCATCTGGGCGATGGTGGCATGAGTCAACTTCCTGGTAATTCGGCTGCCCCCCTCCTCACGGGCCATTTCGAGCAGGAGGTGGGCGATCCGTCCGTTGACGTCAAGCAAGGCGAGGCTCGCGATGGTCTCGTCGGCGCGGCGAAGCCGGCGGGACAGTTCCCGAAGCATGGCAATCGCCAGATCCGGTGAGGCCCGGAGCCGGCTCCGAAAATCGTCCCGGCGCAATTGCCACAGGCTCGCGTCCGTCATGGCAATGACGTGGGCTGAGCGGGGTTCGTCGTCGAGCAGCGCCATTTCGCCGAAGAAGCCGCCCTCGGACAAGACCGACAGGATGACTTCTCGGCCGTCTTCCCCAAAGACGGCGACCTTGACCTGTCCGTCGGCGATCAGGAACAGTGTGTCCCCAGGGTCGCCTTGGGTCACGATGACGGTGCCTTTGGCCAGCACGCGTTCACGGAGCAAGGCAGCCAGCGCCCTGAGGTCCTCTTCGCCGAGGTGGCGGAAGAGGGGGATCGCCTTGAGGAAGTCGGAACTCGGGACGGCCATCGGTCCAGCATAGGGTATGGGGGCGGGGCTCGCAAGCCGACGACGGATTTCGGAGGCTCTGGGAAGGTCACGCAACGGTCACGGCGCCAGGCCATATTCCAACCCATGAGATACCTGATGGTTTTGGCGCTGCTAATGGTCGGCCCGGGGATCTGCGAGTCGGCGGCCCAGTCGATGCCGGTCGAGCAGGTGCTCGGGCGGCTTGAGGCCGGGGATCGGCTCAAAGTTCAAGTCCCGGGCGCGGTATGGGTCGGTACCTACCAACGATTCGGGGCCGGCGAGTTGGTCATGGTCCGGGATTCCACGGCGGAACGCCTCCGTCTCGATCGCGTGACGGGGCTTTGGGTCCGGGGCCGGGCCACGAAGATCGGCGCCATCGTCGGAGGGGTTGCCGGGGTTGCCGCCGGAGCCGTTCTCGGCCTGATCGTCGCCGGCGTTTGCGAGATTGACTGCCCGACCCAGACCACCGGCCTGGTCGTGGGCGGTCTACTCGGCGGGGCGGCAGGGCTCGGTGCCGGGGCAATCGTGGGCGCGGCAATTCCGCGCTGGACGCGGGTATTCCGATGAGGGTGGCCGGATTGGCGCTGCTCGCCCTCTGGACCTTGCGGGCCGAGGTGGTCGGCGGGCAAACGGTGGGGTCAGGGTCGCTGGGCGCGGTGGTCGGAGCTCAGGTCCGGGGGCCGGTCGAGGAGGCGGTCTTCGGGGGCCAGGGCAGCTTCGGCTTCGAGTCGGGCCGCTGGTTTCTGGGTCCGGAGTACACCGTGGCGCGGGGTGCCCAGACTCGGACCTGGGCCGTAGGGTTGGTGGGGCGTTTCTCCTGGCCTGGCGAGCGGATTCGGCCGTTTTTGGTTGGTGGGGCTGGGAGCTACCAGTGGAGCACCCGCTACACCTACCAGTTGCCCAACGGCCAAACGGAGGTTGACTGGTCCGGAATCGGCTACTACTCCGGGAGCCTTGGTGCGGGTATTGAGGTCGGTGCGGCCCGGAGCCGGCTCAGTCCGCGGCTGGAAGCGCGCTACCATTGGAACCTCCAGCGGTCCGATTACGTGGCGGGGGGCCGGGGCTTGGTGACGGCAACGGTCGGGCTTCGGTACCGATGGTAGCCAGCAGACCCTTGCTCGGCAGCCCAACGCCCGCTACCTTTCTGGGCTTACCGGGAAGGGACAAGTTCTTCCCGGGTAACGGTTTAGCCGCGGGAGTCCGGACGTGAAGCCGAATCTGCATCCGATGTACAACAAGATCATGACCAAATGTGCGTGCGGGAACACTTTCGAAACCCGCTCGACCTCGGCCGCGATCAGCGTCGAAGTCTGCTCGGTCTGCCATCCTTATTACACCGGCAAGCAGCGCTTGCTCGACACCGCCGGTCGGGTTGATCGGTTCCGCCGGAAGTACGGGGCCGCGGAGGCTCTGCCAGCCGCGAAGGAGTAACCCGTGGAGGCCAAACTCCGCCAAGTGATTCAGCGGGCGGAGGAGGTCGAGCGCGAGTTGTCCGAGCCGGACCTCGCGAAAGATCCCGCCCGGTTGACAGCCCTTGGGCGCGAGCATTCTCGGCTCGCGCCCATTGTGCGTCTGGGGAAACAGTACCTCCAATTGCATGACGAACTGGCCCAGGCCAGGGAGTTGATGGCGTCTGACGATCCGGAGATGTCGGCGTTGGCCTTTGCCGACGCCGAGGGTCTCCAGGCGGAGATGACGGGGCTGGAAACCAGACTGGAGGATCTCCTGGTTCCTCCCGACCCGTTGGAAGACCGGAGCGCCATTCTTGAAATTCGGGCCGGTACCGGGGGTGACGAGGCGGCCTTGTTCGCGGCGGACCTCCTCCGGATGTACACCCGGTTTGCGGAGCGGAACGGCCTCAAGGTCGAGCCGATGTCGGTCAGCGACGGGACGTTAGGCGGCATTCGGGAAGCGATCGTTGTGGTCAAGGGCGTTCAGGCGTACGGATTGCTGCGGCGGGAGTCCGGTGTCCACCGGGTTCAGCGAGTCCCCGCCACGGAAACCCAAGGCCGGATCCATACCTCGGCGGCGACGGTGGCGGTTCTTCCCGAGGCCGAAGAGGTCGATGTGAAGATCGATCCCCAGGACCTTCGGATCGACGTGTTTCGTTCGTCCGGTCCCGGCGGGCAGAGCGTCAATACCACCGACAGCGCCGTCCGGATCACGCACTTGCCGACGGGGCTCGTGGTTTCACAGCAGGATCAGAAGTCGCAGCTCCAGAACAAGCTCAAGGGAATGGAAGTGCTGCGGGCCAGGCTCCTCGACAAGATGATCTCCGAACAGGAGTCGGCGCGGGCCCGAGACCGCAAGGCCATGGTCGGGACCGGGGACCGGTCGGGGAAGATCCGGACCTACAACTACTCCCAAAGCCGGGTAACCGATCACCGGATCAACCAGTCGTTCCACAACCTCGCGGAAATCATGGACGGCCGCCTCGACGAATTGGTCAAGGCGCTTCGGCTCGCCAGCCGCGAGGAAGCGGCCGATGGCTGAGGGCATCGTGGAGCGTCGTTTGACGGTGCAGGGGGCCCTCGATGCGGCGACGGACACGCTGGCCAGGGCGGGGATCGAGCGACCTCGGCGGGAAGCCACCCGACTCCTGGGCGATCTCTTGGATTTGACTCCGGCCGGGGTCATGTTGGAGCGCGGTTCGGTGATCGAGCCGGATCGGCGCCAGTGGATCAACCGGGCGGTGGCACGGCGTGCGGCGGGCGAGCCACTGGCCTACGTCACCGGCATTGCCGGCTTCCGGACCCTGGTGCTGCGGTCGGATCCGAGAGCCCTGATTCCGCGCCCCGAGACGGAGGGGATCGTCGAACGGGCGCTCCGGCTCGCGCCCGGAGGCGTCGTGGCTGATGTGGGGACCGGCACGGGCTGCCTGGCCCTCTCGCTTCGAGCCGAGGGACCGTACCAGCGAGTGGTCGCGGTGGACATTGACCGGCAGGCGTTGGGATTGGCAGATCACAATCGCCGGTCGCTCGGGCTCGAGGTCGACTTGGTGTTAGGCGACCTCGCCACGCCGCTGGCGAGCGAATCGGCCGACTTGCTGGTGTCGAATCCGCCCTATGTCTCCGAGGCGGAGTACGCGGACTTGGGGCCGGAGGTCCGGGGCTTCGAGCCGCGGCTCGCGTTAGCGAGCGGAGTGGATGGGTTGGATGCGTCGCGGCGGTTGTTGCTTGACGGACTTCGGGTCTTGCGGCCCGGAGGGTGGCTGATCATGGAACTGGCTTCGGCCAGGGGTGAGACGCTCCGTCGGTTGGCGGACGGGCTGGGTTGGCGCGATCTCCGCGTCGACGAGGATCTCTTCGGGCGGCCGCGCTTTTTGGTGGCGCGGCGGGAGGTGGGAACGTGATTGAAGAACGGGCAACCGAGTTGGGCCGCCTGATCGGCCAATCGAACGAGTATCAGGCGATGCGGCGGGCCGAAACGGCGATGAAGAACGACCCCGATATCGTGGCGAAGCTCGACCAGATCCAGGGTCTGGCCAAGCGGATCGATCAACAGGTGGCGCAGGGTCAGATGCCGGAAGAAGCCACCACGACCGAGTACGAGGAGGCGGTGCGGGCCCTCGAGCTTTCAGTCGTCGGTCAAGCCTATGTCGTGGCCCGGGCCAACTTCGACAAGTTGATGGGCCGGGTCAACCAGCAAATCGCGGCCGGCATGGAGCGAGGGGCAACGAGCAGCATCATTACGTTGGGGTAATGGTCGGCTTTTTCGTAGTGCTCGAGGGGCCGGAAGGGGCTGGTAAAACGACGCTGGCCCAGGACCTCGGCCGTCGGCTGTCGGCGGCCGGATTGGACCCGTTGATGGTCCGGGAACCCGGCGGGACTCCCGCCGCGGAGGCGTTGCGGCACGAGTTGCTCCACGACGGCCGGGTTTGGACGCCGGAAGCGGAGCTCCTCTATATGTGCGCGGCCCGGGCGGACCTCGTGGCGAAACTGATTCGCCCGGCGCTCG
>SXGT01422866.1_pt1 | contig 10216 bp, 8 predicted proteins | sample 3176221 | NCBI WGS metagenome assembly SXGT01 (sample SAMN11356862, study PRJNA531348) | freshwater metagenome | isolation source: freshwater sample F1-120 | place: China: Fuxian Lake, Yuxi | collected 2017-12-25
AAAGCGAAGAGTTGGTTCCGTCAACGGCGGCAGTGATACCAGAGGAGCTGCGCGATGTCGGTGCGATCGCTCAAACTTTGAAGACCTGGCTCAACGATACCGGACGAGACACGCACTCTACCGCGACGGCAAGCTGAAGCGATTCACTCTCCATGAGGCCACAGCATGGCAGCACCTGCGCTCACGAATTTAGACAAGGCCGCGATTTTGCTCCGGGTTTTGACCCCCGGATCAAGTGAACAAATTCTCACGCAACTTGATCCCGTCCAGGCCACTCGATTACGAACGCTGATTGAAGGCTTGTCCAAACGGCCTGATCTTGAGTCAGCCACACAACAGGTTTTGCGCGAGTTCCAAGCGCTTCGCCGCAGCGCTGGAAGTGACGGAGCTTCGCTGGCGAACGGCCCGCAACACTCGTCCAATTGGGTTGCTCAACAATACGAGTCCACTCAATCAAATTCTGTCGCTCGTGCAGAAACTGCACCTGCGGAAAAGATTGATCACAATTCAGGTCCGATGGACCTCGTCACTCGACTGGCGGCGTTCAATGCGGCGACTCTATCGAAAGTCTTGCAGGCCGAGCCGTCGCGAGTGCTGCTGCTTGTGCTTCAAGCGTTGCCGTCGGAAAAAAGTGCGGCGGTGCTCAAACTGCTTCCCGAAGAGGTTCGCACCAATGTCATCACGACCATGTCTAACGGAGTGATGTTTCCGGAGCCGGTCGTGGACTGCGTGTTGCGGACGGTGGTCGATCAGTCCGCGAAGCAGAAGGTTGATGTTGAAACCAGCGAGGAAGCGGATGCCCAGGTCCAGATGCTGGTCGGCATTCGTCAGTCACTGGATCGCGAGGAACGACTGCGGCTCTTGGGGTTGCTCAGCGAGCAAAACGAAGAGATCGCGGCCAAGATCGACGACAATCTCTATGACTACACGGATCTGTTAAGAATCGAGGATCGTTCCGTGCAACGACTGCTCACTCAGACTGATCAGAAGACATTGTCGGTCGCGCTAAAAACGGCTCCCGATGCAATCAAAGACAAGGTGATGAAGAACATGTCCGAGCGAGTCCGCTCGGCACTTGCCGAGGAAATGGAGTTCCTGGGAGTCGTCCCACCGGCTAAGTCCGAGGAAGCTCGCAAAGCGATTACGGCGATCATCCGCACTCAGGACAAAGATGGTTCACTGGTTTGGATCGAGGCAACCACATAGAGAGTTATTGCCGATGGCGTTGTTTTTCTGCGAGGAGTTTCGACCGACTCATTGAGTGCAAAATGTAAAGTGAAAAATACGAAGTGCAAAATGATGGGCTGCATTCATTTTGCACTTCGTATTTTTCACTTTTCACTTTGCATTTTCTTTGCGGCTTCGCCGCACTAACTCACTTGGCCAGTTCTTTGAACTCTGGCATGTCGTGCAGCGAGTTCAGATCGGGGTCTTTCTTCATCCAATCCAGGTCGTTGAAGCCAAACTTCAATGCGGCTCGCAGGTCGTCGATCGCCAGTCGCTTGTAGTCAGCTAGCTTCTTGTCGCGGTCGGCAGCCTTGTCGTCTTTGGCGATGGCCTCCGCCGAACGGCCGTAGACACACGCGACGTTGTAGGCAAACAATCCATCGTTCGGGAATTTGCTGCGGTGCGACTCAACTAGTTTGATGGCGGGCTCGTACTTTCCGGCAATCGCTTGCGTGATGCCGACTCCCGTGATCGCCTCACCGTTGTAGTCGTCCAGCGAGAGCGCCTTCTCATAGTCTTTGCCCGCCTCAACGTGCTTGGACTGTTTCATCAAAAGATTGGCTCGATAGGTGTAGGCTTCAGGAAGGTCGGGGTCCGTCTTGACGGCCTGATCGAAGAACTCCATCGCCGCTTTTTGGTCGTTCGGCTCGAAGGCTTTGCCCTGCATGATTTGCTGGTACGCCGGGGATCGTTGCAGGAGATTCATCATCGCCTGGCGAATGAACGCTTGCCGCTGCGGATCGGTGGTTGCGCGCGCTTTTCGCAGTGCCTTGCGAGCATCTGGCGAGGCGATCTGAGCCAGCGCATTGGAAATATACAGGACCGAATTCGTTTGGTTCGTCTTCTCCAGCGCGGTGATTAGAAGTTTTGTGCTGGCTGGCGAGGCGTCGTTTTGAAGCCACTGACAAACGGTACTGACGACGCTGGCATCGTTTGATTCCAAAGCCGGCCCCGCCAGCTTCTGAAACATCGGCGACTTCAGTTGCCCGAGTACGCCCAGCACTTGAGCCTGCTCATGCGGTCGCAGGCTGGCGTATTGCTCGACCATCGCGGCCGCGACGGATTGATCTCCGATTTGTGCCAGTGTGCTGATCAGCCCGCTGCGATCGTTGCCGCCGTTCTTTAGGTGTTTCAACAGCAGTGGAATGGCGGCTTGTTCTTTGGTCTTGTTGAGGAAGGCCAGCATCACAGGAGTCGGAGTCGTTGTTTCCATGTGTGCGAGCGTGAACTTCATGGCGATCGACTCCGCTTCGGGGTCGTTCAGGTTCGTGAGTTCTTGATACGCGATATCGCGCGTCGCCATGTCGCGCGAGGCGAGCGAGTCTTTTAGAACTTCCAGCAGCTTGGGATGACCGACTCGGACCAGTGCCTGCAAACCGTCGATGCCCAAGCCGGACTGCGGGTCGCGAACGTATTTGTAGATCGTCTCAGACCAGACTGGCCGAGGGTTTTGAGCCAGCACTTTGACAATCGCTTTGCGAGAATCGGCTCCTTCTTTCTCCAACATTCCCAGCAACGCGTCGTGAGCGTCGGCATAGCGCGACGCAGCCAAGCTCTCGACCGCCATCGATGACAGCGGTTCGGTGTTTTTTCTGGCGAAGTGCAGCAGTTTGTCGATCGCGGGTTTCTCGCCGAAGTGACGCAGCGCCGAGATTGCGGCCTTTTGCACGGCCGGTTTTTCGTCATCGGCCAGTTGCAAGAGCAACGGCACATCGTCGCTTGCCAGTCGCCCACCTCCGCCAGAGATCGCCGCGCTGCGTGTCAGTTCATCATCGCTGCGAATGTCACCCAGCAACTCACCTCGCGGCAAAACTTCGTAGGCCGATCGCAAGGCGGCGACGACTGCGTCCGCGACGTTGTCATGAATGACCGATGCCTGAGCCATCGCGTTTGGATTGACGGGCATGCCGCCGAACGCATTTGGCGGAGGGATGTTTTGCCGGTTCCCCTGCGGGATTTCGGCCAGACGCAGTTGGCTGAAAGAATTCGGCAGCGACGGAAATTGAGGATTGTTGTATTCGCTGCGGCCGAGCGTCTGCACGGCGGTGAGGAACCAATAACTGAGCTGCTGATCAATCGGCGGAGCTCCTTCCGACCAGCGGATGACGGCGCGCGTGACTTTCATGGCTGCCAGCCGTTCGAGTTCTTCAATCAAAGCTCCCAGGCTGACAGAGCTGAGTTCGCCATTGATCGTCAGCAGCGCGAGACTGCCGCGTGGTCCGAGTCGTCGTGAGGACAGGTTCAGTTTCGTCGTCGCCCAAGCATTGATGTCGATGTCGATCGGCTTGTCTGCAATCGCAATCTTCAGCAGCAGCTTGGGCAACTGCGGCCCACGCGGAATGCCGCCGAAGAGAATCCAGGTTTGGCCGGTCGAACCGGAAGCGATCTTCATAGTCGTCGGCTTGATCGTAGACAGGGTGTATCCTTGTTGCCCGATTTGGATGCCGTAGTTGAGAGCTTGTTTATCGGCCTCGCCGTTCTTGAGCGGATTGCCGTCGGCCTCCAGTGTGATCTGCGATGGCTCGACGGTGATTGTTTCCGGAGTCAGGTTGATAAGCGTCAGCTTGGCGACGAACACTCGATGTTCAACCGACTGCCCCATGGGGTTGGCCAGATGCAATGTCTGAGTGACCGCCGTCTCCAACATCGGGATCAGTTTGCGATCCGCTGCGTTTTCGGGAAGTGGCTTGGGAGCATTCTTCAGAACGCCTCGCAGGTCGCGATCCAACTGATCGACTTTGTCCAACAATCGTCGCAACAGCTCGCTGTCCGGAGTGCTCCCCTCTTTGGTCTGCGCCCACGAGCACGCCGGCAAGGTCATCAACACAATCGTGGCACACAGTCCAAACAAAAACTTCGGCATGGCGATTCTCCAGAAGCCAAGACGAGAGACCAAATCAGCACAACAGCGTGCCAGCGGAAATCTCAAACCACAAGCGAAACTGCTCTCCCGGGGGAAGGACACGCCAGCCGGCGTCGATGCCACGAGCTTGCAAGTGGATCGCATCGGTCACGCAAGTGTACGGTTCAATGCAGACACAGGACCGGCCGGGTGGTGTGAAAACGACCATCTCGCGAAAGCACGCATCGCATCGCTGAATCACCTGCAAACCGGCCGCCTCGTCGAGGATCACAGTCTCGATAACCCCACTTTCCGATACCAAATCGGTCAGGACATCGTCGAGTTTCAGGACATCGAAGTATTCACCTTCTCGCAAGTCCTTGCTGCGAGAAACCGGCCGGTGCTCGCCCGATGGCAGACAGTCCTTCAAGATCCATTCGCTGTCCGCCGGAACTTGAATCAGGCATTTTGACGATTCGCTGTGACTGTCCAGCGGCAACCGGAAATACGGATGCGTGCCGAATCCCCAAGGGAGCGGCATTGAATCAGGGTTTTGAATTCGGATGTCGGCTCGCAGAGTCGATCCCCGAAGCTCATAGCGAACCTCGATCAGAAAATCCGCAGGCCAGAGTTCGCGCCGATCAGGCGCATCGACCGACAACTGAAATTGACCGACGACGTGCCGAGCACACTGTTCAACAACTCGCCATTTGCGATCGAGGCAGAATCCGTGAATCGCGTTTCCATCTTTGTCGTGCCGCCCGGATTCAGCGGGGATTAGGTACTCGCGTCCGGCCCACTCGAAGCGCCCGTCGCGAATTCGATTCGGGAAGGGAAACAGAAGCGGAATCCCATGTCCGCTGGGCCGCAACCCGCCCAACGGAAACTGCTCGTCAGAATCCAAGACGCTGACCGACCAATCATGGATACGAGCGACAAACTCAAAGCAGTTGAAGCCAAGTTCCGGGGCAATCCGCGCGGTCGAGCCTGTTGTGGGATCTGTCAGCGTGATGATCGGAGTCATAGCGAGAAGCTCAATTCCATTCCGGGTTCTGGATCGTTTGCGGCAACAACCGATGAACCATCTGAAAGTGCTGAGTCAACTTGTCCCACACGGCATACGGGTCTTTGTGGAAAACTTCATCGGCGCTGGCTTCGTGCAGGAGCCAATCTCCTCGACCGATCTCACCTTCAAGTTGTTGTGGAGCCCATCCCGCGCAACCGGAGAAAACTCGGAAGCGGGCGTCGTCGTCCCCCTCGGACACAGCGATGACGACCGACTCAAAGACATCTTTCGTACAACCAACGAAGACACCGTTTACAGGTGGTTCCTGCGAGGAATCCAATTCCTCGGCATTGTGCAGGATAAAGAGGTTGCCAGGTTCGACCGGCCCTCCCATGAAGACAACCTCGCCAGTTTCAGGGAGCTCAAAGTGTTCTGACAGCACTTGAGAAACTGTCACCGACGACGGCCGATTGATCACCAACCCCATCGCGCCGTTTTGATTGTGTTCCAGCAAGAACACGGCCGTCTTGAAAAAATTGGGGTCGCGCAAATGCTTAGCGGCGATCAGAATTTGGCCGCGAAGAGAATTCAACATGATCGACATCGTTCACAGGATTGGGACGTTCAACCAGAGCCGCCAAAGTATACGGACCTCAAAAGTTGCCGCCCAGCCGGTAGAGACCAGTTGAATCAAACGGTGATCCGCCAGCATGGTTCGCAAAACCTGCAAGTTTCGGACAAAGACTCCCAAGAGGTTTCCCTCAGATCTCAACCGAAGAAAGCATTGGACCGCTAATTGACGCTAATCTTCGCTGGTTGAAGGCCGCAACTACTGTCTGGATTAGCGATAATTAGCGCCAATTAGCGGTTGCGAAGCTGCATTCCAAACGTAACCCAATCGGAACACGTTTCGGTAACAGAAGAGGTCTATTCCAATGGGATATCCGCTCGTGGTGCGATGGAAACGGGAGCGGTCCTTGATCGGCTACGTCCGCATTCGTTCGCGGATGCGGCGGCTGGCTTCTGTCAGCAACTTGCGTTCGGCATCGGTCAGGCTGGGCTCACCTTTTTCGTGAATCTTGCGAAGGATGTCATCGACTTGGCTATCCAGATCTGGCTCTTCGGACGGTTCGGCATCTGGCGTGTAGAGCCGCATCGACTGACGACGGTTCCGATCTCGCCACCACGAAGTGATTCCGCGAGACGGCAGCCAATCGGTCAGCCGCAGCTCAAAGATCTGATACAGGAAACCGAACAGCAGGCCTCCCAGGTGTGCGGCGTGAGCCACTCGATCGCCGGGAGAAAACATCAGCAAAGTGTCGGACACGACATAGCCAGCGATCAGCCATCGCATTTCGACAGGAACCAAGCCCATGAACATGACCTGTTGCCGAGGGTACAGCAACACATAGATTGCCATCACCGCCATCAGTGAGCCGGACGCGCCCGTGGTGAAAGAGGGACGGTGATTCAACGCGGCGTTGAGACCAATGTTCGCTAATCCCGCGACGATCGCGGCGATCAAATAAAACCCGGCGAACTCGCGTGCTCCGAGTCGCTCTTCAATGGCACGGCCAAACCACCACAGGCCAAGCAAATTGAAAACAATGTGCATCAAGCCGCCGTGGCAGAACGCATACGTCACCAGTCGCCAAGCTTGGCCGCTGCGAACGCCGTCGGATGTCAACGAAAGAAATGAAGTGACCTGCCACTCCGGAACCTGTTGAGCAAGAAACACAACGACGGACAACACAATGATCCAGCGAATCGCGGAACTGTCGGCAGATCGACCGCCGCCTCCCCAATCGGGCTCTCGGTAGTAGTCGCGATTTTCGAAACCCATGTCCTCAATCCATGTCGGACTATTCCGATGCCTTCGTCGCGACCTGCGGTTGCGTTGCCAACTCGCTCGCGAGTTTCTCGTTGTCCGTCTTCAATTGTTCAATCTTGTCGCGAGCCTGTTTCACCGCTCGGCGAAGTTGATCGACGTCTGCCTGAACGGCGTCCCGAATGACCTCTTCGTCGGCAACCGCTTTCTGAAGTCCCTCGACGACGAACTTATCCAGCACGTTTTTCTTGGGCTCAAGTTCCGGATCGCCATTCAGTTCCTTCATTCGCAATTGCAAATGCCGATCAGCACCGGCTTTGTTCTCTTGTTGAATCAACAAGTGTTCCTGTTGCGCGACGATGGCTTCGTCTTTCTGCAAAAACTGAGTTTCAAAGATCGTGAGGGTCGTCTTGTGCTGGTTCGGAATGTTGGCTCGAACTCGCCAATTTGGTCCGGGCCGCCAAGTCACGTCGTCCCCCTGGCGGAATCTCCAAAATGGAACCACGGCACAACTCGTCTCTTGAATCGCGGTCACTTTGAATGGTCCGACGTACTCGGTTCCTGCTCCGTCAGCACTTGGCTGAAACAAATAGATGACATCGTTTTGCTTCAGCCCAGGCTGTCTTTCCATCCCGGGCTGGGCGGGAACAGGTTGAGTTCCCAATGCGACCGTGAGAACTCCAGCCATGCGACCTCGGTCAACGGCGACGACCGGCCAAACACTTTCCCAATCGAAGCGGGCTCGCTGCAAATCACTTTTCTTGAGGTCCACTTCTTTTTCGAGCCGTGCCAATTCCAGGCGGCTTTTTTCAGCCTTGGTTCGAGCGTCTAAGACTCGCTTGCTCCAATTGTTGCGGGCGAGCACGAGCTTCGACGACACCCACATGGCTCCCAATGAACCGAGGATGACGAAAATGCTCACCAGGATGCCAAAGCGTTTCATGGTTCGCGTTCCTTCTAAAACGAATGGACTGGTTAGGCAAAGAGGTCAGATTGCCTCCTGACCGCCAGGCCAAAACCATCCGCTGTGTCACATGACGGTCTCCGACACGTCGGCTGGGATCATAGGTCGGCTTTTTTCCAAGGGTCAAGAAGGAGTTTTTGGAGCCTCCGCCCGACTCTTGGAAGACTTCCTCGTTCGTACCCAACCATCGGATCGAGCGATACACTCCCGCCCCCAAACAAAGTGGAAATTGGCGATTGGAAATTGGCTATTGGGTGATTTCCGATTATCTGCCAATTCCAAATCGCCACTAGCCAATCACCAATTGCCGTCGTCCTCCCATGCCAAAATCAACATTCCGCCGATCAGACCTGAAACCCGGTGAGGTTCTTTGCGATCACTGCACCGCCAAGTGCTGTCGGTACTTCGCGCTGCCGATCGAAGTGCCAAAGACTCGAAAAGACTTTGAATATCTGCGCTGGTATCTGATTCACGGTCGCATCTCGATTTTTGTGGACGGCGACACTTGGTATTTGATGGTTCACAACGTCTGTGACCACCTTCAGCCAGACAATATGTGCGGCATCTATCACGACCGTCCGCAAATCTGCCGCGATTACACCGTCGATGAATGCGAATACGAAGGTGATGGCCACTACGACATGCTCTTCGAATGCGGCGAGCAGATGGCGGAATTCACGGAAGCCATTCTGCCACAGCTACCTCGCCGTTCACGCGTTGGCTCGAAGAAACCGTTGAGCCTGCCGATTCTCAACATGGTGTAGTTTGTGTTTTGCTAGTCACTTGTCCCTAACAGCTCGCCACTCATCCCATGTCTCGACCCATCATCAAGCCGACTACGCTCAAAGGATTCCGCGACTATTTGCCGAACGCGATGATCGCTCGCGAAAAGCTGATCGAGACCGCTCGGCAGGTTTATCGCGGTTACGGATTTTCGCCGATCGACACGCCGGCGCTGGAGCATGCAGAAATCCTGCTGGGCAAGGGAGGCGATGAATCGGACAAGCAGCTCTTCCGGTTTCGAGACAACGGCGATCGCGATGTTGCCATGCGGTTCGACCTGACCGTTCCGCTGGCACGGTTCGCTGCACAGCACTTGCATGAGATCGGCACGCCGTTCAAGCGGTATCACATTGGGACAGTGTGGCGCGGCGAAAACACTCAAAAAGGGCGCTATCGCGAGTTCATGCAGTGCGACTTCGACACGATCGGTACGACATCCAATGCGGCTGACATCGAAACACTGCTGGTGATTCACGATCTCTTTGAGCGCATCGGATTCTCCAAATTCACGATCCGCGTCAACAACCGACTCGTATTGAACGGATTGTTGCAGAAGCTTGGATTGTCGGACAAAGCGGCGGGCATCCTGCGCTGCATCGACAAGCTGCCGAAAGCCGGCCGCGAGAAAGTCGCCGCTGAAATGGTCGAGCGTGTTGGCGCGACGGCTGAACAAGCAGCGGAGGTTCTGTCGCTGGCGGAGTTGCGCGGCGAACCGTTCGCCATCTTGGAGTCACTCGAAACGCAGCTCGCGGGCAATGACGTTGGTCTGACCGGGATTGCTCGGCTGCGAGAACTCTTCACCACGATTGGCCAGGCGGGCCTCGTGACAGAACGAGTTGAACTCGATCTCTCGATCGCGCGTGGTCTCGACTACTACACCGGCACGATTTACGAAACGTTCCTCGGCGACCTGCCGGGTATCGGCAGCGTTTGTTCGGGTGGTCGATACGACAATCTCGCGGAGCTGTTCACCACACAAACGCTTCCCGGTGTTGGAGCCAGTCTCGGACTCGATCGACTACTGGCAGCGATGGAAGAACTCGGAATGGTGGGCGTCGCCTCAACTCCCGCAAAGGTTTTGATTGCCTATTTCGATGCGGGACACTTGGGTGACTATCACCGGCTGGCTCGCGAGCTTCGAGAGGCCGGTATCGCGACCGAGGTTTATCCGGAACCAGTCTCTCTCGGCGAACAACTGAAGTACGCCAGCCGGAAAGGTTTTTCGGTGGCTTTGATTGCCGGAGACCGCGAGTTCACCGACGGAATCTGGCAACTCAAAGATCTTGCGACGCGAACGCAAACAACCGTTCCAGCGAGCAATATCCTCGAAAGCCTTCGCCAGTTCGCGACGTAGATTGGCAATCAGTCGGATTAGAACTCGCCGGGGACGTCTCTGCTGTTCTTTGTTCCGAGAGCGCGCCAGGTTGTCAGGTTGATGGTGGAATTGATGAACCTCACGGTTCCGTCAGCCATCAACGTGTGAACGCCTCCGACGTGCTGGCTGCGTGCTCCAAAGTAACCGGGGTACGACCAGAGTTCGCATTCGTGGTTGGACTGAGCGCGGTC
>SXGT01491630.1_pt1 | contig 10215 bp, 12 predicted proteins | sample 3176221 | NCBI WGS metagenome assembly SXGT01 (sample SAMN11356862, study PRJNA531348) | freshwater metagenome | isolation source: freshwater sample F1-120 | place: China: Fuxian Lake, Yuxi | collected 2017-12-25
CATGGCAGGGCTCCTCGGGAGATCCGACTGGCCGCAGAGTCCAAAGCGCCCGGCGGCCCGTGCAAACGGACAGTCATTCTGCCGCAAGAGCGTCGTCGGCGCGACCCACGCCACGATTTTGACGCTGGCTTCGCTGCACGCCCCCCGGCCGTTGCCGGAATGTGACGTGTCTGCGAGAATCCGGTCGAGCTGTCGCGTGCCATACGAACAAGAACAGCTGAGCGGAGGTTCGAGGCGTGAAGCACATTCGCAATCGCCGCCATTTGCTGCAGGCGGCAGGTTCCCTTGCGGCACTGGCTGGGCTTGCGCCCCGGCTCGGCAACGCTGTGTCCGAGAACCGCGAGCTGTCGTTCCACCACCTGCACACGGGCGAGTCGCTGCGCATCGCCTATGCCGAGCGGGGGCGCTACCTCCCCGAAGCGCTTGCCGCCATCGATCACCTGCTGCGCGATTTCCGCACGGGCGAGGTTCATGCCATCGACCCGCGGCTGCTCGACATCCTGCACCAGGTGGCGACACGGGTCGGCAGCAGCGGCACCTACGACATCATCTCCGGCTATCGTTCGCCGACGACCAACGCGTCACTGCGGCGGAAGTCGGAGGGGGTCGCACTGCGCAGCATGCATCTGGTCGGCCAGGCCGTGGACGTGCGGCTGCGCGACACCCGGACCGCGGACGTTCGACGCGCGGCCCTGGCGCTGCGCGCCGGGGGCGTCGGCTACTACGCCGACTCGGACTTCGTGCACCTCGACACCGGCCGCGTTCGCAGCTGGTAGTTCAGCCGGCGGCCTGCGCGGCCGCTGCAGATTCCGCTGCCAGAGTGGGCACCGGCGCCAGAACCCAGCCACGCGGATCCGACTTGCGCGCGGGACTTGGAATCACATACGCACGATCCGGCCGCTCGGTTTCTACACGGGCGACGTCGATGCGCCAGCCGCGCCGGTCCCAGTCGCGCAGATACTCCCGATAGGTAGCGACCGCCAGATCGGCGGGCATGAGCAGTTCGTGCGCGTTGCTGTCCGGCATGAAATAGGGCTCGAGATCGTCGAGCACGACCCGGTCCTGCTCGCGCACCACCGAGTTACGCGACATGAAGCGGGCATCGTGCTCGGCGCCCAGCAAGAAGTTGCGCGTCTGCACGAGGAAGGTGCGAATGTTCCGCGCATCGATGGGCGTCTTGAACACGTTCTGGTGGATGAAGTGCGTGCCCGTTGGATGGATGCTGGTGATCATGCAGGTCGGCCCATGGTGGTGCGTGCCGGCCTCGATCGTGGCGTCGTCCGACCGGCCGGAGGCGGCCTTCATCTGCTCGTCCTTGAGCGGCGGTGAAAAATACTGCGTGATGAAGCCGCTGCCCCAGGGCCGCCGGTCGATGCGCAGTTCCGGCACTCGGTAGTCGGCCCGCGTACCGGAGAAACCGTGCGTCGGGTGCACGTATTCGTTGTGCGCCGGATCGAGCCCGTTCTCGATCGTGCGGCGGTAATCACCGGCGCCGACGTAATCCTCGGTGCTCGCATGCCAGCCTGGCTCGCCGTACTCGGGGATCGGCATGATCGGCGGTCGCTCGGCCGCCGGCAGGTCGCCAAGGAAGACGTGCACCAGGCCGTAGCGTTCCTCGACGGGGTAGGTATCGATCCGGGCCCGTGCCGGGATACGCCCCTGCCCTTCCGGACCGAGCGAAGGAATCTTCCGGCAAACGCCGGCGCCGTCGAACTGCCAGCCGTGATACGGGCACTCGATGCGGTCGCCCTGCAGGCGCCCGCCGGCGAGCGAGCCGCCGCGATGCACGCAGACATTCGCGTGGCAGTGGACCGCGCCCGAGCTGTCGCGCCAGAGCACGAAATCCTGCCCGAGCATGCGCACCCTGGCAGGCGCAGCACCGACCTTCTCGCTCCACTCCGCGGCGTACCAGAAGTTCATGTACATGCGGATGCCTCCAGGCGACGGTCGCGCGTCAGAGCGACCGTTGATTGAATGCGGCGAGGGCGGGATCCGGTGTCCAGCCCGCAGGCGGCTCGGCTTTCGGCGGGATGCTGCCCTTGAAATTCTCCGGGCCCACGTTGAGCGAGGAGATATCCATCACGTGCGTGTAGATGCCGGACATGAAGCGCTCGCCGGTGCTGCGACCGAACAGCAGCTTCTTGCCGTCCGGTGATACGGCCGGGAATCCGTCGAAAGACTTGTACCAGGTGATGCGTACGGGCTCGCCGCCGGCGAGATCGCTCATCACGACTTCCCAGTTATTGCCTTCGAAGACCCGCACATAGAAGAAATGCCGGCCGTCCGGTGCCGCGAACGGCGCCCAGTTCATGTCGTTGGTGAAGGTACGCGGCTGCACGTCCGTGCCATCGAGCTTCATGGTGAAGATGGTCATCGGCGTCTGGCCGCGGCCGCCGGTCTCCTGGCGCTCTTTGTTCAGCCGTTCGATGTCGCTGCGCTTCCAGGCACGGAAGAGGATGTGCTCGCCGTCCGGCATCGGGTACGGCGCACCCTCCTGCCAGTCGTCGGTGAAGGTGAGCTGCTGCTCGCCGGTGCCATCGACGCGCATCTTCCAGATGTCCATCTTGCCGTCGGTCTGCCGACCGAAGAGCACCCACTGACCGTCATTAGTGATGGTGACTTCGGCCTCGTACTGCTTGTTGTTGGTGAGACGCTGGATGTTGCCGCCGTCGACGTCGGAGATGTACAGCTCTGCGCCTTGCGGATACTCGGTTTCGTCGGACCAGTTGCCGAGCGGCATATCCATGTTGTCGCGGGTCGAGGTGAAGACGATGCGCTTCTGGTCGGGGAAGAACCACGAGCAGGCGTCCTGGCCGCGATCGTTGATGCGGCGGACGTTTTCGCCCGTGTCGGTAAAGATGTAGGTCAGCGCGCCGCCGGCCCGCCGCTCGCCGGGTTGCTGAGCATCCTTGTCCTGCGTCTGCGCGATCACGGTCACGCTGTCGGGCGCGTAATACGCCTCGGCGTTTTCCGGTACGTTCGGGATACGCCGCACCGGCAGCTCTTTGCCCGTCCAGTCGGCCGACGCCGCGGTGTCGGGGCTCGCTTGCGACACGGCGTCGGGTGCGGCGCCCGCCGCGGGTTTTTTGTCGGCATCGCCGCTCGAACAGGCGGCCAGCAGCGCGCCGAGCAGGACCGGCGCGAAACGACAAACGAACGGCGACAGGCTATACATGGAACTTCCCCCTCTTCGATTGCCCCCTATCCTAACCGTGAGAGGCGCGGCCAGTCTGCGTCAGTTCGCCTCAGCGCCGCACGACGGTGCTTGCCCAGCCGGCCGCAGGGCCACGAGCCGTTATACTGCGCGGCGCAGGCGCCGGCTGCAAAGGCCGACCCACAACACCACGCATGCTCCCCGGACAGACCCCAGGACCCGTCATGACGACTACTCGCAAGCTGCTCGACCGTCGCACCCTGCTCGCTGGAGCCGGTGCGGCCGCCACCCTTTCCGCCGCCCCCGGACTGCTGCGCGCGCAGTCGAAGGACCCCGTGATCGTGCTGGGTGCCGGTCTCGCCGGCCTCTCCGCTGCGCTGACGCTGCAGGACGCCGGCATGGCCGTGCGCGTGCTCGAGGCCCGCAACAGGGTCGGCGGCCGCGTGCTTTCGCATCGCAACGTGCCCGGCAATCCGGAGTCGGGCGGTACCTCGTTCGCGCCCGGCTATGCGCGCGTCGTGAGCGCCTGCACCAGCTACGGCGTCGGCCTCGTCGACCTGACGCCCATCGTCCCGCTGTTCTTCCAGCGCGACCTGTACCTCGGCACCGAGCGCATCGCCGCGGACCAGTGGGTTAACCACCCACGCAACCCGTTCGGCGAGCCGCTGAAGAAAATGCTGCCATGGTCCTACCTGCCGGCGACGGTCGGCGCCAGGAACCCGCTCAAGACCAACGATGCCTGGGCCGACCCGGCCAATCGTGCGCTTGACGTCCCGCTCTACGACTGGCTGAAGGGCCAGGGCTGGTCGGACGAGGTCATCCGCATGGCCTACGACATCAACCCCGGCTGGGGCGACAACGCGAAGGATGTCTCGACGCTCATGGTGCTCTGCGCACTGAAGTTCCAGCAGACCCAGCAGGAACTCGCCAAGGGCAAGGCGATGGGCTACACCGCGAAGGGCGGCAATCAGGCGATTCCGGAGGCGATGGCCAAAGCCCTCAAGACGCCGGTCGAACTGCAACAGCAGGTCGTCGCCATCCGCACCACGACAGCGGGTGTCGAAGTGCGTTGCGCCAACGGCAGGGTCGTCAAAGGCAGCCACGTCGTCTGCTCGCTGCCGACGACGACGCTGCGCGACGTCCGCATCGAGCCCGGCCTCGCGGGCGCACAAGCCGAGGGCGTGAAGAAGCTCGGCGTGCAGACCATCAGCCTCGCGCATCTGGTGCCGAAGTCGAAGTTCTGGGAACAGGACGGCCGCGCCGTCAGCATGGCGACCGACGGGGCGATCAACATGGTCCTGGCCGAGCACAAGGGCGCAACGCCGAAGGAGATCACCAGCCTCACCGTCTGGCTGCGCGGCGCGAACGCCCGTCGATTCGACCGCATGAAGCCGGCCGACGCCCTTGCCGCCATCGTCAAGGAAATCGAACGACTGCGCCCGGCCGCGAAGGGCCAGCTCGAAGCCGTCACCTATCACTCGTGGATCAACGACCCGCACTCGAAGGGCGACTGGGCCGTCTGGCAGCCTGGCCAGGTCACTGCGTACGCGAAGGCGCTCGGTCAGAAGGCCGGTCGCCTGCATTTCTGCGGCGAGCACACGGCGGTCTCCAATCGCGGCATGGAAGGCGCGATGGAGTCCGGCGAGCGCGCGGCTCTCGAAGTCCTGTCGCAGGCCTGAACACATGCCAACGCTGATCAAGCCGCTGCGCGGCCTGCAGCCTGCACCGCAGCGCGCAGCCGACGTCATAGCCCCGCCCTACGACGTGCTGAACTCCGCCGAGGCGCGTGTGCGCGCACGCGGCCGGCCGGATTCCTTCCTGCACATCTCCAAGCCGGAGATCGATCTGTCCGAGGGCACCGGACTCTACGACCCGGTCGTGTACGCCAAGGGCGCAGAGAACTTCCGCCGCATGATTGCAGCAGGCGTGTTGGTACGCGACGCCACCCCGTGCTACTACGTGTATCGCCTCCGCATGGGCGAGCACGTCCAGACCGGCATCGTCTGCACCGGCAGTGTCGCTGCCTACGACGTCAATCGTATCCGCAAGCACGAGTTCACCCGACCGGACAAGGAAGATGATCGCGTCCGGCAGATCACCGCTCTCGAAGCCCAGACCGGGCCAGTGCTGCTGGCATACAAACCGGACGACGCGGTGCGGGAAGTCCTCGCCCGAGTTTCTGCCACGACGCCGCTGCACGACACCACGGCGGACGACGGTATTGTCCACGCGCTGTGGCGCATAGACGATCCGGCCACGATTGCCGCGCTCACGCGGCACTTCGACGCAATGCCGGCGCTCTATATCGCTGATGGCCACCATCGGTCGGCGGCCGCCTCGCGAGTCGCTGCCGCCAGGCGAGCGCAGAAGCCGAGCGCGGGCGGCGATGACGCACACGAGTATTTCCTCTGTGTCGCCTTCCCGGCCGACGAGATGAAAATCCTCGACTACAACCGCGTGGTCAAAGACCTGCGCGGCGCGACGACGGAGCAATTCCTCGCCCGTATCGCCGCGCAGTTCAGCGTCGAGCCGGTGACGGGCCCTGCGCGCCCGCAGCAGCCCGGCGAATTCGGCATGTATCTCGGCTCGCGCTGGTACCGGCTGCGCATACGACCGGAACTCGTGCCGGCCGATCCGGTCGCGAGTCTCGACGTGAGCCTGCTGCAGGACCAGCTGCTTGGACCCGTGCTCGGCATTGCCGATCCCCGCACCGACAAGCGCATCGACTTCGTCGGTGGCATGCGTGGACTCGGCGAACTCGAGAAGCGGGTCGCGAGCGGCGAGATGGCGGTGGCCTTCGCGATGTTCCCGACCAGCATGGCCGCGCTGATGGCGGTCGCGGACGCGAATCAGGTGATGCCGCCGAAGTCGACGTGGTTCGAACCGAAGCTCGCCGACGGCCTCGTCTCGCACGTCCTCGACTGAGGCGTCAAACCGGTCCGAAAACCGGCGTCCAGCCGGCGGCGCGACGCGCGCGTCGCTCTTCGGCAGACTCGCCCCGATAGTTGACGGGCCGCGCCCTGGGAAGGCCGCGCGGCGCTTCGCGCAGCGTGTTCACGTTGAGCGCAGCAACCGCGCCGGCCCCGGTGAGCAGCACGGCTGCGACATAGACACCGCACTCCCGACACAGCAGGAAATCCGCCGTCCGCAGCGCGTGGCGGTAGCGACGCAGCCGGTCAGGATGTACGTAGCTGAAGCGCACGAGTCCGCCGGCGTCGGAGGTTACGGTGGCGCCGTGAGCGCGGCAGAACGAACACTGGCAACGACGCAGGCCCCAGCGCCCTGGCACGAGCGCCGTCTCGTAGGTGTACTCGAGCGCTCCGCAATGGCAGCCACCTTCGTAGACTTTGCGCGGCGCCGCGCGGCGGGCGACCGGCTTGCTGGTGCGCGATTTCCGCCGAGCCACTTTCTTCTTGGCCATCAGCGCTCCTCGGCCGCCGCGGGATCGTCGATGGGCGCCAGAATCTCGGTGAGCGTGTAGTTGTCTGGCAGCCGGAAGTAGTCAGGGGGGAATTCGCGCATCTCGATGGCCGTCATCTCGCGGCGCAGGCGCTCGACACGCGGCACCGTCATACCCTCGACGACGATGACCCGCTCGACCAGGTGGCGCAGTAGCAGACCCTCTGCCTGCATCTGCTCGAAGGCTTCGCGCAAGTCGGTGGACGGCAGCCCGGCGCCCGCATCCTCGGAAAGCCGCCACTGACGCCAGGCTTGCGAGTCCTCGCCGGCACGCGGCGCCGCACTCCAGATCTCGTGGCGCTCCTCATGGCGGATGACCGGCACGCCCTCGCGGACTTCGGTGAAGCTCAGCCGCCACGCCGTCTGCCGCGTATTCCGTCCGAGCAGCCGGTCGCCGGCGCGCGAGAACTCCTCCACCAACGTGACGTCGCGAATTTCGGCACTGCGCGACGGGCGTGGCTGGCTCTCATCTACCGGACGCAGGTCCGTCGGCTGCACTGGCGCGAGTTCAGCACGCGCGGTGTCGACGAGGAACGCGTCGTTCAGGGTGATGAGGATCCAGGTGCCCGGTGTGCCGCCTGCGGCCCCCGCCGGCTGGATCACGAGGCGACAGGTTTCGTCGGTGGCGGAGACCTCCAGCAGCTCGACCACCGGGGAGCCGCCATCGGTGGGCTCCAGCGTCCGGGTTTCACGGAACACAACGCCGCCCGCGGCCGTCATGGAGACAACCAGCAAGCCCACGGCGACGGGTATTTTCGGGGCCATGAACCCCATTGTCGGCCTCCCCCGGGGCGTTTGACAACGGCAACCGGGCGCCGTGGTACTGTCGCCGTCATCCAGCGCAACCGGCGGGAGCCGACACCATGATTCGTGGCTTTCACCACGCCGCTCTGTCGACGGCCGATCTCGACCGCTGCGTCGCGTTCTATACGGATGTGATCGGCTGCAGCGTCGCCTGGACCTTCGGCTGGCCGGGCGGCACGTCCGCTGCCGACGAGGTGACCGGGCTGCGCCATTCCGAAGCGCGCGCCGCAATGCTGAAGCTCGGCGACAGCCATCTCGAGATCTTCGAGTTCACGTCACCGATCCCGAAGGCGGTGCACGGCGATCGGCCGGCATGCGACCACGGCATCACGCACATCTGCCTGGAGGTCAAGGACATCCACAGCGAGTACGAGCGCCTGATGAAACTGGGGATGCGCTTTCACTGCCCGCCCCAGGCGCAGGACAATGGCTGGGTGACTTACGGTCGCGACTGCGACGGCAATATCATCGAGCTCCTCGAGCTCGGCTGAACTCAGCCGCCGCCGGCGAAGTCCTTCTTGCAGGACGGGCAACTCGATCCCTTGAACAGCGGCGCATACACGCTCGCATCGAGGGCAGCCTGCCAGAACCAGCGTGCCTCGCATTGCGGGCAGCGCACGGCAAAACAGGTGAAGGCGTAGCCGACAACCGCCAGGATCGTGCCGGTGGTCCAGTCGAGACCGCTCGCGGCACTGAGCGGCGCAAGGCTGCCGACGAGCAGCGCCCCGACACCCGCCACGAGTTTCCAGTATTGACCAGTGAGGCTGAGTACGGATGCCTGCGCCACGCGGGTTCTCCTCGTTCGTCGTCAGTCGTTGCGGTTGATCGTCACCTGGATCGTGCCTTTCGGCCCGAAGAACCAGGAACCAACCCAGCTTACAAGACTGACGATGATCGATCCCCAGAATGCGTCCCAGAACGAGACGATGCTGAAGCCCGGCAGAACGGCGGCTACCAGCGCGAGCATGATGCCGTTCACGATCAGCAGGAAGAAGCCGAGCGTGAGGATGGTAAATGGCAGCGTGAGGATGACGACGAGTGGCCGGACGAAGCCGTTGACGACCCCGAGCAGGATGGCTGCCAGGATCAGGCTGCCCGGGCCGTCGAAGGCAAGGCCATCGACGAGTTCGGTCGCGAGCCAGAGGCCCAGTGAAGCGACGGCGGCGCGCAGGAAGAAATTTGTCATGGGTGAATGCTAGCCGCCGGAGCGCCTCACCGTCCAACCCCGCTTGCCGAGCTCAGCCAGCAGCAGGTCACGGTGATCGCCCTGGATCTCGATCCGGCCCTCACGCACCGTACCGCCGGAGCCCGCGCGGCGCTTGAGCTCGGTCGCGAGCGCCTCGAGTTCGGCGCCCGCCAACGGCACGCCGGTCACGACCGTCACGCCCTTGCCCTTCCGGCCCTGGGTTTCGCGGCCAACGCGGACGATGCCATCGGACTTCGCCGGCGCGGCGCCCGCCTTGCAGGCGCAGGCATTCAGTGATCGACCACAAGCGGGGCACATGCGCCCGGTGCCGGTCGAGTACACCACGCCGCGGAACGTCGTGACCGCCTTCGGTTTCATCCCGGCCATGTCAGGCCTTCAGCCCGCGCGGCAGCAGTTCGTAGGGGTGTTTCCAGCGCGGCAGTGCGGCGATCCGCGCAGCCCAGGCGAGCAGGTTCGGGTACAGCGCGAGATCGATCCCGGTGTCCTCCCGATAGTAGAGATAGCCGCACAGGGACAGATCGGCGATTGTCGGCCGCCTGGCAACCAGGAAATCCTGCTTCGCCAGGTGCGCCTCGACGATACCGAACGCGGCCCGCACTCGCCCTTGCAGGAACTGGATCACTGCCGGATCGCCTGTGCGGGTGAGTCCGACCAGATAGCGGAGCGTGGCGTAGTTGGCTGTGAACTTGTGGTTGTCGAACAGGATCCAGCTGAGGATCTCACGCCCCTCTGTCGCATCGCGCGGCCCGAACTGACCGGTCTCGCCAGCCAGGTAATGGAGGATGACGCCGGATTGCGCGAGTTTCGCCCCGCGATGGACGAGCACGGGGACTTCACCGAGTGCATTGACCTCGCGCCGGAAGCGCTCGGTGCGTGTCTCGCCGTTGAAGAAATCGACGAACACCGGCTGCCAGTCGCAGGCGGCGAGCTCGAGCATGAGCGCCGCCTTGTAGGCGTTGCCGGATTCACCCATGCCATAGAGCTGGTAATCAGCCATAGCTCACTCGCTCCGCCGCGCCGCGCCGCCTCGGGCGGTCTGCCGCAGGAACCGCTCGAGATGCTTCCTCCAGACGGCGGCGCGGATGTAGGTACCGTGGCCAACGGTGTCGGGTCCCGTCGGGATCAGCACGGCCCTGCCGTTCGGCACGCGGCGGATTTCCCGCTCGAGAATTCCGAGCTCCGGCGGATTGACGAGGTCGTCGGCGAAGTTGATGGCGAGCAGCGGCGCGCTGATCGATTCGAGTGCCGGCCCCGGATCGTAGTCGTGCGAGGCATCGACGGCCCATAGCAGGTCGTTCGCGTCGGAGCCGGCCGCCATGCCGGCGGTGGCGCCATCGATGAAGCGATCGGCTGCAGCGAGTGTCGGCCCGCTCGCCTGCCGCATCAGCGAGTTGCCACTCACGTAGAGCAGCAGCTGCGTCGCCGTGCGCAGCGCCGCCGGCTGCTGCTCGTAGAAGCCCGCCTGCCATGTCGGGTCATTGCGGATGGCATCCATCAGAATGCGGCGCCAAAGCCGATTGCGGCCGGAAATCTGCGTCGGCAGGCTGGCGAGCGGCAGCAGTCCGTCCATGAACGAAGGCCAGGTTTCACC
>SXGT01661343.1_pt1 | contig 10215 bp, 7 predicted proteins | sample 3176221 | NCBI WGS metagenome assembly SXGT01 (sample SAMN11356862, study PRJNA531348) | freshwater metagenome | isolation source: freshwater sample F1-120 | place: China: Fuxian Lake, Yuxi | collected 2017-12-25
GCCAGTTCCAGAGCGGTGTTCGTGCGATCAAGGGCACATCGAGAAACGCAAGCCGGCGCTCAGCGACGTGGCGTTCGGTGGAGCAAACCCCGGATCGCGGCCCCACCACTGCGAGTCGACGATCGTGCCGGCGACTTGCAGCGACGGTTGCGGATTGCCGCCGAGCGAGCCGGCCGCGAACGCGTTGAAATCGACCGAGTAGACGCCACTGCAATCGTTGCCGCTCGGGCTGCCGCCGGAATCCACGAGGATCGTGCGGCGGATCGGGCCCGCAACGCACAGCGTACCGTTCTGGAACGGCGTCGCGGCTGGACCGTTGAGGCTGTAGATCAGGAGTCCCGACTTCAGGTTGTGCACGTTGAAGCTCGAGAGCGTGAAGCCGCTGCCCGAACTCGCGCTCGGAGTCCCGCTCGAGCCCATCGTCGGCAGGCAACCCAGCGAGTTGACCTTCGCGGTGCAGTACGGGGTTGGACTCGGGCAGCGCTCTACCGACAGCCGCACGTGAGCCGGGCCGAATTGCAGGTTCGGGATGGTCAGCACGCCGCTTGCGTCAGCTTGCACGGCGCCCGCGAACACGACCGTGAATGGAGCGTTCGCGAGCGCGAACTCGACCAGCGCCGGCTCGTGCGGAGCGAGCGCGAAGGACTGCAGACGGCGCAACGTCACGCTCGCACGCGCGCTCGGAAGCGGCGCGTTGTCCGCAGGGAAGGCAGCCGTCGTCTCGAGCCACAGCTCGCACGACCATGCGTCGACAGTGTCGACGATCGAACTCGTGTCCCAGTCGAACCAGCCGCCCCAGGAACCCCACGGCGACCCGTTGGCCGGAAGAACCGGGTCGCCCGGATCCGGCTGCTGCTGCGGAAATGCGAGGTTGTGGTCGACGTCGTGGATCGCGGGGAACGACTGGTCGTTGCGATAGCGAGTCAGGTATTGCGCACCGAATTTCGGCGAGCCGTTGAAGTGCGCACCCACCCAACCCGTCGGGCTCGACGCGGTGTGACCACGCTCGTCCCACCAGATCGCAGCGCCCATGCGCCACGCGTTCAGCGCGTCGTAGGTCGGCGGCTTGCCGTCCCACAGCGCCTGCGTATCGGTCGTGCCGTCGACGAAGCGCTGGTAAGGAAGGTCGACGGTCGCGTATAGCGTCGTCGGCAAGTAGAGGTCGTAGAAGCCGATCGCGCCGGGAACAGTCGTCGCCAAATTCTGCGCGAACGTGCCGAAGAGCGCTCGGCCGTCGGCGTTCATGACGTTGGTCGGCATCACGTAGGACAGGCTCGTCGACAGCCGCTCGGGGTACACGCGCGCGAACAGGTGCGTGCCGCGGCCTCCGCCGGACAGCCCCGCCATCGACGTGCGCTGGGGATCGACGTCGCGCGTGGTCTGCAGCCAGTCGAGGATCCAGTTGAGCCGCCGTTGCGTGTAGTTGACGACGAGCGTGCCCGCGGGCGGCTCGACCGTGATGTCCTCGAATCGATCGTAGTCGTCGCAGTGACCGAACCAACCGGCGGTGTTGGACACGACGTTCGAGCCGACGCGCAAGTACATGTGCGAGTCGGGCGTGACGTAGAGGCCGTTCTCGACGTGCTGAACCATCTGGTGCGCGGCGCTCGTCGACGGTCGGAAGTTCCAGTACGAGCCGCCGCCGCCATGCAGGAACACCACGCCCGGCATCGGAGCGGCCGGCAGGCCGATCGTCGGCTCGAAAACCGAGTACAGATGCGCAGTGCCGTTGCCGCTCGCGCTCTCCATCACCGGAAAGTCGGCGCGACCAGAGTCGTGGTCGGCGCGGCCGTCGACCCACAGTGCGCGAATCTCATACGGGTGGCCCGCGTCGAAGCCGGACTTCTGCAGATGCGACACGACGGGATCGAGCGACTGGACGATCGGGCCGGTGCTCGTGAAGGGGCCGGTCAGCACGTTCTCCGTCTTGACCACGGCGAAGTACTCGGGCACGGCCTCGTGTGGCGTGTAAACGAATAGACCCCGACTCGAGAGCAACGCGAGCGGCGCCCCACTCGCACCCGGGATCGTCCAGGTCGCGCCGGGGTGGGACTGATTCAAGCGCGCGGCCTTCCAGTCCTGCGGGTAGAGGCGGCCGATGCGCTCCGCCGCCTGCAACTGGGTGAGCGTCGTGAGCGGCGCGCTCGAGCGGTAAATCGAGACGCTCTCGGCGCCGGAAAACGTGAGGTTGTCGTTCCAAACCAGCCACGTCTGGCCGTCGCGGTTCCAGCCGGTGAGGCTCTGTTGTGCGGCGCTCTGACCGGCGAGCAGGAGAAAGACGAGCGAGCCGAAGAGCAGCGAGGGCGCGCTGAGGGCGATCTTCATGACGTACGCTCCGATAGAGGCGCTCCGCGTTCCATGGTGCGGAGCGGACACACTCAGCGAGGGACTCTGCTCCGAGCCGGAACGGAGAGAAATTGCGGAGCCCCTGCTTCCTCCGTCACGCTAGCACGCAGTCGGGAAATGGGGCCCGCGAAGCGGCCGTTTTCGACAGGAGTTGCGCGTCGTGGCGTGCGTGGCGTGCGTGGCGTGCCGCAGAGTGTCATCCGACAGGCCTCGAGCGGAGGCCGTGGCGCGCCGGCCGTTGGTCGCCTCGCCCGTGCCGCAGGCGGATAGGAACTCCAAGCGGATGACCGGCGCTGGAGGAGGCCGTCGTCGACCGGGAAAGTGAGCGTCGCCGCGGCTGACCGATCCGACACGTTGTGCGCCGGCGTTCTAGGCGCTGGCGCGGCTCGAGGACCTCGTCTTGCCGGCCGAGCGCGAGCGGAGGAGCTGAGCGATGCAGAAGCCGCCGCCGGGCACGGCGAAGCCGATGGCCGCGACGGGTTCGACCGACGCGCCGAGCGCCTCGAGCGGCTCCCACAGCCCGCCGATGGCGCCCAGCGCGGCCACGCGCGCCGCGCGCAGGTGGCGCTGATCGGCCGGCGGGGACACCAGCACGACCAGCAGCTCGACGGAGCCGGCGTCACGCGCGCGCAGCAGGCCCTTCCTCGCGGCTTCGGCGTAGCGGCGCACGTCGTCGTGGTCGCGCAGCACCGGTCCGGTGGGCGCGAGCACCGCGCGTCCGCCCGGCGCGCCGGCCACGGAGAGGAGCGAGAGGCCGCTCGCCGCCTTGGCGTCGAGGGCGCGCGCGGCGGCGAAGGCCTGCACGACGAGCTTGTGGTCGGCGGCGGCATAGTCGTGCGCCACGACGACGAGGCAGTCGGAGCCGTGCTTCTTGGAGAGGACCGAGTCGAGGTTGGCTACGGCGTAAAGGCGTGTTTTTGTGCTACCGCCTTGTTTTGCCGGTGGAGCGAGCGCGCGCGAGGATCCCAACGACGGGGGGCCGACGCAGGCCGCCCGCGGCCGCGCCGCGACCGGGCGCGCGATTCCAAGTCGAGGCGCGGTTTGCCCCTGCGCGCTTTCGGGGCTAAGTTCCAGATGCGACGGCGCGTCCGCGTCGCGCCGCACCGCCTCGCGGGCGCCCACTCCCTGAAAAGAGCGCCCTCCACCAAGGGGGCTTCACCACGATGGAATCCACCCAAGACGCCGTGCTCGTCCTCTTCGGCGGGCAGCAGGTCAAGGAGGTCCCGCTCGTGCCCGGCATGGTCGTCGGGCGCGGCGCCACGGCGAGCGTGCAGCTCGAGGATCCGACCTTGTCGCGCGTGCACGCGCTGCTGCAGAAGGACGGGGACCGCTGGTTCCTCGTCGACAAGAGCTCGAACGGTACCTGGCTCGACGGCGCCAAGCTCGAGGTCGACCACCCGGCCCAGCTGCGGCCCGGCTCGACGGCGGTCCTCGGTTCGTTCCAACTCCAGTTCCGCCTCGCCACGCGCGCGGCGGTCGAGGGCGCCACGCGCCGCGGCCCGGCGCCCAGCGCGGCGCCCGCGCCAATCGAGCCGCCGCCGAGCTCGAGCCCGCTGCTCGAGCACCTCGTCGACAAGCACAAGGAGATCCCGATCTGGAAGGACGGGACGATCCAGCTGCGCGTCGCCGACATCATCGAGGAGACGCACGACACCAAGACCTTCCGCCTGGTCGGCTTGGCGCCCGTGCTGTTTTCGTTCAAGCCGGGCCAGTTCGTGACGCTCAAGCTGCCGATCGGCGGCAAGGAGGTGTCGCGCTCGTACTCGATCTCCTCCAGTCCCTCGCGGCCGCACTGCCTGGAGCTGACGGTGAAGCGCGTGCCCGGCGGCCTCGTGTCGAACTGGCTGTGCGACAACGTCAAGCTCGGCGACACGCTGGTGGCGCGCGGCCCGGCCGGCAAGTTCTCGTGCTTCAACTTCCCCTCGAAGAAGGTGCTCTTCATCGGCGGGGGCAGCGGCATCACGCCGGTCATGTCGATGCTGCGCTGGATCGTCGACACGGCGGCGGACGTCGACGCGTACTTGTTCGTGTCGGCCAAGTCGCCGCGCGACATCATTTTCCGCAACGAGCTGAACTGGATGTCGTCGCGCCACAGCGGCATCAAGGTGGGCATCACCTGCACCAGCCGCTGCACCGGCGCGGATTCGTGGACCGGACTGACCGGGCGCGCGGACGCCAACATGCTCAAGCTGCTCGTGCCCGACCTGCTCGGGCGCCACATCTTCATGTGCGGCCCCGAGCCGTTCATGGACGCGGTGACGCAGTGCCTGCGCGAGATCGACTTCCCGATCGCCAATCTGCACGTGGAGAGCTTCGGCAAGGTGCGCGTGGCGCCCGGTTCCGAGCAGAAGCCGCGCGACGTGCCCAAGGCTGCGCCCGCGCCGGCTCCCGTCGCCTTCGCGCCTTCCGCGTCCCCGGTCGCGCCTTCCGCGTCCCCAGTCGCGCCGCCCGCGTCCCCGGTCGCACCGCCGGCGTCCCCGGTCGCACCGCCGGCGCCAGCCGCCGCGGCGCGGTCGTACCAGGTGTCCTTCTTGAAGTCGGGGAAGGTGGTCGAGACAGCCGGCGATTCGCCGCTGCTCGACCTGGCCGAGGCCAACGGCGTCGACATCGGCTACCAGTGCCGCTCCGGTTCGTGCGGCGAGTGCAAGGTCCTGTGCCCGGGCGGGGGAGTCTCGATCGACGAGCACTGCGCCATCTCCGACGACGAGAAGGCGCAAGGTTGGATCTGGGCCTGCTGCTCGCAGCCCAACGCGGACTGCCAACTCGACGCCTGAGGCCGGGCGGATCGCGCCGGGCTGTCAAGCAAACAGGAAGGGCTGCCTCGCACGCGGCCCGTCTCCTCGGGCGGTCGCGCCGCGGCGCTCGGCTCGGCCGACGGGTTTAGCCGCCCGGATGCTGTGGGAACTTCATGTACGGCAGGCGCACGCCGCCGAAGTTGAAGTTGTCGGCGCGGATTGAGGGCGAGGGCTCGAACTCGACGCCTCCGAGGCGCGCCTCGGCGCGGCGGATGCCCATCAAGGTCACGTAGTCGTCCTGCTCGACGCCGTCGCCCGACACGCCGATGGCTCCGACGAGCACGCCGTCCTTGTAGAGCGGCGCGCTGCCGGGGAAGAGGATCAGGCCGCGCTGGTTCGGGCCCGCCGCGGCGAAGCCCATCTGGTCGAAGCGCGCCTGCGCCCGGTTCTCCAGCGCCAGCTCGAACAAGGGGCCGGGCTGCGTGCCGGCGATGCCCGGCGGGTAGAAGGGCTGCGTCAGGAAGCCCAGCGTGCGGCAGGTGATGGCGGTGCCAGGCGGCACGATGCCGTCGAGCGGGTGCAGGCCGGCGCGCGGACCATCCGCGTCGAGCGAGTTCGGCGAGCTGTAGTGGAAGGTGTTGCGGCCCTTGGTGATGGCGATGTCGACCGAGAAGAGGGTCGCGTCCTCCATCCGGAAGAGGGCCAGCACCTCGCCGGCTCCGTCGGTGACCGCGATCACCATGGCCGTGGGGGAGGCGGACGGCAGTCGGATCGCCGCGTGGGTCTCGCGCGCCACGAGGGCCGTCTCCTCGACCAAGGCCTGCACTTCGGCGGCCAGCAAGCCGCCCTGGTGCGGCGTGGGCGCCGTGCTGTCGCGCGGCGAGCCCAAGAACAAGAAGGGATCGATGTCGCCATCGGCGCCCGCGTCGACGTTGCCCATCGCGTCCCACGCGCCGAACCCGTGGCGCGCCAGCGCCGCGTCCGCCGTCGCCTGGTCGCCGCTGAAGGGCAGCAGCACGCCGACGAGGTACACGGCGCCCTCGGCAGGCACCGGCCCGAACTCGTAGGTCTCGAGCGGGAACGGCGCGCCCGGGTTGGTGCGCAGGGTGCGCGAGCCTTGCAGCGCCGCGTATTCGGCGGCCTCGGGGTCGGGGACGCCTCGGCCCTGCGGTTCGGAGCCGATCCACACCCCGATGGCGCCCACGAGGCGGCGTCCCACGTCGAAGGCGCCCGGGTCGGCGATGGCGGCCGCCGTGCGCTTGTAGAGCGGGATCCCGCCCGGCAGCGGCGTGAAGCCGGGGGCGGGGGTCGAGCCGTCGGGGTTCTCCAGCTGGGGCAGCTCCTGCCCCGCGTCGAACGGCCCGTGCGCCACGCCGCGGTTGGTGGCGTCGATCTGCCACAGCGGCCCTTGGGCCGTGTTGGCGACCCCAAAGGTCGAGCGCAGCGGGGCCAGGGCGTCTGGCTCGGCCTGCGGTTCGAAGCCGGGCGAGAAGGTCGAGGGGAAGTGGAAGGTGCTGATGAACTGGACTGTGCGCGAGGTCAGCGGGGCCTGGCTGTGCGACAGGTAGGCCGCCGTGCGCGCCACCGAAGCGGCGATCTTGTTGTCGTAGTCGCCCGCGGCCGAGGCGCGGTCGCGGTTCCACACGCGCAGGATGTTGCCGACGCGGTCGACGACGACGATCGCCATGTTGGACGCCCCGATCGATTCGGCGGCACCTTGGACGATGGCGTCGACCTCGGCGAGGGAGAGCGCGTCCTCCGGCGCCAGCGGCGCGAAGCTGACCGGGACCACGCTCGACTCGAGGCCGTCGTCCGCGCTGCCGCAGCCGGAGGCGAGCGCCAGCGCTAGGAGCGAGGCGCCCAGAGAGGGTCGGGATCGGACCGCGTCGGCCAAGTGAAACTTCATCGTGGGGCGTGCTCCGCGCGGAACGCAGAAACCTCCGCAAAGATACGAGCGGAGGCAGCACGCGTCCACCGCCAGATCGCGCGACGAGACCTCGCCGCGCGAAGGAAATTGCAAAGCACTCCTGACAACGCGCCGAGCGGCTCGCACCCTTGCCCCTCCACGCGCGCGCACCTAACATTCGCTCGAGGAGCGTCACGACTTGTCCTTGACCATTCCCCCCGTGTGGCGCCGGTTGTTTGTGGTCTCGTGCGCGTTGGTCGCCACGACGCGCTGGGCGTCGGGCGCGCAGCAGCTAGGCTCGCAGGACGCCGAGGCGGGGCGGGAGGCTGCGCGAACCGAAGAGCCGGAGCAGGCCGCACCGGCTGGGCCCGAAGAGCCGCTGCACTTCGAGCCCTTTCCGGATCGCTGGTACGCGCCCGGCCGCACGCCGCCCGGCATCGACCTGACGGGCTACGAGATCAACGAGCCGGGCGGCCCGTGGTGGAACCCCTACCGCCAGAGCCAGCTCAAGGGCGACTTCCCGATCCTCGGCACGCAGGATGTGTTCTTCTCCGTAGGTGGCTTGCTGCGCCAGTACGCGGAGACGCGCAACGTGCCGACGGGCACCCTCAACACCGGCGACGGCGGCTTCGAGTTCTTCGGCAACGGCCGCCAGAGCGTGCTGCTGACGCAGGTCGCCCTGTCGTTCGACCTGTTCAAGGGGCCGCAGGCCTTCCAGCCGGTCGATTGGCGCCTCAAGCTGACTCCGGTGCTGCAGCGCACCGAGGTGCAGGTCGAGCACGACGGCGTGCTGTTTGCCGATCCCTCGCGCGGCGATCGCCGCGTCGATGGCGACTTCGCGCTGCAGGAGGCGCTGTTCGAGTACCACCTCGCCGACTTGTCGAGCCGCTACGACTTCCTCGCGATGGAGGGCGGCATCCTGCCGTTCCGCAGCGACTTCCGCGGCTTCGTGTTCGACGACGTGAACTTCGGCGCGCGCCTGTTCGGCAACTGGGACGCCAACCGCTGGCAGTACAACCTCGTGTTTTTCGACATGCTCGACAAGGACACGAACTCGGGCCTCAACACGTTCGAGGACCGCTCCCAAGAAGTCGTGGTCGCCAACGTGTACCGCCAAGACTGGCCGGTCGACGGCTTCACCAGCTCGGCCTCGGTGCACTACAACCACGACGATCGCGGGTTCGAGTTCGACGACAACGGCGGCCTCGTCAGCCCCGCGCCCATCGGCGCGGCGCGCGAGAACGTGGTCGAGAGCTGGTACCTCGGCGTGGCCGGCGAGGGCCACTTCGGCCGCTGGAACACGACGGTGGCCGCGTACCAGGCGCTCGGCCGCGACTCGTTCAGCCCCATCGCGGCGCGCGAGACGGACATCGACGCGCAGTTCGGCGCGCTGGAGGTGTCCTGCGACATCGACTGGGTGCGCCTGCGCGCCTTCGGCCTGTACGCCTCGGGCGACGGCGATCCGCGCGACGGCGACGCGGAGGGCTTCGACGCCATCCTCGACTCGCCCAACTTCGCCGGCGGGACGCTGTCGTTCTTCAACGGCCAGGCGCTGCGCTTGCTCGGGGTGAACCTGACCAACGCCGGCAGTCCGCTGCCCGACCTGCAGAGCTCGCAGACCCAAGGCAAGTCGAACTTCGTCAACCCGGGCCTGCTGCAGCTGGGCGGCGCGGTCGACTTCGAGCTGACTCCGCGCTGGCGCGCCACGCTGGGCGGCTCGTACCTGGTGTTCGACGACACGGCCTCGCTGGAGACCTACCTCGAGCTCCCCGATGTGGAGCACGAGATCGGCGCCGAGTTCTTCGTGGGCACGCAGTACAGGCCGATGCTCGACAACCACCTGATCCTGTCGGCAGGCGCGTCGATGCTCGTGCCCGGCGCGGGCTTCGCGCGCATCTACCAGAGCGACGAGATCGTCCACTCTCTGTTCTTCAACGTGATCCTCGCCTACTGAGGCGCGTTCCCACCAAAAAACCAGCCGAGCCATGCAAACCACCAACCACACCGGCCGCCAGCCGTCGAGCCGGCAGACGATGGCCTCGTCGCTCGCCCTGGGCGTGTTCGGCGCGGCGCTCCTGGTCGCCGGATGCATCGAGCGCGGGCCATGGACGCCGTACGAGCGAATGGACGCGCCGACGCGCGTCGTCGACGGGCGCGAGACGCCTCTCATGGCGCTGCCGGCCTCGGTGGTCGACAAGCTCGACGCCAACTGCGTCGCCTGCCACCAGGGCGTCGGCGATCCGCATGGATCGCTGCGCATGGCCTGCGTCGACTGCCACGGCGGCGCCCCAGAGGCGACGACCAAGGAGGAGGCGCATCCCTCGCCGCGCCATCCCGAGCGCTGGGTCGGCTCGCGCAATCCCGAGCGCACGTACGCGCTGCTCAACGACGAGAGCCCGGAGTGGATCAAGTTCGTCAACCCGGGCGACCTGCGCGTGGCCAACGAGACCTGCGGCGGCTGCCATGCCGACCAGGTGCTGGCGGTGTCCAAGTCGACGATGACGACCTCCGCGCCCTTCTGGGGCATGGCGGCGTACGCCAACGGCATCGCCCCGTTCAAGCGCACCCTGTTCGGCGAGTCGTACAGCCGAGAGGGCTTGCCGCAGCGCGTCAACAACCTGGTGCGCGGCGACGACGGTCGCCTGCGTCCGCCCACCGCCGAGGAGATGCGGCGCAACTCGTGGTCGCCGTTCCTGCTGCCGCTGCCGCGCTTCGAGTCGACGCAGCCCGCCAACATCTTCCGCGTGTTCGAGGAGGGCAGCCGCCTCGGCACCGTGCCGCTGGGCCTGAACGGCCTCCCTTCCCCGGCCGTCGGCCTGCCCGACAAGCTCGAGGATCCGGGCCGCCCGAACAACCGCTTGTCCGACCGGGGCCTCGGCACGTTGAACCGCGTCGACTTGACGCTGCTCAACGTCCACAAGACGCGCCTCAACGACCCGCACTTGTCGTTCCTCGGCAATCGTCGGGGAACATGGCCTTGAATTTCGGAGCCTGCTCCTGAATGGTCTTCAGTCCGGCCTGAACGGTCGCCAGATCGAACGGTGCATCCCCCTTCATCATCTTGAAGTTGGCGCCACTGGCGGCTGCGATCGTTCGCATGGACTCCCGGCGCTGCTTGATGACATCAGCATTCTGAGCATAAGCAAATGTTGCCGCGGACACGACGACAGCCGCGCCAGCCAGCAGCGACAGGCCGGCCAAGTACTTGGATCTCGACATGGGGTCTCC
>SXGT01099097.1_pt1 | contig 10214 bp, 8 predicted proteins | sample 3176221 | NCBI WGS metagenome assembly SXGT01 (sample SAMN11356862, study PRJNA531348) | freshwater metagenome | isolation source: freshwater sample F1-120 | place: China: Fuxian Lake, Yuxi | collected 2017-12-25
GACTGTCGCTAAGGTCGATAAAATCAACATCGGATACATGGCCCAGTCGGGAGCGAGCAGATAAAACGGATTTTCGATCGCGGTTGGATTGCTGATCAGCAAAGCCCCTTGACCAAAGTAATTGAGCAATAGAGCTGGAAACACAAAACCAAACCAGGCAAAGCGTATCGGTTTCAAACCAAAGTGCCCCATATCCGCATAGAGAGCTTCTGCGCCAGTAATGGCTAACACAACCGAGCCCATAATCACAAAGCCTTTCCAGCCTATTTCATTCAGCAGTTTTAATGCGTAATAAGGGTTGATGGCCTGAACTACATCAGGATGATCAACAATATTGATCACCCCCAAAACGGCCAATGTGGCAAACCAGAAGCACATGATGGGTGAAAACATTTTGCCGACTCTACCCGTACCCATGCTTTGGATAAAAAATAGCATCGCCAGTACAGTGAGCGTAATAGGGATTATGAAGTGCTCCAGTTTGGGGGCGACAATTTGCAATCCCTCCACGGCGCTCATCACGGAGATTGCCGGAGTAATCATACTATCGCCATAGAACAAGGAGGCGCCTAACAGTCCAATGGTGACGATAAAAGTCATTTTTTTGGGATTGTCCTTGGAGCCATTGAGTGCCAGCACCATCAAGGCCATGATTCCGCCTTGACCCTTATTGTCCGCGCGCATGATAAATGTGGCATATTTGATCGTAACGACCAATGTCAACGACCAAAAAATCAGGGAAAGAACGCCAAGAACATGAAAAGGATCCATAGGTAGGCCGCTATGAAAAACTTGCTTGAGTGCGTAAAGCGGGCTGGTGCCGATGTCGCCAAAGACCACGCCAATGGCGCTTAGGGTCAAGGCAGTGAGTTGGGACTGATTGTGGTTTGCGGACATGATGATTAACCCAGCCAACAACTGGCTACATTGAACGGAAATTTAGCAATCTGAACAAAAAAATCCTGCACTATACGCAAGGAAGAGTAAAAAAGTCATAAAATTTTGTTGTTAAAATTATTGAATACTACTTGTTTGGTAGGGTAACTGCTATTTATAGCCAAAACTCAGTATCGTTTTATCCCTTCGGACTATAGATCGCCTAGCTTGGATCAACTGGGAAACCACCTATTTAGCTTACTGATTTGGTAGTATGTTTCATCAGATAGGCTATCCGTACCGGCTTTCCCGGTTCTGAAATGATCAATTCACTTCAAACTCGGTCGGTATTGAACTTGAATTTATTTTTGCCGTCTGATTTTTAATCGCAACATATGTTTAACCAGGGAATCACAAAAAGGATCAATTAACAGAATGCCTCGAAATACCAATGTAAGGCGAAGTTATTTTTGGCGTGGGCTGTTTATTATGGGTTTGTTGACAGCGATTATCCTGGCTTACTATTACTGGAATCAACCTTCCAAGACCGAGCAGGGGCAACAAACCACCGCCGAGGTTTTTATAGGCGATATTGAAGAAAACGTTACCGCACAAGGCAAATTGGAAGCCAAGGAGTACGTGGATGTCGGTGCGCAAATCACCGGGCAATTGCAAAAAATCTATGTCGACATTGGCGATAATGTCACTTTGGGGCAATTGCTGGCCGAAATTGATCCGCGAGTTTATGCTGCCAAAGTGCAGGCCGATGAAGCCAACATCAAAAATCTTCAGGCGCAACTCGCCGGACAGCAGGCGCAAATTGTGTTTGCCCGCCAGCAATTCGAACGTAATCGCGAGCTGATGAAAAGCAAGGGTGTTAGTGAACAGGACTTTCAAAGTAGCGATTTCAATCTGAAAAAAGCCATCGCCACCGCGGATTCGCTGAAAGCGCAAATCGAGCAAGTGCAATCAACCTTGATCGGCAACCGCACCAATCTGGGGTATGCCAAAATTTTCGCTCCTATGGACGGCACGGTAGTGCTGCGCCCGGCGCGCCTGGGGCAGACACTCAACGCCAATCAAACTACTCCCACCATCATGCAACTGGCCAAACTGGATGCAATGACCGTCAGAGCGCAAGTCGCCGAAGCCGATGTGATGCGCTTGAAGAATGATCTGCCGGTTTACTTTTCCACGCTGGGATCAGGGGAACGACGCTGGCAAGGCAAGGTCAGGCAAATTCTGCCTTCGCCGGAATTGATCAACAATGTAGTCTTATACAACGTACTGGTGGATGTCGATAATCGTGATCGACAATTGATGACGGGTATGAGTACGCAAATGTTTTTTGTACTTGGCCGTGCGGAAAAAGTGCTTTTGGTGCCGGTTGCTGTGTTGGGTGCGCGTCAGCCCGAACAGGATAACGAAAAAGGCCGGGCATATTTAGTCAAGCAGCAAGTAGCCGATGCCGTGCAGGAAAAACTCGTGCATGTCGGGTTACAGAATCGCCGTTTTGCCGAAATTCGTGATGGTGTTGCCGCGGGGGATAAGTTGTTGGTGATACAGCGGCACGATGAAAAAAATCACGCGATGAGCAAAAGCTCGCATTCATCTTCCAGCTATTCTCGGCCATGAGTTCAGACATACCGCTGCTAAAGCTGGAGCATATCCGGCGATTTTACCCCAATGGCGAAACCGTGGTGTCTGCACTGGATGATGTATCACTGACGATTTGGCCCGGTGAGTTTGTGGCGATTATTGGTCAGTCCGGTTCCGGTAAGTCGACTTTGATGAATCTGATCGGCTGTCTGGATCAGCCCAATAGCGGCGGTTATCACGTGTTAGGCCAGGATGTGGCTGCTCTGGATGCCGATCAATTAGCCACTTTGCGTCGGGAAACGTTTGGCTTTGTGTTTCAACGCTATAACCTGCTAAATACTGCCTCTGCCGCCGAGAACATCGAAATTCCTGCACTGTATGCCGGGATGTCCAAACCTTTAAGGGAAAGTCGCGCCCGAGAATTGCTGGAACAATTAGGTCTTGGGCAACGCAGTGAGCATCGACCCATGCAATTGTCCGGCGGGCAGCCACAGCGGGTGGCGATTGCCCGTGCTTTGATGAATAACCCGCCGGTGATCTTGGCCGATGAGCCCACCGGGGCGTTGGATAGTCAGAGCGGTAAAGAGGTGATGGCTTTACTGGGTGATTTGCACCGCCAAGGCCGCACCATTTTATTGATTACTCACGATGAAAACATTGCCGCTTATGCCCAGCGGATTATCAGCATTCGGGATGGCAAGATCGTCAGTGATAATGGTGAGAGTAGGGATGGGGCTTTATCCATGCTGCCTGAGCATCATCAACCCGGTGCCATCAATTTGTTGGCGGAACTGGCCGAAGCTTCCAGAACCGCGTTACGCTCGTTGCGCGCCAATTTGTTCAGAACTTCTTTGACGTTGCTGGGTATTGTAATCGGCGTAGCGGCGGTGGTGACCATGATGGCGGTTGGCGAGGGTAGTCGTAGGGAGGTGCTCAGCCAAATGAAATCCATGGGCACCAATGTGTTATCGATCCGACCCGGTGGTCCGGGGTTACGCGGTGGTACCGATGTGGCGACTTTAATACCGGCTGATGGCGAAGCCATTGCCGAACTGGATAATGTCGAGTCGGCGTCTTCAGAACGAAATGCCCGGTTGATTGTGCGCTACGGCAATATCGATCATACCGCCAGTGTCCAGGGCGTCGCGCCCAGTATGCCTTCGGTGCGCGATTGGCCGGTGGCGCAAGGTGATTTCTTTAATGAGGATGATATGCGTCGGCATGCGCCGGTCGTGGTGTTGGGGCAGACTGTGGTCAAGGAACTGTTTGCTGATGGCAGCAACCCTATCGGACGTTATGTGCTGGTGCGTAACATCCCGTTTGAAGTTATCGGCATCATGAGCAATCAAGGTGCCGATCAAATGGGTAATGATCGCGACGACGCAGTATTCGTGCCGTTGACCACTGGTTTGGTTCGCTTGTTTGGTCAGAATTATTTGAGTGGTATCACCGTCAGGGTGATCGATGTGCAAAAAATCGAGCAAACTCAGCAGCAGATTTTTAACTTGTTGTTGGACCGGCATCGAACCGAAGACTTTCGGATTCGCAATATGGCAGCGATTTTGGAAATGGTCACTGAAACTCAGAATACCTTTACGATAACGTTGGGCGTAGTTGCAGCAATTTCCTTGCTGGTGGGGGGGATCGGCGTGATGAATATCATGCTGGTCAGTGTCACTGAGCGTACTCGAGAAATAGGTATTCGCATGGCAACGGGCGCACGGCGTCGTGATATTTTGCTGCAATTTAACACCGAAGCCGCCGTGGTTTGCACGATAGGTGGGGTGATAGGTGTGTTGGTGGGCTTTGCAGCCGGTTGGTTAATGAGTTATTTCGAGATGCCGGTAGTTTTTTCATCCTTGCCTGCCGTTATGGCATTTGCCAGTGCTTTTGCCACCGGCTTGTTGTTCGGTTATTTACCAGCCCGCAAGGCCGCACGGTTGGATCCGGTTGTGGCGTTGGCTGCCGAGTAATTAGACATGCAGCTCAAACGCTTATCAGCCATCGCGGCCATTTTGTTCCTTACCGCCTGCAATTTGCTGCAGGACTTTCAGCGCCCGGAAGCCGAAATTCCTGAACATTGGCGCGAGGCCGATCAGGTGCAATCACCGAGCAGCATAGATCCTCAGTGGTGGCAGGCTTTTGGCAGCCAAGAACTCAATCATTTGATGGATGAAGCTTTGGCTTATAACAATGATTTGGCCGCAGCCGCGCAGCGCATCGAACAGGCGCGTGCTCAGGCCAAAATTGCGGGTGCCAATTTATGGCCAACTGCCGGTATTAACGGCGATTACAGCGGTTTGCATAATGACTTGGGTGAAACCCAGCGTAAGGCCGGACAAGTTACAGTGGCCTATGAAGTGGATTTGTGGGGCGCCAACCGCGCTCGCCGCGATGCCGGTGAAGCCAGGCTGCAGAGCGAAGTATTTGCTAGAGATGCTTTGAAACTGGTCGTGATGGCGGATGTCGGCCAGAGTTATTTCACTCTACTGTCCATTCTGGAACGCAAGCGCATCGCTACGGATTTTTTACACAACGTTACCGATGTATTAAACATTATCGAAGCTCGGTTTTCAGCCGGTGCGGTATCGGCGGTGGATTTGGCGCAACAGCAAACTGAATGGGCCACCGCTCGCGCTAACCTGGATTTGCTGACACAGCAGCAGGCATTGGCTGAAAATGCTTTGGCTATTTTACTGGGGCACCCTCCACAACAGTCAGTTTACCAACCGGACAATTTTTTTGCGGTGCTGATGCCGGAGATTAAAGCGCTACAGCCCGGTAGTTTGTTGCAGCGACGTCCCGATGTGCGACAGTCTGAAATGCAGTTGCAAGCCGCAAACGCCGATATTGCCGTGGCATTGGCGGCTTTTTATCCAAAATTGCAGCTCAATATCGATACGCTGTTAGCGAATCCGCAACCGGCGGGATTGGCATTGGCGATGGCAGCCAATTTGGCGCAACCGCTGTTTCAAGGGGGGCGAATTGAAGCAGGATTGGAAGGCGCGAGGGCTCGAAACGCCGAATTGGTTGAAAGTTACCAGCAGACTTTATTGGTGGCTTTTAAAGAAGTTGAGGATGCGGCGGCCATTCGTAAAAATTCGACCCTGCGCATGCAAGCCCTGGCGGATGCCGTAGAGAAAGCGCAAGAGGCTTATCGGTTGTCCGAAGAACGCTATCGTGTCGGTGCTATTGACTATCAAACTTTGTTGAATACTCAGCGTAGTTTGTTAAATGCTCAAAACAGCCAAGTTCAAGCCAGGCTGGATGTGCTGCTGGCTTTGGTTCAGTTATATAAGGCGCTGGGTGGGGGATGGGCTGGCGGTTAATCCAACAAAAAACGATTTGCTCAAAAGCTTTGCGCAAAAACTTTTGCTACGAACAAGGAACGCTAAGAATCGATCGAAAAGTCAGATTAATACGTGGCTGTTTGGGTTTGCGGGTTTTAGGTAGTTCATGCCGCCAGTGATGCTGTAATTCACCGGCCATCACCAATAAGTCCCCATGCGCCAAATCAATATCCAGTTTATAGCCTGATCGGCTATGCCGAAACCGCAGTATCCTGGAATCGCCGAAACTGAGTGAAGCGATGACTGGATTACCCCCCAGTTCTTTTTCATCATCGGCATGACAGCCCATGGAATCCTGGCCATTACGGTAAAGGTTGGCCAGTACGCTGTTGAAACGATGCGAACAGACACGCTCCATGTCAGCGCGGATAGCCAGTAATTCTGAGTTCCAGGCTAGCGGTTGATGGTCAACCCCTGAATAGCGGTATCGTGCTTCTTTGTCGCCATACCAAGCCATTAATCGAGGCACTTTTAGCCAGCGGCCATAGATGAATAATTGTTCCTGCTGCCAAGCCAGGTTTTGGTAGAGAAATTGGAAATAAGCATCCGCTTCTGCTTGCGGATAAAACCCCTTCCACCAATACAACTCTCCATCAAATGGCGCTAAATTGGCGGTCTTCTGCCACATCTAGTCTGATTAAGTAACCAGCACAATAATTAATTGTGCAGCGATGATTCTGAGTATCATCACCAGCGGGTAAACCGTGGCGTAGGCAATTGAGACAGCCGCAGAGGGGCTGAGGTTGTTGGCAAAAGCCAGGGCGGGGGGGTCTGTCATGCTGCCTGCCAACAAACCGCACAGGGATAAATAATTGAGTTTGAATATAATCCGTCCCACTAACGCCATGATCAACAAGGGCAGCAAAGTAATCAAGGTGGCACAGGCCATCCAGTAAAGCCCATCGCCGTGCAATAGCGTTTCCAGAAACTCGTCGCCGGAATGTAGGCCCACGCAAGCCAGAAACAATACGATGCCGATATCTTTCAGGATGATGTTGGAGCTTTTTGGTAGATGCCAGCTCATCATGCCCCAATTGCCGATTCTGCTGAGCATGATGGCGACCAGCAGTGGCCCGCCTGCCATGCCCAATTTCAAAGCCGAGGGTATGCCAGGCAAATAAAACGGCCAGCTGCCCAACAATACGCCGAGGGTGATGCCGATAAAAATCGGCATGATTTGTGGATGACTCAGTTCTTCCAAAGAGTTACCCAGAGCTTTTTCGATATTGTTCAAGGCATCCTGACTGCCAACGACATGCAGTTCATCGCCAAAATGCACATGCAAAGAGCTGGTAGGGGTAAATTCCACATCAGGCCTGAGCACGCGAGAAATTGTCACGCCGTATCTGACACACAGATCTCCTATGGTTTGGTTAATGGTGTCTTTATTGGTGACTTTCAGACGTTTACTGAGCAAGTTTTTAGCCATTTCTTGCAGATTGATATCTGCATCGTGGCCGATCAGGATTTTCAAACTCTGCAATTGTTCGCGCTCCCCCACCAGGCGAATGGTATCGCCCACCATCAAACGGGTATCCAGTGAGGCAATGTCTACATCGGTTTCGCCTTTATGCAAAATACGGGTGATGACGACGCCCATGCCTTCAAAAAACGGGATTTGTTTGATCGTCAGGCCATTTAGATTGGGGTTTTCCACCACCAGATCCTCCCAGACCGGAATTTGCGCCAGTTGCTGTTGGTGAAGGGCAAAATCTTCAGCTTCCTGCTGGACATTGACTCGAAATACCCGTTTTGCCAGCAACATGGACAAAATAATGCCGATGATGCCAAAAGGATAAGCCACGGCATAACCTAGCCCCGGCATTTTCAAAGTCTCGCTGCTCATGTTAGGCAAGCTACCCAAAACTTGTTGTGCGGCTGCTAGGGAAGGGGTGTTGGTGGTGGCACCGGAAAACAGGCCGACAGCCACCGGCATTGGAATGTTGCCGATGACACTGATGCCAACCGCAATCAAGGCACCCAGTAATACAATCCCGGCGGCCATGCTGTTCAGCTTGAGTCCATATTTGAAAAAGGAGCTGACAAAACTGGGTCCAACCTGGAGGCCGATGGCATATACAAACAAAATCAGCCCGAATTCTCTTAGAAAATGCATGACTTCCGGGTTGATGCTGAGGTCGAAATGACCAAAAATCAGCCCTGAAAACAATACACCGGCTATGCCTAATTGCACACCGGCATAGGCCAGTCGCCCTAAAACCAGACCGGTTGAAATCACCAGACTGATAATCAGCATGGTATGTGGGACGGAATCTTGACTGAAAAGCTGGATGAACCAGGACATTAGTGGCCTTTTATGAGTCTTGAAAGGAAAATAATTTGAGTTGCTAAACGGAGCTTCAGCTGCTTATGATGAGGCTTCCAGAGTTAGTTAACCGCTCTTAATTGTATAACAAGCCAGCGAGGTAATCGAAATGAACCACTACCTAGTCAAAATCGGCGTAACTGTGATTTTATCCTTACTTTTAACATCAACTCAGGCTGCGGATATTAATGAGGGCAAGAGCCGATCTATGCTTTGCGTTGGCTGCCATGGTAACGCAGGTGTCAGCAAAAGCGCGATGTTTCCCAGTCTTGCCGGGCAAAGTAGCGTTTACATCGAAACCCAATTGAAAAACTTCCGGGCCGGTACGCGCGAAAATCCCACAATGAACGGAATCGCAAAGGATTTAAAAGACAACGATATTCAAAACCTGGCGGCTTATTTTGCCAGTTTGCCTGCCCAGTCGGCCGGTGGTGATAGTAATTTGGCCAAGCTTGGCAAAGAAAAGATCGGCATGTGTTTGGGTTGCCATGGCAATGACTTGAAAGGTAAAGGCCCTTTTCCAAGATTGGCGGGCCAGCATCCCGATTATCTGGCCAAACAATTAACTGATTTCAAGAGTGGCACCCGCAAAGCCGGACATATGAATGCCATTGCCAAATCCTTGTCTGATGAAGACATCAAGGCCTTGGCGGAATATTTGGGGTCTTTGTAAGCGTTGAATTGAGTGCCATCATTTCACTGCCTACTTGGTCGCTACCGAGGCTGTCTTTCAGGACTTTCTTATTGACAGCCTCGTTAACTCAGACAGTTTATCTAGCCATGCTATTACCCATCAGGGCTCCTGCAGCGGCGCCAATGCCTGCTCCCAAAGGATCGCCTCTGCTGATTTCATAGCCGACAGCACTGCCTAATGCGCCGCCAACCAGTCCGGATGTTGACCGTTGATCATGCCGAGGATGATGAGGAGCCGGGGCTGGAGCTGGAACGTATTGCACCACTGGCTCGGGATAATACACACGCTCAACTTCAACATAATGATCATGATGGTGCTCGTGATCATGATGCTTGTGGTGACCATGACCATGTCCGTCGGCCAGTGCGACAGATGAAAACAGCAGACTCAGAATGGCAAATTTTTTCGGGCTGAACATAAAACGCTCCTTAATGGTTTTTATGGTGGAGAATTTTATGGGTTTGTGTTGAAAAGCTAATGAGTAATGGATTAAGACGAACCTTGCAACAATCACAGTATTCAGTTTGTCTGCATCAACCCATCAAGCGTCAGTCCGCAGCTGGGGACAAAGGTCTGCATAAAAAATATCACTTCCGGTTGTTGTAACTCATGAATGTTTTGCGCCAGCTGTTGAGCCGCCATTTCAAATTCGCTATTACCGGCTTTTAATTCCGCTTGACACTTCAGATACGCTGAAATTTTGTCCGCCGCTTTAATAATCAGCTGGTGCTCTAAGGGTAATTGCTCGTGTTGAATGAGTGGCTGGAAATCATTCTGTAAAGCTGCCGGTAACAATTTTAGTAATTCGGTTTCCGCTTGATGCTCAATATTTCTGTAGGCATTCAATATCGCTGGCGAGTGATATTTGATGGGCGTCGGTAAATCGCCGGTAATCACCTCGGTAATGTCATGATACAAAGCGGCTGTAGCGATGGCATTGGCGTCGACTTGGCCCGCATAGTATCGGTTTTTGATTAAAGCCAGCGTATGGGCAATTACGGCAACCTCCCAACTATGTTCCATGACATTTTCATCGTGCGCATTGCGTTTCAAGCCCCAGCGCTTGATCCAGCGCAACCTGGAAAGATAGGCATAAAAATGGCTTTTGATCGGGGTGTTGTCCATCTGTTTTGGAGCGGCGGCTGTGTCGTTCAAGGAGCCCTCAACCCTGAATACCTTGAGGGCTATTTCATCGTCATTTGCTGCGTACGCTATAGATCACGTAAGCGGCAAAAGACATGGTCAATATATAGATGGCGACTGAAATCATTGTTTTCTCCCGGTTTGTTTTTATGGTGGCGGTTTTATACCAGAAATAGCGGATTTGCGTTACTGGTGATTATGTTAGACGCACCGCCTGGCGTTTGGC
>SXGT01070044.1_pt1 | contig 10213 bp, 8 predicted proteins | sample 3176221 | NCBI WGS metagenome assembly SXGT01 (sample SAMN11356862, study PRJNA531348) | freshwater metagenome | isolation source: freshwater sample F1-120 | place: China: Fuxian Lake, Yuxi | collected 2017-12-25
GGCATCGCCAACAGCTCGCGTGTGATCCGTCTCCCCGTGCACGCCGGCGACACGCTCGCTCGCGTCATGAAGGTGCGGGCGCAGCTCGAAGGTGAGCTCGGCCGGACGCCGACGATCGCCGAGGTCGCCGCAGAGGCCGGACTCCCGCTCGAGAAGGTCGTCGAGGTGCACAGCTACGCGAGCGACCCCGTGTCGCTCGACGAGCCGTTGCGCGACGACGGCGATGCCGAGCGTGGCGACTTCGTCGCCGACGCGGGTGCGACCAATCCGTTCGAGGCGGCCGCCACCGCGATGTTGCCTCGTGAGATGGAGCGGATCCTGTCGGTGCTCGACGAGCGGGAGCGCACGATCCTGCGTTTGCGCTACGGCCTCGACGGCACCGAGCGTTCGCTCGAGGAGATCGCCGAGCACTTCGGCCTCACCCGCGAGCGGATCCGTCAACTCGAGGCCCGCGCGCTGTCGAAGCTCCGCCACCCGGCGAGCGACGTCGGCGCCCGCAGCTTGCTCGAAGCGGTCTGACCGACTTCGCGCAATCCGGCTTTCCGATCGGCCCCCTCGCTCGCGAGGGGGCCGTTTCGCGTCACGGCCGACGACGAAGTGGCACGGGTGTTACGGGTTCGTGGCGCGGACGGGCACGAGGCGCCACGACCAGGAGTAGGTCCCGGGGCCGATCCGGTACTGCTCGAGCGTGTCGGGACCGCAGCTGAGCGTGCCGAGACCTCGGTGCAGATGATCGACGTGGACGATGGTCTCGTGGCGCTCCACGAGGTCTTCGGCGTGGGTCGCCGCGGCGAGATCGGCGGCCGCGTGGTGCAAGGCGCTGAACGCGATCGTGTGCGGCTTGACGGCCTCGATGCGCACGCCGGCCCCGGTGGACCCGTCGGTGAGCGTGCACCAGCGTGTGTCGACGTGCAGGCCGTGCTCTTGGGGCATGACGAACGGCACGTACTGGTCGCGAACCGTCGACGTCCAGCGAGCGAGCGCCGCACCCGACCATCGATCGGGGTAGGCGTCGTGGGGGCCGCGACCGAACCATTCGAGACGTTCGAGTGCGCTGTCGAGCGCGAAGGTGACGCCGATCCGCGGGAGGTCGGTGATCGTCGGCGGGATCTCGACCGTCTCGAGGAACTCGACCGTTCCGTCGGGTCGGCTGCGTAGGTCGGTGGTGTGCAGGATCGGAGCGTCGCCGTCGGTCCCGAGGTAGGCGCAACGCACGATCGCCCGTGCGGCGCTCGGCCGGTCGACCTCGAGCAGTTCACGACCGAGCGCATCGAGCCCCCATGCGCGCCAGCGGCCGAGCGGCTTGTCGTCCTGGCCCGCCCAGAGCTTGATGCCGTCGTTGTCGGTCGGCGCGCGCCACAACGACAACCGCGGTCCGCCGTCGGGCGCGAGCAACTCGCTGCCGTCGACGACGAACGACGCGAGCGCGCCGTCGACCAACTCCAGGTCGGGTCCGGTCGCGCGGCCCACGCTGGCCTTGCGGAGCGCGGCGCGCGACCAGTCGAGCTGGCGCCAACCGACCTCGGAACCGGCGAGGGCCCAGGATGCGTCGTCGACGATCGTGAACCGCACGACGAGCGAGGATTCCTGGCCGGGTTCGAGCGTGGGCGCCGCGATCGGGAGGTCGACGAGGGCCGACCCACCCGGGGCGAGGTCGGGGAGCGGCAACGCTTCGGTATGCACGATCGCACCGTCGACGAGCACCTCGATGCTCGCCGCGAGCCGTTCGAGTGAGGTGAAGTCCTGGCAGTTGGTGATCCGGAGGCGGTCGTGGGACTTCGACGACCATGCGACCTCGACCGGGCACGCGAGCCATCGGTGTTCGGCGAGCGCCGGTTTCGGCGTGCCATCGGGCCAGACGAGGCCGTCGCAGCAGAAGTTCGCGTCGTGACGGGTTTCGCCGAAGTCGCCGCCGTACGCCCAACGAAGGGACCCGTCGGCGAGTTCCTGTTCGAGTCCGTGGTCCCACCACTCCCAGATGAATCCGCCCTGGAGTCCCTGGGTCGATTCGATCGCCGCCCAATAGTCGGCGAGGCAGCCGTTGCTGTTTCCCATCGCGTGGGAGTACTCACACATGATGACCGGGCGGCGCGGACCCCACGGCTTCTTGGCCCATCGCACGATGGCCGACAGCGGTGGGTACATCGGGCACAAGATGTCGGTGACGCCGGCGCCGCCTGCCCAGTCGAACATGATCGCGCCCTCGTAGTGCAGCGGCCGCGTCGGGTCGTGCGCTCGGATCCAGCCCGCGAGCGCATCGTGGTTCGCGCCGTATCCGCTCTCGTTGCCGAGGGACCACAGGATGATCGACGGGTGGTTCTCGTCGCGCTGGACCATACGAGCACCGCGTTCGAGCCATTGGGCGCGATAGCGCGGATCGTGGCACAGCGAACCGATCCACGCGTGCGCTTCGATGTTCGCCTCGTCGACGACGTACAGACCGTGTTCGTCGCACAGGTCGAGGAAACGCGGATCGTTCGGCGAGTGGGCGGTCCGCACCGCGTTGAAACCGAACTGCTTCATCGTCACGACATCGCGTCGCATCGACTCGACGTCGATGACGCGCCCCGTGCGCGCGTCGAAGTCGTGGCGATTGACGCCTCGGATCAATACGGCCTTGCCGTTGATCAACAGTTCGTCACCGACGACCCGGACCCGGCGGAACCCGACCCACTCCCGCTGGACCTCCACGACGCGGCCGTGAGGATCGCGAAGCGTGGTGAGCAGCTCATAGCGGTGCGGTCGTTCCGACGACCACGGCTCGACGTCCGCGATCACGGTCTCGACCCGCGCGACGTGGCCGCCGAACACGTACGGATCGAGCGCGTGCGGGACGTCGGCGCCGATGGGGCGCCCGACGCGCCGACCACTGTCGAACACCTCGACCTCCACGCGATAGCCCGGTGCCGGCGCGTCGGCGAACTCGACCTCCGCGCGCACGTCGAGGGCGCCGGTCGCGAGATCCTCGGCGAGTTCTGCCGTGGCCCGGACGTTGCGCAGCGTCACCATGCCCGGCGAGTAGACGAACACCTCACGGTGGATGCCCGCATGCCACCATTGGTCCTGGTCCTCGACATAGCTCGCGTCGCTCCAACGCACGACCATCGCGGCGAGCGTGTTCTTGACCCCACCGGTGCGCACGAGCTCGGTGATGTCGAACTCCGAGGCGAGCCGGGAATCCTTGGCCATACCCGCGAGCCGTCCGTTGACCCACACCACGAGAAACGACTCCGCGCCTCCGATGTGCAGTACCACCCGACGCGATCCCCACTCCCCGGGGACGCGGAAGCGCGTCCGGTAGAGACCGGTCGGGTTGTCGTCGGGAACGTGCGGGGGTAGCAGGTCGTCGCCCCACGGCATCTGAATGTTGGTGTAGATCGGCGACGCGAATCCCTGCATCGTGAAACACCCCGGGACGTCGACGCTCGCCCAGGCGGAGTCGTCGAACGCCTCGCGGGAGAACTCCACGGGAGCACGGTCGGGCGTGCCGGCGAGCGCGAACTGCCAACGGCCGTCGAGCCGCTGGAACCACGGCGAGCCGTCGCGGCCGTCGGTGGCGCGCGCGGCTTGCGCGTCGGGGGCGGGCAGGCGAGGTACACGCATCGGGAGCCGGCCGAGCGCGGTGAGCTCGGGTTGCTCCCAGGGCCGGGCGCCACGCAGGTCGAACGTCATGCGCCGACGCTAGCGAGCGCCAACTACGGTCAGGACCGCATGGCGATCCTGCGTTTCTCGTTCGGCACGATGGGCTCGGGCAAGAGCACGCTCGCGCTCCAGGTCCATCACAACCTCGAGCAATGTGGGCGATCAGGGCTCCTGCTCGCGCGGCTCGGCCGCGACGGTTCGCACGTGACGAGCCGCCTCGGGATCTCCGCGCCCTCGCTCGAGGTCGAGCCCCACGTGGATCTCTACGAGCTCGCCGCGAAGCACCGCGCCGACCGTGGTGTCCTCGACTACATCGTCTGCGACGAAGCGCAGTTCTTCACGGTCGCGCAGGCCGAAGAGCTCGGTCGCGTCGTCGACGAGCTCGAGGTCGACGTGTTCGCGTTCGGGTTGATCACCGACTTTCGCGGCCTGCTGTTCGACGGCACCGCGCGGTTGCTCGAGCTCGCCGACGAGCGTGTGCCGCTCCAGGTGGAGGCCCGCTGTTGGTGCGGGACGCGCGCCATCAACAACGCGCGTCTCGTGAACGGTGCGCTGGTGCGCGAGGGTGAGGTCGTGGCCGTCGGCGACACGGGGACCCACGACGACGTGCCGATGTTCGGTGATGTCGTCACCTACGTCTTGCTGTGTCGCCGTCATTTCCGCGAGGGGCGGACGCGTTTCGTCGACGATGGGAGTTCGAGATGAGTGTTCGCGTCGAGATCACCGAGCTTGCCGACCGGATCGCGGTATTCGGGTCGACGCCGTTCTTGATGACGACCAGCGAGTCGGGCCGACCGCACGCGACGCACGTGGTCGTCGCCGTGGTCGACGGCGGACTGCGTTGCGGAGTCGGGCGCAAGACGGCCGCGAACGCCGCGGCGCGGCCGACGGTGAGCTTCTTGTGGCCGCCCACGGCACCCGGCGGGTTCAGCTTGATCGTCGACGGCGACGCCGAGGTGGTCGAGGCGGAGACGCCGACGATCCTGGTGCGTGCGACCGCAGCAGTGCTGCACCGCAACGCGTCGAACGACGGTTACGCGGCCGACTGCGTCCCGCTCGACGGGCGCCACTGACCCCGGTCGCGGCGATCGGCCTTTCTCGCGGCGGCACACCTCGGTACCATCCTCCCCGAACCGGTTTCGGCCGGTGACGCGTCCACTGCCGCGGACCTGCATCCCTGTCACTTCACAGGAGGTCCCAGTGGAAGTCCTCGATCTCGTCGCGATCGCACGGTTCTGCGATGCCGCCTTCGACGGCAACCCGAGTGTCCGCGATCTCGAACCCGAGTTGTTCGCGGTGGTGGACGACGGCGACGCGCTGTCGATCTGGCGGTACGGGCCCGTCGACCACGAGACCGTCGCGCACGACGTCGTGCTCCCCGCTACGGCACGCGCTGTGGTGTTGACCGCGGGCGGATGGGTCGCGCCGTCCGACGACGGCGACACGATGGTCGCCCCGAGCCTGCATCCGCTGCGGCGAAGGGTGCACGCGACGACGGTCGTCGGCAACGACGGCGAGATCGTCGCCGTGCTGCGTACCGGCAGCGACCCCGAACCGCGCGTCGTCGCCGGCGCGTGCGAGGGTCGCGTCCCCGCCGCGCTCGTTCGCTGCTGGCAGCGCCACCTCCGCCTCGCCGCGTGAACGGGCACCGCGTGTCGGTGGATGGGTGCGTGAGCGGATCGGTAGCGTGCGGATCATGCGAGCAGTGGTGTGCAAGGAATACGGCGGTCCCGAGTCGTTGGTCGTCGATGAGGTTCCGGTGCCCGAACCGGGTCCCGGGCAGGTCCGGATCGGGGTGCGGGCCGCCGGCGTCAACTATGTCGACGGCCTGCTCGCCGCGGGGCGCTACCAGGTGAAGATTCCGCCGCCGTTCGTCCCGGGTTCGGAGCTCGCCGGTGTCGTCGACGCGCTCGGCGAGGGCGTCGACGAACTCGCGGTCGGCGATCGCGTCTTCGCCACGCTCGGCACGGGCGCGTTCGCCGAGTACGTCGTGGCGCGCGCTGCCGGGGTCCTCCCCATCGGCGACGCGCTCGACTTCGGGCGCGCGGCCTCGTTCCACCAGAGCTACTGCACGGCATGGTTCGCGTTCACCCGCCGGACCCGGGTCGAACCGGGAGAGTGGGTGCTCGTGACGGGGGCCGGCGGCGGGATCGGCCTCGCCGCGAGCGACGTCGCGCGCTCGCTCGGCGGGCGCGTCATCGCGGTCGCGTCGACGGCGGAGAAGCGCGCGCTCGCGACCGCGATGGGTGCCGAAGCGACGGTCGATCCCCTCGTCGACGACGTCAAGGTTCGGGCGCGCGAACTCACGGGCGGCGACGGGATCGATGTCGTGTACGACGCGGTCGGCGGCGAGACCGCGGAGGCGGCGCTGCGGGCGCTGCGGTTCGACGGACGGTTCTGCGTCATCGGTTTCACCGGAGGAATCCCCCGCATCCCTCTCAACCTCGTGCTGCTCAACAACCGCACCGTCGTCGGCGTGGAATGGGGCGGGTGGGTCATGCGCAACGTCGCGGCGAATCAGGTGCTCCTCGGCGAGGTGGTGGAGGCGATCGCCAGCGGGCGGCTCCACCCGATCGCTCCCGTCGAGCGACCGCTCGAGGCCGCCGGCACCGTGATCGCCGACCTCCTCGAGCGGCGGGCCGCGGGCAAGATCGTGCTCGTCCCGTGAGGGTGTGAGCCCGAGGTCGGGCCGCCGCCGTCGATCTGCCACCGATTGCGGGCAAGTTGCCACCCTGAGTAGCCTGGCTGGTTCGAGGCGGGGACGTCGGGAGCATCGGTGCAGGTTCGGACATGGTCGGCAACCCTGGTCGTCGCGGTCGCGGGCGCGACCGGATGGATCGGGATCGGCGCACAACCCGCGGGTGCGGCGGGCTTCACGGTGCGGGCGAGTTCGTCGACGACCGGTGGCGAGGGAATGGGTTTCTCCAACGGGTCGACACTGAGCGACAACGGTCGCTGGGTGGCGTTCTCCTCGGAGTCCGACAATTTCGTGGCCGGCGACACGAACCTCACCGCCGATGTCTTCGTCCGTGATCGGTTCACCGAGACGACCGTCCTCGTGAGCGCGGATCGCGAAGGAGGTCCCTCCGACGGGTTCTCGGCCGAGGCGTGGATCTCGGGGAACGGTCGCTTCGTCGCGTTCATGTCGGAGGCGACCGACCTCGTCGCCGACGACACCAACGACGCCGCCGACGTGTTCGTGCGCGATCTCGACACCGGGGTGACCGAACGCGTGAGCGTGTCGACCACCGACGGGGAGTTGATCGACGGTGTGAGCTTCGAGCCGTCGATCTCCGACGACGGGCGATTCGTGGAGTTCCAGAGCGACAGCGAGATGATCGTCGCCGACGACTTCAACGGCAGCGAAGACGTCTTCGTGCGCGACCGCCAGATCGGCACGACCGTGCGCGCGAGTGTGGCGACCAACGGCGCGGAAACCGATTTCGGCGCCTACGAGGGCGTCATCTCCGGCAACGGCGCCAACGTCGCGTTCACGACCGACACCGGGCTCGTCGGGACCGACATCAACGACGAGGACGACGTGTACCGACGGTCGCTCACCGCCGGCACGACCAACCGCGTCAGCTCGGCCGCGAGCGGACTCGGCGGCGGGTATTCGGCCGCGATCAGCGACGACGGCGGCTTCATCGCGTTCGTCAGCGACTACCAACTGAGTGGCCCCGGCGCCGACGTGAACTTCCTCCCCGACGTCTACGTCCGCAATACGACCGCGGCGACGACCGCGCGGGTCAGCCTCACAACCGCGAACGCGACGCCGAACAATCTGAGCATCGGCCCTTCCATCTCCGACGACGGCCGCTACGTCGCCTACTACACGCTCGCGACCGATCTCGGCGCGGCCGACGCCAACGCGACCTTCGACGTCTGGATGCGCGACCGCACGCTCAACACGAACACGCGGATCTCGGTCGACAGCACGGGCGGCGACCCGAACGAATCGTCGGAGGTGCCCTTCGTCGCGGGGAGCGGTGCGTTCGTGTCGTTCCAGTCGCCGGCCACGGACCTCACGCCGCCCGACGGAACGTTCGTCGACGTGTTCGTGCGGTCGCTCGCCGATGCCCCGGTCGGATCGGCACCGGGCGCGCCGACTGCCGTGAGCGCGGTCGCGGGGGCCGCCGCCGGGACCGCAGTCGTCTCCTTCGCGCCGCCGGTGTCCGACGGCGGTGCTCCGATCACCGGCTACGCCGTCACCGCCGTGCCGGGCGTGGTCGTGATCGGGGGCACGTCGTCGCCCATCACGGTCTCGGGCCTCGCGCCCGGCATCTACACGTTCACCGTGCGAGCGATCAACGCAATCGGCGCGAGCGACGCCTCGACGGTCTCGAACCAGGTGACGATCACGAAGCGCGTCGCGGTGCACTGGACCGCTGCCGAGTATGATCGCCTCGTCGCGATCGCGCCGTTCTACGGATCGACGCCCGACCAACTGCCCAAGGTCGGCGTGGCGGCCGTCGCGTTCATCATCGGGATCGCACCCTCGCCGACACCGACGCCGGTCGTGCTGGAACCCGCCGGGAGCGCGGTCACGCAGACGATCGAGTGGCAGCCCGACGAACTGTTCTTCTTGGACAATGTCAAGGCACGGTTCGTGTTCAGCGACGAGGACGCGCACCGCTTCTCGGTGTATCTGCTCGGGTTCCTGGCGAGCGTGCAGGGGCACTGACCGGGATCCGGCGCGCGCCGCCGCGCGTTCGTAGGCTCGCCGTCATGACCACGACGTACGGCCCGGTCTCGCCGGTGAGCGTCGAGCGCGCGTCCATGATCCACCGGTGGGACCAGCTCACGTTCCTGCATTGGCGTTACCCGGCCGCGACGATCCAGGCCTTGTTGCCGCCGACGTTGCGTGTGCACCGGTTCGAGGACGAAGCGTGGGTGGGGCTCGTGCCCTTCGTGATGCAGGTGCGCGCAGCGCGCGGCCCCGCGGTGCCGTGGCTGTCGAACTTCTGCGAAACGAACGTCCGCACCTACGTGGAAGCACCTGACGGCAGCGTCGGCGTGTGGTTCCTCTCGCTCGACGCGGCGCGACTCGCCGCGGTGGTGACGGCACGCACCACGTACCGACTCCCGTACTTCTGGTCGGCGATGCAGTTCGCGCGCGATGGCGACACGGTGGTGTACGACTGCCGGCGGCGTTGGCCCGGACCGCGTGGCGCGCTTTCCCATGTCGAGATGCGCGTCGGTGAACCGTTCGCTGCCACCGAGCTCGAGCCGCGCGACCACTTCCTCACGGCGCGCTGGCGGCTCTACAGCAACCGGCGCCAGGGTCTGCGGTACGCGCTCGCCGACCACGCCCCATGGCCGTTGTCTCGCGCGACCGTCGTCGACATCGACGACGAGTTGATCCGAGCCACCGGCCTCCCCGCACCGGAGGGCGAGCCCCTCGTCCATTGGTCACCCGGCGTCGAGGTCCGCATCGGCTTCCCGCGCCGCCTCGCGCTTCGTGCCCCGGGGAAGCACTTCGGCCCTGTTCCGCGGTGACGCCGGGCGCGCATCCTCACAGTCGGAGGCTCGACGAGAAGGTGGCCATGCAAGTCGGTGGGTCAGGCGTTGCTCGGAAGCGACTCGGTCTGCGGCCGCGATCCACAGCCGCTCGATCGCTCCGCCGCAGTTCGCGTCGCTCCAAGAGCAGACCGGCCCGTCGTTCCGCAGACGCGGGTGCTCGTGGAGACCCCATTCGGCGTCGGCGGTTGGGCCAGTGCAGAGCTTCGCACCTTCGCGGTGACGGATGCCGAGCTGCTGTCCGACGACTCCTGAGCTTTCGACGGGCGACAGCCGTCGACGACGCCCGCCAAACCCGTCGGCGGACCGCTACCACGGCTCGAGTTCGGGTGCCGGTCCGCGTCCGAGGAGCCAAGCGAGCAGGTCCGCGTGGTCGGCACGGTCGGGCAACGCGCGGATCCGTCGCGCCAGTTCCCCCTCGACGAACTGGCGCGGCCAGTCAGACGCGCGGTAGCCGATGTCGAGGTCGACGTGATGCACTTCGACGTTGCGCAAATGGTGCGCGACGGTCTCGGCCATCGTTCTCGGCCCCGCGTTCATGGTCGCGTTCCGGTCCCAGAGCCCGGCGTCGAGAGCGTCCCATGCCGCCTCGAGTCGTCCGAACGATTTCACGAGATCGTCGCGGAGTTCGAGTGCCGGCCGGGCCGCGCCGGCGGCAGCGGCCGCGTCCGCGTCGTACCCGTCAGCGTGGAGTTGACGGACCTCACCCGTCGATGGACCGCCGAAGATCCAGACGTGGGCATCGGTCTTGTTCGTGAGATGGGCGACGACGTGCCCACGCGAGTACCCAGGCAGCAGGCTCCGCGTGTGGAAGGCATCGTCCGACAGGTGTGCCAACGCGGCGATCAGGCTTCGGTGGCTTCTATGGCAGGCGTCGATGACGTCGTTGGGCCGCATCCCGGAACGCTATCGGCGTTGCACGAACGCCAGGCCGGCGGAACGGTCGAACGCACGGAACCCGCTCCGAACGCCGGGTCGGTGAGATGCCGCGGGCGCCTGTCAGTTGGGATACCGGCGTGGAGCGGGTGACGGGAATCGAACCCGTATGACC
>SXGT01134291.1_pt1 | contig 10213 bp, 6 predicted proteins | sample 3176221 | NCBI WGS metagenome assembly SXGT01 (sample SAMN11356862, study PRJNA531348) | freshwater metagenome | isolation source: freshwater sample F1-120 | place: China: Fuxian Lake, Yuxi | collected 2017-12-25
ACGATCCCGCCACGCGTGGGGGGAACGCGCCCGACGGCCGCAAGGTCAAGAGCACCATTCATTGGGTCTCCGCTCCCCATGCCGTCACCGCCGAAGTACGACTGTACGATCATCTGATGTGTAAAGAAGACCCGGAGGATGTCGCGCCGGGGGAGGATTTTCTTAAAAACATCAACCCTCAGTCGCTGCAAGTGCTCAACCCGTGTTATCTCGAACCCAGTTTGGCGGAGGTCCCCGTGGGCCAACCGGTTCAGCTGGAAAGACTGGGCTACTTTTGTCCCGATCCGGACTCGAAACCGGGGCAGTTGGTTTTCAATCGTACCGTCACGTTGCGCGATGCTTGGGCCAAGCTCCAACAACGCGACGGTTGATATAGGCTCATCAAGTCAACTTGAGAGTGCGTTTGCACTAATCGGCCAGTAGTCGCAGGCCTTTGGGGAGCGCTTCGCCAAAAACGCGGTCCGCCTCTTCGCTGTCCAGTTGGCCAACCTGGTCGACCAACTGGATGTAGTGGGCGGGGACGCTGTGATGGGCGAACCACGCCAGACAGCGAGCCCGCAAGTCTTCAGGCAGATCGCGATAACGATCCCCCGTCTTGCGAGCCATCAGCATCACCGCTAAATCGGTGGTGCTGTCGGTTGGGTTGGCCATGAGCAACGCCTCCAGCCAAGTGGCGACCGTCTCCAGGGAAACCATTTCATTCAGTGGTCCATAGGCAAGCGTGCGACTGCCGATCCGACCCAGCGCCCAGACCATGGCCGGGCGAACCGTCTGCAACTTCGGATGCGACATCAAGGCCACGATATTGTTCCCCAGCTGGCTCTTGGTTTCACTGGTGAGCAATTCCAGCGACCCTAGCAATCGCCAAACCTCGGTGGACTCTTGGATCGCCAAGGCCGGTTCGGCCGATTTACTCTTCCCTGTGGCAAATCTCTGTTGCAAGGCGCGGATTGCCGCTACCAGCGGGTCGGCGAGCGCCCGCTGTTGACCGGCTGTCAGACCTCCGGCCACGCGGCGCCACAAGACGAGCGATTCGGTACGGCAGGCGGGGGCATGGTGGAACAGACGTCCATGAACGGTGCGCCACGTCTCCGAGACGCGCCAGTCGTCTACGGCACAACCATAGCCAGGACGCAAGGAAAATCCCAACAGGTTGAGCCAGCGGGTTTCGTGCATGGCGCTGCGCCGCCGACCGTCCGCAAACTCCATCAAGGTCTCCCACAGCCGCCGCAAGAGCGAAGGGGGCCACTGTTGACGCTCCATGGCCAAGCGGATGGCAAGTTGCTTGACGAGGCCCTGGGGATCTTCTTTGCCGTGTGGTCCAAAAGTGTCGGCAACACACGCGTAACAAGGGGACCAACTGGCCTCATCCCATACCCCGGCGTGTGCTCCCACTCCAACCGTTGCTTCCATGTCGGTCTGCGTGGCGGCGCGGATGTCGAATTGGAGTCTCCAAGTGCGATCCCCATCAGCCTCGCTACACCACAACTCCATGGTGCCAATCTCTGTCAGGCGGGCATGGAGGTGGACCCGCGCGGTTTCCGCACGCTTACTGCGCTGCACGCGCAGGACGGTACGGATCGGCGGCAACGGCGTCATGTGCAAGGGATCCACCTCGTGAACTTCACCCGGTGCGTCGGTTAGCCGTGTGCTGGATGTCAGCAACGGGAACTCGGCCGGCTGAGATATCAGCAACTCCCAGACGCGATCGGTCAGATGAAAAGCGTCTCCCGGTTGGGCACTTCCTGGTACCAGACAGACAGCAGCGGGAGGATCACTCTCCACGCCAATGTAGTAGGCGCGGGCCAAGTCCGCCGCGATGCGCACCCCTTCTCCCCGGCGTACCATGCCGAAGTACGCTGCACCACGGGCCACGGCCAGATCCAAGCGATCGTTGTCCAGGACGTGCAATTGCCAATGGGGATCATCAGAAAACCAGCCGCGCACCGTATCCAATAAACGCTGTCGCAGTATCGGCGAAGCCATGACTCCACCATTGAACAGCATGATGTCGGGACGCGCGGCGCCAAGCGAACGGTCTGCCGACGCCTCGGCGGGCTCGCGCGCGCTGGCCGGCCCGTGGGCGGTGAGAAACGCCGCCAGGTATCGGGTGACCGCGGCATCCGCCGCGTAGGGGAGACCAAACTCCTGGAATCCCGATTGCCGTCGTGAGGGCTGGTCCTGCAAGGCTACCCGCGGAAAGAATCCCTCCAGGAGAAGCTCGATTACTTCTTGACGCGAGACGTCGACTTGGAGCCCGCCGCCGATGAGCCGCGAGCCGCTTCCGGGCAAGTGAAGACGAAAACTTTCACTCGACTCCTCGCGCAACAAAGACTCCTTGACTTGGCGACATGTACGCACCAACACGTCCCATTGTCGAGGCGATTGCTTCTGACCGATTTTTTCGCTTTCCACAAAATGGGCCAATGCCAGATCCAGGTTGTCCCCCCCTAGGATCAAGTGATCTCCCACGGCAATGCGATGGAATTGCACGCGTGCCGTATCTCCGGAAGTTGAAGCTCCATCCGTCTTGCCTGGTTGCTGTGCGCGAATTAAGGTGAAGTCGGAGGTGCCGCCGCCGATGTCACAGACCAGTATCGTTTGGCCTGGCTGAACGTGTTGCTGCCAATCCTGCGAGTGCTTATGGATCCAGGCGTAGAAGGCCGCCTGGGGTTCCTCGATGAGCATGACGCGTTTCAGGCCCGCTTGGGCTGCGGCGGCAACCGTCAACTCCCGCGCGATCTCGTCGAACGATGCGGGGAGTGTTAGGGCAATCTCTTGATCGGCCAGCGGTTGCGACGGATGCAAATGATCCCAGGCCTGCCGAATGTGCAACAAGTATTGGGCACTGGCTTCAATCGCAGATAGTTTTTTCACATCGGGGGCCGCATGCCAGGGAAGCAGGGGGGCCGAGCGATCGACCCCCGCGTGGCAGAGCCAGGATTTGGCCGATGCGATCGATCGCCCAGGCATGAGCATGCCTTGGTCACGGGCCAGAATGCCGACGGCGCAACCAGGCAAATCGGTCGGATCTTGATTCCAAGGAAGTCGCAAGGCGGCTGATGCGAATTCACCTTCGCCTGCCTGATAGTGAAACGAAGGGAGCGTCTCGCGCGGTTCGATTTCGCCCGCCGCTACCAATTGCGGAATGCGAAACGTCGCGACGCTCCAGGGTTGCTTGTGGGTATCGACATAGGCGACGGCGCAATTCGTTGTCCCCAGATCAATGCCGACCACATATCGGCTCGGTGCCGATTCCGAACCGTCGAGCGCGAGATTGCGTTGCCCTGCCATTGCCATGCCGTCGTTAATGGGCCCCGGGACGCACGTTGAATTCCAATTTCCAGCGGCGGTCCGAGGGGGTGTTCACGCACCAAAGCTCCAGCACGCCCAGTTCGGTGATGCGCGTGAGAAAACGGATCGGCACGTAGGTGCCAGCTTGAGACCCTGCCACAAGTTCATCGGCAGGCAAGATCGTCTCCAAGGGATCGGTTTCCGAAAGCTCATCCTCGGACCAGCGTTCCAGCGTGTCTCCCAACTGGTCGTGACGGCGGACAGACGAACTAAAGAATTGAAACTGGGCCGGCTCGCCGACGACGAGTCCGATTTCTGCGCTGGGGACGGCTTGCTCGGTTCCCTCCTCCATGCCGAAGGGAACCACGCATAAAGCCCGCAGGGGACGACTGGCCCCGGGAATGGCCAAACCGGCCGTCTCGATCCCGACATAATACGATCGCGCCGTGCCGCCACGAATGCGCACGCCACCGTGGCACTTCGACCAACCATAATAGGCGGCGCCGCGGGCCACGGCATCATCCAGGTCCTCGTGATCGTCCAAGGTGATGGGAGCCGGCGCCTGGTCTCCGGCCCAATGAGCCAAAACCTCTTGCAATCGTGCACGCAGCGCGGGGGCCTTGAAGACACCACCGTTGAGCAGCAGCCGTGTTGGGTGCAATATGCGTTCACCTTCCGCCGCATGCGCCTGCAGAAACGCCGCCAGATGACGCGTGATAGCCGGATCCGATTCGTAGGGGAGTCCCAACTCACGAAATCCGCTCACGCGCCGTCGTGCGGGACGATCGGTCGGTTCACAGTGTGGGAAGAATCCATCCAGCAGGATGTTGGTCGCGTCGGCGACGGACAACTCAATCGATACCGTGCCACCAATCAAACGACTCCCTCGTCCCAAGATACTCAAGGGATAATATGTCGGGCCATCGATCGCGAATAACGCTTCTTTTGCGTTGCGACAGGAGTGCCACAGGGCCACCGATTGCCAGGGGTCCAGCTGTATTCCCTGCTGCGAAAATTGTTCGGCTGCCCTATGAGCCAGCGTCAGATCCATGTTGTCGCCGCCGACCAATAAATGACTCCCCACAGCGATGCGCTGTAAGCTCAACTCACCCTGATCGGCAGTCACCCGTACGAGTGTGAAGTCGGTCGTGCCGCCTCCCACGTCACACACCAAGAGCAGATCGTCAACTTTCATGGTTTCCCGCCAGCCATCACGGGAGCTGGCAAGGTACGAATAAATGGCAGCCTGTGGCTCTTCCAACAAAACCAAATGCGGAGAGAGTCCCGCCGCGAGCGCAGCCTCACGCGTCAAGTCACGAGCACTCGCGTCGAACGATGCGGGTACCGTCAACACAACATGTTGGTTCGCCAGGGGCGCATCGGGAAACGCGGTCTGCCATGCACCGGCCAAGTGCTGTAAATATCGGCACGATGCCGTGACGGGAGAGATCTTGGATACGTCGGCCGGCGCGTTCCAGGGCAAGAGGGCTTGATGGCGGTCGACTTGGTGGTGGCAGAGCCAGGACTTGGCGCCACCAACGGTCCGTTGGGGCTCCTCAGCCGCGCGACGGCGGGCCATTTCACCGGCCGCGTCGATGGCCCCGGCTTGCCACGGTAAATCCAAGGCCGAATGGCCCAGTCCGGCCGATGGCGACCCATCCGCCAGATATAGAAATGAGGCGAGGCGTGGCAACGCTTCGACGACCCCGCTATCAACCCACTGCGGAATGGGTAACCGTTCGATTTTCGCTAGCGGCTCGTCCAACGGCGCGTACATCAGCACGCAATTCGTTGTGCCCAAATCAATGCCAACGACGTACTGTGCGGGGGGGGCGGTGGTTTCGAATCGCGGGGCGGTCATTGTCGTATCGGTCAGGTCCGTCGATGTGGGAGGTAAGGGAGATTCCGCTTCTCAGATGGTCCCGCGGGTTATCGTCCTGGCGACGGCTAATGGTTGTGAGTTGGTTCCCAAGTGAACCGAACTCAAGTTAGCCGTTCTGTCCCGGTTGGGCAATGGTTCGATCGCGCTCGCAAAGATCCTTCGCGACCTTAGCGTCTTGGCGGTAGTTGATTTCTCTGACCATCGCCGGACGACTGCTCGAGATCCTGGATGGCTCTTTGAACTTGTTGGCGATCCAATTTGAGCACGGGATCCAACCAATTCGCCCGATCACGTATGTCGAGTGGATCTGCACCGCGAGGCGGATCGAGGCTCACTGGGTCGGCTTGCAGGACGAGTTTCGAGTTGGTGTGCGCCGGCGAGATGTTGAGCAGGCCCGTTTCGACGGTGTGCTCGGATCCCACCAGCACGTGGCCTTCAAATAGCGGTTGATCCGTGGAAGGGGGGGGGGCGATATGAATGCGCGCTCGGACGCAGCCGTGCGAGCCAACGGACGAATCCAATCCGAATCCCGTCTGCAGCCCGATCACACAGGGATGCAACGGAATCACCAGATCGCTCGGCGCGTGGACCCCGAGCCCCCATCCAAAATCGTGCGAGCCGGATCGCAGCGGGCCGCCTTGTACATTGCGATCGACGCGAAAAGGGGCGCCCCGTTCCGGTAGCAGTACGGCCTGACGGCGTTCGGCCGTGACGAATCGGGACACGGGCACCGAATCTGCGGGCCAAACCCGGCGAATGCGCGGCAGGCCGTCCCTGGTCCAGAGTCGTTCGAGGCACCATGCGGTCTGCACGCCGGGTATCCAGCGCACCGAACGGTCCGGACCATCGGCCAGCACGAGATTTGTTTTCGACAGAAGCCCCGTGACTCGCAGTTGCTTGGACGTTTCCATCTGAAACCAGGCGGCCGAGACCGTCTTGTCGAGTGTGAGGTGTTCCGAAAAATAGGATGTCCAAGCATCTGGCGCGGACAGGTGCAGTTCCGCCACTTGATGGAGTGGCACCGTTTGTATGCCCGTGTCGACCAACAGTTGGATCTGGGCGGCATCCACGCGGGCGGATTGAAAACGGATCGGTTGTCCGCGGCGGAGGAAAAGCGTCCCTGGTTCCACCCGATCGACGCCCCGTCGTGCCCAGGCGATGGTCTGGACGAAACGAGCCACAACTCGGACTCTTTGCAGGGGCGAACCGCCGGGCTCGCCGATTTCTACCGCCGGCTCGACCAGGTAGTGGGCCGGTATAGTTGCTTTGCCATTTGTGTTCGCTCCCACGTACCCGACCACCCGACCAGGCAGGCAGTCGCCGTTGACCAATTGCACGAAACTCTGCGGCGGGTCGGATTCGGGAACCGTTCGGTCCAGAATCCAGCGCCACGGATTGGCATGATCGCTCAAGGGCTGTTGGTCCAACGCCAAGGGTTCGTCTGCGGCCTGCCACGGGGTAAGGTAGAAACCGGCGCGGTACGTGCCGTCGGCCAACCTCGCGACGTAGCGTTTCTGCGAGTCCAGCTCTTGCTGCGTCGGCGCGGCCGCATGGGTCGCCCCCCCCACAGCCCCCCAATAGCCTATCCAGACACACAAGCAGGCGTTCCACATGGATTGCGGAGACACCCATTGCCGTTGACGCGAAACGGGCTGGAGGATGAATAATGTCACGGCATCGGTTTTCAATTTCAATTCGTCGTCCATCGGGGTCGGGACCGTTGTAGCACGGAAATGTTGCTCGAACCGGACCTAATGATGATACCAGCCGGCACCGGAAGCCGTTGGAGCGGGGCTCGATCGGCGGCCGTCTTTCTAGCGAACGGCTGTACAGACGGTTGAAAAGGGGCGAAAAAGGTGAATAATGCAGCCTTCGCCGATTTTGGAGTCTTGAGGAGTATAGCATGCCGCTTCTGGTTGTTGGGTCCGTTGCCCTGGATAGCGTGGAAACGCCGACCGATCGCCGTGATAACGTTTTGGGAGGGTCGGCCGTGTTCTTTTCTTATGCGGCCAGTTACTTCACCACCGTGCGGCTGGTGGGGGTCGTGGGGGAAGATTGGCCCGACGCGCACACGCAGTTGTTACGTCAGCGATCGATCGACACCGAGGGGCTGCAGGTCGTCCCCGGCAAGAAAACGTTTCGCTGGCGCGGCAAGTATCTCCCCAATATGAACGATCGCGAGACGTTGGAAGTTCATCTCAATGTTTTTGGCGAGTTTCAACCGAAACTGCCCGACTCCTATCGGGCTTGCCGATATTTGTTCTTGGCCAATGGTTCGCCCCGTCTGCAAATGTCCGTGCTCGATCAGGTCCCCGTCCCACGTTTGGCCGTGGCGGATACCATGGACCTCTGGATTCGCGAGGAGCGCGAGGACCTGATGCGATTGCTGCGGCGCATCGATGGTCTTGTGCTGAACGATAGCGAGGCTCGCCTGCTGACCGATGAGGAAAATCTCGTCCGCGCGGGACACCTGGTGCGGGGCATGGGGCCGAAATTTGTGGTCATCAAGAAGGGTGAGCACGGGGCCATGTTCTTCTCGGAACACGAAACCTACGTACTCCCCGCATATCCTACGGAATACGTGGTCGACCCGACGGGGGCTGGCGATTCCTTCGCCGGTGGTATGATGGGGTACTTGGCTGCCCGAGATGATTTCTCGCCCAAAACGCTGAAGGAGTCCATGGCCTATGGCATTCTCGTGGCCAGCTTCACGGTGGAAGATTTTAGCTTGAATCGCTTGCAGCGCATGGAGCGGTCGGATATCGACATTCGCATGGAGGAGTATCAGCGGATGCTGAGCTTTTAGCGGTCCGCTTGGCGTGCATCTTGAATTCAATGGGCCAGCGTGGCTGCGGAGAGTCGCCGGATGGGTGTGCGGACGTTCGTGGCCATTGACCTCTCGGATGCGGCGGGTGGAGCCGTTCGAGCGTGGTTGCGTCGCATGTCGGCATGTGGTGCCAACGTTCGGTGGGTCGATGGCTCGTCGTGGCACCTGACGCTCAAATTTTTGGGCGATGTGGCCGAATCGCGTTTGTGGGATATTGCGAAATGCGTGGGCCTTGCGGTGGAGGCGACGGAGCCGTTTGAGGTGGAGCTGATCGGTGCGGGCGCCTTCCCGCAACGGGAGCGGCCTCGCACGCTCTGGCTGGGGATCGGGGATGGAAAGGAGTCGGTTATCGATTTGGCGGGAAAAATTGAGACAGGGCTGATTTCCGCCGGTTTCCGCCCCGAGGGACGGGTGTTTCACCCCCATCTGACCATCGGCCGTGTACGAGACGGGCAACAGATCGAACGGCTGGCGGAAGGGCTGGAGCAGGCCCAGGACGTGTCCTGGGGCCGTTTTTCCGTTCAAGAGGTACTGGTACTATCCAGTGAGCTGCGGCAAGCGGGGCCGGTGTACACGCAGGTGGCGTGCTGCGAGCTGGCCGGAGGGGCACGGTAGGTGTGAATTGGGCAGATGCCAGGGACCGGGGGAGACAGCCGCCGACCACGCCGACGAAAACCAAAAAATGATGGGACCAAACGTGTCCCAGGGGTGGTTCACAATAGGGGTGTCAGAAGGGTGGGCGGTAGGCGAGGAGTCCTGGGGGGTACGGGCCCGCCGCGGCTCCGCCGATCATCGCCGGTGCGAGTGGACTTGTTGGGAAATGTGAACAGGGGTATAGTATTGGACGCGAGCGGGGTGGTTCGCGTTTAGAACAAGGAGATTGCGGATGGCCACAACGACAACAACCGGCAACAATCATCGTGGATCCAAGAAGGCAGGGGGGGCGGCCAAGGCTTCGACCACGGCCGATAAGGTCGACTCGATCCTGGACGGGAACTCGGGCCTCAAAACGACCCTGCAGCAGATCGAAAAGCAGTTCGGCGAAGGGGCCATTATGCCCTTGGGGCAGCGTGAGTCCATGCGAGTGGAGGGGATCCCCACGGGGAGTCTGTCGTTGGACATGGCCTTGGGCGGACAGGGCATGCCGCGGGGACGGATTGCGGAAGTCTATGGGCCGGAATCCAGCGGCAAAACGACCTTGGCCCTGCACATGGTCGCCCAGGGTCAGAAAATCGGTGGGATTGCTGCCTTCATCGATGCGGAACATGCCCTCGATCCCGGTTGGGCCAAGAAGTTGGGCGTGGAATTGGATACCTTGCTGGTGAGCCAGCCCAATAGTGGCGAAGAGGCCATGAATATCACGGAGATGTTGATCAAATCCAACGCCGTGGACGTGATCGTGATCGACTCGGTGGCTGCCCTGGTCCCCCGACAGGAGTTGGAGGGGGATATCGGCGACTCGCACGTTGGTCTGCAGGCGCGGTTGATGAGCCAGTCCATGCGGAAGCTGACCGGTGTCATTTCCAAGAGCAAGGCCTGCGTGATTTTCATCAACCAGATTCGTGAAAAAATCGGCGTCATGTTCGGCAGTCCCGAGACGACACCGGGTGGACGAGCACTCAAGTTCTACAGCTCGGTTCGCCTCGATGTGCGCAAGGTTGGCCAGTTGAAGGAGGGTGAGGATGTGATCGGTCAGCGGGTGCGCGTTAAGGTGGTTAAGAATAAGGTCGCGCCCCCCTTCCGAGCCGCCGAATTCGATATGCTGCACACCTCGGGAATCAGCTACGAGGGTGATATCCTGGATCTGGCCGTGCTGCAACGCATCGTGATTCGCAGCGGTGCATGGTTTCGCTATGGAGACCAGCATTTGGGACAAGGCAAGGAAAAGGCCCGCCAATTTCTGGTGGAGAACCCCCAAGTCACGGAAGAGATTAACCAGAAAGTCCTCGCGGCCGGTGGTTACTTCACGGGGATCGGCATTGGGGATCCGGCGCCCGTTGCAACCGACGAATAAATCAGCGGATGATTATGAATACCAACGAACTGCGCGAAAAGTATCTTGAATTCTTTGTATCCAAGGGACACGCTCGACAGCCGAGTGATGTGCTGGTTCCGACTTGGGATCCATCGGTTTTGTTCACTCCGGCTGGAATGAATCAGTTTAAGGATCACTTCTTGGGGAAGGTGAAACTGGACTTCACCCGAGCCAC
>SXGT01440515.1_pt1 | contig 10213 bp, 10 predicted proteins | sample 3176221 | NCBI WGS metagenome assembly SXGT01 (sample SAMN11356862, study PRJNA531348) | freshwater metagenome | isolation source: freshwater sample F1-120 | place: China: Fuxian Lake, Yuxi | collected 2017-12-25
GGTTGACAGGAGCGGTGCTCGACCGGCTCACCCACCGCTGTCACATCCTGGAGATGAACGGCGAGAGCTACCGGCTGAAGGACGCCAAGCGTCGCCGGCACGGACGAACCTTGATGGCACCCGCCGAGGCAGAGTCACCATAGAAATAGTCAGCTTGGTTGCCTCACGCAGCCGATAAGAAGAAATAACATTTCGGGTGACTCACTTTTCGGCCGACCGGCTGGCGCACAATTCGAGCGACGTTTACAAACTCATCGTCGGTGATCGGTTCGTCCTCGGACTTCATTGCCGCGCATCCGGGTGGCCTCGTGATCCATGACGACCTCTAAATGATGGCAATCGGCGTGACTTCAGCAACGGTAGCACCGTGCCCGAGCCAGCGCCGTTCCGCATCGACCGGTGACATGACTTCGATGTCCAAAAAGCCGTCAGAGGGGTACCATTCAAAATAGATGGTTCCGTTTACACTGGCGGACACTCGGTCGGGCGGTTGCTCGTTTTTCGATCTCAGTGCCGCAGCCAGTTTCGTGGCCGCGGCGACAACGCCACGGTCCGGCGCCGCGCTGCCTTCACCGTCCCAGTCGTCGGGGAGGCGGCTGAAATCGATCAGTTGGTTGATGATTTCATCCCAACCGTCCTCCGGGGAACCGGAGGGAGCGCGCGTGGATCGAGCGGCTTGATTCGCCGGCGCAGTGGGCGATTGCTCCAATTGGGTGAATCTGGAGGTATTGCAAGGACGGCGCTCGACCAAAGTGCTCATGGCTTTTTCCTCCAACGTTGTTTTGCCTCGTCAGACACCAACCGAAGAAACGCATCGAATGCAATATCGTGTCCCAGGTCCAGGCCCGCACGAAGTGATTCGGCTCCGTCCTTGCCCACCGGCCCCCGCACAGTGGTTGTCAGGAGGACGGCCTCACGTGGATCGCCTTCGGCTCGACCTGCTGCCGCGCTGATGTGAAGACGCCCGCGTTTGGGCCTGATCTCGTAGCTCCATTCCGCCGCCCGGCGTTCTAGAACAACGTCCATGCCCTCGGTGGGGAACAGCTGGCCGAACAGTCCCGGCAGAAACGCCGTCCAATCTGCGGGGGTATTCCAGTATTCGCCTTTCGGAAAGACATCGATGTAGGTCAACTCCCATTGATTGACAGACACCGCTCCCACATTTTCTCTTTCGGCAAACGCAATGAATTGGCTAAAGATCTGTTCGAACTTGCCGATTAGCATTTCGTAGCTCGGATAAGACTGGTCGCGTTTTCGCCAGTTCAGACAGAGCCGGGTTGATTGCAACTGCAAAAGCAACTCCGTCCCCTTGTGCCCGACGGTGAACCGCTGGGGTAGCCGCACGGGCTGCAATTGCAAGAATAGGCCTGGCATCCTTGGCCGATCGAACAACTCAAACTGATCCTCGATCAGCGGGCCATCGCCTGGCTCGGTCCAATCGCTACCAAGTTCCTTCCAGAAAAGTCCGAAATGGCCCGCGGAGAGCTTGGTCAACGGGGAGAATTGAGCGCTGAGGACCAACTCGACGATGGGCGGATTCACAAAATTGGGAGTGCCAGCCATTTCCGATCCCCATGTCCTGGCTTGCCAGAATTGGCTCAATTGTCTCACGAAAGAACGACGACTCTGCCACCCGCCGCATTCAGTCAATTTAGCATAAACACGCCCAAACGGGGAGACCGGGTGCCGACTGGCGGGCGGTTGCCGTTGGTGGTCATTATTATTGGCAGGGATTCTACGCTCCTCGCTGAGGTCAAGCAGCAATGCTGCGTCGATCAAGTACATCATCAGTGGAAGACGCCGTAGGCACCCGTCTACTTGCTCAATATCGCGTTGACGGCCCAGCCCACAACCGAGAATCTGAACTGCATGCATTCGCTGCACAAGAATGCTTGAGCCAGAGCGTCCAGAGCGCAGAAACCCCTGGTCGATGACCGTTGTTGTCTGCGCTCAAGCAATGCCGTCGCCTTCGCGCCGTCGCTTGCCTCCGGTCTTCAATGCGTGGTTAGCGCACGCTGGCCTATCCAGCTGGGGACACCGGAAGAAACCTCATCCCCTGGGGTTTAGTGTTTAGCCACCCCACGTTGACCGTCGCGACATTTCGCGCGCTGCGCGACGGCCCGTCCGTATTGCACCGAACGGCTTGATTCAGCTCGGCCCCCCTCCGGCGCACCGGACCTACGGGGAGCGGTAGGTGCTCAACGTGGAGCTATGTCGTTATCCCTTTTGGAATGTGAAGGGATTTCATCATCCACGGTTGACTTCGGACTAGTCCGAGGTCATTGCTTCATCACGTCGAGAACAGCTTTCCGACGGGCCATGATTCCGGCGGCTTCGTTCCGTTGCACATCAACTTCGTGGTTGTACGCTTCGATATCGAGCACGCCCCGGATGGCATCGTCGAGCCAGCGTTGCAGTGTCTCAGGCTGAACCGCATCCAATTCGTAACAATCGCTCCGCCCATGTTTCGCCAGGAACGTCTTGTAGTTCGCTGACGTGGTTTTCGCGTCGAGCATTTTGGGGAGGTTCAACGCGTCGGCCTGGGCATGGGTCATCGCGACGCGCGTCCCATCGACCGAATGAATGTGGAAGTCGTCACGCAGAGAACAAATCGTACTTGCGACGATATTGTCACCGTCGGGATCGCAGTCGCCGAAACAGAATAGAAACAGGCTGCTTTTGCCGGACGCCTTGAACCGTTCCGCGATCTGATAACGAGCGTCGATGCCGCTGTTGCCTCGCATGACCACGATGGGCATGCAGTAGTTCCCAGCGATAGGCTTGATGAAGTTCGAAACGGTGAGTTTTTCAACGACGATTTCAAAATGTTGCTGCTGGCTTTGCAATAGGTCGCGGGCATAACCACGAAGGAACTTGTCGGCCTGCTGGGCGATGAAGTCGGCAGCGTTCCGCCAGCAGCGCCACGTCGTAACGGGTCGCGTTTCGTCACAAATTGAATCCCACGAAATTTCGCCGTTGATTCGCATCCTGGTGGCGAGACTGCTCAGGTCCTTGTAGCACGCCTTGTCGTTGATGTACTTCGTTTGCTCTTTGGAGTTCCGCCAGAAAATTTCCGTCAACAACCGATAATGGACGGCTCGCAACGAGACGGGCAGGTAATCGTCGAGCGAGTTTAGAACGCCAAGGATAGCGTTTGCCATTTTGCGTTTCTCGTTGGAGATTGCGTAACGCTTCATTTCCTTGCTGCCCGTGTCAATCGTCGGAACACGTGATTTCGACCGTTCAACTCGGTCATCGACAATCTGCTGCACGGCCTCATCGGGATCGATGTCAACCAGTCGCTCGCGGACCAATTCCTCGAAGGATTTTTCCCGACCGGTGTTGTGTTCTCTAAGGATCGCGAGCCAATTATCGGGCGTGTGTTCATCGCGTCGGAGTTTCAGAAAGATAACCGGCACAGTCAATACCCCGGCGGCTTTGGCTCCCCTATGGCGTTGATGCCCGCTGATGATGAAAAAGTCTTCGGAAACCAGCAATGGAGCCTGGACGCCGTTTGTCCTTATGCTCTCGACGAAACGTGCAAAGTCTGAATCGTTCGCCGTACGCTCCCGGTAGATCCTTGCGTTTTCCGGCGATGGCTTGATGCTGTCGATGTGAACTTTGACGACCTTGCCGAGAATTTGGCCAAGATTCAGTTTGCCGTTTCTGGTCAAATGTTTGGCGGAAGGTTTTTTGTTCGGTATCATGTCCATGATGTTTCTCCGACCGCACACGCGAGCCCTGCCAGGCAATTCGCGGTGCGGTTTTTTTGTGCGAGTTAAATCCCGTATTTGGCGTTGAGCGCCGTTTTCGCGCGTTCGCAGTCGCGCTCGCGTTTAGCGGGCGTGCGGATTGGTGGCGTAGTAGGCGTTTGGGGGCTGGCGGGGAGCGACGACAAGAAACGCTGAAGCGCGGCACGGCTCGTCAACCAGATTTTGCCGCGCCGGATCGCCTGCAAGCGGACTCGCTCGCCACGGCCATTTGGCAGACCGCGCATCATCCAACGAAATACCGTTGATGGCGAGACGTGGAATTGCCTGGCGATCTCGATGACGGTGATGGCGTCACCGCCGATGATTTCGGCGGCAAGATCCGGATAGGTGTCGGTCATGGTTTGCCTCTGGTCATGGATGCACTGTCAGGGCGACAAGTGCATCATGCCAGACGCAAAGTTTCAGGACGGGTAATTATGGTGTAAAGATCGAGTCATTTTGGCGTTCGGATTTCTGCCAAGAGCGCGGTTCCGGCGGTCGTGATTGTCGTCCCGGATTTTTCGCCTTTGGGCCTCGCCGCGAGGTTCAGTCCGAGCATTCTCGCAAGCCGCTCACCTATCGTCTTGCGCGTAATCTTTGTGACGGCTGCAATTTCGTACAACGTAAGAAGTTGTGGGGCGGAATCCGCCAACACACGCAGGATGGCGATGTCTTCATCATCGACTGGGGGCAGCGACGGCACCGCGGTCGAAGGAAGATTTAGCTTGGCATCGACCGCCGCCAAGAAATCTCCCAATGCGTACCATGCAGCCTGATGCTGTTCACGGGCCTCGGCCATGGTGCCGTTGGCCTCTCTTTGCGCCGCGCATGCGTACTCGTAATGGGCTTGCTTCATCGCCGCCAACATTGGCGCTAGGGTTCCTTCCATACCTATCAACGCTGCCTCTTTGATCGCTTGTCGGTACTGGCGGCCCAGTTTTCTGTTCCAATCCGCGTTGATGAGTGCGCTAACACGTCTTGCGGGGCTTGGTCGCATTAACGCCGCCTCAATCCTGATGAAATGGACGTTGACGACGATCAAAAACTTTAGCAGTTCGGAACGCGGAGTGATGCCGACGTAGATTGCAGCCGGGGGCGTTTCAACCGGCGCACTGGTGGTATTCTTGCGCATGCTGGTGCTTCCTTCCAGCGTTTCAAGGAAACGACGGCAGGCGGAGAAGCGTCCGCTTTTCGGGAGCTAACCTAGCCGTCGAAAGGTCCATTAACCGATTTTCGCCATCACAAGCGCCGCCGTGATCTGATCGAGGCCGCTGTAGTGGGCGCTCATTTGCACGGTCCGATGTCCAAGAATCGCGCGTGCGGCTTCCAGGCCATGCTGCCGGCTGATTTCCAGGGCGGCAGTATGGCGAAGTTGATGCATGTGCCAACGGGGGACACGGGCTTTCTTGCAAGCCGTCCGAATTGCGTGATTGATCGTTACGGCGTCAAACGATTCGCCGGGCAGTTTCTTCGGCTTCGCTTTCTTGCGGCATAATTGCGATGGCTGCACCTTTGTTTTTCTTGCTACGCGTTTGGCCGCAAAGATCATGTCGCGCTGTTCGCGCGGGGAGAAAAGATAGGCGTCGATCTTCGGTTTCAAATACCGGCGGATGATTTCCTGTGTGCGCGGACCGATGGCGATAACTCGGTGATGGCCTCGCCATTTGTTTTTGTGCTCTGTCGGTCGATACAGCCAAACCGTGTCGGTCGTATCGATGTCGATGGCTCGCATGATGACGGCCTCGCCGACGCGCATGCCGGTCAAGAGCAAGACATCCACGATGTCGCGAACCACGGGCGGAAGGTGCGGTTGCGTTGCTTCCACGATGGCCAGGGGGACGGGCATAACGTCGTCGTTCTCCCGCGCGGCGGATCGGCCGCGGGCCAAACCATCGACCGCAAGCAAGCCGTGAAAGATGCTGGGCGGGATGACTTGCATTTTCGTTGCCCACTTGAACATCATCTTGATCCGCCCCACAAGTCCGTTGATCGTCCGGCGGGCCATGCCGACCTTGCGACCTTTCTTAATCCACTCGCTGCGCTCGTCATCAGTCATCCAGCTGCCGTCGATCATGGAATGGCGAACAGTGACGAGGCGTTGCGGGCCGAAATCTGCCACGGGCAGGCTGCCGAAAAGTCGGTTCAATGGCCGCATCGCGCTCGCGAAGTTCTCTTGCTCGCCAGTCGGTTCCTTGGTGGCGGGGTTGACGTAGTAGGTCGCGACTCGGTCTTCCATGAATCGGGCAATCAGCTCGGCGATGGTCAGATCGGGAGCCTTGCTTTGATTGTCGGGCAACCTGCCGGCATTCCCACGCAACTGAGCCAGGAGCCTTTCGTACTCTTGCTTGCTTTCGGCGCTGCCGTACTTGCCCGGCAAGATGACCTCGGTGCGTGAGCCGTCCGTGCGATAGATCGACACGGCGGCGCGGCCTGTTTGTTTGTGTTTTCGGTAGGCAGGAATGGTGCTACGGGGACGCGGCATAGGGAAAACCTCCGATTTGCAAAACGTTTTGCAGTATTTCGGGTTTTCAGCCGCACTGCCGACCATCGGCAGGTAAACGTAAGTCTTTACAGCTTCTGGACTTCATTCAGTGGAGCCGAAGGGGATCGAACCCTCAACCTCTAGAATGCCATTCTAGCGCGCTCCCAATTGCGCCACGGCCCCATGGGATTGCCTTTAACATACGGTTGGACGCGGCGCGCGTCAATTGCCACCGTCGCCTTCCCATTCGGCAACTTACGCGGTCCGTCGTACAATAGCGACACGATAACGTCGACAAAGTTCATATTGGGGCCAGCCATGTCCTCCCTACCGACCACCGAAGATCTCAACCCGTTTCATATTACCTCCACGCAGTTCGATCGTGCGGTGGCTTACATGCCACAACTCAAGCGCGGGCTGATCGACTATTTCAAGCGGCCGAATCGCACCGTCATCGTGGAATTTCCCATCGTGATGGAAGACGGCAGCGTGCGCACGTTCACGGGCTACCGAGTCCTTCACAACATGGTGCGTGGCCCCGGCAAAGGCGGCATCCGGTACCATCCCGATGTTACCCTCGACGAGGTGCGCGCACTTTCCGCCTGGATGACATGGAAGTGCGCCGTCATCGACGTCCCGTTCGGCGGCGCCAAGGGAGGTGTTGCGTTCAACCCCAAGGACCACTCCGAGGCCGATGTTCGTAAGATTACGCGCCGCTACATTTCCGAACTCGGCGACCTCATTGGGCCGTACACCGACATTCCCGCTCCCGACGTCTACACCGATGCACGCACCATGGCCTGGATCTACGACACCTACAGCATGATGCATCCCGGGCGAAATAATCTGGGCGTCGTCACCGGTAAGCCGCTCGATGTCGGCGGGTCTCACGGGCGTGACGAAGCCACGGCACGCGGTTGCCTGTTCTGTGCCGAACGAGCCCTGGTCCGCGGCGTGGTCAGCGGACGCGACGGCGTCGACGGGGCCCGAATCGCAATCCAGGGCTTTGGCAACGCGGGAGCGCACGCGGCCCATCTGTTTCAGGAGGCCGGCGCTCATGTCATTGCGGTCAGCGATTCAACCGGGGGCGTTTTCAGCGAACACGGTCTTGACCTCACATCGCTGCGTGCCCACAAGGCGAAGACGGGAACCGTTGTCGGGGCAGCCAATGTTCGCGATATCACCAACGCCGAATTGCTTGCCCTCGAATGCGACATTCTGATCCCGGCAGCCATGGAAAACCAAATCCGCGGCGACAACGCCCATGCCGTCCGCGCCAAGCTGATTTGCGAGGCGGCCAACGGGCCGACGACTCCCGCGGGCGACCGCATCATGCAGGACAAAGGCATTCCGGTGCTGCCGGACATCCTCGCGAACTCTGGCGGCGTATGCGTCAGCTATTTTGAATGGGTGCAAAATAACGAAAATGAGCAATGGGACCTGGAAGAAGTAAATCACAAGCTGCGTATCAAGATGGAACGCGCGACCGACGCCGTCATCGAGAAACACACGAAAATCAACCGATCCGGACATGAAAGCGGACCAATCGATTTGCGAACAGCAGCACTGATCGTGGCGATTGATCGAGTCGCGGAAGTGGCTTTGAAACGCGGCATCTGGCCGTGAAATACGAATGCGACCTGGCAGAGTTGCCAGGCCGCATGACCAGCACTCACTTTGGCAGTTTGGTCGGCGCCTTGATGTGCTGCCAGCCTTCGCCGTTCAGCGCGTGCAAGAATTGCACCAGGTCGGATTTGTCTTGCTTGCTAAGTTTCAACGGCTTGACGTCCTGGTGCAGCCATTGATTCTTGATGCCTCCCTTGTCGTAATGTTCGACGACGTCCTCCAGGGTTTTTAGACTGCCATCGTGCATGTAGGGGGCGGTGCGAGCGATGTCGCGCAGGCCAGGGGTTTTGAACGCCCCCTTGTCGGAATCTCTCTTGGTGACGTTGTAACGCCCCAGGTCCGGATTCACCTTGTCCATACCGACACCGATGTTGGCAAATTGGTTAGTCGTGAACGCAGCCCCGTCGTGACAGCTATCGCAGCGGGCGTTGTTCGAGAAAAAGACATTCATGCCGCGCTGCTGGCTCTCGGTGAGAGCAGTCTTATCGCCGGCCTTGAACTTGTCGTACGGGGAGTTCCCCGATAGGACCGTACGCTCAAACGTGGCGATGGCCATGGCAACATGGTCGATCGTGAATTCTTCGGTGCCAAAGACTGCTTTAAAGCGTCGGCGGTACTCCTTGACTTCCCGCAGGGAATCCACGCAAGCCGCATGAGCTTTGCCGGCGTCCTTTTCGGCGGTCATTTCGATGGGGTTGGCAATCGGCCCCTTCGCCTGCTCCTCAAGGGAGGCGGCACGCCCGTCCCAGAACTGGGCGGCGCCGTAGACGCGATTGATGACCGAGGGAGCACTGCGGCCGCCCTTCTGTTGCTTGATACCCGTCGAAACGGGCCGTCCGTCCGCGTACGCATGCGCGGGCGCATGGCAACTTGCGCACGAAACGCTGCGGTCGGACGATAGCCGCGTGTCGAAGAAGAGGAGCCAGCCGAGCTCCGCCTTTTCGGCCGAATAGGGATTTTCCTCGGGCCAAACGATCTCGACGAGACCGAGGGGAATCTTGGGGCCATCCTTCGGGAACAGCCCGGACGTTGCCGTGCCCGCGTTGGCGTGATACCAGGCCGCCGTCGCAGCCAGGGCGAATCCTACCGTAGCCAATACCAACGCTTTCTTGTGAATGCGCATCTTTGTTACTCTTCTTTCAGGGAGCGGTTCAAGTGCTCAGCCGTACCCAGATAACCAGCGTCTACCAATCGGCAAGCCACGATTATCTTATTTCCTTCCAGCCGGACGGATAGGCTCGCCTGCCGGATAGGCGAATGCAAAAAAGCCCTGGAACATTGGTCCCAGGGCTTTCAATTCGAGCGGGCCGACAGCAGGCATTATTTCTTCAGATATCCACGGACATGAATCGTCTTCACGCCGCCGACTTCGGAAAGCGTCCCCGACACTTCCATGATGTAGGCCATATTGTCGACCGCTGCCTGGCGGAAGTCAGTCAGGCCGTCGCGGCGTTGATCGTGTTCTTCGTCCATCAGAATGTAGACCGTGCCGTCTTTTGCCAGGAGCCCGATCGGCTGGCCATTTCGAACACACTTCTGGCCGCAGTCGCGATGCTTGGTTCCGTGCTTGCCGAGCGAGGTGTAGCAGGAAACGTCGATGATCTCGCCGACCACGCTAACGACCTTGCCGGGCAATGGCTTGCCATCGACCCCTGCGGCGACCGTGGTGGTGCTCCACGGCGTCTTGGTCTTTGTGCCCAGTTTGCCATGCGGGGCATCGTAGGTGCCTTTTTCCGGCATCATCTTCGGAAAGAGAATATCCTTGGCACTCGCGCCGGCAACGACGAGGCAGGCGGCAAGGCCCAGGGCGATGGCGATTTTCTGAAACTTCATTAGGATTCTCCTTGAGGCTAACCATTGGGGGGATGGTTGAAAGCGTATTGGTTTAGGTCAATATAAACGCCCCCGTTCCGCAAAGCAAGGGGCGTTCGATTCAGGCAAAGCCTGGCTCCGTCAACAAGGGGGGCGAGCCAGGCGTGGTTCATCCCAAATTCACATACACCGTCTTCACTTCCGTGTAGTTCTGCAGGGCGTATTCGCCCAGTTCGCGGCCGATGCCGGACATCTTGAAACCGCCAAACGGAGCCGCGGCATCGAAGACATCGTAGCAATTGATCCAGACCGTGCCGGCACGCAAGCTATTCGCTAGACGATGCGCCTTGGTGATGTCGCGTGTCCAGACGGCGGCGGCGAGGCCGAAAAACGTCTGGTTGCCTCGCTTGGTCACTTCGTCGATATCCTTGAAGCGCAGAATGTTCATGACCGGGCCGAAGAGTTCCTCGCGGGCGATCTTCATCTGATCGGTAACGCCATCGAAGATGGTCGGCTCGATGAAGTAGCCCTTGTTGCCGAC
>SXGT01476489.1_pt1 | contig 10213 bp, 10 predicted proteins | sample 3176221 | NCBI WGS metagenome assembly SXGT01 (sample SAMN11356862, study PRJNA531348) | freshwater metagenome | isolation source: freshwater sample F1-120 | place: China: Fuxian Lake, Yuxi | collected 2017-12-25
GATCGTAGCCCCGCTCCAGCATCGCCGGGACGCTGGTGGCGGACAGGGTCGCCGCAGACGCCGTGCTCGACCCGCAGATCGCGCCGAAGCCCGCGCCGGCCATTGCCGTGGCGACGCCGAGACCGCCGCGCACCCGCCCGACCCAGGTCGCGGCCGCCTGGAACAGGGCGGTGGCGACGCCCGACAGGATGACCAGTTCCGCCATGAGCAGGAACATCGGCACGGTGATGAGCTCGAAGGACGAGGTCGAGGCGAGCGGCGTCGTGCTGAGATACCCCGCGACCATGCGGGTTCCGCCCATCAGCCACAGGCCGAGCGAGCCGGAGATCAGCATCGCGAAGCCGACCGGCACGCCGATGACCAGCATGGCGAACAGGGCGGCGAGGCCGAGGAACGCGGTCATGCCAGCACCTCTTCCTTGTCGGGCGTGTGCGCGCGCTCTGGCGATTCGCCGGGCACCTGCGCGGAACCGCTTGCGAGCGCGACGGCAAGCGCCAGCGCGTCGAGGAGGAGGCGCACGAGGAGAAGCAGGAAGCCCGCCGCGACGATCGCGGAAGGAATCCAGGTCGGCCACAGGATCGCGCCGGAGATGACGTCGTTGCGCACGTAGCTGCTTTCGGCCTGCACCGCCGCAAGCCACAGGATCCAGAACGCGAAGGGCGACACGATGAGAGCCACGAGCAGCCTGCACACGCGCTGCCACCGGCGCGAGAACTGGTCGTACACGATGTCCACGCCGATATGGTGGTTGCGCCGGAAGGTGCCGGACAGCGAGAAGAAGAAGGCGAGGGTGATCAGGTAGATCCCGATCAGGTCATAGGAGAAGGCCAGCGGCCGGTTCACCGCGTAGCGCATGAACACGTCGACGGTCACGATGACCATGATGACCAGCAGCGTGTAGCCGGCGAGGACGAGGCATAGATCCTCCAGCCGCGTGACCAGCCGGTTCAGCCTCGAAAGCGTTTTCGCCATCCGGCACCTCCCGTTCGATTCGTCAGCTTCCCGCACCAGGGTCCGCGGCTGCGCCCGGTCCGACCGGGACCGGCGGTTCGGTCGGCGCGCGCGGCGGGATCGCGTAGACCGCGGCGCCGGCGCGCTGCGAAAGCCGCTTGGCCGCCTCATGCAGCAGCGTCACCAGCGGCTGCTCCTCGCTCGGGCCCACGGCGTGTTCGGGAAAGGCGAGGCCGAGCGCGGCGATGACGCGCAGGTCCGGCCCCAGCACCGGCACGCTGATCGCGCCCAGCCCGGGCGTCGCCTCGCCGCGCGCCGTGGCGAAGCCGGTCAGCCGGGCGTGGTCGATCGCGCGGTCGATGGCCGCGCGGTCCGTCACGGTGCGGGGATTGACCGCCTCGAGCCTTGCGGTCGCCAGCAGCCGGTCGCGCTCTTCCGATGCCATGTAGGCGAGCATGATGCGGCCCGCCGACGTGGCGTGCCAGGGCAGCACCGCGCCGGCCCGCCAGCCCGATTCGACCAGGTCCGGCGAGTTGGTGACGAGCAGGTAGACGAGCAGGTCGCCGTCTCGCACCACGAGGCGCGCGCTGTGGCCGCTGCGTTCGGTCAGTTCCGCCATCAGCGGCATCGCCTGCCGGGTGAAGCCGTCCTGGATCAGATATTGCGATCCGATGACGAAGGAACGGATCCCGACCGAGTAGCGCCGGCTGACGGGGTCCTGGCGCAGGAAATGCGCGTCGCGGAACTCTGCGAGGATCTTCGAGCACTGGCTCTTCGGCATGCCCGTATGCGCGGCAAGCTCGCCCACCGACCAGTCCTTGCGCTGGTCGGTGAACAGGCCGTAGAGCCGAAGCGCGTTCGCCAGCGACTTCATTGCGCTCCTCTATCCGCGCTTCGGGAGTTCGATCAGCGCCGTGCCCGATGCGGTCTTCTGGCCGAGCTGGTTCTCCGCCCAGAGCTCCGCCTCGACCAGCGCCCGGTCGCCGTCCTCCCGCTTACCCGTCACCTTGCCCTTCGTATAGGTGATGTCGCCGAAGATCACGGGCAGGTGCAGGCGCACGCTGAGTTCGCGCAGGAACCCGTCGTCGCCCATCCAGTTGGTGGCGGCCGTCGCGACCATGCCGATGCGCTGCGGGCCGTTGTCGTAGGGACCCGGCATGCCGAGTTCGCTTACCGCGATCTTGGAATCCTGGTGGCCGATCGAGGGCAGCACGCTCGCGCCGTAATAGCTCGGGTCGTAATTGTTGGGCAGCTTCTCGGGCGTGTTGCGCGCCCAGTGGCCGTATTTCCACTTCAGCTTGGTGGATTTGTAGCCGGAGGTGCCGACGGCGCCGGCATAGTAGCAGGTCATGTCCATGAGGCTGATGGGGCCGCGCAGCGTGCCGGGGATCTCGTCGCCGATCGAGACGTCCTCGAAATAGAGCGTGTCGGCGCCGCGCCGGAACTCGTTCAGCACCGTCTTCTCGATCTCCGCCAGCTCCTCGCGGCTGTAGCGGTGGGCCTCGCGCGGCTCGTAGGAAAGCCCGCCCTCCGCCCCCGGCCGCGGCACGCGGAAGCAGTGCGACAGCGCGCGGGCGACACGCTCGCCATTCTGGTTGAAATACTGCACGTCGCCGGTCTGGAGCAGCATGCGCGAGACGCGCCCGCCGCCGACATTCTTCACGCCCGCATACTCGGCCTTGACCGTGAACTCGTCGCCGCGCCGCGCCGGGCGGTCGAAGAACCAGTCGGCGCCGGCATAGAACCAGTGGACGTCGGGGAGGCCGGGCGCCACCACGGCGTCGAAGACGCCGTAGAAGAAGGTCGGCGGCGCGATGATCGTCCCCCACCGGGTTCCGGCCGCATAGTCGGGGTCGCTGTAGAGCGGATTGTCGTCGCCGATGCCCCACGCATAGTGGCGGATCGTGTCCCGCGTCGCCTCGTGGTTCCACAGCTCCACCCTGATCGGCGTGCCGACGAGGGCCTGCGCCTGTTCCAGCGCGTCCATGGGCAGCGATGCGGCGATGAGCGACTTGTTCACGAAAACCTCCTCACGGGTTCGCGGCCGCTGCGGGCGCAACGGCCAGATAGTCGAGCGCGACGACGCCATGCGGGCGCGCCACGAGCGGATTGACGTCGAGCTCGGCAAGGCCCGAGGACACGAAGGCGTTGGCGAGCCGCGCGACGGTCGCGACCAGCGCGGCGCGGTCGGCGGCGGGCCTGCCGCGGGTGCCCGCAAGCAGGCCCGCGACCCTCAGCGTGCCGATCGCCTCGTCGATCTCTTGTTCGGTTGCCGGTAGCGCCACGAAGGCGACGTCGTTGATCGTCTCGGTGTCGATGCCGCCCCAGCCGACCATGGCGACCGGGCCGAATTCGACATCGTGCAGGCAGCCGACGATCGTTTCGACGCCGCCGGTCACCATCTCCTGGATTTCGAGCCCCTCGATCCGGGCCTCCGGCGCGCGCTCCGAGACGCTCCGCATCATTGCCGCCCACGCCCGCTCCAGCTCGGCCTCGCCGGCAATGCCGACGGCGACGCCGCCGACTTCCGTCTTGTGGGCGATGTCGGGCGAGACGACCTTGAGCGCCACCGGGTAGCCGATCCCGCGCGCCGTGCCGACGGCCTCGGCCGCGGTCCGGCAGAGCACGCTCTTGGGAAAGGCGAGCGCCTGTTTCGGATCGGAGAAGGCGGTCGCCTCCGGGTCGCCGGAATCTTCGCCGCCGCCTTTCAGCGCGCCGAGTGCGGCGAGCAGGCGCTCGGCCGAGGGCAGCGCCAGGACGCCGGCCGCCAGCAGCGCCCGCTGGTCGTCGAGCGCGAACTGGTCGGAGGCCGCGAGATATGTGACGCCGACGCGCCGCCCCGTCGCCCGCGCATCGCGGCCGAGCTCGCAGAGCCAGGGGACGATCTGCCCGTAATCGTGGGACATGGACGAGATGACGATGACGAGCGTGTCGACGTCGCCGTCGTCCAGCACCAGCCGGGCGCAGGTGCCGAACCCGCCCGCATCGGTGAAAAGGGCGGTGTCGACGGGGTTGGCGACGCTCATCTGCGGCGGCAGCAGGCCGCGCAGGCCTTCGCGCGTGCCGGGACCGAAGCGGGCGAGCCTCAGCCCCTGCTCCTCGGCGTGGTCGGAAACGATGACGCCGAGCCCGCCCGAGACGGTGAGGACGCCCAGCGACGGCTCCGGCGCGCCGGCGGATGCGCCGAACGCTTCCATCGCGCGGAAGATGTCGACCATGTGCTCGAGCGAGCGCGCGGCGATCATGCCGCCCTGCCGCACGATGCCGTCCCACACGGCGGCGCGGCCTGCCAGCTTGCCGGTGTGGGAGGCGGACGCCCCGCGGCCGGCCTCGGACCTGCCGGCCCGCAGCGCCACGACGGGCTTGCCCGCGCGCCGCGCGCGGCGCAGCAGCGGCAGCAGGCGCGGCCCCTCGCGCAGGCCCTCGACGAACAGGCCGATGGCCGTCGTCTCCGGGTCGTCGATCAGATGCTCGATCAGGTCGAGACAGTGCAGGTCGGCCTCGTTGCCGGTCGACACCCATGCCCGCAGCCCGATACCCCAGGCGTTGAAATTCTGGACCAGCGCGTTGCCGAGCGCGCCGCTCTGGGTGACGAGCGCGATCCCGCCGGGGCGCGGCATGGTGCGCCCCACCTCGGTGGAAAACGTCGCCGCGAGCCCGTTGCCGGGCGCGACGAGGCCGACGCAATTGGGGCCGACGAGGCGGATGCCGTAGCGTCGGCAGATTTCCGAGAGGCGCTCCTGGCCGGCGTGGTCGCCGGCCTCGGCGAAACCGGCGGCGATGCTGATGGCGAAGCCGATCCCCTTGCGCCCGCACGCCTCCAGCGCGTCGGCGACGCCGGGCGCCTGGACGAGGATCAGCGCGAGGTCGATGCCGTCGGGCAGGTCCTCGACGCCGGGCACGCAGGGGAAGCCGGCGATCTCGTCATATTTCGGATTGACGCCCACGACCCGGCCTTCGAAGCCGAAGCGACGGAGATATTCCATCGGCCGCCCCGAAAGCTTCGCCACGTCGGCGGACGCGCCGATGACGGCGATGCCGCGCGGGGCAAAGAGCCGGCCGAGCGCCGGCTCCGGTCTCGTCTGGTGGGGGGAATGCATCGCCGCCCGGCTCAGCCGCCCGCCTTCGCACGCATCTCCTTCTCGATGCGCAGCGCGGTGTCGCAGACCCGGTAGCCGCCCTTGCCCCAGGGCATGACCCCGAAGGCGTGGATGATCTGCACGCAGGCATCCGCCACCTCGGCCGCCGTCAGGCCGGCCTTCATGCCGGCCTGAAGGTGGTTTTCGGCGCCGTCATAGTTGCCGCCGACGATGTCGAGGACGACGTAGATCAGCTCCTTTGTCTTGAGGTCGAGCCCGGTCCCGTCGCCCTCGCGGTAGATGTGCTCGCGCATCTTGATGTAGCCCTCGAAATATCCGGGGGCGTGGTCGATGAGCGCACGGATCGGCTCAGGCACGTTGCCGAGCGTCTCCATGAAGTGGGCCTTGCCGTGAGCGATGGGGTCTTGCATGGATGGTCCTTCGCGTTTCGATACGGGATCAGTTGGTGCCGAGCCGGCCGAGGAAGTCCTCAAGGATCTCGGTGCCCGGCAGCCCGCGCCCGTCGATGCCCGCGGCCCATTCCTGATGGACCGTCGCCAGGCGCTCCTGGACGGCGGCGGCGAGCTCCGGCGACATCTCCGACACCGTCACGTCCATGCCTTCGAGGCGCTCGATGGCGGGGCCGCTATTGTCGCCGTCGAGGCTGGAACAGGCGTGCTCGACCGCGGCGTCGCCGGCTTCGCGGAACAGCTCCTTGAGATCGTCGGGCAGGGCTTCCCAGGCGTCGAGCGACATCGAGTAGGTCGAGGCGAAGCCGCCGAAATTGGCGTTGCGGGTCGAGGCCTTCAGGATTTCCGGCAGGCGGAAGTCGATCGCCGACTGGAGCGGGAAGACGGCGCCGTCGAGCGTGCCGCGCGACAGGCCCTCATAGACCTCGACGCCGCCCATACGCACCGGTACCGCGCCGAGCTTGCCGATGGTGATGTCCTGCGCCGTGCCGCCGGAGCGCAGCTTCTGGCCCTCGAGATCCGCGATCGTCTCCAGCGGCTCACGGGTCAGGATCTGGTAGGGCGGCAGCAGGAAGGCGAGGAGCGGCTTGACGCCGTTCGCCTCGAACTCGAGTTCGGCGAGCTGGCCTCCCTTGGCCATCTCCCAGTAGGCCCGCGTTCCCTCGCAGGCCGTCGCATAGGTGCCCGGCAGCTCGGAGACCGCCGAGAGCGGCATGCGGTCGGAGACGTAGCCGGCGGCGACGAGCGAGATGTCGATGACGCCCTGCTCGGTCAGCGAGAGCATGTCGGCCGCCTTGCCCAGCTGCTCGGCCGGATAGTACTCGAAGGCCACCCGGTCGCCGGCGCGCTCGGTGACGTAGTCCATGAAGAAGCCGATCGTGTATTTCGGCGTCAGTGCCGTCGGCGAGTAATGGTCGGCGACGCGCAGGGTCACCTGGTCCTGGGCGCTGGCGGCGGAGATCGCGGCCAGGCCGGCGCCGACGAGCAGCGCGGTACGCAGATATGCGGACATTGGTCTTCTCCTCCCATCAAAACCGTCAGTTCGAGCGGTCCAGCGCCTCCCGGAAAGCCGAAAGCGTGTCGCTGCCCTTGTGGCCGCGGCCGTCGAGTTCTGCGGCCCATTCCTCCGCCACGCTCGCCAGCGCCGCATCGACCGTCTCGCGGTCGGCCTCGGGCAGGTCGACCAGCGTCACGCCCGCCTCCCCGAGCGCGGCGATGTCGGCCTCGACGCCTGCCGAGATCGTCTGGCAGGCGGCCATGGTGGCTTCCTCGCCGATCCGGTCGAGCGCCTCGCGGACATCCTCCGGCAGCTCGGCCCAGCGCTCGTTGCTGATGGCATAGGTGATGACGCCGCTGCCGAAATTCTCGTTGCGCGTTGCGTAGTTGACGAAGCCCGGCGTGCGGTAGGCGATGGCCGTGCCATAGCCCATCAGCCCGCCGTCGATCGTGCCGCGCGACAGTGCCTCGTAGAGTTCCTGCGTGGCCATGCGGATCGGCACGCCGCCGAGCTTGCGCACCGTCAGGTCCTTGGCGCCGCCGGTCGAATAGATCTTCTGGCCCTCGAAGCTGGCGACGCCCGCGATCTCGTCGCGCAGGAAGATCTGGTAGGGCGGCAATACGGTGGCCAGCAGAACGTGGATGCCGTTGGGGTCGTACTCGGCTTCCTTCAGGACGCCCTCGCGCGACAGCGCCCAGAAGGCCGCGGTCCCGTCGCAGGCCTCGGTGAACGAGCCCGGCAGCTCGGCGACGGCCGAAAGCGGCAGCTTGTCCGGCAGGAATGGCGGCACGATGATGCCGATGTCGACGACGCCGGACTGCGTCAAGGTCAGCATGTCGGGACCCTTGCCAAGCTGACTGGCCGGAAAATACTCCAGCGCCACGCGGTCGCCGAGCTCCTCCTCGACCTTCGCCATGAACACCTTCACCAGCGCCTCGGCGATGTAGTGGCCTTCCGGATAGACGTCTGCGACGCGAAGCGAAACCGGCTCCTGCGCCTGAGCGGGCATGACGAGCGCCGATGCCAGAAGCCCGGTCGCCATCCAACCGTATCTCATGAACTTTCCTCCCAGAATGTTTCATATAGAGAAACGACGTTCTCAAAGAGGATACGCAGGTCGCGCGGTTGCTGTCAAACCGGCATCGCAAACGACCCATCCCGCGCGGCTGTCCCGCGGTCCGGCCGCCGCAATCCATTGACGCGTGTCAATGATGGTGTCTCTCGCGCGGGTATTCTGGGACGATCCCGGCCCTCGGGTGTCAAAGAAACAAGGAGGCATGGCCCGGCCCTGCCGGCCATGACGAATCCATGCATCCCAAGCACATTCGATACGTCTTCATCGCAGCGCTCGGCGGCGTTTCCCTGCTCGGCCTCGGCGGTACGTCACAAAGCCAGACCGGCGACGGCATGCAGCGCCAGTCGGAGGCGGCGTGCCAGGCGGCGATCGCTGCGGGCACCACGGAAGCCTTCGCGGAGTTCCGCAGGATGTACCGGGGCGCGCGGACGCTCTGCAACGCGCGCGCCTCGACCGCCACCGTGGAGGCCTCGGGCGGCGACGGCGGCTTCGTGTCGGTCACGCAGGTCGGCGGCGGCCAGGCCCAGGCGGGCGGCAATGGCGGCACCGGCGGCCCGGGCACCAATGGGGGTAGCGGGGGCAATGGCGGCGTCGCCGGCCCCAACGGCGTGTTCGGCAATCTTGGCGGCCTGGCCCATGGCGGCTTCGGTCACGGGCAGGTAGGCGGCCTTGGCGGTTTCGGCGGCCATGGCGGCTTCGGCCATGGCGGCATTGGCGGCTCGGTCAGCGTCGATCTGGGCGGGATTGGCCATGTGAGCGTGGACCTCGGCGCCCACTGACGGGCCGCGGACAGGCCCGGTCAGACGTCGCAGACCTCGACGAACCGGCTCGCATAGGCATATTCCATGACGATCAGCCGGTTCGTCAGGCCGCCGTTCCGGTCGATCCAGTGCCGGACCCAGTCGGGGTAGGAGTCGAGAAGGTAGGTCCTGGCGGCATGGTCGCCACGGGGCCCGCCGCCGAAAGGCAGGTGGAAACCGAAGCGCGCCCGCGGCGTCACGCAGATCTGCTCCGCGGGCAGCGCGAGGTAGAGCGTGCAGGCGGAATCGCAGCGGCCGGCGAAGCGCACCTGGCGGCCCTGATCGGCCATCTGGCGCACGCGCAGGCCGTAGTCGACGACATGTCCGCCGGCATCGTTACGGATGTCGTAGGCGGGCTGGGCCGGCGATGCGGCGCCCGGCGCCGCGATCGTCGCGCAAAAGAGGCATGCCGCCACGAGCGTGGCGGCGAAGCGCAGAAGCATGGCTGATCCTGCTCGGCTAGGCCGGAATTGTCCGACTGTCCCCATCCTTGCGGAACGCCGCCGGTAGCCGGGGGAGGGATCGTCCCGGCCGGCTCCGCCGACGCTTCCGACAGGCCGTGTAGCACGCACGCGGTCGATCGGTCACGCCTTTCCTGACGCGCGCGCCCGGATGCGGGCTGCGGCGCCGCTCTTCCGCCGCGCGGCATTCGCGGGCCTATCCTGGCGACGGGCCGGCGCGCGGCCCGCATCGCGTTCGGAGGCTGGTCGGAATGAACTGGGGCATCGAGGATGTCGTCGCCGCCACGATGCTGGTGGCGGCAGCCGCGCTGGCCGTCTGGCTCGTCCGGCGGTTCGTGCGGAGGAAATCCTCGCGACTTCTGCTGACTATTCTCGTGGGGCTGGTCTTCCTCGCGACCTGGGCGCACCTTGCCGTCGGGATCGTCTGACCGGCGGCCTCCATCCCCCCCGACAGCCATGTTCGGATATGTCGACGTCCGCCCGCCGCGATGTTCACGAAACTGAACGCCGGTCGCCGTGATCGAGGGCCGGCGACGTGCGATTCCGCCCGGAAACTCCTGGAATCTGGGGATCGGAGGCCATGCCGGCCCGGTTGGCATGAATCTTCCTAGGGAAGGGCCGACACCGGACGCCCGACCATGATTCTCATCGCCCTCGCCTCATGCGCCTTCCTGCTCGCCCCCGTCGCCGGCTTCCTCGGCGCGCGGTCCTCGGCGCTCGTCGCGCTGGTTCCGCTGCTGCTCTTCTGCGGCTTCCTGCTCCTGATGCCCGGCATCGCCGCGGGCGGGGCGGTCGAGGAGGCGCATGCGTGGATCCCGAGCCTCGGCATCGACGCGGCCTTCAGGCTCGACGGCCTGTCGCTCACCTTCGCGCTGCTCATCACCGGCATCGGCGGCGCGGTCTTCCTCTACGCCTCGGCCTATCTGAAGGGCGCCCCCTGGCTCGCGCGCTTCTACGTCGTGCTCACGCTGTTCATGGCGTCGATGATCGGCGCGGTGCTCGCCGACAATCTCGTCCTGCTCGTCGTCTTCTGGGAGATGACAAGCCTCACTTCGTTCCTGCTCATCGGCTACTCGCCGGAGAAGCCGGAGGCGCGGCGCGCTGCGCAGCAGGGCTTCCTCGTTACGGTGGCGGGCGGGCTCGCCATGCTTGCAGGCGTCATCCTGCTCGGCAATGCGGCCGGCACCTTCTCGATCTCGCAGATCGTCGCGCAGGGAGGGGTGCTCGCCGACCACCCCTCCGCGCCGGCCATCATCGTGCTTGTCGCGGCCGGCGCCTTCGCGAAGTCGGCGCAGGCTCCGCTGCATTCCTGGCTCGCCAATGCGATGGTCGCGCCGACGCCGGTCTCGGCCTTCCTGCATTCGGCGACGATGGTGAAGC
>SXGT01497938.1_pt1 | contig 10213 bp, 11 predicted proteins | sample 3176221 | NCBI WGS metagenome assembly SXGT01 (sample SAMN11356862, study PRJNA531348) | freshwater metagenome | isolation source: freshwater sample F1-120 | place: China: Fuxian Lake, Yuxi | collected 2017-12-25
ATCCAGTACCAGACTGATCGCATCCAGCTTGAATTCCTTTGTATACTGTTTCCTCGTTTCCATTTCTTCCTCCAATTAAGACTATTTTCTCTTAACTGGACTGTCCGGGTCTATTGAACCACATCAACATATCCCATTGTCTCAAAAACCATTTAGCCGTAAGATGCAAGCGGTTCCCACAGGATGGATTGAAATGACACGATTAAATAAATCACGCAACGACTTGTTAGGGTTTTGCCATGAAGTCGCATCGGAAGGCGCACGCAGCCTTGATTTATTGCGTTCCATCGATAACACGCTTTCGTTTCTGAACCGGCTGACGGCGCAATTGCGGGCCGATACCGGTTACACGGAAAGGATTATAGCCATCGTCAAAGCCTTGCCGGTTGAATATGATCCGGATGATTCCATTTTGGAAAGCATCGGCAAAGCACAAAGCGCCACCGGCGATTTGTATGATGAGCTGATCAACAGAAGAAGCGCCGCAAAAGGCGACGGCAGGCTGACCGAAGACGATGGTATTGAAGAGGCTTATACCGAAGCCATCGCGGCGGCGGCTGATTTGCATAATAGCTTGAATGCGTTGCGGTGGACTATCGGCGAACATGACGCCGATCTTTCGCCGGTCAGTAAGCCTTTCACGAATGCCGCCGATCTAGTCAAGAATCTGTCCGCTTAAATGGCGCAAGCTGGGGCGAGCGGGTTAGCGATTACGGCCGTATCGGTCACCGAGAAATTCCGCAAAGCCTATAAGAAACTGCCGCCCGATATACGGGCGCATGCCGATGAAGCATTGCACGATTTGATGAAAACTCCCCGACCTGCTTCGCTACGGTTCGAGAAGCTGAATGGATACCGGAAGCCCAATATTTACACCATCCACGCAACGCCCAATCATAGCCACAAAATATCGTTCGAATTGAATGGATCGAATGCCATTCTGCGAAACATCGATACCCACAAACTGATCGACCGGCAGCCTTAAGCCAAGCGCGGAAAGCTTGAAAAGGAGTATGAAATATGAAATTCCCCATTGCGATTGAACCAGGCGATGACGCGCATGCTTTCGGTGTAATCGTTCCCGATTTGCCGGGCTGTTTTTCGGCGGGCGATACCTTGGATGAAGCCATCGACAACGCAAAGGAAGCGATTGAGTTATGGCTGGAAACAGTCATCGACGATGGCGGCGCGATTCCCGAATCGCGTTCTATCGGCGAACATCAATCGAATCCTGAGTTTTCCGGCTGTATATGGGCGGTTGCGTCTATCGGTCTTTCCGGGCATGAAAATTTGCACTTGAAAGGCAATGAATAATTATTTTTCTGTGCGCAGCACTATAAAAATCCCGCCCGGAATGGGTGGCAACAGGAACATTTCCGCGCCGGATTTTCGCCTTAAAACTTGCCGCAAAATCTCAAAAGCAGGACACCAATCGAAGCATAATCCCCCCGATTTTCCTCAAAAAGACGGCATACGAAAATCAAGTATTGATTAAATAATTTACTTCTTATTCAATGATTCATGAATAAAGCCGTTCTTCTCAAGCACATGCATTACCCCACGTAATAAGTAGTTATTAGCGAAACCAATGGTATAGATTCTTCCTTTTTCCTTAAGAGGAATAAGCATCTGTTTATCTTTAAGATCCTTAATGACTCTTGATCTTTGTACTGGGGATTCTTTCCCGATAATCTTTTCAAGATCACTAGATTTGATGCACATTTCTCGATCTTTCACTACAGCATTTAGAATAGCAAATTCCCTTTTAGTTATATGCTCACGCTCTAGGGCAAAAGTCAGCACTGGGAGCAGTATATTGGAAGTCATGTATGACAAATCAAGTAGACGGTCAATCTTTTCTATTTCGGTTTTTAGACCATCTAGGACATAGAAACACCACTCAAGAGTTTTTTCTTTTTCTCCAGAATCTGCCAGTGCCAACATTTCATAATACTTATCTCGATCCATACAGAAAATAGCGGTAGGATTAAGAATTCGACCACTATGCACTTGGAAACCTTGTTTTATAAGTAGAGCGTAGGTAAACATCCTAATCAAACGACCATTACCATTATCAAACGGATGAATCCACGCCATACGATGATGAGCTAAAGCGGTGGCTAGAAGATGATATTGGGTGGAAGTTTGTTCATTAACAAATCTCAATAATTCATCAAAGTAGTCAGGTACTTTAACTGAATCTGGCGGAATATGCGATGATCCACCAATAGCAACAGCGATTGGCCGTAATTGTCCGGGGTAGCGTGATCCTTCACCGCTAGGGGGTGGCAGTAGTCCATCGACTAATATTTTGTGAATCTCTGAAATTAGAGCGCGATCAAATACAGTCCTTCTATTGACATTTTCTTCAATAAAATCTATGGCTCTTTCGATGTTGAAGATTTCCCTGAATCCATCATCAGTAGCTTCTTTTTCTGGTTTCTCAATTATTCTTTCAACAAATTCAGATAAAGTTGTGTGATTACCTTCAATACGTGCTGAACCAAGACTTTCAAAGATATGAAAAATATTTTTTAATTGGAAGAAAATGTACGGCGGGACAGGACCACCCAGTCGCTTGACTCTAAGTTTTTCTAACTCAATAATGACAGTCGCTAAAGGTGAGTCCCAGCCAGGATCATAGAGTTTGAGAGGAATTTCTTTATTCATACTATTATTTTCAAGCTTCGTTCTCATCATTTATCATGCTATAGCATATTATCCTTATAATGCAATACATTATTGTGACGATAACAAATAATTATTTATCATTCCGCAAATAGTTATTTGCTTTATTTGTTTCAATTATTGATGATGACGAGGCGATTCCCGAATTGCATTCTATTGGCGAACACCAATCGAATCCCGAGTTTTCCGGCTGTATATGGGCGGTTGTGTCCATCGATCTTTCCGAACTATCGAACAAGGCGGAAAGAGTAAATATCACGCTCCCAGCCCGCGTATTGCGCCGCATCGATGCGGCAAGCGAAGGCAACAGGCGAATCACGCTCGGGATTCATTGCCAGCCGGATATTGCAGGAAGGTTTGCACCTGGAAGGCAATTAATGCCCGCGTGCCTTCGGTTTCGTTATCAGGCCGTGACACAGCTTCACGGCGGGCTTGCCGGGCTTTCTTTGTTGGTGGTTCGAGTAGGGTAGCGGCAAAGTCATTGAGCGTTATCCATAGCATTCAGCCGTATTTCTATGGCTTGCTTTGATGCTTGTAGTTTTTTTGAGAGTTCATCAAGATTGCCGTGAAACTCTTCATTCAGCTCACGAACTAGGGATTCAGGCATCAATATCGATGCGGCAAATTGATTGGCTTGTGTCTCATGTTTACCCGTAATGTTCGTATTATAAAATCTTCCCTGGCTGGTACTCCGATACGCTTTGTTATCATCAACGCCATTACCGATTAGGCTCCGATGGAAAAGAAAGTGCGCCAGCTCATGCGCCATCGTGAACCGTTGCCTGAAATAATGATCAGCTTTGTTTACCGATATTTTGTAGGCGCCACTTGGAAGCCTTTCGATTTGCCCCGATATGCCATCATCCAATTCAGCTTTCTTATCTAGCTCTATCCCCAGGGATCGGATGATTCCCTCAATATTCACCGGGGCTTCGGTTAGATGGCTTTGAATGATTGATAGTGCGTCTTTCATGATTTACTCATTATTGGGATCAACATGAATCGATATATCGTTAGCAACGCTTTCCTTGATCTTTTCGATATTTTCTATTTGATTCAACCAGGGGATAATAATTTCAGGCGCATTGTCAGACATCCATTGAGTACAAATTATTTTTAGGTTTTCTTTCAGGTATTTCTCTACGGCTTTTTGTGCGATTTCTTCCGATTTTAGCTTTACCCGGTCATAACTAATAAAACCGAACAAAGCAAGCACAACGGTTATGATCGCCAGAAGTGCAGTAATTAAATCAAGCCTGCCAAGCGAATAAGCGGCATGAATTGAATCTTTATGCCCGGATATATTTTCCAATAAATCGCTCTGCGATAGTAAAAAAACGGTCCCATAGATTCCAAATAGCAGGGAAATAATAACGACTATAACGGCTATAGAAATGTATCCGTATTTCATGCCGTGATTATCGCCCCTTCATTGCTCATTAAGCAATATTATTCATGCATCCGCCCGGAATGGGTGGCAACAGGAACATTTCCGCGCCGGATTTTCGCATTAAATCTTGCCGCAAAACTCAAAAGCGGGGTACCAATCGAAGCGCAAAACAACCGATTTTCCCCAAAAAGTCGGAACAAATGGGGGTTTGTCGGAACATTTTTTGAAAAAGTCGGAACACGTAAAGCAAGCATTCATGCGGTTTTTCAGATTTTGTTCCGACTGTTCCGACTGTTCCGACATGTTTTTAAGGGGGGTGGGATAAAAACTCAAAAATGGCATTGAAAAAATCACACCGTTTTTCTGAACATAGGAACAACGGTTTCATTGTTTTTCAAAGCATCGATATAGTCAGCCCATTGCTGAATCAGTTTATGTCGTTCTTCCAGGAATTGCGTTCTGTCATAGGCTGCTTGAACTTCGCCTTTTTTGGCATGCGCTATCTGTGCTTCCAGCACATCGGGAGCAATCCGCAGTCTTTCCCGTGCTATGGTTCTTAGTGTGGCCCGGAATCCATGCGTAACGGTTTTATCGCGCATTCCATTTTCCCTGAGTACTTTGCTCAAGCTGTCGCGGTGCATGTGCTTATTGATAGGGTCACGAATGCCGGGAAACACAAACGGCGATTCACCGGTTAGTTGCTGCAATCCCTCCAGCATTGGAATCAATTGATCGGGTAGGGGTGTGATATGTTCATTTCCCATTTTCATCCTGGCGGCAGGAATATGCCATTCCTTGCTTTCCAAGTTCAATTCACTCCATTGCATACCGGCCACAACACCGGGGCGCGTGGCGGTGTACAGGCACACCAGCAACGCTACTTTTGAATGGATTGAGTTTATGCCATCGATTGCCTTGAGCAAGGCGGGCAGATCACTGGATTTCGTAATAGCGGCATAGTGTCCTTTGGTAGCTTTGGGAAGGGCACCGTTTAAAGATAATTCACGTCCATCGTCCCGTAAGCCTTCCTGAATTGCATACCTGATTATTTGGTTACAGTATTGCCGCGCTTTTACTGCAAGCCTTGGGGCGCGTTCATGGATCTCAAGCAGTACCAGCTTTACATCCGATGATGAAATTTCGGCAACAGGCTTTTTCCCTAGCTTGGGAAGCACAGAATCGTCAAGTATTTCCCGTGCCTTGCGTGCCGTTTCTTTCGCCCATCCTTTGGCTTTGTGGGTATACCATTCTTCAGCTATTACTTTGAATGCGCCACGAATTAAAGTTTCCTGTTTCAGTTTTTCCGTTTTTTTATGATCGACAGGATCTATACCTTGAATTAATCTTTGCCGGATTTCTTCGGCGTGTGTCCGTGCCATGGTTGCTGAGACATCGGGATGTGATCCAAGGCCGATCATATTTCGCCTACCATCAGGCCGTTGATACCTTAATACCCATCTTTTGTTGGCGTTTGCGTCCACAATCAGCATTAACCCTTTGCCGTCTTGTTTTGTTTCGCCGGGTTTGGCTGCCTTAATTTCAAGGTCAGAAAGATTTCTGATAATCTTCGGCATGGTTCGGGTCTCATAAAATTCCTATACCAAAAACTATACCAAAAAAAGACCGGCTGTTGGTGGATTAATATGGATTAACACGGAATGCCATTTTTTAAAATGGCTTGTTTATTGAACTGTGGAAAGGGTGTTTTGGATTTCTATGGAATCGTGCGGAATCCGGTTCGGGGTTTCTTCTGGCACCATCAATAACCTAAACAGCCTCACTGGCTCTCAATCTAGGGTTGTTGCTGTTTTTTGTTACCCGCAAAGTTACCCTAAAATGTTCTGGCCTACTTAATCCAAAATCAAGCTAAATTCTACACTATCGATACTGCATACCACAGCAGTATTTCCTCGTAAAGTCTACAAGCCGTTGAAAAAACATTTTCTAGGCAGCTGATGCAAGGAAAATAGGTGAAAAAACGCAATTTATGCCTACTAAACTACCACCTACTGAAAGTAGGTGGGTTAGCGCACCAAGCTAAACGCGCATGAATCAACACATTTAAAATCAAGGCCACCGTCTAAAGACGGTGGTTTTTACCAAATTTATGGAAATAAAAATGGCCGGAGTTGTCCGGCCATTGAGGTCACTGCATTGAAATGCCATTCCCGCTTGATCGCAAGCGGGATTGTTATCGTTGCTTATTATTCGATAACGTTCAGAGTGCCTGGCAAGTGAATGTTTTTAGGATGGAGTTGGCACCAAATGGTGAATGCGCCTGCTTTGTCGGCTACAAAAGAAATGGTTTTGGTTTCGCCTGCTTTGAGTACTTCCTGAATGCCGTATGCATCAATCGAAACACCTTCGCTGATCGGCGATTTGTTTTCCACGGTGATATTTACTTTGGCGCCTTTATGCACTGCGATGGTTTCCGGTTCGTTCAGCACGTTGAAAGCACGGATGTTTTTTACGGTGACGTTTTCAACGTTCAGTTCTGGGATGGTGGTGTCATAAGCGTTGATGACAACGGTGAAGTTTTTTTCTCCAGCTTGAACGGCGCTTGTAGCAAGCAGCAATCCGGCGATTAAGCTAACGCCCAGCAGTTTGGTTACTTTCATTAATATTCTCCTCTCTAAAAAGCTTTTTTTCATAAAGATGCTTAGTTGCTAAGCAGTGTTTGAGTTTCTTGTTATCAACAGCGAGAGCGTTAAAATAAGCAACAAACCGCTTATCGATCCGTCTCCAGCTGTGTGCCGCGATTATAATTCCAATAGGGGTTGCGCACAACAGGTCGGCTTAAATTGCTTTTATCTGCATGCACTTGTTGCGGTGTCTCCCTAGAAATTGTTTTTCCATTCGCGCAGTATTGCAAAAATAGCTACGGGATCGGTGGACGATTTGCCCGAGAATCGTTGTGCGCTGGCGATGATTTGCGGTTGTTCGCAGCGCAAAAAAGGATTGATGGCACGCTCCAATCCGAGCGTTGTCGGCACGGTTGGGGTGTTTTGTTGGCGCAGTTGCCGTGCTTTCAGCTCGAATTCAATCAGTGTGGCATTGCCGGGGTCGATCGCTCCGGCGAATGCGATATTGCCGAGCGTGTATTCGTGCGCGCAAAAAATCAGCGTATCGTCCGGCAGCCGGGACAGTTTTTGCAGGGATCGGTACATCTGTTGCGGTGTTCCCTCGAAAATGCGTCCGCAGCCGCAAGCAAACAATGTGTCGCCGCAAAATACCATGCCGAAGGGGTGAGATCCGTAATAGGCAATGTGACCGCGCGTATGTCCGGCGATATCGATTACGGACAGATTCAGCGGCAATGCTGGTAAACTGACACGATCGTGTTCGTGCAGCGGATGCGTAACCGTTGCAATCGCTTCTGCGGCAGGGCCGTAGACGGGGGCGTCGCACCATCGGCGCAATTCCGCGATGCCGCCCGTGTGGTCGCTGTGATGGTGCGTGATCAGGATGGCGCTTAATTGCAGTCGATGGCGTTCAAGGAATTCGATGACGGGAGACGCCATGCCGGGATCGACTACCGCAGCGTGGCTTTGATTGTGAATCACCCAGATATAATTGTCTCGAAAGGCGGGTACGGGGTGAATAGTCAGCATGGGCATTCCTTTTGTCGGATCGTGCCAAGATTGTAGCAATCGTATCAATTCAGTATCGGATAGTTTTGCAATGACTCAACAAAACGCACAACAATGGTTTGAATCTTCGCTCGGGCAGTATTTGATTGCGCATGAGCAGCAATTTTTCGATCAGGTTGTGGCCAATATTTTTGGTTACAATGCAGTGCAAATCGGGTGGCCGCAATTTAATTTTCTGCAGTCCAATCGCATGCCTTTTCATTTTTCCGTGGGGCTCGACGCCGGGACTTCGTTACGAGCGGAGGCGAGTTTTTTGCCCATCCAGAGCAACAGCATCGATCTGGTCATTTTGCCGCATGCGCTCGAATTTAACGCCAATCCGCATCAAATATTGCGCGAAGTGTATCGGGTTTTGATCCCGGAAGGTCATGTGGTGATTTCGGGATTTAATCCGGTCAGTTTGTGGGGTATGTGCCATTACTTAAAATCGACACGGAAGGAATTTCCGTGGAATGGCGATTTTATCGCATTGCATCGGCTCAAGGATTGGCTGAAGCTGCTCGATTTCGAGATGGCGGGCGGGCGGCTTTGCTGCTATGTGCCGCCGTTCAAACAGGAAAAATGGCGGCGGCGGTTCCAATTCATGGAAGCGGCGGGGGATCGCTGGTGGCCGATTTCCGGCGGCGTCTATTTTTTGCATGCGATCAAGCACATGCATGGTATGCGCATTATCAAGCCGGGATGGAAAAATTCGATGGATGCCAAGAAAAAAATGATACCGGCCACGCAAAAACTCACCGGAACGTCGGCGGAAGAAAAAACATCGCAAAAAATCAATCATACGGACGAGTTGAAACGACCATGACGATAGAGCCGGAAAAAGTGGTTGAAATCTACACCGACGGCGCGTGCAAGGGAAATCCCGGCATCGGCGGCTGGGGGGCTTTGTTAAGATACGCGGGACATGAGCGGGAGCTATTCGGCGGCGAAAAGCTGACCACCAACAACCGCATGGAATTGCTGGCCGCGATCCGCGCTTTGGAAGCGTTGAAGCGGCCTTGCACCGTGCATCTGCATACCGATTCGCAATACCTGCAACGGGGCATCAGCGAGTGGTTGGACGGCTGGACGGCGCGCGGCTGGCGTACGGCTGACAAGAAGCCGGTCAAAAACGACGATCTGTGGAAGCTGCTCGATCAATTGGCACAGCAGCACGAGATCGAATGGTGCTGGGTGCGCGGACACGACGGGCATGCGGATAACGAGCGTGCCGATCAGTTGGCGAATCGCGGTGTCGAATTGATCAAAGCGGAAGAAATTAGTTAAAGGGCATCTCTAAAGCCATATCATGCGCCAAATCATACTGGATACCGAAACCACCGGATTGGAGTACAAGCAAGGACACCGCATCGTCGAAATTGCGGCGGTGGAGCTTTGCAACCGGCAATTGACCGGCAATCATTTTCACCGTTACTTGAATCCCGAACGGGAAAGCGACGAAGGCGCGCTGCAAGTGCATGGTCTGACCAGAGAGTTTTTGCAGGATAAGCCGAAATTTCACGATATTTCCAAGGAGTTTCTGGAATTCATCGGCGACGCAGAATTGATCATCCATAATGCGCCTTTCGACGTCGGTTTTCTCAATCATGAATTGAATCTGTTGAATCTGGCAGCATTGGATAGCTATTGCGCATCGATCACCGATACGCTGAAATTGGCCAAGGAGCTGCATCCGGGCAAGCGTAATAATCTGGATGCGTTGTGCGAGCGATATCGTATCGACAATTCAAAACGCACGCTGCACGGCGCGCTGCTGGATGCGGAATTACTGGCGGAAGTCTATCTGGCCATGACGCGCGGCCAAGAAAGCTTGTTGATCGAGTTGGAACATACCGAATCGGTGCAGCAAACATCGGTCGGCGTGAATGGATTGAATTTGAAGGTGATCGAAGCTACTGCGGAAGAAACGGCGCAACATTTGAAAGTACTGGAGAAGATTGCGAAGGAAAGTAGCGGTCGGTGTTTGTGGAGCAGTCTGAGCGGCGGCGATTCTAGCCAGATTATGTAGCGAAAAAATTAATCTGCAAATCCAGCGGATTCTTGGAAAACCCTCCGGCCTGCTAAACCCTATGATTGATGAAAAGACATATCGTCAATCATAGGGGTATAGGGATATTAGGGAAACGCTGATTAATTCGTCACACCGGCGAAAGCCGGTGTCCAGTTCGTTGATTTTTCTGGATTCCGGCCTTCGCCGGAATGACGAGTTCAGAATTAATCAGCGCTTTCTTAGATATCGCTGCGAGTAACTTACTTAATAATGGCGTTCAATTCGCCTTTGGTATAGCGATTGGCCATGTCTTCCAGTGAGATCGGTTTGATTTTGCTTGCTTGTCCGGCACAACCGAAAGCTTCAAAGCGCGCTTTGCAAATGTCTTTGGCTGCGGCGGTGGCTTCTTTCAGGAATTTGCGCGGATCGAAGTTGCTTTTATCTTTTTCCAGGCTGCGGCGGATTGCGCCGGTCATGGCCAAACGAATGTCGGTG
>SXGT01650178.1_pt1 | contig 10213 bp, 11 predicted proteins | sample 3176221 | NCBI WGS metagenome assembly SXGT01 (sample SAMN11356862, study PRJNA531348) | freshwater metagenome | isolation source: freshwater sample F1-120 | place: China: Fuxian Lake, Yuxi | collected 2017-12-25
ATGAACCATGGCTAAACAACTTGCTTTTTCCGTAGATATAAACAAATGCTCCGGCTGCAAAGCCTGTCAGATAGCATGCAAAGATAAGAACAGCCTCCCCATCGGCGTCCGCTGGCGCCGCGTCTTCCAATACGAAGGCGGCGAGTGGATCAACCAAGACGGGCAGATGATTCCGAGCAACGTGTATGCATATCCCGTTTCGTCGGCTTGTATGCACTGCGCGAAACCGATCTGTATGGACGTCTGTCCGACAAGCGCCATAACCAAGCGCGATGACGGCATCGTCTTGATAAACGCTGACATGTGCATCGGTTGCCGCTATTGTTCATGGGCATGCCCCTACGGCGCTCCGCAGTTCAATGAAGAACTGAACGTCATGACAAAGTGCAACATGTGTTACGACCTGGTGGACAAGGGCGAACGCCCCGCCTGCGTAGAATCTTGTCCCTACCGCGCCCTAGATTTTGGTCCCCTGGATGAACTTCAGGGCAAGTACGGTACGTTTGCCGACCCCGCGCCACTTCCTGATGCCAGCATTACCGAACCCGCCGTGGTCTACAAGCCGAACAAGGTCACCAAGTCATCCAGCAAGGCAGATGGTCACTTGATGAACCTGGAGGAGCTATAAAATGGATACTCGCGAATGGGCTTTGCTAGCCTTTACAATCCTTGGGCAAGCCGCTGCGGGACTGATGATTGTCCTGATGATCGTACGCGCCTACATTGCCTCCAAATCGGGCAGTGACCTCGCGGATCGCTTGACCAGTCGCCCGCTCTACCTGGTGGTTCCCATCATGGCGCTGGCGCTGCTTGCCTCCCTCTTTCACCTCGGAAGCCCGCTTCACATCGTACGTGCCATCCCGAACCTTGGGTCTTCCTGGCTGAGCCGTGAAGTGGTCGTTGCTGTGCTGTTTGTGGTCTTTGCGGCACTGTTCACCTTTATGCAATGGCGCAAGACTGGCAGCGAAGGTCTCCGCACCGTCATTGGCTGGGTCACTGCCGTGATTGCTGCTATCTACATCTACAGCATGGGCATGGTCTACATGATTTCCACCCAGCCGTCCTGGAATACTTTTGCCACCCCAGTGACCTTCGTCTCGGGCAGCCTGTTGCTCGGTGTTTTGGGCATGTCGGCTGGACTGGTTACGGGTTACGCCGGTCTGAAGGCTGAAGAAACGAAACTCGTCAACACCCTCCTGCAGGGACTTGCCATCACTGCCATCGTCCTGCTTGGCGTCGAGTTCATCGTCCTGCCGATTTACATGGGATACCTTGCCTCTCAGGGCGGCGCGGCTTTGGAATCCCTCTCCATGATGGTCGGCTCCTACGGCGTGGTATTCTTCTTCCGCCTGCTCGTTCTATTTGCTGGTGCGGGTTTGCTGGCGGCTTATCTCTATCGGAATGCTTCCATCGCCGAAAAAGAAAATACCCTGGCTGCACTTGCCTATAGTGCCTTTGCTCTTGCGCTGGTCGGTGAAGCGCTCGGACGTTTCATTTTCTATGCCACGCATTACCGCATCGGTATCTAAACCTTAGAAGTAACACCGTGATCGGGGGTGGGCATTGGCTCACCCCCGACTTTTTTCAAAAATTATGAAACCTCAGGTTAATCCCCTCCTCGTTTTGAGTTTCTTCGTCGCCGCCCTGCTGGCGACTTTTGGTCATGTATCCGCCCAGAACGTGGAGGCAGTGCGTATCCTCGAACTTTCTGCCAGCGGATATGAACGGGCGCACGCCCTCGCCTATTCTGCGGACGGGAATCGTCTTGTCGTCGGCGGGACATCTGGCATTTATCTTTTCGATCTTCAGCAATTATCCAAACCAAACTTTATTCAAACTGATGTCTGGGCACGCAGCCTTATCTTCCTGCCGCAAAGCGACTTGCTCGCCGCGGGACTTTTCGACAATACGATCAAGTTTTGGAACATCCCAAACTCAGAGCCGCTCAAAACGCTGGACGCTCCCGAAGGCTGGGTCCGCAGTCTGTCCGCTTCACGAGACGGCTCGATCCTGGCGGCGGCATCCGACGATGACACCATCCGCATCTGGCGATCGGACAACAATGATTTAGTGCTTGTTCTAAACGATGTCACAGGCGTCCGTGTGACGGCACTCTCGCCCGATGGGAAACTGGTTGCGGGTGCGCTTTCAGATAACGGCATCCGTGTGTGGAATGTCTCGAACGGCGAACTGCTCTACACATTGACGGGTCATGAAGATTGGCCGCGCTGTCTTGCCTTCTCACCTGATGGACAAACCCTCGTCTCCTGCGGGTTTGACAGAACCCTCCGCCTTTGGAACATGTCGGATGGCAGCCAGCAAAAAATTTTGGAAGGTCATAAGTCGAGTGTGCTAGGCGTAGCTTTCTCGCCCGATGGTCAGACTCTTGCCTCTGGTTCTGTGGATCAAACCGTCCGACTTTGGAACGTCAGCGACGGCAGTGAACTAAAGGTTTTGCAGGGACACACTGATTTTGTTTATGCCGTTGCCTTCTCGCCCGATGGACAGACTCTAGCTTCGGGTGGCGGGGATAACACTGTCCGCTTGTGGAATCTCGAAGACCTGATCGCCTTCCCAGATGAAGTCGTTCCCGATGTATCGTCGGATTGCCGCCAATGTCACCACCGCCGCGGACAGAACGAACCAGCGCGGGTCATCGACCTGAGTTGCGAAGCCTGCCACGGGGGCGGCATTGGACTTTCATGGTGTACGGCATTTCCGCGTTCCTCCCTAGTGGAGAAAACACCTATCCACTACAACGCTGTTAACGATGTCTCTGGCGTGCCTGTCAACAACAACGATTTTGCCATCGTCCTTGCCTCGCCTGGAAACGGCGAGACGTTTTACGTGACGGGCAATTCCCTCGCGCCTGAAATTATCAGCGGTAGGGTTTATGCAAAAGGGCAAACCGACTTTGCAGGAATCAAAGTCCGCCTTGACATTGTCTCGAACGAAGAGGTGACGACCTCGCTCGAAACCACTCCCTCGGCGGGTGGCGACTTCACTTTCAACGTCGCCATTAATTTAGATGCCCCGCCTTCCTATTCGTCCAAGCCTGCCACGCGGCAATGTACCCAATGTCACGACGACTCTCTGGCTCAAGCAGACCTCCCCATCGGCACGGTAAATTTTGTCGTCACCGCCACCACGTCTGGTGGGCAGCAGGCAACCGATTCGCGTTGGGCGCGCGTAGACGCCAGCAAAAATATCTCGCTTCCTGTTCAAGTGGTGGATGGTGAAACAAAGGTGTCGTTGGCTGGTCTTTCGGTGGAAGCCTCTGCAATTTTTTACGAGTGGCGTGATCGTTTTAGCAATACGGTCTCTGATGCGGATGGACAAGCCCAATTGGAACTGGAAGAACTCTCGCAAGCGAAGACAGTCTACAGCCTCAGCATCCCGCCACAAACGTTGAACGGCATGTTCTATTTCAGCCCGCAAGCCGTGACCGTCACCCTTGATCCTCACGCGGATGAGTCGCCTGTCACGTTGACGGCGCAGACCATGAAGGGGCGGATCGATGGGACTCTCAACGCGGACGGGGATCTCTGGGCGATTCAACTGCCAGCGGGTCCTGTTTACCAAGCCTCATCTACACCTGAACATTTCTTCACCTTCGAGGACATTCCCGTCGGACAGTACCTTCTCACCGCCGACGTTTTTGCTTTGGCGGAACAAAACCTCTCTGCGCCCGCGCGCGAAGTTGACCTGTTCGTGTCGCCTGAGACAACGGTTGAGATTTCCCCCGTCGCCGCGAAACCGCTCTCGGGTTCGGTGACGGGGGAAGGCGGGGACTTCCTGCCGTTTGTGTGGATCAACGTGGGTGACCGCGAAACCATCCAAGCGGTTGACCCATCTTCGGGAAAATTTATCATCCCCAATCTATCAACCGAATCGAAGTTTGCCACAGCTTCGGCTCCTGGCTACTTTGCCCTGCCGCAAAAGATTTCGGATTCGGTGTTGGACTTCCAACTCGCTCCCCGCCCTGAGACTCAATTCATCGCATGGAACGATGGTCAGGTTGTTCTGCCGTCCGAGACAGTTGGCTCAGTCGATGGGCTGGACTTCAAGCTGACTCAAGGCTGGCTCTGGGGACAAAGTAGCACCACCGCCTCGCCGCTGGCAATTCACTTGCCAGGCATGGACGTGGAAATCACCAGCGGACAGTTTGCGCTGGAATACCCCGCCGCGGGGACGGGCTGGCTGTACGTCCTTCAAGGGGAGGCAAAGGTTTTGGGGCTTGGCAACCAACTCACAGTGAAGAACGGGGAGATGATCGCCTTGACCAGTGGCGCAAATCCCATATCGATGGAATCGGCTGTCATCATGGCGCTGCATCCCACGCTTGAAATCCCGCCCATGTTCGAGACCATCGAGCCGACTTTGTCCGCAAAAGTTCAATCGTGGCTGGCAAAGGCTGGAATCGGGATTCTGCAAATTATTACATTTATCACCTATATTCTCTCACTTGCGACCCTTTGCGTAATCCTATTTCGCAGTTTATTCTTGAGAAGAAAGTTATCATCCAACGAGGAGAAACCAAATGCAGGAAAATAACATTAACGATATGAAAGCCAACGTCCTCGGGGAGTCGTTGTTGTTCGGTTTGTTGGGTAAGATCATTTACGCCGACCTCGATCAGGCGTGGCTTGAGTCGCTGATTCGCGACGAGGTTTTTAGCGAAGCCCCCTTTGGCGCGGAGCAGGTCGAAGTGCAGCGCGGAATCGAATTGCTGCAACGCTGGACAAATGAAAACAACGAAGGCTTGGAAGCGCCGCAGTTCAAGGCATTGCAGGACGATTATTTGCATCTGTTCATTGGGCTTGGGCATGTGCTCGCGCCCATGTGGGAGTCGGTTTACTTTAGCGAGAAGCGGCTCATGTTCCAGGAATCCACCTTGCAAGTTCGCGAGTGGTATGCCCGCTTTGGCGTGCAAGCGGAACGCATCAACAACGAGCCCGATGACCACATTGGGCTTGAAATGCTGTTTATTTCTCATTTGGCTTCGCTCGCACTGCATGCCATCGAACAGGATGACCAAAATAAACTGAACGAATTTTTGCAGGCTCAACGCGATTTTCTCTCACAACATCTGTTACGCTGGGGACCCGTGTGGGCGAAACTTGTCAAGCAAAATGCCGCCACCGATTTCTATCGCGGCATTGCCCACCTCACTCACGGCGCATTGCTGGCAATTGCCGAAGCAATCGAAATTAAAATGCCCAAAGAGGTTTCGCTGTGACTTTGCTCGACGCCGCCGAAAGGTTCGCTTCGATAGACCGTTCGCAGGTTTTGTTGGACGCCAAGCGCTGCCTGCACACGCAGGATCAGTCTTCGGAGTGCGCGGCGTGTTTCAACATTTGCCCTGTTCAAGCAATCACCGCCGGCAAGCCGCCCGCGCTCGACGCGGAAAAATGCGAATCCTGCCTTGCCTGTTTGCCTGTCTGCCCGGTCGGCGCATTCCGCGCCGATGACGATGTGGCTGACCTTTTGACCTGCGCCACACACATCGAAGACCAGCCCGTCGAGGTGATTTGTGGACTTCATCCCCACCCCGAAACTGGCGCGGACGCCGAAGCCATTGGGATTCAAATTCGTGGATGTCTTGCAAGCTTGGGGACTGGCGCGTTGCGGAACCTCTCCGCTTTGGGATTGAAACGCGTCACCCTCCGCGCTGATAGTTGTTCCAGTTGCAAGTGGCATTCGCTTCACTCGGAGATTCACCTGCAAGCCGAGAGGGCAAGTCGCTTTGGGCATGTCACCATCACTTGCATGGACGAAATCGCCGCGCCCGTCGAACGTCCGCTGTGGGCTTCGAAAAATCCACCGCTCTCGCGCCGTGACCTGTTCCGGATGATGGCAAAGCAGGGACAAGTCGCCCTGGCGCGGGCGATGGAAAACGGCGTGACCGCATCCAAGCGCCAGCCTGGACGTGACCGATTACGGCTGTTATCTGCGGTTTCACATTCGACTGCATCAACTTCGATAGCCAACTTGCATGAATTCAATTTTGCCACGCTGACAATCTCAACTGCCTGCACCGCCTGTGGTACGTGCGGACGAGCCTGTCCCACCGAGGCGCTGCGCTTCGATAGGAACGACGAGGCGATGACCTACTTGCTGACCTTCTCGGCGCAGAACTGCATCGGCTGTGACCTGTGTGAGCACGTTTGCCTGCCAGATGCGATCACGCTGAACCATGAGCCGACCTTTGAACAAGTATTTAGCGAGAAAGAGCCTGTCCTGGTTAAATCAGGCTCCCTCGTCCGCTGTGAACGCTGCAAGTCGTGGATGGCGGCGCAGGACGGCATGAAATTATGTTCGCTGTGCGATTATCGCCGCACACATCCGTTCGGCTCCATCTTGCCGAAGAAAGTCATCAGGAAATCCCAATCATGATTTTAGACGTAATGAATCCCAGCCAGCCCGACATCAAAAACCCTATCTTGCGTGAGTACGTCAACACCTACGTGCAAATCTATCAGGATTTCATGGAACAAGTGCGGGCGATGGGACTTGAGATCGAAAGCGAAGACGCCACCGCGCTTGTCGCTGAAAAAACGGAAGCGCTGCGGAAGAAGGGCGCAACCGTCCGCAATAATGATAAGAGCATTTTCACCAATCGCATCTCGCCATCTTGCGTCGCCTGTCAGACGGGAATGGACAGTTCAACTTTCTTCATCTCGTTGAAGTGTCACCGCGATTGCTTTTATTGCTTCAACCCGAATCAGGAAAACTACGAATATTTCCGCGAACACACCCGTGACACGGTTGCGGAACTGGACGAAACGCGTCGCACGAATCCGCGGATGGGGCATCTTGCCCTGACGGGCGGCGAACCGCTGCTCCACAAAGATGAGACCTACCGCTTCTTCGAGCACGCGCGGAAACTGTATCCCGCCGCGCATACCCGCCTCTACACCAGCGGCGACCACATCGACCGCGCCACGCTGGAGTCTTTGCAAAAATCGGGGCTGAATGAAATCCGCTTCAGCATCCGCATGCACGATCTTGCAAAAGGGCAAAACCACACCTACGAAAATATTGCCCTTGCCCGCGAATACATCCCAAGCGTGATGGTGGAAATGCCTGTCCTGCCGAATACGCTGGACGAGATGAAGGATGTCCTTCTGCGTCTCGATGAACTGGGCATATTTGGCATCAACCTGTTGGAGTTCTGCTTCCCGTTGAACAATGTTGAAGCATATCGCGAGAAGGGCTACAAGGTCAAAGCGCGCCCATTCCGCGTGCTGTACGATTATTGGTACGCGGGCGGACTTCCCATCGCGGGCAGTGAACTGGTCTGCCTCGACTTGCTCGATTTTGCGCTGGAAAAAGGCTTGAAACTCGGCATCCATTATTGCTCGCTGGAAAACAAGCACACGGGGCAACTCTACAAACAAAACAGCGGACAGCGCCTGCCGAGCCGCCTGTATTTTTCGCAGCGGGATTATTTCCTCAAAACCGCCAAGGTCTTTGGCGTGGACGTTCCAGCCGTCAGGCAGGTCTTTGACAAGGCTGGTTATCGGGAGTACATTTTCAACGCGGAACAAAACAGCCTGGAGTTCCACGTCAACCAAATTGGCAGTTTGAAGAAATTAAACGTCGAGGTTGGAGTTTGCAGCCACGTCGTCGAAATGCGCGAGAACGAACCCGTTCTACGCGAACTCAAAGTGGACGTGACCACGCCACAAATTTTTCGTCTATCAAAAGACATATAAGGAGAAATAACATGTTTCATCTTGGAACCACTGAATTGATCATCATCCTCGTTATCATCATTTTGCTGTTTGGTGTTGGACGTATCGGCAAGATCGCCGGTGAACTGGGCAGGGGTGTCAGCAGTTTCCGTAATGGATTGAAGGGCGAGGAAAACTCAACCGACTCTGCTGACAAAGGATAGTCTTTACCGTGAGCATAGATGTGACCGTCGTAAAAAAAAATAAACGCAGTTGGCGCGATATCTTTCGCGCATTTAGACGCGCCCATAAAAAAGCCAGCGTGCAGATGGAAGGCTTTTCTCCACTGCTTAACCACCTCAACGAACTGCGGGTCCGCGTCTTCAAGGCGTTTTTGGCGCTGATAGTTGCAACAGGCGTCAGTTTCGCTTTCTCCGAACAAGTCATCGGCTACCTTGCTCTCCCCATCGGCGGGATGAAGAATCTGGTCTCGATTGAACTGACGGAGAATATTGCTATTTTTATGAAGGTCTCATTGCTGGGCGGGTTTGTGCTTGCCATGCCGGTCATCGTTTATCAGATCCTGGCATTCATCCTACCTGGACTGAAGCGCAACGAGCGCATCTGGTTGCTGATCATGGTTCCGTTTGCAACCCTGCTCTTCGCCGGAGGTGTGGCATTCACCTGGTTTGTCATGCTGCCAACCGCCATTCCCTTTTTAAGCGGATTCATGGGCATTACCACGCAGGTGCGCCCTGAAAATTATTTCGAGTTTATCACCCGCATTATGTTCTGGATCGGAATTTGTTTTGAGATGCCGCTGGTCATCATGTTTTTGGCGAAGCTGAAATTCGTCACCGCAAAGCAACTGGCTCAGGGATGGCGCTACGCTGTCGTTGTGATGGCAATCGTCGCCGCGGCGGTCACCCCGACAGTTGACCCAGTCAACATGGGGTTGGTCATGGCTCCGCTGATGGGGCTGTACGTCATCAGCATCATTTTAGCGGCGATTGTCGGCAGAGGTTGATATGGATATTTTCGGAATCGGCGGCAACGAACTAATCGTCATCATTGTGCTGGCTGGCATCATCCTCGGACCGGAACGGTTGGCACGTTCGGCGCGAGAAATCGGCAAGTTCGTTAAAAATGCAAAAGCATATTTCACGTCTCTTTCCAGCGAACTACGAGCAGAATTGGATGTGATCGATGAATTGGAGAAGGTGAAGAAGGACTTGACGAAGTAAATGTTCTCACCCGAATGAGTGATGGAGGAAATCATCCCTCATGATGATGTAAAACAATTGATATTTCGGTATGATACATATACTTGAATTCCGCTTGGAATTTGAATCATAAAACACTCCGATCCATTTTGCCTAAAACAGCCATCATGGCAAACTGGACAGCCCCAATCAAATAATGGGGCAAGGGTTTTTCTGGAAACAGGAAAGCCTCCCGAAATCCCGACTGCAAACGGGATGGAATTGAAAAGGAGCCATAGGCTGTGCTAACTTCTAAAAACTCGCCTGGCGCCCTGCTGGCGAGTTTGATTTCTCCAAATCAAAACAAACCCAGGCTGCTGCTGATTACCGGTCCGCGCGGAGCAGGCAAGACTCTCTGGTGCATGGATCTGGTCGAACGCTCCCATACCCGTGGATTACGCTTGCGTGGATTGGTCTCACCATCCATTTTTGAGGGCGATCAAAAAACCGGCATCAGTCTCAAAGATTTAGAGACGGGTGAGCAACGTCGTCTTGCCTATCGCAAAGGCGCGGAAGACGGGGATATTCAAACGCAGGATTGGCAAATGGTGGCAGAAACCATGGAGTGGGGAAACTCCATTCTTGAGCACATTGACCCATGTGACCTTTTCATCCTTGACGAAGTCGGTCCCTTTGAACTTGAACATGGCATGGGATTTGTAGCAGGACTTAATATTGTGGACACGGCAAGGGATTTTCCCTGTGTTGTTGTTATCCGACCTTCCCTAATTCAACAGGCTTGTGACCGCTGGAATTGGGCAGAGATTATCAGCCTCTCTGCTGAGGCGGATTCATGATTCAAGTCCGCAATTTGACCGTTTCCTACGGGACAACTTCAGTTTTACAAAACGTCTCCTTTGAAGTGAAAGACGGGGAATGCCTGGTGGTCACTGGCAGTTCAGGCTGCGGCAAATCCACGCTGGCGCATGTGCTGACGGGATTGATTCCCAATTCGATTCCTGCCAAAGTTGAAGGCGTGGTCAATATCAATGAGATTGATGTGCTGCAATCTTCTGTAGAAGCAACCGCTCGTCAGGTCGGCATTGTTTTTCAAAATCCGCGCGCGCATCTTTTTCATCTACGTTTGGATGATGAAGTCGCCTTTGGTCCTCGTAATCTTGGATTTCCCGAAGACGAAGTCTCTGTCCGCGTGGATTGGGCATTGAACGCCGTTGGACTCTGGAACGCCAGGGCGAACGGCCCGAGCTGATCGCGCAGCTCATGGCGGAGCACCAAGCCCTCATCGACAAGACCAGCGCCTTGCGGGTCTCGCTG